>Ga0123332_1001371_pt1 | contig 23929 bp, 14 predicted proteins | sample BioC12SIPDNA_4_FD_89958 | JGI IMG/M metagenome (GOLD analysis project Ga0123332, IMG submission 89958) | Anaerobic biogas reactor microbial communites from Washington, USA - Biogas_R2_A C12 SIP DNA | ecosystem: Engineered > Bioreactor > Anaerobic > Unclassified | place: Washington, USA... | reverse complement strand
CCGAGAACAACCACAGTTTTAAGCGGGCCCGCTGGCGCGGGCTGGAGGGGGCGGGAATCCAGAACCTGCTGATCGCGGCGATCCAGAACCTGCGCAAACTGGTGCGCGCGGTCTTCGCCAAGAACGGCCCCCCAGCCGCCGGCGCTCGGATCACCGCCGCCGCCACCCCCTTTTTTACCGCCCAAGACGCCTTCGGCGGCGTCTCAATGGTCCGGTGCGACCCGGCCGGGCGTTCCGGACGGTTTTTGTCTCCCCGACGGCGAATACGTCAAGATAACCCAAGCCGACCCGATGGGCCGGTGACTTGAAAAAACGCCCCTTTGGGCAACACGCCCTCACGGTCGCGGCTCGGTTCGGATAGCGAGGCCGTCGCCTTAACCATCGCGGTTGAGGCACGCGGGCATCATTACTTGGCCGCTTCGGGGATCTGCTTATGGCAGAACCACTCGGCGTAGCAGTCGAAGGGCTGCCACTGGTCTTCCGGGAAGGCCTTGAAGAACTCCGGTTTGAGGATGACGTCGCTGCCGATGATGCTGTTGTTCGGCCAGTCGCCGGGCATGGAGACGTGGTAGCGGTCGCCAAGCTGGAGTCCGCGGACCGCGCGGAACAGTTCGGCGGTGCTTCGGCCGAGTTCGGGCGGGTAGTAGATGATGGCCCGGACGATCGAATTGGGATCGACGATGTAGGCTGCGCGAACGGTGACGGGAGCACGTCCGGGATGGATCAGGCCGAGTCGGCGGGCGATTTTGGCGTCGGGATCGGCGATGATGGGAAAGGTGATCTTGACGTCGAACTGGTCCTCGATCCACTCGATCCACTTGACGTGGTCCTCGATCGGATCGACGCTCAGGCCGAGCAGTTCGCAGTTGATCACGTTGAATTCGTCGAGGTGCTGCTGGAAGGCGACGAATTCGGTGGTGCAGACGGGCGTGAAGTCGCCGGGATGGCTGAAGAACAGCAGCCACCGGCCCTGGTAGTTGTCCGGCAGGACCATCGGGCCGTTGGTGGTCATGGCCTTGATGTCGGGAAACCTATCGCCCAGCAGCGGGCCGGGTTGGCGCAGCGCGCAGCCGGTCAGGAGAAGAGCCGACACCATCATCAGCAGACATCGTGTTTTGCAGAAAGCCGCCATGATCGGAACTCCTTATGTCTGGTCTTTGCTCTCGGGATTGATGAATTCGAACTCGAGGGTCGAATGGGTGATGTCGAAGTCCTGGACGAGGCGCTGCTTGATCGCTTCCTTGGTGCGTTCCATGTCGTGGGCGTTGAGGGGATCGATGACGATGTGGGCCTCCATCGCCTTGCGATTCTCGTCGAGATGCCAGGCGTGGACGTGGTGAATGGAGTGGACGCCGGGGACCTCCCGAACCGCCGCAATGAGCTCGGACAGGTCCACGTCGTCGGGCACGCTTTCCATGAGGATGGTGACGGCCTGCTTGAGAACAGGGAAGCTCTGGTGGAGAATGTAGCCGGCGATGGCGACGGTGGCGACCAGGTCGGCGACGTAGAGGTCGAAGAAGACGATCAGGAGGCCGGCGAGAATGACGCCGACGGAGGCGAGGGCGTCGGTCAGGTTGTGGAGGAAGACGGCTTTGATGTTGAGGCTTCCGCGGGCGAGGCTGTAGACCATGGCGGCGGTGATGACGTCGATGAGGAGGGCGAGGGCGGCGACGATGACGACGGTCCATCCGGCGATGGGCTCGCGGACGAAGAACCGCTGGGCGGCCTCGACGAGCAGGTAGACGGCGATGAGGATCAGGCTGGTCAGATTGATCATAGCCCCGATGATCTGGGCCCGTCCGTAGCCGAAGGTGCGGCGGTGGTCGGGTTTGCGGAGGGCGATGCGTCGGGCCACCAGAGCGACGACGAGGGCGGTGGCGTCGCTGAAGTTGTGCAGGGCGTCGGCGATCAGGGCCAGAGATCCGGAGAGCACCCCCCCTGCCACCTGGGCGGCGGTCAGCAGGATGTTGACGACGATGGCGGCGATCAGGCGGACGGTGCTTCGGTCGCCTCCGCCGCCGTGGACGTGCGCGCCGGCGGTTCGAAAAGCGGGCCAGAACCCCCAATGGTTGTGCGGTGTACCCATGTCAGCAGGCTCGACTGAGCGGTCCCCATTTGACAAGGTCAGGCGGATGCGCCGGTGCGGTCGGCGCCGTCCACCTCGTACCCGAGCGATTGTACCACATCGGTCAGTCGATTGGTATCCAGATCATGCCCGAAGACGGCAGCTTGTTTGTTCTTGAGGTCAACCCGGGCGTTGCGGACGCCGGGTACGGATTCGAGGGCGTGACGAACGGCCTCGGCGCAGTGGCTGCAGGTCATGCCGCGGACGGAGAGGATGACCTGCTCGGCTGAGGATTCGGGCGTGGTCGGTTCGATCGCGGAAGAGGTTCGGGCGCGGTAGATCGCGTAGGCCAGGGCGGCCAGGAGGGCGACGCCACTGAGGTTCTTGATCGTCTCCGGGATCATCCAGGGCATGTACGGGCCGGGCGTGACCTTCGAGACGTGGAAGATGTAGTCGAGCACGAGCCCGGAGGCCAGGGCGGTGACGGCGACGGAGATCAGGTAGACGAACGTGGTTCGCCGGCCGAGGACCTTCCAGATCGCGGCGATGGCGGCGGCGTTGGTGGCCGGTCCGGTCATCAGAAAGACGAGGGCGGCGCCGGGCGTAACGCCCTTGTCGATCATGGCGGCGGCGATGGGGATGGAGGCGGCGGCGCAGACGTAGACGGGAATGCCGGCGAACATCATGACGACCATGGCGAGGATGCCGGTGCCGAGATACTGGGCGAAGAAGTATTCGGGCAGGACGACGGAGATCAATCCGGCGAGGATCAGGCCCACCAGCAGGTGCATGCCGATGTCCTCGGGCAACGTGATGAAGCCGTAGCGGATGGCCCGGCTGAGTCTGTTGCCCTTTTGGCTCGTCGAGCAGCAAGCGTCGCGGCACTCTTCGAGGCTTTTGTCGACCGCGTTCTCTCTGGCCGGTTCGAAGAGATTGACGGCCATGCCGCCGATCACGCCGTTGACGAGGGCAGCGATGGGTTTGAAGACCGCGAAGACCCAGCCGAGGAGGCTGAAGGTGACCAGGATGCTGTCGACGCCGGTCTGAGGCGTGGAGATCAGGAAGGCGGCGGTGGCGCCGCGGGTGGCCCCATGGCGTCGCAGGGAGGCACTGACGGGGATCACACCGCAGGAGCACAGCGGCAGCGGAATGCCGAAGGCGGTGGCTTTGAGCACGGGCCAGAAACCCCGTCCGCCCAGGTGGCGTTCGATCCAAGAGGCGGGAATGAACACGGAGAACAGTCCGGCGATCAGGAAACCGAAGAGCAGATACGGGGCCATTTCGGCCAGGATCGCCCAGAACTCCAGGAGGAATTGTCCTGCCTGATCCACCATCGTCACCCCTTCCCCGGTGTTACGCCCATGAGGTCACGACAATTATACACAGCGGGAGCGGCGGCGAGAAGTTAATCCTGGTCAAGCGGTTACGGCTTACGGCAGGCGGAGGCGGGCGTAGACGAGGTCTTGCGGGTCGTTGCCGCCGCCGTAGAGGTCGAGGGTAAGGCCGGCGGCTGAGCCGCCGCGTGGCGTGTTGGTTTGAAAGAGGTGGATGGGCTGGGTCAACAGGATGTTTTGAGGGTCGGCGGGCTGCGGCCAGAGGGGCTGGAGACGAAGGTGATGCTGAGGCCGGTCGGAGTCGCCGTGCGTGATGAGGGCGACGAGACGGAGATGGCCGTCGGGCGTTGCGTGTAACCTTGGGCCATCGCCCAGGCCGATGAGTTCGGAGCGGTCGTCGCTCTTGAGGATGGTTCGGCGTTGGGCGATGCGGCCGTCGCGGACGAGGGCGTACTCCAGCGATCGTTCCAGAGGGAGACCGGGAAAGAAGCGGTCGCGGATGAAGTCGTATTGGCAGGACTGGCGATAGAAGACCAGGTGCGCCGCGTTGAGATCCGTCAGATAGACGTCGCCGTTGCGCAGGTAGCCGCAGGTGGCGTCGAGATTGTCGATTTCGAGCGGTTCGCAGAATGGGACGCGCTCGATGTCGGGCGTCCAGGCGTAGAAAAGGCGACGGAAGACGTAGTCCCACTGCCGACCGGACCGCTCGTGCTTGGCCGCCCGCCAGGCCTCGTTGGGTTCGACGATGTCGCCGATCGCCAGGACGTGGGCGGATCGGCCGCGGATGGCAAGGTTGGGATAGCAGGCGCGGATGGGAAAGCGGAGAATGCCGAGGGCGGACCATTCGAGGCGATCGTTGAGGAGGGCGTAGTGGTAACAGCCTTCCTTGGCGTCGATGTTCAGGAGGAGGACGCTTTGCGCGTCGGGATCGACGGCCATGCCGCGATAGGAGTGATCGGTGAAGACGGCGTCGAGCGGCCAGGGCGGCTGGAATGTCTGCATTTGGCCGGCGGGCGAGAATCGCAGCAGTTGCGGCGTGCATCGGGCGTATTTGGGACGCCGCGGATCGGCGTTGGGGTTGGTTGAGAGCCAGATCGTGCCGTCGGGGAAGGCGCCGATCGGGCAGGGCTCGCGCTGGTCGGCCTGGTCGCCCTGGCGCCAGATGGACCAGCCGCTGGCAGTGCAGCGGCGGATTTGCCAGCGGGTGTTGCAGAAGCCGGGAACGTTGCGGTCGGTCTCGATGGTCGAGACGAGCACATCGGAGTCGAGGCGGGCCAGAAGGGGCGATCCGTACGTCCAGAGCGGGCCGGCGCCGTTGTCGGCTGGGTGGTTGCGGTAGACCAGTTCTTCGGTTTCGATCGTGACGGGCATGAGAGTCACTCCGTGGCCGTTTCCTGCTCGGTGACCGTGATGTTGCGGGCGCGGAGTTCATCGATGAACGGTTGATACGGCACGTCGGCGGTCGGCGAGAGGAGTCCGCGGCGGCGGATCGTGCCGTCGGCGATCATGCGGGCGGCGATGGCGGCTGGGAAGCCGACGGTGCGGCTCATGGCGGTCAGGCCAGTGGCCATGTCGCGGTAGTCGAGAACTTGCATGACCAACTGGACGCGGCGCGAGTTGCGCAGGCCTTCGGCCTCGACGCGGATCAGGTCGATGTCGCGTTCGGAGTCCTTGTACTGGAGTCGCGGTTCGAGGTGTTTGACCATAAACTGGCGAGGGGTCACGTTGCCGGGCAGACCGGGAACAGGCGTCTCGTCGAGGAAGCCGAGTTGTTTGAGGGCGTGCCAGAGCCGGCAGTGGCCGGGCCAGCGGAGGGCGTAGCGGCCGGAGACGCGGACGGTGTCGGCGATGCCGAGCTTGTGGGCGTAGGCGGCGGCGTTGCCGTTGGGAAAGGCCTCGAGTTCGCCGAGATCGGGCACGTTGACGGTGTGGGTGAAACGGTCGGAGAATATCTCAGAACCGGGAACACTGGTTTCGCGGCCGTCCTGGACGATTACGGCGTCGCGGACGTAGGAGTTCAACACGCCCTCCCAGGTCCAGGTGATCTTGTACTTGAGCGGGTTGTCGATGGCGGGCGGTTCGGGAAAACCGCCACCGTAGCTGACCAGGCGGGTGACCTGGTCGAGCCGCCGGACGGCTTCGCCGCAGAGGACCAGGTCGATGCCCGGGTCCATGCCCATTTCGGGCAGGAGCGATACGCTGGCCTCTTCGGCGGCGTCGGCGAGATCGCGCAGGTCGTGATCGTAATAGGTATTAACCAGATGCAGGCGGCAATCGACGGCGGCTTGACCGATGTTGCGGATGAACTGGCGCGGCAGCATGTCGATGGCGACGTCGAAACCGCGGGCCATGAGGGCCCGCAGGGCCTTTGGATCGGAGGCGTCGAGGGCGACGGGTTCGACCTTCTCAGCCTTGATTGCAGCCAGATACGTTTTGAGTGCAGGCAGGTCGACTTCAGCGCAGGTGACGGATTGGACATCGGGGGAATGGATCAGGTCGTGGAGTACGGCTTTTCCCTGACGACCGGCGCCCAGGAGCAGCATTCGCATGGCGGGCCTCCTTATCCCGGAATCGAGGCTGTATGATAGGCGGAGGAGTCAATCGCGTCAACAGGAAGGGAGCGGCTGTGGTCGAGTCAGGATTGCCGTCGTCGGCGACACGGACGTTGGAGCGCCGGTCAGGGCGGAGGAGCGGTCGAATTGCGTTCGATCATGCGCATCGGGAAGAGTTGGCGGCGTGGAGGCGAGTTGTCGCCTTTGATGCGATCGAGCAGGCACTGGACAAGGGCGGCGGCCACGTCGTCGAGCGGCTGGGCCATGGTGGTCAGGGGGACGGTGCCGTAGCCGGCGAGTTCGATGCCGTCGAAGGAGATGACGGACAGATCGCGAGGGACGCTGAGCCCCATTTCGGCTGCGGCGCGAAGGACACCCTGAGCGTGGTAGTCGGACTGGACGACCAGAGCGGTTGGGCGATAGTCGGCCAGGAGCTGTCGCGCGGCGGCACAGGCGTGTTCGACATAGGTTCCGCAACCAATGTGTTGGAACCGCACGTCGAGGCCCGCATTCTGCATGGCCTGGGCAAATCCGGCGGGCCGTCCGCCGGACGGCTGAGCGGTCGAATAGCCCAGGTAGGCGATGCGGCGGTGACCGAGGCGGATCAGGTAGCCGGTCGCCTCGCAAGCAGCCCGCTGCATGTCCACGTAAATGGCGTCGAAGGGATCATCCGGATCGAGTTCGTCACGGACCACCACCGGCCGGCCGCCAGGTTCGCGGGTGAGGGCGGCGGCCACATCGCGGTTCTCAGCCCAGAACTGCGGCACGACGATGTAACCGTCGACGTGGGCCTGACGGAACGTTTCGAGGATGTGCCGCTCATGGGCGGCGTCGATCTCGGCGTAGGCGATCAGGACTTCATGATCCGACTTGCGGGCCTCGGTCATGACGGCGCCGGCGAGAGCGGCGTAGAACGGATTGCGGACGGTCGGCAGGACCATGGCAATCATACCGGTCTTGCCGCCGGCTAGTCGCGTGGCCAAAGGCGAGCGCCGATAGCCGAGTTGGCGGGCGAGGTCCTGAATCTGCTGGCGCGTGGCGGGACTGACCGCTGGGTCATCCCTCAGTGCCCGCGAGACGGTGGCGATGGACACCCCGGCCTCGCGTGCCAGGCTGTAGATGGTGGGCTTTGATCCTTCTGATTGTTTATAACCGGCATCTCTCGCCATATTATCATCATACACGATGTTTATGACGGAAAAGAAGAAAAACTTCGGAGAATCTTCTTGCAACACCTGCTGTAACCGCTTTAAACAATATCTATGAGATTAATCGACTTGTTCAGTCGCGGCCGGCGCGGTTTTGTCGAAGGGAAAGGGTCGCTGCGATCGTTCACGGTGATTGAGTTGCAGGTGGTGGTCGCGATCACCGCCCGCAAGGTCGAGTAGAGACCTCTATACCCTGAATGGAACCGATGCCAGAGTATGGCCTTCAATTCTCAGTGCAAACAGGATGGAGACACGATGAATTCGCCTCAGACCATCGCCGTGACCACCGGGCCGAAGGAGCATTTTTTCGGCTACTACGACAAGTTTTCGGACAATCGTTCGGGCCGGTACGTGCTGTGTCACGAGGTGGCGTTCAACGACCGCCCGCCGACGGGCGAGGACGCGGCGCGGATCGGGCTGATCGACCTGGAGGCGGGCAATGGATTCGGGCCGCTGGCTGAGACGCGGGCGTGGTGCTGGCAGCAAGGGTCGATGCTCCAGTGGCACCCGGCGGAGCCGGAGCACACGATCATCCACAACGACCGGCGGGACGGGCAGTTCGTCTGCGTGATCCGCGACATCGCCAGCGGCAAGGAGCGGGTCCTGCCGCGTCCGGTGGCGGCGGTCAGCCGCGACGGCAAGAAGGCGTTGAGTCTGAATTTCGCCCGGTTGGCGGATGAGCGGCCGGGTTACGGATACGCCGGACTGGCGGACCCGTGGGCGAAGGCGGAGGCGCCGGATGACGATGGCCTGTATTTGATGGATATGGAGACCGGCGACTACAAGCTCATTATCAGTCTGGCCCAGATCGTGGCGTTCGCACCTCAGCCGACGATGGCTGGGGTCAAGCACTGGTTCAACCACCTGCTGTTTTCGCCGGACGACCGGCGGTTCATCTTCCTGCACCGATGGCGGCACGGGACGGGCCGACTGACGCGGCTGTTCACCGCTGACATCGACGGCGGCAACATCTGTTGCATCAACGATCACGACATGAGCAGCCATTTCGATTGGCGCGATCCGGAACATCTGATCGTCTTCGCCAAACGTCACGAGATCGGCGCGCGGTACTTTCTGTTCACCGATCGGACCGACCGGCTTGATGTGATCGGAGACGAGAAACTTACCTCGCTTGGCGACGGGCACTGCAACTACAGCCCGGACCGGCGATGGATCCTGACCGACACCTATCCGAACGCCCAAAAGGAGCGTAAGCTTCTGCTCTACCATCCGGGCAAGGACGTTCGGGCGGATGTGGGCGATTACTATTCGGTGCCGTGGATGACCGAGTGCCGCTGCGATCTGCATCCGCGTTGGACCCGCGACGGCCGGCGGCTCACGTTCGACTCGTCGCACACCGGCTCGCGGCAGGTATATCTGATGGACGTGGGACGGATCGTCGATTCGGCGGATTAACCGGAAATCGGATCGAAGCGCAGGTCATCGATGAGGAACGCTGACGGCGCGGCTTGGCCGCCGCGGCCGATGGCCAGCGTGCGCAGGTTCGTGAATTCGGTTTCATCACCCGAGAAGAATGCGGCGGGCAGCTCGATCAGCGACCATTGGCCTTTCCGGGCGTTATACCGCTGTGGATCGAGGTGGACGACGCGGCTGCCGTCGGCGGAGAAGGCTTCGAAATAGAGCTTGCAGGGTTCGGTCTCCCAGAAGATCCACAGCGAGAGGCCCGCGGCGCGATCGACGCCGACGCCGCGAGACACGCCGTCGGCCCAAGCCGGCCCTTCTGTGGATTCGATGGTGACGCGGATCGAGGCTTGGCCCTGCTTTTTATTCCCGGCGTCGAGGCCGAGTGTGCTCTTGCCCACCGGGTTCCAGCCGGTCAGGTCGTCGGCTGGGTACTCGTAGCAGACCGCGCGTGGTTGGGTCCGGATCGGCGTCAGGTAGAGGTAGTCGATCCACAGGCCCGGCGCGCTCCAGTCGGAGAGTCGCAAGGGATACGCGCCGTCGTACGTGATTTCGCCCAGTTCGATTTCCTGATAGTCGGCGTTCTTGATCGCGGTCGGCAGCTCGGCGATCCGCTGATCGGTGGCGTGGTTAACCTGCATCAGGCCGAACGTGCCGGGTTGTTCGGCGCGGGCTCGGACAATTGCCTTGTAGACGCCGGGTTCCAGCCGATGCTGGAGAGCCCACCAGCAATAGATGCCGTCGTTCTCAGGCCGGTACGCGGCTTGGCCGCCGGAGGCGTGTGGATCGGCGGTTCCGCCGCACTCGAAGTGCGGATGGCCCTCGTAGGCGGTCTTGACGTCGGTGTCGATGGCCAGGATCATCGGGTCGCGCGGGCGGACCTTGATCGGCAGGCTCAGGTCCCGCTGCGAGATCAGCTCACGGACCTTCGTGACCTTGCGATCGCCCGCGAACGTCAGGTCGTAGTCGGTCATGCTGTGGTTGATCGCGTAGGCCAGGATCCGGCCGTCGCGGTCGATCGAGCGAAACTCGACGCTGGGCGGCTGGGTTCCGTCGGCCAGGGCCGGCCGCAGCGGACGCTCCACTCCGGCTTCGGTCATCGCGGCGTCGAAAAACGCCGGCAATCCGTCGGTTGGCTTCTCGTAGCGGCGAACGCCGGCCTCCTCCAGCTTGGCCTCCGGATGCGGGTTGTCGTAGGGATCGCGCGACATGGCCTTCGGACTGGCCAGCACCACTCCGCCGGACCGGGCGAACTCGGCGACTTTCTCAAAGGTCTCGGCCTCGATGAACGTCGCGTTCGGCACGATCAGCAGCTTTAACCCACTCAATCCGCCGTCGCGCACCTGGCGTTCGCTGATGAAGCGGACGGGCGCGTCGAGGCAGAAGAACGCGGAGTAAGTTGTCCTCAGGGCCGGCGGATAGGTTCTATCGAGGATCATCGACGGCTGGGAAAAGAGCAGGCCGACCTGGGCGGTGGGGATCGCCTGTTGGAACGCGACGATCTCGGGCGCGAGACGCCGCAGGTCGAGGGCGGTCCGACCGGCCGCCTCCATCGCCCACGGGATGTGGAGCATGGCCCCGGCGGCCAAGTGCTCGGCGTTGTAGGCGTTCTCCCAAGCGAACATCAGGCGGGCGCTCTGCCCGTGCAGGAAGGCGTCCCAGACGGTGGAGCGCATCTCGTCGGCGGTCATGCTGACCGCGATGTGGACCTCGGAGTCGATGCTGGGCTTGGCTGGGTGCAGCGACTTGTAGAAGTCGAAGTGCATCGGCTGGCCGCAGTCGCAGCCGCTGATCTCGAGCACGTCGTCGATGCGTTCGCGTTCCACGCCGTTGAAGCCGAAGTGTTCGGGATTCAGGTCGGTGGTGGCGATGATCTTGACGTGGCACGGCGTGGTCGGGTCGTACCGGCGGATGATCTGCTTCATAAAGAGCATGACGTCGGTGGCTTCGGCGTTGCGGAAGCTCTGCCAGTCGTAGATCGGGCCGACGTCGCGGCTGGGGTCGAAGGCCAGCGGGTCGATCTGGTCGAAGGTTTTGTAGTGAGTCTTCCAGACGCGATTGAGCATTTCGACCGTGCGGTAGCGCTGCCTCAAGTGGTTATGGAAGCGCGTGAGCATGGTCGGGTGGATTTTGCCTTCGCCGTCGCTGAACGACCACTCGTTGACCAGGTCCCACGCGCAGAGGGCGGGCTTGTCGCAGAGGGCGGGAATCAGGTGGTTCCAAAACTCCTCGACCATCCGCCGGGCGCCCGGGTGGTAGAGCGAGACGCCCATCCAGCCGTTGCTGTTGAAGTCCTTGATGTCCGGATAGGCTTCGATCCATCCGTCCGGCATCGGATGGGGCGAGGGCAGGTAGTCCACCGCCATGTTCAGCCGCCGGGCCTTGTCGAACTGGCCTGCGATGGACCGGAGGTAGTCGTTCCGCGTCTTGCCTGGGGCGGGGACCATCGTCTCGGGCGTGGTGGTGCCGCTGACGAAGTTGAAGCCCATTTCGGCGACCAGGTCCAGGTCGTTGAAGACCGTCCACCAGCCCAGCGGGCCAAAGAGCATCACCGGCATGTCGCCCTTGTGGAAGGTTCCGTGTTTGATGACCAGGTCGGTCATGTCGATCGAAGGAAGTTTTTTAACCTGCTCGGGGTGGGCGACGAGGTCCTCGACCTCGCGCGTGGCCCGGAGCACCGCCTCATCGAGGAAGTCGAACTGACGCGAGATGGCGGCCAGAGGTTTGATGCGGTCGAGCAGGTCGGCGTTGTCCAGGTCGGCCCGGCGGTACTTGAGGAAGATGTCGGTGGTCGCGGCGGTCACGCGTGGGTACGAGGTGTCGATGCCCGCCCGGTCGGCTTGGGCGATGGCGGCCCGCAGTTCGCGGTTGCGCTGATCGATTTGGTCGGCGCGTTCCTTGAGCATCGCCACGTTAAGGCTGAAGACCGGCGCGGTCATGATGATTGGTTCGGAACGGCCGGCCACCTGCACAGCAACCTGGGCCTCGGCGGGCTCGGCTGAGACGCGGCCGAGATCCCAGGCGAAATCGATACGTGTCACCCCCGGCGTCATCGCGGTCGCTCGGGCCTCTTCGTGTACTGTTTCGCCGTTTCGACACACCGTGAGTCGGGCCTGGGCCTCGCCCGGTTCGTCCTGCCACGGCACGTAGGCAAAGAGATTGACGGTCTGGCCGTCGTCGTAGTACCTGCGGTCGGTGGTGAGGATCGGTGAGCTTTGCTCCTGGTCCGGCTCGACCAGCACCATGTTGCGGAAAAGCCACGAAAGTTTCTCTTCGGCGATGCCGGGCGTCCACATCACCCATCCGCGGCGGCCTTCGTCGTCGCCGTCGTTTTCGTTGAAGATGATGTTGAAGCCCATTCTGCCTCCGGTCGACGGGGCGAACGGGGCCAGCATTTTCCAGGGAATCGCCGCCTCCCAGGTTCCGCGTTTGGCGTCCTCGTCGCGACGGTGGGCAATGGGCATCACGTCCGACGCGATCTCGCCGGAAATGCCCGTCTTGCCGCCGACCCAGCCGTAGGCGGCGGCCCGGCCGTCGGCTGCGCCGACGCCGAATTCCACGTCGTTGCCGTCGTAACCGGGGATCAACGTGTCGTCGAGCGGATCGAAGGCCATCTGGAACCCGTCGCCGTGGTACATTCCGCCGCCCAGGCCGGAATCGTGGTGCACGTCGTCGGTCACCTCGGCTGCGAAGTAGAGGTACTGATCGTCCCAGAGGAAGTAGCCGATGACGGTCAGGTCGTCGGGTCCGCGCCAACTCGGAATGACGATGTTCTCGCCCGCCACCAGCATCAGCGGCAGCGCCTTGTGCGCGCGCCACTCCGCGAGATCGCCGTCGACCGTGATCGGCGAAGCGGCCCGGCGGCAGAAGTAGTCACCGGTTCCGAACGACGAGGGGATGTCAGCCAGCAGCGGCGGAGACATCAGGATAGCCATGAGCAGTGCCAGGGTGGCCTTGATCGCTCTCGTACCAGTCATGAAGTGCTCCTTGAGTATATACGCAGGTGACATCGGCGCGGCCAGGCCGCGACAGGCAGAGACGCCAGTTGAAGATGAATTAATCTTCCGGATTCAAGGCGACGCGGTCCATCAAGACCCAGTACCATTGTTTGCCGATCAAAGGCTCCATTGGCAGGGCCTCAACGCTTCCATCCAGGTAGAGGGCGGTGATCAGGCCCCGGTGCCAATCGGTGTATCCGAAGACGCTGCGCTCGGTCAGGATCATCCGGTTCGGGTTGTCAGTGATTTTGTCCCGCTTTCCCGCCGCCAGATAGATGCCCCCGATATAGCTGTAGCCGCACGGCTTGGAGCACCAGCCATACCGCCAGTCATACACATTGCTCCAGGAGTCTTTCTCCGAACTGTCGTCGGCGGGACACCAGAAGTACTTCTGCTCATTGACATTCAGGTACTTCAGGCCAACGGTCAGACCGTGGGCGACCCACTTGTAGCGTCCTTCCGAAGGAATCCCATGATCGTTGCATATCCAGTCGTTGCCGTAGTACAGCATGCGGAGCGACGACGTGTATCTCGGCAGCCAGTCGTAGTGGTCAAGGGCGTACAGGTAGAGCGCCTTGCCCATTTCCCGTTCCTGGGTCTTACATTCCACGAGTCTCGCCGAGTTCCGGGCCTCGGCGAGAGCCGGCAGGAGGATCGCCACCAGTACGGCGATGATCGCGACGACGACCAGGAGTTCGATCAATGTAAATCCTCGTCTGTTCATAGCCGTGATCCGTGAAATCAGGTGGAGTTCACCAACCGTGGGACTCCCGCGTGCCGTAGCCCGATTCGACGCGGCCGTCACTGAAACCGAAGTGCGAGACCTGGCGATCGAACCGATAGTGATTGGGACAGAGCAGGAAATACCGATCAGGCGGAACTCTGTCCCATCGCGATTCCTGTTCCTCAGAGGGCATGCCCCCTCCCACGTAGACCGCATCGCCGACGTAGCGGGTGGCGTACGACCCTTGGGGTTCGGGCCACGGAACGTAGAAATACGTGATATTGCGCGGAGTCCCGGTTATATAGGGATCCCACCGCGTTTCCTTGCTGCATCCATCCTGAGACGGACAGAAGAAGACTCTGACGTCAGGGACCATCTCCTGGTACCAGAGGCGCGAATAGTTCACGAGGCAGTGCCAGGGGCTTGTCCCGGCATAGAAGAGGTAGCTGTTGGGCCAGTAGTACTCCCTTTCCGTGCTCCCGTCGGGCCGATACGTTCCGTAGTGGCCCGGCACGTTTGGGATGTGCGAGTTGTTGTCCGTGGCGGAGAACTCATATCCCGTAAGAAGCTGTTTCATGCCCGATTTGCAGACGACCTGCCGGGCGTTCTCTCTGGCCATGCTCAGCGCCGGCAGCAGGATCGCGACCAGCACGGCGATGATCGCCACAACGACCAGCAGTTCGATGAGGGTGAAGCCCTTGGCTCTCATGGGGTGTTCTCCTGTGTCTTCCGGGCGTCCCGCGTTCGGGGCGGGCCGGACGATCCGCGGATGAGCAATTCGGTGCGAACTCGTGTCATGGACGCGGAAGGCTTGCCCTCGATCCGGTCCACCAGGTTGTTCACCTCAGCGGTGCTGATTTCAGGGATGGGAATTCGCACCGTGGTCAGTGAGGGAATGCAGTAGCGGCCGATGGGCACGTCGTCCACGCCGGTGATGGTCAGATCGTCCGGGACACGAAGGCCGCATCCGTGGGCGGCGACCATGGCCCCAAAGGCCAGTTCGTCATTGCTGCTGACGACGGCTGTGATTTGCGGACAGCGGTTCAGTAGAGCCATCGTCGCCGACTCCGCCGCCTCCATCGAGACAAGATTCGCCACCATCCGGTCGTCACTGTGGGAAAGGCCTTTTTCGTCGATGAATCGCAATATCTGCTGGTGGCGTTCGGGGACGTCGGAGGGCAGGCCCATGATGAAGCCGAACTCGCGGTGGCCCAGAGAGTAGAGGTACTCCAGGAGGCGGGCAAAGGTCGTGCCGAGGTCGATGGCGATCGGACAAAGCTCCTCATAGCCGGGAATGATGCGAAGCGGGGTCGCCACCGGATATCCCTGGCGAGCCAGATCGGCAATGACCTCTTCGGACACCGTGGCGGTATGAACGAGCACGCCGTCGGCTTGGCCGTTGCTGAAGCTCTCGAGGTAGGTCCGCATTTTTTCGGGGTCGTCGCCGGTGATGCCGAGGGTCAGACGGTAGCCGCGTTTGGCGGCTGCCTCTTCGACGGCTTGGAGGTGGGCGGGGCAGAAATGGTCGGTCATGCGGCGGATCAGGACCCCGATGTTCATGGTCCGCCGGCTGGCCAGGGCCTGAGCGGCGTAGTGCGGGCGGTAGTTAAGTCGCTCAGCCGCCTCGAAGATGCGTCGGCGGACCGAGGCGCTGATGGGGCGCTGCCCGCTGAAGGCGTGGCTGACCGTACTCTTAGCCACCCCTACCGCCTGGGCCACCTGCTCGATGGTCACTCGATTACTGACGCCGTTCGCCTTGCCCATCCGGTCCTCGTCAAAGCGATTTGACACGTCATTACGGCTCTATTGTACCAAAAGCCGCAGGATTGTCAAACCGGTTTTACGGAAAACCGGTGTCCGCTTCACGGGCTTGCGGAAGGGTTCACCATGGGTTCCACCAGAACGGCTGGGCCATCGGGGGGGCGAACCGCCACCCGCCCACAAAGTAGAGAGGCTCGGCCTCATCCATCCTCATCGGCTTGGCGTGACCATCGACGAAGAAGAAGCTGCACTGGCCCCCGTGACGATATGACGGCCAGGAACCGTATTCGAATATCCGGTAGAGGCCGTCACCGAGAAGATCACTAAACTGCGACAGCGAGATGTCCCCGAGGAGTGCGCAGTCGGACGGCTGATCGACTTGTGAAGTTCGCACGAACTGATACCCTGGGCTCCAAGCCGAACCACCAGGGTATCCCAGCCAGGCGTTATACCCGATGTCCATGCTCCGCCAGCTGTAGTTGGTTCGCTGGACTGACGGACAGCGGATCAGTCCGCTGTTCACCGGCCAGGTCTTCTCTCCACCCAGCGGAAGGGTGCACCAGGGAAGGCCACCGCCGGTGTATCCATAGAACGTCCCGCCGACTTCACTTTGGGGGAAGAAGTCAGCGTACTCGTGGGCGTACTGGACTATCTGTAAGTTCAGTTGCCGCATCTGGTTGGCGCAGAGTACGGTCCGGGCCCGCTCACGGGCCTGGCTCAGGGCCGGCAGCAGGATCGAGACGAGCACGGCAATGATCGCCACGACGACCAGCAGTTCGATCAGCGTGAATCCGCGCGAGGCTCGGAAGAGTTTCATTTCCGGGCTCCTTATCAAAACCGATTGTAGCAAAAAGGGTTCATTTCGCCAACTCCGCCGTCACGCCGAGTACCAAAGGTATGGCATCCGAATTGGTGCTGACGAAGTCGATGGAGCGGATTTCCACCTCGGGTTTCAGGTTATCCCAGCGCATCAGGTAGACACACAAGGGCATGTGAATCTCATTGCGTCCCTGCCAGGCCAGTTCGGCTTTCGCCAGCGGAGCGGGCAAGTCCCACCAGCCGAGCAGATGCTCGCCGAAGACCACGTCGATGTCGGCGGCGGTGCCATCGGCATAGTTGACGCGGTAGGCCATGATGGCGGTCCCTTTGCCTTCAGCCCACGCGCAGCCGTGGAGGAAGTGAAGGCGACTGGCGTTGACGCCACAGACCAGGCCGTCGATCCGCTGCGGAACGCCGGGAGCGTGGTCTTCGCTACGCAGGACGATCAGCCTGTCGCCGACGTCGAACGGGACACCTTTGAACGTCACGCTCGGCCCCCGCGGGAACTGGGCCAGGTTATTCAGGCCGGCGGGGAATGTCGTCTCCGTGGAACCGCTCAGATCGGCTTCGAAGGCCTGGTTTGCCAAGCGATTGACTGAGAAGGCTTTATAGTCTCCGGCAGGTTTGGTCTGGCCGGCGTCGTCGCCGACCGACTCGAAGCACCCGCCCAGATTGGTCAGCAAGGCAGCGGCGTACTGGAAGCCGATCTGAGCCGCCAGGGGATCTTCCCAGCGGACCTGGTCGATCACAAGCCAGCCCTTGCCCAGGGCGATCCCGGCGAGGGCGACGGAGTTGGTTTTCAACTGGGCCTCCAGTTCGCTGGTGAAGGCGGCACACTCGGGCAGCGCCACAACAAGGACGTCGTCCGGCTCGATCCCGCCCAGTACGTTGTGGCAGATGGCGGTGACCGGCGTGGTCGCCGGGCCTTCGTTGCCGGTGCGCCACCAGAGTTCGAACTGCCCGATCCCGGAGACCAGCGGATCGCGGCTGCAGCGGGCGCACTGGAAGGGGTCGAGCGCGGTGACGGTCGGCTTGATCCCCGCAAGAGGTTCCAGGACGGAGACGCTGTCCGGACCGACCGATTTGACCAGCAGGTTGCCGCCCGATTCGACGAACTGCCGAAGGGGAACGAGCCAAGCCGGCGTGGCGGCCAGTTCCGCTGCGTCGGCAATGATGAGCTCAAATCCCGCCAGGTCGTCGGCCGGCGAGGTTACGGGTTTGGAGATCAGCCGCATGGTGGAGAGCACAGCGGGAATCGTTGAGTCCTTGCCGGCGATCAGGCCGGTGGCCCTCGTTTCGGGTATGGGCGAAGCCAGAAAGTCGAGAGCGTTCTGCAGGATCAGCCGTGCGACTGGTTCGGTTATCAGCTTTTCGGCTATGAGAAGCTGACAGACGATCAGCCGTCCCGCGCCGTGGCGGACTTCCAGAAGCGGCGACCAGCGCAGACCGATCGGATCGCCCGCCTCAACGAGCACCCGTGCGTTGGCGTGCGAAGGTTTCACATAGGCGGCTTTGGCCACCCAGTGATCGGGCCCCCACCATCGCAGGTCGTTATCCTTCACTCCGCTGAGCACCGGATGGTCCGGCCGCCGGACGAATGCCATCGTGGCCCGGCTATCCTGGAGTTCCATGGGGCAACCGGGGATGGAGAGTCCCGGCGGCGACTGGTTGAGGACCAGCGCGCGTCCGCCCTTCTCGATGAAGGCTGAGAACGCCTTGGCGTCCAAGGCGTCGGTCGGACCCGCGACGATCAGGAGGTCGACGTCGCCTTCCGGAACCGCTGCGACGGATGCGAATTCCAAGCCCAATGCTCGGAGGTTCTTCTCGGTTTCCTCGCCGGTCCCCATCACAGCGATCTTCACGCCCGTCGGCGCCTCAAGATGCGAATCTGGAAACACGTTGACCGGACGCTGCGTGGCGTACAGCGTCTGGTCGCCAGCCCCGACGGCGGTCTTGAGCAGATAGTCCGTCCGCGTCTCGACCTTTGGCGCGTCAAAGGCGATCACGACATCCTTGATGGTCCCAGCGGACATCGGGTGTTCGGACGCCCCTTCCAGAACCACTGTGCCATCGTCGGCCCTGACCAGTTGCCATTTGAGTGTCAGTGTCTGCGGATACCAGACCTCATTGGCCAGACCGTAGGCCACCTCGACCTTCGCGCCCGCGAAGAAGTTCTGATTGTAATTCTTCGCCAGCGGGGCTACGGGCGGGCAGATATCGTGGGCGGACGGCTTGATACACGGATCGGCGGGATTGATCACGGCGATGCCCATCAGCCGCTGGGCGTCGGTCACGACGCGTCCCACTTCGTTGAAGACCCGGCTGTCGCGGAAGTTCGGACCGGCCAGGTAATAGTCCTCACCACCGTAGGCGGCGTAGGCGCCTAACGGACCGCGAAACGATGGGTTCAGATCCTCGCCGACGATGATCGGCTTGTCGCGCCGGCCAGGCGTTTCGGAGCTTCCGAAATGGGGATTGTCGGCCAGCCAGTAGCAGTCGTTCGGCAGGCACCATCGGGCCCCGAGATTGTTAGGATAGTGCCAGTTGCGGAAGGGCGAGAGGCCCCAGGCGTCGTCGCCGCTGGCGTATTCAATAAAGGTCGCCGGATCGACGGCTTTGACCATCGCGTGGACCTTCTTGAACTCCTTGGTCAGGATCCAGTCCGACTCCTTCCACTCGTACATCGGAATCGATTCGTTGGCAATGCTGTACGAGAAGATGCAGGGATGGTTGCGACAGAATTTGGCCGTCCGCACCCAGTTCTCGGCGAACAGCGTCCAGAAGCGCTCGTCGTCGATCGCGTAGTGGAACGGCAGCCACATGTCGCCTTCCTGGGTAATGAGCATGCCCTCTTCGTCAGCAAGGTCCAGCAAATCCTTCCATACAGCCATCGAATGCCAGCGAAGATTGTTGACGCCCCAAGACTTCCGTTCCCTGATATACTGTCGCACCCGTTCGCGAGCGGGGTTGATCCACAGGATGCCCTCGCTCGTCCGCCGGACGGGGGCCCGGACGCCGTTGAACACGACGTGCGTTCCTTCGACCCAGAACTCACGGAAACCAAACCGGGTGAGCAGCTCATCGACGACGGTGCCGTCGAAGATCAGTTGCGTCTTGAGATGGTAGAGGTAAGGGTCATGAGGGAACCACAGATGCGGGTCGGCCCACGGCTGGACCGCGTCGATCGTCTCGGTTTGACCTGGAGCGACCGCAACGGGCGCATCGTCGAAGGTCAGGACCTGGTCGCCCTCTTTGGAAACGACTAAGTTCCTTACGGTCAGCTCGGCTGGCTTGTCGGATTTGTTGACGATCTCCAGCGACGCCTTGAGGGCCTTCCGGCGGAACGACGGCTGGACGAACACGTCGGCGACGTGAACGGCGGGACCGGTGCGCAATTCCACGTCGAACCAGATTCCGGCCTGGCCGGGACCGGTCGCCCAGACGTTGGGCAATCGGTAAGGCTCACCGCCGTTGGTCGCGCCGCCGCAGCCGCTGGCGGTCTCGACGCCGACCAGAATCTCGTTGGTCTCGCCGAATTGGATGGCGTCGGTGATGTCCACCGCCCACGGACTGAACACCAGGTAGTTCTCGCTGAGGTATTGCCCGTTCACGAACACCTGCGAGTGGATGCCGACGCCATGAAAATAAACCTGAATTCGCCGCCCGCGATCCTCGGCGGGAATGTCAACCCGCCTGCGATACCAGCCGCGGTCTTTGCCAGCCTCCGCGACCGGTTTTCCGCCGAAAAGCTCGGGAACCGTCACCGTCCGCCATGAGGCCTCATCGACGTCCGGCGGAATGAGTTTCGGGCCGTCCTGAATTGTGAACTCCCATTCGCCGTTGAGGCTCGCCTGTTGCCGGGGCGTATCAGTCGTCTCCGCCGAGGCGGCAACGGCCGAAATGGAACAGAGCAGCACCATCGACAGACACATGGACTTGCATGACCGACGCTTTCTCATAGATCACTGACCTCACTTGAATTGTCGTTCGAAGATGCGTGTCAAAGCCCTTCCAGATCCAGGACCAACTCATGGGCGCGGGGTGCGCCGAATTTGTGTTCCGCATCCCGCTGCCGGGTTTCTTCGATCCTTGTGAGCATATCCATGGTCAACGGACCGGAGACCGACCAGTCCAGATCGGTCGTCAATTCGAGTCGATCACCCGGCTTGAGCCGCATCGGGACGGCCGTCCGGATCGAGCCGCGCCAGTCCTTCCAGCTTGCGTCGCTGGCAAAGGCACCGAGACGGATCGGTATCAGCGAGTCGATCAAGGGCAGTTCACGGCCGTTAAGCTTCAGATGATAACCAGCCATCATATCGGTCGGGCCGGCGTTTCCGGTCCGGACGCTCAGGGTGATCCAGTAGCGTCCGGAGGAGATGAACTCGAGCTTCCAGATGATCCGATCGTTGCGGTGAAACGCGATTGATGAACTGCTCTCCTGGCGTTTCCCGTCTTTCAGATAGGCTGCCGAGGCGGGAGAGATCGCGGTTCGCATGGTGTCGCTGATCGCGGTGATTCCCGCGACGACCATGTCGCCGCGCAAGGTCAGTCGTTTCACCGGCTTGTCCGGGTCCGGCGAGGACCAGACAAGCAGGTGCATCGAGGCCTTCCTATCGCCGCTTTGCCAGACGGGCTCGCCTCCCTCGGCCGGAGTCACCGGAACGGCGATTCGACTGCCGTCGGTGAATTCGAGGGTGAATTGGCCCGTCGGCCGGTCGGGTGCGCCGGGCGCGAAGAGAAACGCGATCCTCTGGACTAGAGTCGCTTTCAGATCGATGGCCTTCGGGTTCCGATCGTCGCACGAGACGGCGGTGAGGAAGAAGGGGATACCGCCGAATTCCTTACGGTCAACGATCGGCGTGCCGATCTGGCTGGTCCTGGGATCGGCGGCGGTGGTCAGCAGTTCCTTCAGCGGATCGGTGACGCTCGCCGGCGTGTCCTTGCCGAGTGAGGAGAGGTCGATCGGCCGGTGGAATTCGGCCGGCGTGTACGCCTGGCGGGTGTTGAGGGCGACGTTGAGGTGGGTCATCAGCGGGCTGAGGATTTGGCGGTTGTTCTGCCAGTTGATCTGGTCGATCAGAATGCGGCCTTTACCTTTGTCGATGAGGACCAGACCGGCCGGAACGGTCAGCCGCCGCCCGCCGGCTTGGGCGAATCCTTCGACCACGTAATCGGCGATCCCGCTCCAGGTCAGTTCCCGCTGGCCGATCCCGTCCAGCAGCGCCGGTGTGCCGGCCCGGATCAACTGGTCGGGTGGGATGGTCGCGAAGCCTTCCTCCGTCCCGGCCCCGTCGGTTTTCTTCATTTCGATCGCTCCGACCAGAGGCTGGTAGTCGGGCAGCGTTTCGGGAGTCAGGCGATGGAGCCAGACGGTTCCTCCGGACTCCGCAAAGCTCTTGAGTCGGCCCACGGTCGCCGCATTGAGCTTGCCGCTCGCATCCACCAGGACCACACCGGCCTGCCGGCCTTCATCGAGCACCTCGATCGTCGCTCCCAGTCCCTTGAACATGGCGGCCGTTTTCGGATCCATGTTGTCGAGGACGTACAACGGCTGCAGATCGGGAAGCGGAGTGTCGGCGTAGCTCAAGACGTTTTGGACCAGGTGGCGGACCGCCGGTTCATCCAGGTTTTCCGCGACGGCTAACTGGCAGAGAATGTAGCTCCCGCGTCCGCGCCGGACTTCCGCCATCGGCGCGTACTCCAAGCCGCCCGTCGATCCGCTTTCGACCAGGACGATGGAATTGGCCATGTCGGGCTTCAGGAAGGCGCCGCTGCGGACGACCCAGTTCTCCAGCCCCCATCCGGCGAAGTCGCAATCCCGCATGCCGCGCAGGACCGGGTGGTTGGCCGCTCGAACAAACGCGAACGTATGCTCATATCCTTCGTCCAGGGGCAAATTGGCGGGCAGGAATTTGCTCTGTGGCCCTTGCGCCATGACGAACACCTTGCCGCCCTGTTCCACGTAACGATCCAGGGCGTTGCGATCGTCCCGGCTCAGGGCGGCTCCGGCGTCCGGTGCGACGATCAGCATGGCAGCCGATGGGTCAAACGCTTTGGCGTTGCCGATTGCTGTGACGCCCTCGATCCGGCCCAGTTCATCGGCCCGATGGTCCGGGTCCAGCAGAAGAGTCCCCGCCTTGGCGACCAGCGGCCGGTCGGGAAAGACGGTGGCTGCGTGGCGACGGTTGAAAAGCGTCTTGCCGCCTTCGTCGATCACCTCCAGGACCAATTCCGCCGGCGTCGCCGCATCGACCGAAGGGGCGCCGACTTTGACGGTGACCAGCGGCCGTTCGCCTCCAACCAGATTCAGCTTCATCGCGGCAATCTGGGGCTCGTTCCCCTCCACGTCCAGGTAGACCCGAACGGTGACGTTGCGATCCGCGAAAACGTCGTAGAGGACGTTCAGCGGGACGTCGCGGACGCTTCCTCCCGTAAACCCTCGCGGCAGATGCTTGGCGGTGACCAGAACCGCGGGCATCAGACCCCAAGTCTCCTCGCGGAAGAACCACGGGTTCATCCCGGCCACGCCGTGAAGCCGATAGGCGTCACAGAACATGGCAACGGTTTTTCGCATGTACGGGTTGTGGTTGTCCTGGCCGACGTTGTAGGCTTTGACGTCCGAACACACCGGCGGCATCAGGCCGCGGTCGCCGACGATCTGGACGTGCTGCCGGCCGACCATGCCCTCGGACATCATGAATTCGCCGAGGATCACCGGCTTGTCGCCCAGGTTGAAGAACGCATGGTTCGGCAGAGGCCACCGGGCGTCCCAGTCCTGCGGATAGTGCAGGCCGCGGGTATCGGCCGTCCCGGCCGCGTCATCGTCGGAATCGTAACACAACGGACGGGTCGGGTCCACCGCCTTGATGTCCCGACTCATATCCGGAAAATGCTCGGGAAAGAGGGCGGGGTAGATGCCGGAGATGTTGATATACGCCCATTCGTTTTCGGGGCTGTACATGATGACCGACGGGTGGTTGCGGTAGAGCGTCGCCAGGCCCTGAAGATGCGTCTTGACGTTTTGCCAGTACGTCTCGTTCTCCATGGCGAAATCTCTGACGTTGTTGTACAAACCTCCTTCGATCACCACCAACATGCCCATTTCGTCGGCGATGTCCACGCAGTACTCCGGCGGCGGCTCCATGTGGAATCGCAGCGAGTTGTATTCCTTGTTCAGCAGGTCGGAGAACAGGAGGCCCATTTTCTCCGGAACGACCGCGCCGCACCATCGAACGATTTCGCTGTATCGGCGAAGCCAGGCATCCTTCCCGTTTAGTTTCAGGACGGGTCCCTGGCACCAGATTTCCCGAAATCCGAATCGCAGGTCCGCCCGATCCGATACGGTTCCCGCGACGGCCAGTTCACTTCGCAGGCGATAGAGAAATGGATCGTGCGGCCACCAGAGATGCGGGTCCGCCCACGGCTCTTCGGCGTCCACCGTCTTCGTTTCGCCCGGCTGGATCACGACCTTCGACGGCTTGAGGGTCTTGGCGGGCCGGTCATCATCCATGACCGTCGTCCGCAGCTCGACTTCGACTGGAGAGGAAGAGCCGTTGGTGATCCACGTGGTCACCGCAATGCTCTTTTCCCGAACGCTGGTTCGGACGAACCGGTCCAAGATGAATACCTCGGGTCGCGCGTACAGGCGGACGTCGTAGCATCCCGTACCTTCGCTGACGGCGTATGGCTGAAGGGCCTGGCCCTTGCCGTCTTTCCCGTCCCGTTTCGCCCTCGAGACGCGGACCATGACCACGTTTTCGCCGTCGATTTTCACCGCATCCGTGACATCCATCTCGAACGGAACAAAGGAGTCGGCGCTTTCGCCAACGCTCCGGCCGTTGACGAACACGGTCGCGTTGAGGCCGATCGCCTCGAATCGCAAGGCCAGACGCGACCCCTGCATGGCCGGCGGAACGGAAAACGTCCTGGAGAACCAGAGATACCGGTCAAAAGCCATTCCGAAGGGCTGAGGAACGGTGATGTCCTTCCAGCCTTCCTTTTCGGCCGGCGGGTAGTCCGGTTTTTCCGTGGCCAGCGTCTTCCATG
>Ga0123332_1001349_pt1 | contig 24131 bp, 20 predicted proteins | sample BioC12SIPDNA_4_FD_89958 | JGI IMG/M metagenome (GOLD analysis project Ga0123332, IMG submission 89958) | Anaerobic biogas reactor microbial communites from Washington, USA - Biogas_R2_A C12 SIP DNA | ecosystem: Engineered > Bioreactor > Anaerobic > Unclassified | place: Washington, USA... | reverse complement strand
GACGCGGGTGGCGCCCGTGGCGCGCATGATCTCCAGCAAGCGGCCGCGGTAGGGCTGGTCGAGGTCAAAGTACCACTCGCGGTACTGCTCCCGGTCGGTGATGTCCCAGTTCGGCTCATCCGGCGACTGGGTGAAGGGCGGATAGTGCGTGAGCCAGATATGGTACCGCGGGCGCGGCAGGTCCGCCAGCGACTCCAGGAAGGCCCACAGCTCGCCCTCCAGGGGCAGTCCCGAGCCCAGCGACATCCCGCCCAGGCCGGTGAAACGGACCTCCTTGTGCACAAGGGTCCACCACGGGCGGCCAAATACGGCGCGATAGTTGTCATAGTCCGGCATGGCCACGTTGAGATCCATATCGTCGCGACCAGGCTCCTGGCCCGAGATTCGAGTGTGCTTGTTGTTGGTGTCCATGTTGCCGGGGATCACGTGATAGGGAAACGGCAGCGTGTCCAGCTCTGTTTTGACGCTCTCTAGCTCCCAGCGGTGGATATTGCCGTCGCGGGCCAGATCGCCGCCGACGAGCAGCAGGTCGGGCTGCATGGCGATGATCTGGCGGCGCGCGGTCTGCCAATTGGCGTTCCAGGCGGGGGCATACCGAAAGGAGCGCGGCGATCCGATGTGGATGTCGGTGGCGTGAACAAAGGTCCAGGGTTCCATGGTCTCCTCCCACTCCCGCAACGAGCCGGGCGACCTGCGGCCTAGGGCGTTCCGGCTATAGGCCCAGGATGGGCCGCAGCGCGTCCACCTCGGCGGCATCGGTGGCCATGACATAGATATAGAGGCCGCGGGGGTCGAGCTCGTCCATCAACAGACGCGCCTCGTCCGGGGTGAAGGACCCGCGCACCAGCAGCGGCCGCCCGGCGCGCTGGATCATCTGGAAGAAGGGGATCATGCCCTTCATCGGCGGGCCGCCGCTCTTGAGCTCATAGTTGACCTCATAGCAGCGGATCTCTTCCACCTCCAGGAAGGCATCGAGGATGAACATGGAGGTGGAGTGCAGGTGGATGAAGGCGCAGGGGAAGTGGCTGGCCACCCAGCGATCGACGGGCTGCACGAAGCGACGGTAGAGCTGCGGCGAGTAGAGGCCGGTGGCATCCTCCTGCATGCGGATGATGGGGCCGGGCGCCCAAATCTGGTACTGAGCGTCATAGTAGCCGCCGTGGAAGAGCGGGATATGCTTCCAGATCTCCTGGGTGATCTCGACGAATATCTCGGCCATGCGCCAGAGGAGCCGCTCGGACTTGGCTGGCTCTTCCAGCAGATCCAGCACGCTCTGGCTGTGGCCGCGCAACGCGGCGAACTGGTCGGTGGGGCCTTGCAGCGTGCCATGGCTGACGGGGAAGCGCCCTCGGGAGCGCCGAACCAACGCCTCGGCATACTCCACATACTTACGGAACCAGGGATGACCATGGTCCAGGCGCACGTCGGTTAGGGCTTCCCAGGGCTCGGTGCGCTGCTCGCCGAGGATGCTGCCGGGGAGGATGCGCAGCTTGGCGCCCAGCGCGCCGACCAGCCAGGGGATGGCCTCGGAGGGTGCGGCGCCGCGCAGGATATCGTCGCCCATGGTCTCACCCTCGCGCAGCAGTCGCTCCAGGTCGTCCAGGAAGGCTTCCGGCTGCACCATGTCCGGTGTAAGGTAGTCAACCGCCTCCCAGGCGCGGCTGGCCGCGTACTCCTCCAATGGGAACCAGCTCTTGAAGGAAAGGCCCACCAGGGGGCGCTCGGCGGCGGCGCGGGTCCAGAAGCGCTGGTAGCGGGCGATCTTGGCCGGGTCGTTGCCAAAGGGATAGGAGATGGCCATGGCGGTTCCTTTCAGATAAAGGTGGCGATCTCGTCCAGGGGCTTGCGGCGGAGATCGGGCACGGTGACGCCCTCCGCCGGATGGCCTACTGCCAAGATCAGGGTCGGTCTCTCATTGCTGGGCCTGCCCAGGATCTCGTTCAGGAAGCCCATGGGGCTTGGCGTGTAGGTCAACATGGCCAACCCCGCATGGTGCAGCGCGGCGATGAGCAGGCCAACGGCGATTCCCACCGACTCGGGCACGTAGTAGTGCTTGACGGGACACCCGGCGGCGTCAAGATGGTGACGTTGGGCCAAGACGGCGATCAGGTATGGTGCGTCCTCCAGGAAGGGCTTGCGCCAGGTGGTGGACAGGGGGACCAACGCATCCTTCCACTCTTGCGGGGCGCGGGCCTCGTAAAAGGCGCGCTCCACCTCCTCGGCGGCGGCGCGGATGCGGCGCTTGATCTCGGGGTTCGAGATGGCGACAAAGTGCCAGGGTTGCATGTGCGCGCCGCTGGGAGCCGTGCCCGCGCTCCGCAGGGCCTCCTCGATCACCTGGCGCGAGATCGGGCGCGTGGAAAAGTGGCGCACGGATCGCCGTCGCTCCATCTCGGCGCGGAAAGCGGACGCGCGCTCGGCCATCTCCGTGGCGGGGTACTCTACATAACCGAGCAGGGGGATGTCGTTCGGCATGGTCAAGCCTCCAGGGGCGCGCTGGGGCGAAAGGCGGGTGGGATGCGCACATGGGTGGCCTGTTCATAGGCATAGGTCAGCCGGAGCAGCGTCGGCTCGGCGTAGGCGCCAGCCATGAGGGAGAGGCCCACCGGCAGCCCAAAGACATAGCCCGCCGGGACGGTGATGGAGGGGTAACCGGCCACCGCCGCCGGGGATGAGCTGCCGCCTGACCCGCAATCGCCGTTCACCAGGTCGGTCAGGTGGGCGGGGTGGTTACTGGGCGCGACGAGAGCATCCAGGCGGTGGCTGCGCAGGGCGGCATCGAGCCCTTCATCGCGTGCAAGACGGCGGGCAGCCGTTAGCGCTTCCAGGTATTGGGGTGTCGTGAGGGGGCCCTGGCTTTCCGCCTGAAGCAGCAGCTCCTGGCCAAAGTACGGCATGGTTCGGGCTCGGTGTTGCTCATTGAAGGCGATGACCTCTCGCAGGCTGCGGACAGGGACGCCTGGGCCTCGCGTGGACAGGTAGTCGTTGAGGTCGGCTCTGAACTCGTGCAGCAGGACAGTGTGCTCGTGCGCGCCCAGTTGCTTGACCGTGGCGATCTCCACCGGGTCGATCAGCACGGCACCCAGGCCGCGCAGGGCCGCGAGGGCCTCCTCCATGACGCGGTCGACCGCCGGGTGCCGGCCCCAATAGCCCCGCACCACGCCGATGCGCGCGCCTCGCAGCCCGTCAGGATCGAGGTACCGCTCATAGTCCGCGCCGGCCCAGCTCGCGGTCTCCCGCGTCGCCGGATCGCGCGGGTCGGGCCCCGCCAGCGCGCCCAGCAGGATGGCCACATCGCGCACGGTGCGCCCCATGGGCCCGGCGGTGTCCTGGCTGTGGGCGATGGGGATGATGCCCGATCGGCTGATCAGGCCGAGGGTGGGCTTGAGACCGACGATGCCGTTGACGGAGCTTGGGCAGATGATCGAGCCGTCGGTCTCGGTGCCAACCGCGGCGGCGCAGAGGTCGGCGGCCACAGCCACCGCGGACCCCGAGCTGGAGCCGCACGGGTTTCGGTCCAGCGCGTAAGGATTGCGGGTCAGCCCGCCGCGGCTGCTCCAGCCGCTGGTGGAGTGGGTGGAGCGAAAGCTGGCCCACTCGCTTAGGTTGGTCTTGCCTAGGATGATGGCGCCGGCAGCGCGAAGCCGTTCCACCAGGCCCGCATCGCGCGGCGCGCGAGAGCCCTCCAACGCCAGCGAGCCAGCGGTGGTGGCCATGCGGTCGCCGGTGTCGATGTTGTCCTTGAGCAGGACCGGGATACCGTGCAGCGGCCCGCGCAGGCGGCCCACCTGACGCTCGGCGTCAAGGGCCTGGGCGGCGGCCAGCGCGTCCGGGTTCAGTTCGATGACGGCGTTCAGCCCGGGCCCAGCCTGGTCCAGTTCGCGAATGCGCTGGAGATAGCTGGTGACCAGTTGGGCGGCGCTCAGCTCGCCGGCCCGCAGCGCGGCCTGTAGCTCGGAAATGCTCTGCTCTGCCATGCCCACCTCTGTGCAGCTCGATCGGCCCCATTATAGGACGATTCCTCTGTCTGCCGAAATACCCCTCGCGGTTGGCAACTGCGCACTTGTGCTTATCATAGGGCTAACACCAGGACATGAGGAGGAAGCATGATCATCAAGAGACTGGAGACCTTTACCCGCGGACAGCAGATCTCGGTGGTGCGGCTAGAGACGGACAGCGGTCACGTGGGTTGGGGGCAGCTCTCGCCGTTCAACGCGGACATCTCGGCGCAGGTGTTTCACCGGCAGGTGGCGCCGCTGGTGCTCGGCGTCAGCCTCGAGGAGCACGAGGCGCTCTCGAACCGCGTAATCACCCGCACCTACAAGTTCCCCGGCACCTACGTCTGCCGGGCGCTGGTGGGCCTGGACACGGCCCTCTGGGACCTGCGGGGCAAGCTGGCGGGCCAGCCCGTCTATCAGATGCTTGGCGGCGTCAAGCGGGCCGTGCCGGCCTACGGCTCCAGCATGCGGCGCGACATCACCCCCAAGGAGGAGGCCGAACGGCTGGCGCGGCTGCGAGATACGAAAGGCTTCCGCGCCTTCAAGCTTCACACCGGCCACAACACGCCGCTGGCGATCACGCCGCAACTGGTCGAGATGGACGAGATGCTCCCCGCCGTGCGCAAGGCGGTCGGCGACGAGATCGGACTGCTGGTGGACGTGAATGGCTGCTATACGGCCCAGGAGGCCATCGCCCAAGCCGGGCTCCTGGGTGACCATCGGGTCTGCCTCTTTGAGGAGCCGTGCCCCAACTGGGAATTAGAGTGGACCGCGGAGGTCGCGGCGGCTTACGAGATCGTCGTTTCCGGCGGCGAGCAGGACTATGACCTGAAGCAGTGGCAGCGGATGGTGGCGATGCACTGCGTTGACCTGGCGCAGCCCGACGTCTGCTACATTGGCGGCCTGACGCGCGCCCTGAAGGCGGCGCGGATGGCAGAGGCCGCCGGGATGGCCTGCATCCCGCACTCGGCGAACGTCTCCATGGTCACGCTTTTTGCCCTGCACCTGATGGCGGCGATCCCCAACGCAGGCCCCTGGATGGAGTTCAGCATCGAGGATTCGGCCTGGGCCAAGGGGATCTATAGCCCGGTGCTGGAGGTCGTGGACGGCCTGGTGGCGCTGCCCCAGGGGCCGGGCTGGGGGGTGGAGGTCAATACCGAGTGGCTGGCCGGGGCTGTGCGCCAGGTTAGCGAGCTAGCGTAGCCGGCGCCCTAGAGCCGATATACGTCGGGCCGGCGGTCGCGCAGGTGGGCGCTCGGGCCCGCGCGCACCTGGTCCACGCGCCCCAGGTCGATCTCGGTGATGGCGTAGGTGGCCTCCTCCGGCTCGAGATTGGTGACGACCTCACCAGTGGGATCGGTGATCAGCGACTGGCCGGGATGGGTGAAGGCGATATAGACCTCGCTCTCGTAGGAGCGGGTCTGCATCATGCGCAGGTTCTTGTCGTTATGCATGCCATAGGTGGGGTTCAGGATGACTCGCGCGCCTTGGAGCGCCAGGGTGCGCACCGTCTCCGGCCAGCGGCGGTCGGCGCAGATCATCACGCCGAAGGGGCCGAAATCGGAATCGAATACGGGCAGGCGCTGGCCGGGGACATACTTGAGATCATGGGTCTGTAGATGGACCTTATCGTACATGCCCGCCAGCTCGCCCGCGCGGTTGAAGATCAGCGCGGTGTTATAGACCCCTTCCGGCGCGAGGCGGGCGCAGCCCAGTATGAACCAGGCGCGGTGATCGGCGGCCCACCGCGCGATCGCCCGGGCGTACGGAGATTCCCGCGGATCGATGGCGTACTGCGCGATGTTCTCGCGGGTGACATGGCCCTCGGTGACGACATAGCCCTCCAGGAAGCCCTCGGGCGTGATGACCACATCCGGCTTCCGGGGGGCCAGCTCCTCGAGGACAGATACGAGCTTGCGGAAGTTGCCCGGCAGGTCTCCCTTGTCGGGATAGACCTTCACTTGGGCGATGCGGATGGTTGCTGACATGGCTCGACTCCTTTGGGCTGGCTCGCGATCATTCTAGCCGCCCGGGGACGACTGGCAAATGCGGACGTTGACGCGTAGGCCCCTTCACGCTACAATGGGCCTAGAGAGCACGAGGAGGTTGGCCATGGACCTGGGATTGAAGGGCAAGGTGGCGTTGGTGGCGGCGGCGAGCAAGGGGCTGGGCAAGGCTGTGGCCTGGGAACTGGCGCACGAGGGTTGCCGGGTGGCGATCTGCGCGCGGGGCGAGGCGGAGCTGCGCGCCACTGCCAACCAGATCGCTGGGGCCACCAGCGCCGAGGTCCTCCCCGTGCCTTGCGACGTCACCCAGCCGGCCGAGATCGAGCATCTCGTCCGCGCCGTGGTGGGGCGCTGGCGGCGGGTGGATGTGCTGGTCAACAACGCCGGAGGGCCGCCCACGGGGCCTTTTGAGGGCTTTGACGATGCGGCCTGGCAAGCGGCGTTGGAGCTCAACTTGTTGAGCGCGATGCGCCTGTGCCGCGCTGTGCTGCCGGGGATGCGCGAGCGCGGTTGGGGGCGGATCGTCAATATCACGTCGGTGATGGTCAAGCAGCCCGGTCCGGGGTTTGCCCTCTCCACGGCGGCGCGGGCGGGGCTGGTGGGCCTGGCCAAGACGCTGGCGGCGGACTATGCCCCGTACGGCATCACCGTCAACAACGTGTGTCCGGGCTACACCCTCACCGATCGGGTCCGTCAGCTTGCGCAGGTCCGTGCCGAGCGGGAAGGCAAGACGGAGGCGGAGATCCTGGCGGGGTTCGAGGCGCAGATCCCGGCAGGGCGGCTAGGCCAGCCGGAGGAGCTGGCGGCCCTGGTGGCGTTCTTGGCCTCGGAGCGGGCCGCCTACATCACGGGCACAACGATCCAGGTGGATGGAGGGTATACCAAAGGGCTTCTCTAGGGATCCCTCAGTTGCGGAAAAAGCGCACGCTCGGCGAGTGATCCGCCGAGCGTGCGGTGTCTGTGGAGGAAGCAGCTAGCTGGCGTCCAGGGCCTGGCGGAGCTGCTGCATCCGCTTCTCGCGGTCCTGGACAAAGCGCTCGATCCCCTTGAGCAGCCACTCCGGCGAGAGGTGGGCCTCGTCCACCAGCTCGCCCAGCTCGCCGCCGGTGCGCCAACGGTTGTCCCAGTCTGAGGACATGGCATACTCTTCCGATGTCTTGGAGTAGAGCCAGTCGTGCATCAGGCGGCGCGCGCCGTTGGTGATCACGGTGGAATCCAGCCAGTCGGCGGGGGAGACGATCTGCGCCTGATACGCGCCGGACTGCCTCTTGAACAGCTCGGGGCTGATGGCGGCTACCAGCTTGACGTTCAGCCCTTCCTTGTCCAGCGTGGGCAAAAGCTGCAGCATGTTGTGGGTGGTGATGGTCCCCTGTACAAAGATGGTGCCCATGCGCTTCTGGTCCGCCCGGTAGTCGCGGATGATGTAGGCCCCCTTGGCCGCCTCAAAGTGCGAGGCCATGCCCAGGGCCTGCCGGTCGGGGATGGTGATGGGCGGGCGCGTCAGGTGCAGGGCGATGATTGGCACCTCGGTCGCGAAGGCGGTTCCCAGGACCACTGGCACCTCGTTGAACTCCCAGGGATGCAGGTTGATGATCTGGCCGTCGGGGAAGAGCTGCGTCACGCCCGGGGAAAAGATGCCAAAGTGGGTGCGCGAATCGTCGGCAGTCTCGGGCCCGGAGTGGCCGACGATCCAGAGCACCTTGCCCAGCTTGACCGGCGAGTCCTGCACCATCTGGCTCCAGATGCGGAAGAGGCCATACTTGAGGTACGAGAACGAGCCATAGGTGGAGCAGGCGCCGTAAAACCCCTGGAACTCGTCTTCCTGATGGCTGGAAAAGTTGACCGAGGCCAGGCCGACCATCATGCCGGCGTTGGTGAACTCGGTGATCTCGGTGGGGAGGAGCGCGCCGTCGGGGTTATCCCGCCTGTAGAAGCCATAGCCGGGGAAGCCCTCCAGACCTTCGCCAAAGCCGATGATGTTGGTGGAGGCGGTGAGATCGGCGGAACTGGCGATGAACAGCGGGCGATCGTAGCGCTGGCGGCAATAGGTGTTGATCCAGGCGCCCCACTGGCGCAGCGCCACACGGTTGGCCGTCTTGGCCCCTGGCTTGACGTACAGCTCGGCGGGATAGTTGCGGAAATCCCATAGCCGCCCGTCGTCCAGCGGGTTGCGCTTGACGTCTAGCTTGAGCTCGGACTTGGCCTCCGGCACCGAGTCGCCGAGGGCTGCCAAGGTGTCGGCCAAATAGTCCACCAGGGCCTGATCGCGGCGCAGCACCTCCAGGACGCGCTGCATGTTGGCGGCGGTCTGCTGGCGGAGGGCCTCACCGGAGGGCGAGGGCTCGCAGTATCCCTCGAAAGTGACGCCGTACTTGGCCATGAACGGCGCCTTGGTCTCCCAGAACAGGTCGTTGCAGGCGGCGTGGGGCGCGCCGTGCGACTTGTTGTCATACATGGCATAGCCGCGGCCCTTGCGGGTCTGCAACCAGGTCACGCTGGGCACGCCGTCGGGGTTGGGGCCATAGATCATGTCCAGCAGCGCGCTGGTGACCGGGCCCCACTCGTTGCCGTGGATGGCGGCGGAGACGCGCCAACCATAGGGGCGGAACCAATCGTCGGGCGTGCCGGCGACCACCGAGCTAACGGGGTGGTCGTCGATGCCAAAGTCGTTCCAGTCCACCACATAGTACAGGTTATCCAGCCCCAAGCTCCAGGCCGTATTCTTGACCTCGTGGCTGGCCCCCGCGGTAAGCCCCGCGTCGCCCTCGAAGGCAAAGACCCTGACGTCGCCGGCGCCCGCGCGCTTGAGCGCAAAGGCCTCGCCAGCGGCGGGCGGCGAGCCGTGGCCGGTGGGCCCCGTGTTGAAGCGGATGATCATGCTCTTGCCCGCGGCCTCGGCGTGGCCGGGCAGGCCGCCCCGGCGCCGGAAGGTGAGCAAATCATCCCAATAGAGCGCGCGCTCGGGCGGGACCAGGTAGCGGTCGTCGCCGGTCTGCTGGTGCTTGATGCGCATGGCCTCGTTGAGGACGGCGAGGGTCGCATAGACCAGCGGGATCGTGTGTCCCGCCACCAAGATGAAGCGGTCGCTGAAGGGCTTCTCAGGCTTGCGGATATCCCAGCGCATGATGCCGCTCAGGAGGGTCACCACGAAGGCATGCACCTTGGAGCGCGAGCCACCAGGGTGTCCGCTCTGGCGTAGGTTCAGCATCAGGTCGATGAGCTGGTCGATGAGGTCTTTGGTCACTTCCCAGTGCGGGAACTGGGGTTCCAGCGCTTGGTAGCGGTCAAAGAGGGCCTGCTTGTAGCTGACGGCGTTCTTCATGCGCGCACTCCTATCTGGTTGGGGTGGCATCCCTTGCCGAGTGGCCGGACCTCCGGGCGTTGGCGCCCTGGCGGTTGGCGACGCGTTCGAGCGCAATTATAGCTAGGATAGGCGGCGTGTCAAAAGAGATCCGGGTGAGCTAAACGTTTAGATCGCCGGGGCAGCGGGTCGCCGCGCGGCATCAACACGCCAGCAGCGCCCGCGGGCGGCAGCGCGTGACGCAGAGCCCGCATCCGCTGCACAGGGTGAGGTTCAGCCTGGCTGTCCGGTCAACGACCCGGATCGCCCCGAGAGGGCACGACTGCTCGCAGAGCCGGCAGCCCGTGCACCTGCCGACGTCCAGCCGCGGCGGCACGGCCTGGGTGCGGAACGGGCGGGCGGCAGCCTGGCGATGGGCCAGCCCCCTGATGTCGGCGAGACTGGCATAACCATGCTCATCCAGCCAGCGGCCGATCTCGCTGGCGATGCGGCCGTAGACCTGGGGGCCGCGCAGGATGGCGGCGGTGCAGACCTGGACCGCCCAAGCGCCAGCCATGACCATTTCGATGGCGTCCTCTCCGCGACTCACGCCGCCCACCCCAAGGATGGGCAGGTCCACCTCCTGGGCGATCTCGTAGATGCAGCGCACGGCCAGGGGCTTGAGCGCTGGACCGGAGAGCCAGCCGTGGCCCTCGTGGCTGCCCATCAGGGGGAGGCCGGTCTCGATATCGATGGCCATGCATGGCCCAAACGAGTTGATGGCCGCGATGCCGTCGGCCCCGGCCTGCTGAGCCAGACGGGCGGCGCGGCGCATCTCGCGGCCCAGAGGGCTCAGCTTGACGAACACGGGGACGTCCACCGCGGCCTTGGCGGCGCGGATCGCCTCGACCATGGGCTGGGCGTCCTCGCCGATATAGTGGGTGGAGAGCTCCAACGCGTCGGCGAAGGGGCGCACCCGCGGCGCCAGCTCGGCGATGTCCTGGGCGGTATAGCCCAGGCTGACGATGAGCGGCAAGCCCGCGGTCCTGGCCAGGGCGTACTCGTGCTCGAGCCACTGTTCTGGCGGAAGCTCGGACCACAGCTCGCAGTTGAGAAAGCCGTGCGGGATCTCGGCCATGTTGGGCGTGGGAACCTGCGCTGGGCGCGTCGAGATGGTTTTGGCGACCAGCCCGCCTGCGCCGCCTTCCGCGCAGGCCAGCAGCGCGCGCCCGTCGCGGCCGGGCGGGCCCGCCGCAGGCAGCACCGGATTCGGAAAAGCAAGGCCGCAGATGTCCACTCGCAGATCGGCCATGACGCCCCCTCTCTAGCTGGCTGAATCCTCGGCTCGCTGCCATAGGCGCTGCGCCAGCTCGCGCGCGCGGGCATGGATGGCAGCGGCATCCAGGCCCAGCACCACCCGGTCGCGCATCAGCACCTTGCCGCCGACGACGGTGGTGGTGACCAGGCCACCGTGCAGGCCAAAGATGGCGTGCCAGGGCCAGTTGTCCGGCGTCACCGGCGTGGGCGGGTCATAGTCGAGCAGGATCACGTCGGCGCAGGCCCCTGCCGCCAGAGCCCCCAACGGCTGGCCAAAGAGCGCCCCGGCGAGCGCGCGGTTGCCGTTCACGGCAAGCGCAAACACCCGGTCGGCGGGCATGGCGCGGGGGCTGCGCGTGGCCGCCTTATGGGTCAGGTAAGCGGCGGCGGCCTCGCTGAACATGTCGTTGGGGAAACCGTCGTTGCCGAGCCCCAGTCGCACCCCGGCGGAGAGCATTTCCTCGACCGGGGCCGCGCCCACGCCGTTGTTCATATTGGACCGCGGGTTGTGGATGACCCAGACGCCGCGCTCGGCCAGGAGGGCGATCTCGCGCTCGTTCACGTGCACGGCGTGGGCGGCGATGGTGGTCGGGCCCAGCAGGCCATGGGCGGCCAAGCGCTCAGGGGGGCGCACGCCATAGGCTTCGACGGTGCGGCGCACATCCACGGAATCCTCGGCCAGGTGAACGTGGGCGGCGCAGCCGGTGGAGAGCGCCAGCCCGGCGGCCTGCTCCAGCGTGGCCTCGGAGAGGGTGAAGGAGGCGTGGAGGCCGATGGATGCGGCGAGCCCACCGCTGCGCTGCCGCCTCGCCTTGCGGATAAAGCGCGCGTTCTCGGCGAGCCCGGCGCGGGCGATCTCGGGACCGTCGCGATCAGAGACCTCATAGCAGAGACAGGCGCGCAGCCCGGCCTCCTGCACCGCTTCCGCGATGATATCCAGGGAGCCATCCACGCAGTGGGGGGAGGCGTGGTGGTCGAGCAGGGTGGTGGTCCCGTGGCGAATGGCGTCCACCAGGCAGACGAGCGCGCTGTAGCGGATGTCCTCCGGCTGCAGCGCCTTGTCCAGCCGCCACCAGAGCCGCTCCAGCACCTGGCTAAAGCTTGCGGGCGGCTCGCCGGAGAGGGCCATGCCACGGGCGAAGGCGCCGTAAAAGTGGGTGTGCGCGCAGATGTTGCCGGGCAACACCCACTGGCCGCGGGCGTCCAGCAGCGACTCCTGGGGATGCGCCGCCAGCAGCTCGGCGCTGGGGCCGACGGCGGCGATGGTGTCGCCAACAACCAGCAGCGCCCCATCCTCGATGATCTGATTGGGCGCGCCCATCGTGACCAGTCGGCCGTGCGCGATCAACATGGGGGACTGCTCCTCACACTATGTGCTGAGCGCATTATACCCGGCGGCCAGGCCTCGGCAAGCCCGCCCGGCTACGCGACGGTCCAGAGCAGCTTGCCGTCGGCTAGCTCGTAGCGCGCCTGGCCGGTGGTGAGCAGGTGGCCGAGATAGCTGTGCAGGGTGGAGTGCAGGAGCGCATAGTCGCGAAGGTGCCGCGGCGCGAGCCCATAGTGCCGGCACACGGCGGCCAGGAGGTCGGCGGCGGGCTGTGGGCCCGCCGCCAGTTCACCCAGCAACAGCTCGATCACGTTGTGAATGTGCGCGAGATTCCGCTCCAGGAGCCCGCCGATCTCCGCGGTTGGCTCATCATGGGCCAGCAGGTAGCGCTCGCAGGGGAAGGTGCGCAGGTACTCCAGGGTGGCCAACTGGCAGGTTACGCTGTGCAGGTAGGAGAGCTTGGGCGCTTCCATCTCGCGGCGCCCCTCGACAGCGTCGCCGGTAAAGAGCACACCTTCGACGAGATAGCCGGTATGGGAGCCGGTGTGGCCGTGCAGGGGAACCGCCTGGATCGTGACGCCGGCCTCCCGGTAGACCCCTTCCTCCACCAGGACATCCACCCGACAGGGGCGCGGCGCGTAGCGGGGGACCGCCAGCTCGGGCGGCGGCTCGGCGCCCATGAAGAGGCAGATGGTGCCCCAGGCGGGCTGCTCCAGCACCACCGCATCCAGGCCGGGCGCATAGACGCGGGCGCCGGTGCGCTCGACGATCCACGCGTGGCCGCCGGTGTGGTCACCGTGGCCATGCGTGCTCATGATGGCCGATGGGCGCAGCCCCGCCTCATCCAGGGCGCGCAGGATAGCCCTCCCGCTGCGGTCGCCGGAGCCGGTGTCGATCAGGATGGCCTGGTTCCCCTCGCCAATGATCACGCCGGCGTTGGTGACGCCAGGGAGGTAGTGGACGGGGCCAGCCAGACGTTGCAGTGGCATGCGATTCTCTCCCGGTGGTTTGTCAAGAACGAAAAACGGTGGTACACTATATCCGCAGTGCCCCTGTAGCTCAGTGGATAGAGCAGCGGCCTCCGAAGCCGTGTGCAGGAGTTCGACTCTCCTCAGGGGTACTTTTTCTTTTCCTCGCGAAAGCTATCCCCACTTTGCTCGATCGGCGCGTTTGGATTACAGTATCGCCGTGCGCGCGGCCGTTCCTTGCGCGCCATTATCCCCCCAAAGGACGCGCTGGGCAACCCGCGGATCCTCCGCGTGGCGCCAGCGTTCGCGGGCGGAGACAGGCAATCCGGCAACGCAGCGATAGGAGGCAAGATGACCGAGCCCGCCAAGACCAAGACCCCGATCCCCTCATTTCCCGAGCTCAAGGCCCGGGGGCACAAGGCGACTATGATCACCGTCTATGACTATCCCTTCGCGCGGCTGGTGGACCGCTCCCAGGCCGAGATGATCTTGGTAGGCGATTCGCTGGGCATGGTGATCCAGGGGCTGGAGGCGACCAACCCGGTGACCCTGGACGAGGTGATCTACCACGTCAAGGCGGTGCGGCGGGGCGCGCCCAACACGCTGGTGGTGGCGGATATGCCCTTCATGAGCTACCAGGTGAGCCCGGAGCAGGCCCTGACCAGCGCGGGGCGGATGGTCAAGGAGGGCGCCGCCGACTGCATCAAGATGGAAGGCGGCGAGTACTTTGCTCCCTACGTCTACAAGATCGTCAAGGCGGGGATCCCGGTGATCGGGCACATCGGTCTGACGCCGCAAAGCTCATCGGCGCTGGGCGGGCTCAAGCTGCAGGGGCGGACGCCCGCCGAGGCGGCGCAGCTCGTCGTCGACGCCAAGGCGCTGGACCAGGCGGGCGTCTTTGCCATGGTGCTGGAATGCATCCCCGCTGGCGTGGCCAAGGTCATCACCGAGTCGGTGCGGGCGACGACGATCAGTTGCGGGGCGGGGCCGCATTGCGACGGGCAGAACCTGAACGCCTACGACGTGCTGGGGCTATTCGAAAAGTTTGTGCCCAAGTTCGTCAAGCAGTACCGGTCGCTGGCGCCCGAGGTGCGGGGCGGCTTTGACGACTTTGTAACCGAGGTGCGGTCCGGGGCCTACCCCAGCGCCGAGCAGTCCTTCACCGGCCCAGAGGTGGTCCGCAAGCTCTATCCGCCCGAGCTGTAGGCCGGGCGCGATCTGGCGTAATATTCATGATGACCGATGAACCTGTCATAATATAGGGAGGGATCATGTCCGAGAAGCGCGAGCGCAGCGGCCCTCTGCACAGCTCCCTGATGACCGAGGGCGTGCAACGGGCAACGCACCGGTCGCTGTTCTACTCGATGGGCTGGCAGCAGGACGACCTGCGTAAGCCCCTGGTGGGGGTGGTCAACTCGTTCAACGAGCTGGTGCCAGGCCACATCCACTTGCAGCCGCTCTGCCAGGCGATCAAGCTGGGCATCGCCGAGGCCGGCGGGACGCCGCTGGAATTCCCCTCCATCGCCATCTGCGATGGGCTGGCCACCGGCCACCAGGGGATGCGCATGCCGATGATCAGCCGCGAGCTGATCGCCGACTCGATCGAGTTGATGATCGCCGCCCACGCGCTGGACGCCATGGTGCTCCTGACCAACTGCGACAAGATCACGCCGGGGATGCTGATGGCCGCCGGGCGGCTGAACATCCCCGCTATCGTGGTGAACGGGGGGCCGATGGACGCGGGCTGCCATGGCGGCCGCCTGGTCTGCTACACTGACCTGATCGAGGCCGAAGGGCTGGTGGAGCGCGGGCTGATGACGACAGCCGAGCTGGCGCAGCTAGAGGCCGATGCCGTTCCTGGCGCGGGCTCTTGCGCCATGATGGGGACAGCGAACACCATGAACATGCTGACCGAGGCGCTGGGTATGTCCCTCACCAGCAGCGCGCTCATCCCGGCCACTCATGGCGCGCGGGTGGCGCTGGCCCGCCAGGCCGGGCGGCAGATCATGGCGCTGCATCACCGGCGCATCTTGCCGCGGGAGATCATGACCCTGGAGGCTTTCGAGAACGCCCTGTCCGTGGACATGGCCATCGGCGGTTCCACTAACACCTGCTTGCATCTCCCCGCCATCGCCCACGAGGTGGGCATCGAGTTGGGGATGGAGCACTTTACGCAGGTGGCCGAGCGCACGCCGCACCTGGTGCTGCTCAAGCCGGCAGGCAAGTATTTCGCGCAGGACCTCTACACGGCGGGCGGCATCCCTGCCGTGATGGCCGAGTTGCACGGGCACGGCCTGGTCCACGGCGACTGCCTGACGGTCACCGGCCAGACCATGGCGGAGAACCTGGCGGGCTGCAAGATCGCCAACCCTGACGTGATCCATTCGGTGGCGAACCCCCTCAGCCCCAAGGGCGGGCTGGCCATCCTGCACGGCAGCCTGGCCCCCGAAGGGGCCGTGGTCAAGAGCGCTGCGGTGGCGAAAGAGATGCGGGTCCACACCGGCCCGGCGCGGGTGTTCGAGCGCGAGGAGGACGCCGTGGAGGCCATCTTTGGCGGGCGGATTCGCGCCGGCGACGTGGTGGTGATCCGCTATGAGGGGCCCAAGGGCGGGCCAGGGATGCGCGAGCAGCTTATGCCGACCTCGGCCATTATCGGGATGGGGCTGGGCAAGTCGGTGGCCCTGATCACCGATGGGCGCTTCTCCGGGGCGACCCAGGGGGCCTGCATCGGGCACGTGACGCCGGAAGCCTATCTGGGCGGGCCCATCGCGCTGGTGCGGGAGGGCGATACCATCCGCATCGATATCCCGGCGGGGACGGTGGATCTGGACGTGCCCGCCGAGGTGCTGGCGGCCCGCAAGGCCGACTGGGCCTTGCCGGGGAGTACCCGCCTGGAGAGGGGTTCATTGCTGGAACGCTACCGGCGCATGGTCGGAGATGCCATGCACGGGGCGAGGCTGAGCTAGACTGCGAGGGATAGGAGAGGCATGAATCGTCGTGAGAGGCTGATGGCCACGCTTCGGGGCGATCCGGTGGACCGCCCGGGGGTGTGCTTTTACGAGATCAACGGGCTGGATGAGCGGCCTGATTGGGACGACCAGTTCAACGTGTACTCGGATCCTTCGTGGCTGCCGGCCATCGAGCTGGCTCGGGACCGCACCGACCGCATCCCCATGCGGCCGATGGCGTTCAAGGGCGCGCCGCCCAGCACGCCCCACGTCTTTGCCAAGGTGGAGAGCTGGATGGAGGGTGGGAGCCGCTTCACCCGGCGGACGATCCAGGCAGGCGCGCGGGAGCTGACCTCCCTGGAGCGCCGCGACCCCGGCGTCAACACCACTTGGACGCTGGAGCCCCTGCTCAAGGGGCCGGAGGACGCCGAGGCCTATGCGGCGCTGCCGATCCCCCAGTTCGAGATCGAGGCGGACCCGACGCGGGTGCTGGCGACCGAGGCCCAACTGGGCGACACGGGCATCGTGATGCTGAACTTTGCCGACCCGATCTGCATGGTGGCGCCGCTTTTCGAGCTGGGCGAGTACACCGTCGTGGCGCGGACCGAGCCGGCGCTCTTTCATCGAATGCTGGAGCGAGCCCTCGAGTTCCTGCTCCCGCTGGTGGAGGCGACCTCGGCGGCGCTGCCGGGGCGGCTCTGGCGAGTCGTCGGCCCCGAGTACGCGACCTCGCCCTTCTTGCCGCCGTCGCTCTTCCGGGAGTATGTGGTGCGGTACGACACTCCCATCGTGCAAGCGATCCTCCGACATGGCGGGTACCCGCGCGTGCACTGTCATGGGCGGCTCAAGGACGTGCTGGACGACATCGTGGGGATGGGGACGATGGGACTGGACCCCGTGGAGCCGCCGCCGCAAGGAGATGTGGAGCTGGCCTACGTGCGCGAGCGGTACGGCAAGCAGATGGCGCTCTTTGGCAACATCGAGGCCAGCGACATCGAGAACCTGCCCACGCCCCAGTTCGCCAAAAAGGTGGAGCGGGCGCTGCGGGAGGGGACGCAGGGCGAGGGGCGGGGCTTTGTCTTGCTGCCCTCCGCTTGCCCCTACGGGCGCAAGCTGACCGACCTCGCGCTGGCCAACTATCGAACCATGGTCGAGCTCACCGAAAAGTGGGCATAATCCAGAACAAGGAGAGGACACCGATGCAGACCCTCAACGTGGCGGTCATCGGCACCGGCATGGGCCGGTACCACATGAAAGAGTTCGTGGAGAGCCCCAACGTCAAGCTCAAGGCCGTCTGCGACCTGAACCGGGCCGAGGCGGAGCAGTTCGCCAAGGAGTACGGCGCCGAGCAGGTGGTCACCGACTACCGGGAGCTGTGGGGCATGGGCCTGGACGCGATCAGCCTGGCGATCCCCAATCACCTGCACGCCGCCGTGACCATCGAGGCGCTGGAGCACGGGCTGCACGTGCTCTGCGAGAAGCCGATGGCGACGAAACTCGAAGACGCCAAGCGGATGGTGGCTGCCGCGGAAAAGGCGGGCAAGCGGCTGATGATCGGGATGAGCCAGCGCTTTCGGCCGCAGTCGCTGGCCTTCCGGGGCATGGTCGAGCGGGGCGAGTTGGGCGACATCTATTACGCGCGCACCACCTGGATCCGCCGCCGAGGCATGCCCGTGATTCACTTCGCGCCTGGCGGCTCCATGGGGCGCGGGCGATGGTTCGTCAACCGGGAGCAGGCGGGCGGAGGCGCGCTCTTTGATATCGGCGTGCACATGTTCGACTTGACCTGGTGGCTGATGGGCAATCCCAAGCCGCTGACCGTCTCGGCGTCCGGGTACCGCAACCTCTCCAACGCCGAATTCGAGCGGCGGGGGATCCCTTGCGACGTGGACGAGCTCACGTCGGCCTTTGTGCGCTTTGAGGGCGGCGTGACGGCGGCCTTTGACGTGAGCTGGGTGGCAAACCAGAAGGACGACCTGAATGTGCGCATCTTTGGCACCAAGGCCGGCTTTGAGGTCTACCCTCCGACCGTGTATAGCGAGCCGCGCTGGAGCGAGATGCACACGGATAGCGTCGAGATCAAGCTGATCGAGGAGGGGCTGAACCCGCGGCGCCACTTTGTGGACTGCATCCGCGATCCGGAGAAGCCCATGATCGCCTCGGCGCAAGAGTGCATCCACGTGATGGCCGTGCTGGACGCGATCCGGCGCTCCGTCGCCGCAGGGCGCGAGGTGATGGTCGAGCTGTAGGTCAGCAGATAGAGGACGCGGAGCAAGCACCAGAGCCGCTCCGCGTCCTTTTTGTGCGCGCTAGAAGAGGTAAGTGGCGCCCACGACCCCGTGCACGAACTGCTCGGGCATCTCGGCGGCGAACCGGCCGATGGGGCCAAAGCCCGTGCAGTGCGAGGGCGAGATCAGCGCGGGAGCCAGCCCCTTGATCTCGGCAATGATCTGCTCGAGCTCGGCTGGCTCGCTGCGCACCAGGTGGAAGCCGCCGAGGATGGCCCAGACCTGGTCCACCCCGCTGATGGCGCGGGCATGCCGGATGGTGTTGATGATCCCGGCGTGGGCGCAGCCAGAGAGGATCACCAGCCCTTTGCCCTCCACGTTGATGACGATGGCCTGATCGTCCTCGGTGTTGTCCCGGTGAAAGCCAGTGGCGTCCCGATACAGGCGCTCCTCATCCGACCAGGCCAGTTTTTCGAAGCTTTGGCGCGGGACATAGCCGGTGGTCCAGCAACCCGGCCCAAGCTCAAACGGCGCCTCCGATAGCTGAATCTCCGCTCCTGCCGCTTCCCAAGCCTGCCGCGGCGGCGGAGCGGTGGGGCCCTGGATCTCTCCGCTCTTGTGTCGAGTCCAGCGCTCTCTGAAGGCGGCCGGGTGCGCCACCAGCGGCACCCGGCGCGGCTTAGCGTAGGCGGCCAGCTCCGCTTCCGACCACCCGGGCTCCCAGCGCCTGCGCTTGGGCTGGGCTTCTCGCATCTGGAGCACCGCTGTCATGGCGCCAGTGTGGTCAAAGTGGCCGTGGCTCAGGGCGATCATGTCCACCGTAGACAGGTCCACCTTCATGCGACGGGCGTTCTCCAGCAGCGTGTCGCGGGTGGCCCCGGCGTCCCAGAGGATGCGCCGGCCTGCCGCCTTGAGCTCGACCAGCGCGGCGAAACCGTGCTCGGCCAGCAGCGGCTGCTTGGTGAAGTGCTTGACCGTGTCTGTGGACTTGACGATGAGATCAGCGCGGTTATCCACCAGGACGGTGATGGCGACGTCGTGCGTCTCCCCAAACCCCTGCGCATCCATATTCGCCTCCTCCATTCACACTAGACTCGGTGCATCGGCACTACAACCCAGTATCTGGCGCTCAGGCCCACGCGGGCCACGGCGATCGCCAGCAGGCTCTTGGCCCAGAGGGCGGTGGTCGATATCAGGGCGCGGCGAATGGGGCGCATCAGTCGAGCGGACAGGAGTCCTGCTTGCTCCCAATGCGCCGGCAGCCGGCGCCACTATCCCCGCAACTCGAGCGCCGCCGCAAAGAGCGCCTGCACGTTCTCCCAGGGAAAGCCTGGGTCGATCTCGATATAAAGCCAGGAGCCGCCACGCGACGCGCCAAAGGTCTCGCAGAGCCGGTGCACATAGGCGCGTATCTGCTCAGGAGTGCCACGCTGCATCAGATCGCCGCGATCGGGGTGTAGCTGCACGGCCAGGCCAAGATCGTGGCAGCGATGCGCCAGATCATCTAGGCGGAAGGCGGTCAGTTGCGGCCAGATGGCCCGGACGCCGAGATCGGCAAACTCGGGCAATAGATCAGGGATATAGCCGCAGCAGTGGAAAAAGACCTGCTTTCCCGCGCGCAGCACCGGTTCAAAGAGCCGCTGGTAGCGCGGCCTGAAGAAGCGCCGCCACACCGGCATCGGGAAGAAAAGGCGATCCTGCATGCCATAGTCATCGCCAAAAGTGACCGCATCCACATCCAGCGCCAAAGCCCGTTGCACATAGTCCAGTTGGTTCTCGACAATGAGATCGGCGATGCGGTTTATCTCCGGCGTGTCTTCCATGATGTCAATGAGCACATCGGCAAAGGGCCGCAGCGACTGCATGCGCTCAAAGAGTTGCGCTCCGCCGCCTGTAAGGAAGTAACGCCGTTTGTGCTCTTGCGCCGTCTGCAGCTCCGACGCAAGGGCTGACCCTTCCGGCGGTGGCAGTGCAGGGGCCTGATAGCTGGCAAGCGCGGCTAGATCAGCCAGCGGGTACTTGCGGCGGTGCCCCCAGACGCCGAAAATGCGGTATTCCCAGGCCGTGCCCCATTCATCGGTGCGGAAGGCATGGTAGCGGCCATCGGCATCCCAGTCCTCCGGCGGCGGAGGGGCTGGCATGGCAAAGGAGCGCGAGTCGCCAAAGTCGTGTGGCGTCTGCTGCATCAGATCGAGCAGCTTCTCTCCGTGCTCAAAGAGCCCGCCTGGCGAGCGGTGAATCTGCAGCGGGATGATGTCGGGAGCTTGAAAGCGGAGGGCCGCCCAAACACGTTCGCGTGGAAGCATCTATTCCCTCTTGAGAGTCATGGCCTCGATCACATGCGAGTCGCGATATCGAGCGACCGCACGACTGGCAACGCCGCGCGGTGTAGCACCTCGACATCCGCCCAAACTAACGCCAATCCGTCGCCGGCTCGCCCTCCAGCAAGGAGAGATAGCGCCAGGCGGCATGGTAGCGCCTGGCGCGTTCCAGGTCGTGGTCCTGCAGCGCCTCGAGACGCCGCAGATCGAGATTGTCCTCCAGATCGGCCAGCTTGACGCGCCGGGCGAGGGGGTTGGGCGCGATGCGCTGGATGAACGCCTCGTAGCTCTCCTGCGGCTGCCGCGTGAGGGCTGCCACGGCCTCCACCACCGCCGGCGGGAACCCTTCAGCGCGCAGATCCGCCAGCGAGACGTCCGTGTCCTCGATCACATCGTGCAGCACGGCGACCATCATGCCCTCCGGACTGGGCTGGCGCAGCATGAGGCGAAGCGGGTGCAGGATATAGGACGCGCCCGCTTTGTCGAACTGCCCTTCGTGCGCTCGCGCCGCCAGGGCGATGGCTCGGTTGAGCGTGGACATGGTGGGCCTCACAAGAGAAGAGCCATGGTGTAGTGGGCAAAGATGCCCTCGGCATCGCTGGGACGGCCCCGACGGATGACGATCCCTTCGGGGAGCACGGCTACCGCAGCACCGATTTCGGCGTCGGGATGATGCGGGTGATGACGTGCTTGGTGCGGTCGATCATCTCGCCGGCCTTGGGCCCGATGACGTTCTTCCAATAGTCATCCTCATAGACGGCCTGGTAGAGCGCTTTGCGCTCCTCCTCGCTGTCGAAGCGGCGAATCCAGACGTACAGGTCGTCCTCTTCCTCGCCCACGAAGGTGCCCACCGGCACCATGCCCTTGGAGATCTGGAAGGGGATGATGACCTCCTCCATGTACTTGACCCAGTCGGCGCGCTTGCCGGGACGGCAACGGTACTGCCTCAACTCGAAGAATGCCATGATCTGTTACCTCCAGTATGATAGGTCACTCCGGCCAGAATTCGTCAATCACCTCGCGGGTGACGGCCACCCAGTTGCGGACGCGATCCGGGTCGCCCTGCACCGTCTCCACGTCCTTGAGCGTCACGTCCACGTGCAGGTCTTTGCAGTAGGAAAAGCTCTGCCTGAGGATGCGACGGACGCGCTCGGGGTCCCAGCCATAGCTGACCATATCGGCAGGGCTGGGCCGGTAGCTAAAGATGCGGTCTGTCCCGATCTGCTCCGCGCATTTGCGGACGTCGGCGGTCAGGGCCACGGCGATCCGGCGGATATTGGGCAGCGCCATGATGTAGGGGATCTTGTAGGTCAGGTCCTCGCAGCAGCCATAGGAGACCAGCCCAAAGTGTCGCATGATCTCGGCCTGATACTGGAACATGAACTCGTTCCATAGTTTGGGCCCCACCAGCGTTGTCTCCTGGGACGCGGAAAAGTACCATAGATCGCCGCGCCGGACTGGGGCGCTGGCGGGAGCGGGATCGGCCAGCTCTTCGGCATAGGAGAGGCACTGGTTCTCGTGATCGCAGAGGCGCCAGTCGCCCGCGCGCTCCGCTTCCTCTTGGGCGCGGATAATGCCGTCACGCATGAAGGCCAGCACCTCGTGCAACCAGTCGGGCCGGTCCATCATGTCCCACATGATCTGCTCCAGGCCGCGCAGATAGGCCAGGTGCGTCGAGATGTCACCGCCCCAACTCCGGTAGGCGGGAGCGCGGTCGATCGAGATGGTGATGATATCGCCGATGGCGTCTTGCAGGCGGGCGGCGCGGCGGGCGGTTTCCTCCTCGTTCACGACATGGTGCGGCTCCACCATCTTGGCGAAATCCTCGGGCTCTTTGAGCGGCGGATCCCAGACCCGGGAGCCGGTGGGCTCCGTGCGCTCGCTCCAGGGGACGGCCAGGCCCCAGAGGCCGCCGGGAGGCGTCACGAGCGCGGCGTTCACGGTCACCCAGGGCTCCAGGATATAGTCGTCGCCAAAGGTGTCGCGGAAGAGGCCTTGGCGGAAGAAATCCTCGTAATGCCGGAAGAAGGGGTCCTGGCACTGGTATTGCCGCGCGGGCATCTCTGCCCAGGCAAAGGCGCGGACATAGATGAGCGGCTTGGGGCGCTTGAAGCTATTGTGCTTGCGCCAGAGGTTGCGGCGCTCCTCCTGGATAGGCTTGGTGGCGGCCTCCAGGTAGCGCTTGGCGAGGTCGCGGAGGATCACGATGTCTTGGTCCATGGCTCTCCTTAGGGTAGGGCTTGGGGCATTGTAGGCCAATGCGCGGCGGGGTCAAATCGGGCCACTTGCGGCGAACCTCGGCCCATGTTATACTGGGTTTCCATGGACGTCAAGATCATCCGCAGCAAGCGACGCAAAAAGACGGTGCAGGGCAGCCTGCAGGATGGGGTGCTGGTGGTTCGCGCCCCGGAGCGCGCCACGCAGGCCGAGCTGGATCGCGCAGTGGGCGCGCTGAAGGCCCGCATGGAGCGCAGGCTGCTTACCCAGGCCCCCAGCGACGAGTTGCTCGAGCGGCGGGCGCGGGAGCTGAACCGCGAGCACTTTGGCGGCGCGCTGCGCTGGAGCTCGGTGCGGTGGGTCACCAACCAGCACACCCAGTTGGGAAGCTGCACCTCGCTGGACGGAACTATCCGCCTCTCGCACCGCCTCGCCCAGATGCCGCCTTTTGTGCGTGACTATGTGCTCATGCACGAGCTGGCCCACTTGCTGGAGCCGAACCATGGGTCGCGCTTCTGGGAGCTGGTGAACCGCTTCCCGCGCGCCGAGCGGGCGCGCGGCTACCTCATGGCCATCGGCTCGGAGCCGCTGGAAGAGTAGCTTCGCTCACGCCTTGAGCAGGTATACCCCCGTCTGGACGGTGTTGGCGTTGTTTCCCCCGATCCCCCCGGCATTGAGGCCGTCGGTATACATCAGCCACGGCCCGTCCGCGCAGCAGACATTGCGGCGGTTCCAGTCCCACGCTTCCAGCGCCGGCAGCCAGCGCGCGCTGGCCGGGTTGGTGTCCGTGACCTGCGCGTGAGAGACCAGCTCGCCTTTGGCGTTCAGCACCACGCGATGTATCTCGTGACTGGGATCGAACCAGCGCGTTTCGCGCCGGTTCGGGTCGGCGGCCAGGGCGAGGTGAAGGTGGCCGGCCGCATCGCAAGAGAGGCTGGAGGAGCGCCCTCCCACGGCATTGAGCCCGCCAAGCGGCTCGGCCAGGTCGAGCGCCGCCCAGCCCCCTTCCTCGCGGCGCCAGAGCGCGCCGCTGGGGTGGCCGGGGACGCTGGCAAAGAGCCAGGGGCGATCCTGCGCATCCACCACCAGGTTGCCGAGGCGCACGCCTCCGGCGGCGTGGTGGCAGATCGGCCGCATGGTCTCGATGGTGATGGGCAGCGCATCGCAGCGCATCCCTTCGTTCCACCAGGTATCCCCGCCATCAGGCGAGCAAAGGTGAACGATGGCGCGGCCCTCGCAGTCGATGGCGCGGCCTGACTCGGCATAGTGGAACTGGAAGACCAGGTGCAGCGTGCCCGTGGGACCGAGCGCCAGCGCTTGCATGTAGTGGTTGTAGCCGGGCGTCGGGCTGATGGCCAACGAGACGGGCGGCTCCCAGGGCCGTCCCGGTCGCCTGCGCCGGTACCAGAGCTGCCAGCGCTCGGCCTGCTCGCGGTGGGCCAGGTGCAGCGTCCCCGAGGCGTCGATCACGAGGCTGGGGTAGGTGTCCTTGGGGCCCAACGGCTCGGGCGCGCTCCAACT
>Ga0123332_1001347_pt1 | contig 24158 bp, 21 predicted proteins | sample BioC12SIPDNA_4_FD_89958 | JGI IMG/M metagenome (GOLD analysis project Ga0123332, IMG submission 89958) | Anaerobic biogas reactor microbial communites from Washington, USA - Biogas_R2_A C12 SIP DNA | ecosystem: Engineered > Bioreactor > Anaerobic > Unclassified | place: Washington, USA... | reverse complement strand
GGCCGCGCCGTGGCTCGCGGAGAACGTCGGGTTCGGGCTGGTCTTCGCCCTCGGGGCGCTGCCGATCCTGGGGGCCCCGGCGGCCCTGGCCCTCGCCCGGGTGCTCCCCGGCCTCCCGGAGCACGAGGAGGCAGGCGAGCGCACGCCATACGGCCGGATGATCCGCCCGATGCTGCTGCTCCTGGCCGTGACGCTCGCCGGCGGCGCCCTGATCACCTTCACGGCCCAGATGAGCAGCAGCTCCGGTCTCACCGTCGTGGCGCTGCTGCTGTTCTCGGTGGCCGCGGCTCTGTCGCGCTGGCGGATGGGCGCGCTGGCCGACCGGGCCGGGCCGGACCGGTTCATCTGGCCCCTGGTCGTGCTGAGCGCCGCCGGCATGCTGGTCATCGCCTGGTCCGTCCGCGACCCCCTGGCCACCGCCGGAGCGGCGCTGCTGCTGGGCATGGCCGTCGTGGGGGTCTGCTACGGCGGGCTCCAGAACCTGACGATGCTGGTCACCTTCGCGGCCGTGCGGCGCCAGCACTACAGCCAGGCCAGTGCCGTGTGGAACATCGGCTTCGACGCCGGCACCGGGGCGGGGTCGGTGCTCGTGGGCCTCGTCGCGGCGGGGACGAGCTTCAGCACCGCGCTGGTCGTCGTCGCGGGATGCTGCCTGGCCACCCTGCCGCTGGCCCTCGCGCGGCCGGGCCGGGCGCCGGTCGGCTGAGGCCACCGCTCCCGGTCGACCCGACGGGTCCGGTCACATCTCCATCAGGACGAGGACGACACGATCCTGCTCGGGGTCCAGGTAGGCGTTGACGATCACGCCCCGCCCGTCCTGCTCCTCCAGGTGGGCGTCCAGGGCCGCGGAGCGCAGCCAGACGCCGTCCTCCGGCAGCTCCTCGAGCAGCCACGCGGGGGTGAAGGAGTTGAGCTCCTCGGGCGCCAGGTCGGGGTAGGCGTCAACCAGGGTTGCCATGGTCTCCGGGGCCACCTCGACGACCGCGTCGTAGGCGTCGTCCGGGGCGGGCAGACGCTCCTGCCCCTGGTCGCGGACGGCGATCGCCGCCGACACCGGCTCCCCCAGCGCCGGGTAGTCCTCGACCCACCCGGTGCTGCGGTCGATCTCCGTGGCGGCCCCGCTCGAGGGTGAGCAACCGGCCAGCACCGCCCCGGCGAGCACCGCACACACAACCGTCCCCGTGGTCGTCCTCATGCCCCGTAGGACGTCCAGCAGGCCGCGGTCGTTCCCCGGCTCAGGCGTCGATCCGCTCCCGGTCCAGCCCGTCCGCCGAGCTGATGATGAAGTCCTTGCGCGGGGCGACGTCCGAGCCCATCAGCAGGTCGAAGACGTGCTCGGCCTCCGCGGCGTCCTGCAGGGTCACCCGCCGCAGGGTCCGGTGCCGCGGGTCCATCGTGGTCTCGGCGAGCTGGTCGGCGTCCATCTCCCCCAGCCCCTTGTAACGCTGCATCGGCTGCTTGATGGTGCGGCCAGCCCGGGTGAGCGTGGCGACCGTCTTGCGCATCTCCTGCTCGGAGTAGGTGTAGATCATCTCCCGCGGCTTGCGCCCGGAGGCGGAGACCTCGATGCGGTGCAGGGGCGGCATCGCCGCGAACACCCGGCCGGCCTCGACCAGGGGGCGCATGTAGCGGAAGAAGAGGGTGAGCAGCAGGGTGCGGATGTGGGCGCCGTCGACGTCGGCGTCGGTCATGATGATGACCTTGCCGTAGCGCGCCATCTCCACGTCGAAGGTGCGCCCGGAGCCGGCACCGATGACCTGGATGATCGCCCCGCACTCGGCGTTGTTGAGCATGTCCGAGATCGAGGCCTTCTGGACGTTGAGGATCTTGCCCCGGATCGGCAGCAGCGCCTGGTAGTCGGAGGTGCGGGCCAGTTTGGCGGTGCCCAGGGCGCTGTCGCCCTCGACGATGAAGAGCTCGGTCTTGTCCTGGTCGGTCGAGCGGCAGTCGGCCAGCTTGGCCGGCAGCGAGGAGGACTCGAGGGCGTTCTTGCGGCGCTGGGTCTCCTTGTACATCCGCGCCGAGATGCGGGACTTCATCTCGGCGACGACCTTCTCCAGCAGCTGGCTCGCCTGGGCCTTGTGGTCCCGTTTGGTCGAGGTGAGTATGCCGGTCAGCTCCTTCTCCACGACCCTCGCCACGATCGAGCGGACGGCGCTGGTGCCCAGCACCTCCTTGGTCTGCCCCTCGAACTGCGGCTCGGCCAGCCGGACGGTGACTACGGCCGTCAGCCCGGCCAGGATGTCGTCCTTCTCGACCTTGTCGTTGCCGACCTTGAGGCGGCGCGAGTTGGTCTCCAGCTGCTTCTTGAAGACCTTGAGCACCGACTGCTCGAAGCCCGCCACGTGCGTGCCGCCCTTGGGCGTGGCGATGATGTTGACGAAGCTGCGGGCGGTGGTCTCGTAGCCGGTCCCCCAGCGCACCGCGACGTCGACCGCGCACTCCCGCTCGACCTCCTTGGGGGTCATGTGACCCTTGGAGTCCAGCACCGGGACGGTCTCGGTGAAGGTGCCGGTGCCCTGCAGCCGCCAGGTGTCGGTGACCGGCGGGTCGATGGCCAGGAAGTCGGCGAACTCGGTGATGCCGCCCTGGTAGGTGAACTCCTCCTCCGAGACCTCATCGCCACGCTCGTCCCGGATCACCATCGTCAGGCCCGGCACCAGGAAGGCGGTCTGCCGGGCCCGCGAGACCAGCTCGTCGTAGGCGAACTGGGCGGACTTCAGGAAGATCTGCTCGTCCGCCCAGTAGCGGATGCGGGTGCCGCTCACCCCGCGCTTGAGCCGCCCCTTGGTGCGCAGCTCGGAGGTCTTCTCGAACGGCTCGAACGGCGCGTCCGGGCTGGGCTCGCCCTTGTCGGTGAAGACCCCGGGCTCACCCCGCCGGAAACTCATCAGGTGGGTCTTGCCGCCCCGGTCGACCTCGACGTCGAGCCGGGCGGACAGGGCGTTGACCACCGAGGCACCGACCCCGTGCAGGCCGCCGGAGGCGGTGTAGGAGCCGCCGCCGAACTTGCCGCCGGCGTGCAGCTTGGTGAAGACGACCTCGACACCGGTCAGACCGGTGCGCGGCTCGACGTCGACGGGGATGCCGCGACCGTTGTCCCGCACCTCCACCGACCCGTCCGCCATCAGGATGACCTCGATCCGGTCGCCGAAGTCACCCAGCGCCTCGTCCACCGAGTTGTCGATGATCTCCCACAAGCAGTGCATCAGGCCGCGGGAGTCGGTGGAGCCGATGTACATCCCCGGACGCTTGCGGACAGCCTCCAGTCCCTCGAGAACCTGGAGGTGTCGGGCCGAGTAGTCCTGCGCCACGGGTGGGGTGCTCCTTGCTGCTCCGGATGGTCGGGTGGGATGGTCCAGTGCAGGTTAACCCGGGGTCCCGACACCCCGTGGCAGGCGCGGCGCACACCCGCGGGGACCGGATGTTCCCAGTTGTGCCGAGAGCGGAAATGCAACCGTGACCGGCGTTTGATCGTCTGAGGAACACAACATCGTGCTTGACTGTTGAGCGTAGTGACACATGAGGCGTTGCGACGAGAGTAGGGAGATCGACGTGAACACCACCCTTGCACCTGACCTGACCGCCGCGGACCGCTGTGACCGCTGCGGTGCCCAGGCTTACATCCGCGCGACGCTCGGCGAGGGTCTTGAGCTCCTGTTCTGCGCCCACCACGGCCGCAAGCACATCGAGAAGCTCCGTGACCTGGACGTGACGATCCAGGACCAGACCCACCGCCTGCACGCTGAGGTCGCCGCCCCCGAGCCCCTGGGCGCGGAGTGAGCTGACGACATACGAGCCGATGAGGCGGCGGTGACGCGCCGCACCTGACACACTGACGACCGGTGGCCCGCGGGCCACCGGTCGTCTGTCATCTGTCGGCGGCCCCTCGAGCAGCAAGGACCCTGATGTCAGCCGTCGAGTGGATCGTCGCCCTCGTCTTCGTCGTGGGGCTGCTCGGGATCGTGATCCCCGTGCTCCCGGGCCTGCTGCTCATCGTGGGTGCCGTTCTGGTCTGGGGGTTCGAGCTGCAGGGCACGGCCGCCTGGTGGGTGATGGGGATCACCGTCGCGCTCTACCTGGCGTGCATGGTGCTGGAGTTCCTCATCCCCGGCAAGCGGATGAAGGCGGCCGGGGTGAAGACGTCGACCCTGATCATCGGCGTCCTGGTCGCGATCCCCTGCGCGTTCCTGATCCCCGTGGTCGGCGCCTTCATCGGGTTCCCGCTCGGCATCTTCCTCGTCGAGCTGTCCCGCCGCGGTGGCCGCGCCCAGGCCTGGAACGCGACCAAGCACGCCCTCAAGGCCGTCGGCCTCAACATCCTGATCGAGCTCATCACCGCGATCCTGATCATCGGCATCTGGGCCGCCGCGGTCATCTTCTGGACCTGACGTCCCTCCCCCTCGACCGAGCGCGTCGTGTTGCGCCCCCAGGCCCCACCGAGCGCGTCGTGTTGCGCTGAAGTCTGAACCTGCCCCGGCGGGGTCGGTTGGGGCTGCGTCCACGTGCACGGATCCTTCACCGAAACTGGCGGGGGCAACGTGAAGACGGCGTCCACGTGCACGGATCCTTCACCGGAATTGGCGGGGGCAACGTGAAGACGGCGTCCACGTGCACGGATCGTTCACCGAAGCTGGCGGGGCGTCGCGTTGCGCTCCACAGAGTCACCGAGCGCGCCGTATGGCGAGTGGTCGCCTGAGCGGACGTGCGGGAGTGGTCTCAGGCGCTGGGTGAGATCAGAACGGACCCTGCTCCTTGCGCTTGTCCCAGCGCTCCTCGAAGCGGTCCATGAGTCCGGCGCTGCGGTGGCCCTTGCCCGACTGCTTGCCGGTGGACGGGCCGCCCGACTTGGTGCGGAGGGTGACGTTGCCGTCGGCGTCGACCGTGCCCAGGGTCGCGCCCTTGGTGCGCGGGTGGGTCATGGCCCACACGCCGCCGAACACCATCGCGGCGAAGCCGATGCCGCCGATCCAGATCTGCTGCATGGTGACGGCGAGCACGACCAGGGCCAGGCCACCGATGGCGACCAGGAGACCGAGCGCCGCACGGCGCCGCCGGGCACGGGCCTCGCTCTTGCCGACCAGGGACGTCGCGAAGCGAGGATCCTCGGCGTAGAGCGCCTGCTCCATCTGCTCGAGAACTCGCTGCTCGTGCTCGGAGAGCGGCACGGTGACCTCCCTACGGTCGACTTCCGTCCCACCACCGGGGGGTAGCGGGTACGCCGTCATCGCCCTTTGACGACGGCGCCTGCTTCTAGGATAGGCCGGGAACCGCGCCAGCGGTAGCCGGGGGCCATACCCTGAAGACGCACGAGCCGTCAAAAAGGTTTCCTCGACCCTCCCGGGCGCGGTCCGGCGACCGCCGTCCCCGGGTCACGTCACACCCGTGACCTCGGAGGACGTGCGCGGAGACCACGCCGCGGCCCCCCACGGCGGCCGGCGCGCACCGTGCTGGCCACGGGGTCGGGGTGGCCGACCCTCGTGGTCTCCCCTGGCCTCGTCGCGCACCACCAGGCTCGCGGGTCGCACGATCCCGCTCCCGAACCGCTCCGCGGCCCGGTCCATGGCCCGCTCGGCGTCCCGCCACCCGTGCTCCGGGTCGTCCAGCCGGCCCTGCACCGGTGTCTCCGCGGCGTCGGTGAGCCCCTCCAACCGGACCCCGAGCAGCCGGATCCTGGCCCGCTGCAGCCCGAGCGCGGCATACAGCGTCGTGGCGGTGCCGAAGATGTCCCGGGTGACGTCGGTGCTCTCCCGCATCGTGCGGGAGCGGGTGATCGTGGTGAAGTCGGAGAACCGGACGGTCAGCACCACGGTGCGCGCCAGCATCCCGGAGTGCCGCATCCGGGTGGCGCTGCGGTCGCTGAGCCGCAGCAGCTGGCGCCGGATGACGGCGGGGTCGTCCACGTCCTGGTGGAAGGTCTCGGAGGAGCCGACGCTGCGCTCGACCCGCGCCGGGGCGACCGTGCCCGCGTCGTGCCCCCAGGCCAGGGCCCGCAGGTGGGTGGCACCGCCCTCCCCCATCGCCCGGCTCAGCGTGGCGAACGGCAGGTGCGCGATGTCGGCGACGGTGCGCAGCCCGAGCCGGTGCAGGGCGGCCTCGGTGCTCTCCCCCACGCCCCACAGGGCGCTGACCGGCAGCGGGTGGAGGAACTCCACGACCCGGTGGGGCGGCACCATGAGCATGCCGTCGGGCTTGGCGGCCCGGGAGGCCATCTTGGCCACCACCTTGGTGGGGGCACCCCCGACCGAGGCGGTGATCCGCTGCTCGTCGGCGATGGTGTCGCGGATCCACTGCCCGATCTGCGCGGGGCTGCCCAGCCGGCGGCGCGCGGTGGAGACGTCGAGGAAGGCCTCCTCCATGGAGACCGGCTCGACCTGGTGGGTCACCTCGGAGAAGACGGCCATCACCGCCGCGGAGACCGCGCTGTAGCGGTCGTAGTCGGGACGCACGATCTCGACCTGCGGGCACAACCGCCGCGCCCGGGCCATCGGGATGCCGGACCGTATGCCGTAGGCCCGGGCCTCGTAGGTGGCCGACAGCACCACGCTGCGCATCCCGCCGCCGATGACGACCGGCCGGCCCACCAGCTCCGGCCGGTCGATGAGTGACGCGGCGGCGTAGAAGGCGTCCATATCGACGTGCAGGATCGTGCAGCCGGTGTCGTCCGCATCCGTCACCGGGAGGCTGCCCGGGGTCACCACGGCGGGCTCACCACCCCGGGCTCCCCGGGCTGGAGTGCCACAGCTTGCTGCCTGGGCCCGCCGGCTTGGTGTCGGCGTAGGGCGACTGCTTGAAGCCGGAGGCGTGCAGCAGCACCCGGCGGCCCTGCTGCTGGTCGGCCCGGTGCGCCTGCTCCTCCGCGGCCTGTGCCCCGGTCACGGCGTCGTGCTCGACGGACTCCATCAGCTCGCGGACCGCCTCGATGCCGCCGGTGTCGAAGGCCCGGCCGAGCGCGGTCATCTCCCAGGCCCCGGTCGCGCGCACCGAGATCCCCCGCGGCCCGGTCCGCCGGGTGATCCCGCGCACCACCAGCAGGAAGGAGTGGAAGACGGTCTCGGCGAACGGGCCCTGCACGTCCTCGAAGAAGGTCGCGTCGCTGGGGCCGGTGCCGTCCTCGAGGGTGAGGAAGACGACCCGGCGGCCGGAGCGGATCGGGGGCGTCTGGGTGGCGACCTTGGCCCCGGCGATCAGCACCTCGCTGCGGTTGCGCTGCCCGAGCACCTGGTTGGCCGGGACCACCCCCAGCGCCTGCAGCATCGGCTGGTAGGTCGTGGTCACGTGGGAGCTGACGTCCATGCCCAGCACCTCCAGCTCGGCCAGCATCTGCTCCTGCGGGGTCATCTCGGGCAGCCCGCTGCCGCTGCGCAGCACCGGCTCGTCGCCGAGGTCGAGGGTCAGCTGGGTCGGGTCGGCCTGCCGCGCGTGCCAGCTGCGGTGCCCCTTGGCCTGGGCGCCGGCCCGGGCCGCGACCTCCCCGGCGGCGGGCAGCGTGGGGGCGACCTTGCGGGTGCGGGAGCGCGACCGGGAGACCGTGGGCGCGCTCCACCGGTCCAGCTCGGCCACGTGCAGCAGCAGGTCGCGGCGGGTCGGCCCCTGCCGCAGGGTGCTGGACCGGGCCGTCCCCACGCCGTGCAGCTCGTCGAAGGCCCCGGCCAGCACCAGCCGCTCCACGACCGGCCGGCTGGTCCGGGCGCGCTGCCACAGGTCGCCGAGGGAGTGGTAGGGCTGCCCGGCGACGATCCGGGCGACCTCGTCGTCGCTGATGCCCTTGACCTCGGCCAGCGACAGCCGGATGCCGTAGCCACCGGCCCGTCCCTCGATCCGGGCCATCGCGGCGTCCACCGCGTCGCCCCGGCCGGCCCGCGCGGGACGACCCGCCGGCCTGCGCCAGTCCGGACCGCCCCACCCCGACGCGTCGTCCTGCTCACCGACCCCGGCACCCGAGGGGTCCGGCACCAGCCCGTCGGGACCGACCCGCTCGACCCGGTAGGTGTCCCCGGAGGCGTTCACGTCCAGCCCGAGGACGTGCACCCCCATGGCGCGGGCCTCCTCGAGGATGAGGCGCTTGGGATACATCCCCGGGTCGTGGGTCAGCACCCCGGCCAGGAAGGCGGCGGTGTGGTGGGTCTTGAGCCAGGCGGAGTGGAAGGTCGGCACGGCGAAGGCCGCCGCGTGCGCCTTGCAGAACCCGAAGGAGGCGAAGGCCGCCAGCACGTCCCAGATGGCGTCGACGTGCTCGGGCGAGTAGCCCCGGGCCGCCGCCGCGGGACGCCACCAGGACTCGACCTCGGCCTGCCCCTGCGGGGTGCCCAGGGCCCGGCGCACCTCGTCGGCCTGCGCCAGGGTGACCCCGGTGGTCTCGGCGACGAGCTGCAGCACCTGCTCGTGGAAGACGACGACCCCGCCGGTGTCCTCCAGGTAGGGAACCAGTGAGGGGTGGAGGTACTCCGGCTCGGCCCACCCCTGGCGGGCGTTGAGGAAGGGACGCACCATGTCGGACTTGACCGGGCCGGGCCGGAACAGCGAGATGTCGATGATGATGTCGCCGAAGGTCTCCGGCCCGAACTTGCCGATCAGCTCGCGCTGCCCGGGCGACTCGATCTGGAAGCAGCCCAGGGTGCGGGCCGACTTGATCAGCGAGAACGTCTCGGTGTCGTCGTAGGGCACCTGCTCCTGGTCGTCCAGGTCGATGCGCACCCCATCGACCCGCTCGACCTCGGCGACCGCGTGGGCCATCGCCGATTGCATCCGGATGCCGAGCACGTCGAGCTTGAGCAGCCCGAGGTCCTCGACGTCGTCCTTGTCGAACTGGCTCATCGGGAAGCCCAGCCAGCTCGCCTCCACCGGGGTGCGGTCCAGCAGCCCGGTGTTGGACAGGATCACCCCGCACGGGTGCATCGCGATGTGCCGGGGCAGCCCGTCCAGGCTCTCGACCATCTCGAACAGGGTCTGCATCCGGGGCGCGTCGAAGCCGTGCCGCCGCAGCTCGGGCAGGTCACGGATCGCGGCGCGGGCGTCCTTGGCCCGGATGTGCGGGAACGCCTTGGCGATCACGTCGATCTCGCCCGGCGGCAGGCCCAGGGTGGCGGCGACGTCGCGGATCGCGTGCCGCACCCGGTAGGTCTCCATCATCGACACGCAGGTCACCCGCTCGGAGCCGAACCGCTCCAGGACCCGCTCGTAGATCTCGGTGCGCCGCGCCGACTCCACGTCGATGTCGATGTCGGGCAGCTCGGTGCGCAGCGGGGAGCAGAACCGCTCCATCAGCAGGTCGTGCCGGATCGGGTCGACCCCGCTGATGCCGAGCAGGTAGTTGACCAGGCTGCCCGCCCCCGACCCGCGCGCCGCCACCCGCACCCCCATCTCCCGGATCAGGTCGCAGACGGTGGAGACGGTCAGGAAGTAGGTCGGGTAGCCCAGTCCCGCGATCACGCGCAGCTCCTCGTCGAGCCGGTCGTGCACCCGACGCAGGTATGCCGTGGGCCGGCCCGCGTAGCGCTCGCTCACTGCCGCACGGACTCGCTCGGTGAGCACCTGCTGGGCCTGGCCGGTGCCGCTGACCCCGACCACCTCGGGCTCGGGCAGGTGGACGTCGCCGATGCCCAGGTCGCTGCGCCGGTTCTGCACGCACTCCCGGGCCAGTGCCGCGGTCGCGGCGAGCAGGTCGGCGGCCCGCACCGACGGCCCGACCGCGCCGGCGACCCGCTCGGCGACCGCCCGCATCGCCCCGGTGCCGGCCAGGTGGCCGGCGATGCTGACCCGGTCCAGGTGCCGCTCGTCGAGCGCGACCATGCGGCGGGCCGCGTCGAGGATGTCGACGACCCGCGCCTGCTCCGGCTCGGCGTGCCGCACCGCCGCGGTGAGCACCGCGGGCAGCCCGGCCTCCAGCGCGAGGGACCACAACCGGGCGGCGTGCTGCAGGCTGGCCGGGCTGTCCTCGGGTCCGCCGTGGCAGACCACCTCGACGACCAGTGCCCCGGGCGGGAGCGCACGCTGCCAGCCGCGGAGCAGGTCGCGGGCCAGGCCGACCCTGCGCCGCAGCAGCGCCCGCCCGACGTCGGAGTCCGGCCCGAGGAGCACCACGACCGGTGACACCCGCTCGCTCCCGTCACCGACCGGTGCGGCGGCGCGGGCCAGCAGCTCCCGGGTGGTCCGGGGGCTGCCGCGCTCACCGGCCAGGTGGGTCTGGGTGATGAGCCGGCAGAGGCGGGACCAGCCGGTGCCGGGCTCCAGCCCGGCGGCCTGCCCGCGGGCCAGCACGGTGACGCGCGGGTGCTGGTCGTCGACCAGGGCACCGCCCTTGGCCGGTTGCGCCCGGGTGGTGCGGCCCTCGTCGAGCGCGTCGGCCCCGGTCCACCGGATCCCCGCGGCCTGGATGCGGTCGTCCAGCGGCCGGTCCGGGAACGGCAGCGACCCGCCCCCGGATGACCTGCCCCCTGGCGTGACGGCATAGCGCCCGGTCGGCGGCTCGACGACGGCCAGGTCGACGCCGAGGACCGGGTCGATCTCGGCCTTGGCACAGGCCTGCACGAACCGGACCGCGCCGTAGGCACCGTCCCGGTCGGTCAGCGCCAGCGTCGACTGGCCCAGCGCGACGGCCCGCTCGACCAGGACCTCCGGAGTCGAGGCGCCGTAGCGCATCGAGAAGCTCGAGGCGACGTGCAGGTGCGCGAACTCCGCAGCCACGGGTCACCAGGGGGAGGTCGGGGCCAGCTCGCCGGGCAGCGGCTCGGCGAACGGCAGGTGCAGCGCGCCGCGGACCAGTTCCAGGAAGGTCTCGCACTGGCGCACCAGGTCGTCAGCCTCCCGGGGGCTGACCGTGCCGGACCCGCGCTCCAGCGCGAGCCGGCGGCGGCCGCTGGCGGCGAAGAACACGGCCCACTCCCCCAGCTCCGGGGCGAGGCGAGGCAGCACCTCCCACACGCTGCGCGGCCGGGACCGGCCGGGGACGACGGTGCGTGCTGCGACCAGGGCCGCCGCGGCCCGCAGCGCCGCCAGGTGCGCCTCGGTGTAGCGCTGCGAGGCGGTCTGGCTCCGGCAGGCCTGGACCAGCCCCGCGCGGGACCGGTCGAGCAGGTCCAGCACGGTGCTCGCCGACGGCGCCGGCGGCACCTCCGTGGCCCGGACCTCCGCGGCCCGGACGTTCGTGGTCGTGGTCATCGCTCCTCCTCAGTCGGCGACGCGCACCAGGCGCCACCGGTCGTCCTTGGTCAGGTCATAGACCCCGGTCTGCATGAGTCGTCCGGCGCTGGCCTCCACCCGCCAGACCTCCCGCTCGAGGTCCGGGAAGCGGCCGGGGAGGGACTCGTCGCCCGGGTCCGCCCCCGCCGGCTCCGCGCCGGTCTGGCCCGCCCCGGCCGGCTCCGCGTCGCCCGACGCCCCCGACGGCTCCCGCCACCAGGGCAGGCGCTGCGTCCAGTGGTCCAGCACGGCGCACACCACGTGCAGCCGGCCCCGCCAGATGAACGCAGTGGGCGCGGCGCTCGCGTCCACCCCGGCCGGGAGCACCGGCAACCGCCCGAGCTGCAGCCCACCGACCCGCACCTCGACCGGGTCCGCATAACGACGGCTCATCACGCCTCCTCCTCACGCCACCACCGGGCACTGTCAGAACCGGGCACTGTCAGACCGGGCTGGTTGACTGCTTCGCACTCGCCCGTGAGGCACACCGCGCGAGACAATCCCCGGCTTCATCGAACTCAAGTTCGATACGAACAAATGTACGACAGTCCACCGACAGTCCTCAACCCCTGGATATTTCCTGTGGACAGACGCCGTAGGCTCGTCTCGTGCCCGCACCTCACCCCATCGACGCGCCGAGCCTGCGCGAGCGCGTGCAGGACGCCCTCGATGCCGACCTCGCCCACCAGCGCACGGTCCTGGCCGAGCTCGGCGACCAGGTCGCCCACCTGGTGGACGAGATCGCCGCGCTGCTCACGGGGGGCAAGCGGCTGCGGGCCGCCTTCCTCTACTGGGGCTACCGCGCGCTCGGTGGCGCCGACTCCCCCGAGCTGATCCGCGCCGCCAGCTCGATGGAGCTCTTCCAGGCCGCGGCCCTGCTGCACGACGACGTGATGGACGACTCGGACCTGCGCCGGGGCCGCCCCACCGCCCACCGCACCTTCGCCGCGAGCCATCACGAGCACGCCTGGGCCGGCGAGTCCGACCGGTTCGGCCACGCCGCCGCGATCCTGGCCGGCAACCTGTGCCTGACCTGGTGCGACAGCGCCTTCTCCACCTCGGGCCTGCCCCCGGAGCAGGTCACCGCCGCCCGGGTCGAGTTCGACGCGATGCGGACCCAGCTGATGGGCGGGCAGTACCTCGACGTGCTGGACGCCGCCCAGGGCTGGGAGGCCCTGGGCTACGCCGAGCGCCTGGACCGCTGCCGCACCGTGATCCGCTACAAGAGCGGCAAGTACAGCGTCGAGCAGCCTCTCCTCATCGGAGCCCGCGCAGCGGGCGCCGGGACGGACACGCTCACCGGCCTGTCGGCATACGGCCTGGCCCTGGGCGAGGCCTTCCAGATCCGCGACGACGTCCTGGGCGTCTACGGTGACCCGCAGGCGACCGGCAAGCCCGCCGGCGACGACCTGCGGGAGGGCAAGCGCACGGTGCTGATCGCCCACGCGCTCGGGCTGGGCGACGAGCAGGACGCCGCCACCCTGCTGGCGCTGCTCGGGCGGCCTGACCTGAGTGACGAGCAGGTGGCCGTATGCCGTGACCTCCTCGAGCGGGTCGGTGCGGTCCGCGCGACCGAGGAGATGATCACCGCCGCGGCCGACGCGGCACTGGCCGCGCTGGCGGACACCCCCGGGCTGACCGACGAGGGGCGGGAAGCGCTGGTCCAGCTGGTCGGGATCAGCACCGCCCGCGCCACCTGACCGCGGGCACGGACCGTCACATGCCCCTGGTCGAATCCGCCGTCGACGACGGAGCCGTGAGTCTCACCTGGAGGCTCGAGGCCACCGCGGAGAGCACCTGGCGGCACCTCACCAGCCTCGAGCACCTGCCGGAGTGGCTCGGCCAGCCCCGCTCGGGCGGCTTCACCAGCGGCGACACACTCGTCGTGGACCACGGTGACGGCTACCTCTGCACCAGTCGGATCGGCGCCGTGGAGCCGGACCGTGAGCTGGACCTGACGTGGCAGTTCCCCGACGAGCCGTTGTCGCGTCTCACGCTGACTGTGACGACCGTGCCCGAGGGCGACGCGACCGGGCAGACCCACCTGGCCCTCCGTCATACCGGGCTGGGCGGCCTCACCGACTCCTACCTGCCGGGCTGGATCACGCACCTGACCTACCTCGAGGGGTCCCTGGACGGCGCTCCCCTGCCGCTCGGTGCCTTCTGGCGGCTCTACCGCACCCACGAGCGACTCACGGCGGGGTCCTAGACTCGCCGCACCGCCGACGAAAGCAGGATCTGTGAGCCACCTCCCCGTCTCCACTCCCGACGCCCCTCAGCCGATCGGACCGTATGCCGTCGCTGCCCTGGACGAGGAGTCCGGACTGCTGTTCTGCTCGGGTCAGACCCCGATCGACCCGTCGACCGGTGAGTTCGTCGCGGGCGACATGCACGTCCAGACCACGCGGGTCTTCGACAACCTGCGCCACGTGCTCCGGGCCGCCGGGGCGTCGATGGCGGACGTCGTCAAGGTGAACGTCTACCTGACCTCGATGGCCGACTTCCCGGCCCTCAACGAGGTGTACGCCACGGTCTTCGAGGAGCCCTACCCCGCCCGCACGACGGTCGCAGTTGCCGAGCTGCCGCTCGGCGCGCGCGTCGAGATCGAGGTCGTGGCGCGGCCACAGCGCTGACGACCGCCACGCCCGCCCCCAGCCAGCACACACCCCACCCCCAGGTCGCCGACTGCATCGACTTTTGTCGGGGGTTGCGGATCCACCGTCAAGAGTCCATGCACTGGGTGGGCGGACACGCGGCGGGCGGACACGCGGCGGGCGGACACGCGGCGGGCGGGGGCCGTCTAGAAGGCGGTCTCCTGGGCGCGGCGCCGGACCTCGGTCTTGTTGCCCTCCCGGAGCGAGGCGATGGCGCTGCCGCCCTGGAGCGACTCGTCGGCCTCGTGCAGCCAGCCGATGATCTCCTCGTCCCGGTAGCCGCCGTCGGCCAGCACCGTGATGGTGCCGCGCAGCGCGGGCAGCGGACCCTCCTCGGTGACGAAGCTCGCCGGCACGTAGACCGCCCGGTTGGGCCCGCGGCGGGCGCCGATGAGCTCCCGCTCCTGGATCCAGGTCTTGACCTGCGCCAGCGAGGCGCCGGTCAGCTCCATGATGTCGGGCACGGCGAGCCAGCCGGTGAGGTCGTCGGCGGCGTCCGGATCGAAGCCCGGAGTTACAGCGTTGTCGTTTACCACATACTCAAGTCTGCCACATGGAGCGACACGCCATAAGTCTGGTGCCGGTGGGAAATCTCGGGTACGTTCACAGTCGTCACACCGATCACGTCAGCACCTTCGGTCCCAGGAGCGTCCATGAGCACCGTGGCACAACGACCTCCGTCGCTGCACATCCAGGCCTCCGGCGTGGCCCTGGCCAACCGCCTGCTCCCCACCGTCCGGCCCCACGCCGCCCGGGCCCACGACGCCCACACGACCGTCCGCACCACGACCGTGCGCGCGGGCGACACCCTCGCCGGCATCGCTGCGGGCCACGGGGTCCCACTCGGCGCCCTGCTGATCCTCAACCCCGGCATCAGGGCACGCGGCCTGCACGTCGGGCAGCACGTCATACTGCCCACGATCTGACCACCACCCGGCGTCTGCCGAGCGTGGGAGCCAGCCCCGCCAGCACGCGGCCTGCGCGGTTTTCCGGCCAACTCTCCGTATCCTGAAAGAGTGAGCACCGCGACCTCTGCCGTGATCGACCGTGTCCTGGACGGTCGATACCGCGTGGAGTCCCTGCTCGCCCAGGGCGGCATGGCCGCCGTCTACGCCGCCACCGACCTGCGGCTCGACCGGCGCGTCGCACTGAAGATCATGCACGCCAACCTGGCCCGGGACGAGGCCTTCGTCACCCGCTTCCGCCAGGAGGCCCGGACCGCCGCGCGGCTGTCGCACCCCCACGTCGTCTCGGTCTTCGACCAGGGCGAGGACGGCGACCTCGTCTTCCTGGCGATGGAGCTGGTCGAGGGGCGCACGCTGCGCGAGGTGATCAATGAGCACGGGGCGCACAGCGTCCGCGAGGCCGTGGCCTACATCGACCCCGTGCTCCAGGCGCTGGCTGCCGCCCACGAGGCCGGCCTGGCTCACCGTGACGTCAAGCCGGAGAACGTCCTGATCCGCGACGACGGCACCGTCAAGGTGGCCGACTTCGGGCTGGCCCGCGCGGTCAGCGCGGCGACCTCCAGCCACAGCTCCGAGCTGGTGTGGGGCACCGCCGCCTACCTGGCCCCCGAGCAGGTGGAGCGCGGGCGCACCGACGAGCGCAGCGACATCTACTCCGTCGGGTTGCTCTTCTACGAGCTGCTGACCGGCGTGAAGGCCTTCCCCGGCGACAACGCCGTGCAGGTCGCCTATGCCCACGTGCACGGCCAGGTGCCGCGTGCCGCCGACACCGTGTCGACGGTGCCCGCCGAGATCGACGCGTTCATCCAGTGGGCCTCGGCCAACGACCCGGAGCGCCGCCCCACCGATGGCAGCGCCGCGCTCACCGAGCTCCGGCACTCCGTGCGCCAGCTCTCCGACGGCGAGCTCGACGCCCTGCCGGGGCGTCGCCTCGCCGAGGACCCAGACCTCACCCAGGCCTTCGACCACACCCGCCCACTCCGGGCCACCGACACCGTCGCGGTCCCGCGCGCCGAGCCCGGCCACTACGCCCGCACCCACGGCAACCGGCCGGCCAAGCCGACCCGCCCGGTCGCCCCCCGCCGTCCGCGCAGGCGGGTGAAGGCGCTCGGGTGGGTGCTCGGCATACTCCTCGTGCTGGTCGCGGCCGCCGGGGCCGGGGCCGCGTGGTACTTCACCGAGGGCCCCGGGGTCCACTCCCCCGTGCCGACGCTGGTCGGGCTCACCGAGAGCGACGCCCGCGCCGCGCTGGACGCCCAGGACCTGGACGCGGTCGTGGAGCTGGCCTACTCCGAGACCATCGCCCCGGACATCGTCATGGAGGCTTCGCACGAGCCGGGCACCGTGCTGCGACACAACACCGACGTCACCCTCACCGTGTCCCAGGGGCCGGAGCGGTATGCCGTGCCACCAGTGATCGGGCGCACCCTCGAGCAGGCGGTGCCCATGATCGAGGACGCCAACCTCGTGGCCGCCGACCCGGTCATGGTCTACGACGAGACGATCCCCGAGGGGCAGGTCATCTCGGTCGACCCGGAGGAGGGCGCCGAGCTCAAGCCTGACTCCGAGGTGACCCTCACCGTGAGCCAGGGCCGGGAGCCGATCGAGATCGTCGACGTCACCGGGCAGCCGCAGGACGACGCCGAGGAGGCGCTGAGCGACGCGGGCTTCTCGGTGAGCATCGCCCCGGACCGGGTGTTCAGCGACTCCGTCGAGGAGGGCCGCGTGGTGTCCCAGTCGCCGGAGTCCGGCACCGGCTTCCGCGGCGACCAGGTGACCCTGACCATCTCCAAGGGACCCAAGCTGATCGAGGTGCCCAACGTCATCGGCAAGCAGTGGGGCGAGGCCGAGTCGCTGCTCAAGGACGCGGGCTTCGAGGTGGGCCGCGAGGACCTGGCCGGCGGCTACTTCTCGACCGTGCGCTTCCAGAGCATCGACCCCGGCGAGATGGTGCCCAAGGGCACCGAGATCATCCTCACCGTGCTCTGAGCGGGCCGCCGGGTGCCTGCCCGCGCCTACTCCCCGCCCTCGGCGCCACCCAGCCCGGCGTCGCGGGCGAGCGCGACGGCCTGGGCCCGGTCGCGGGCCGACAGCTTGTAGAGCACCCGGGACACCACGTTCTGGATGGTCTTGTGCGCCACGCCCAGCCGGGCCGCGATCGCCTCGGTCGACAGGCCGCGGGCCAGCCGGTCGAGCACCTCGCGCTCCCGTGGGCTGAGGTCGGGGAACGGGTAGTCGGCCTCGGCGCCACCCCCGACTGCAGCGCCCCGCACCTCCGCCGAGAGGATGGTCTGTCCGTCGGCGACCGCCCGGATCGCCCGCTCGATGGCCGCCGCCTCGGCGTCCTTGAGGACGTAGCCCCGCGCACCGGCCCGCAGCGCCGCGCGCACCCAGTGGTCCTCGCCGTGCATGGTGAGCACCAGCACCCGTCAGCCCAGGCACTCACGCGCCGCCCAGTGCCGCGACTTTCGTCGGCGGGTGCCCAGATGGCGTCAAGAGTCGCTGCACTCGGCGATGGCCGCCGGCACGTGCCCGGCTTCTACCCGAGGTTTCGGCTCAGGCTGGGTAGAAGGCGTGCACGTGCCGGGTGTTCGGTCAGCGACGGGCTGTCAGCAGGTCGGTCAGCACCGCGCCCGCGTGGTCGGTCTGCGCGTCGTCGACGTCCAGGTGCCAGACGAAGCGGGCGCTACCGGGTCCGGTCGGGTAGCCCAGGACGCCCCGCTCCCCCGCTGCCGCCACGAAGTCGGCGCCGGTCCAGCCGGCCGCGGCCACCCGGAGCACCAGGATGTTGGTGTGGACGTCCGCAGGGTCGACCACGCCGGGGCGGGCGCCAGCCACGGCCTGCGCGACCTGCTGGCAGCGGGCGTGGTCGTCGGCCAGCCGCTCGAGCTGGTGCTCCAGGGCATAGCGTCCGGCGGCCGCGAGGATCCCGACCTGGCGCATGCCGCCGCCGAAACGCTTGCGCCACACGCGGGCCTGCTCCATGTGCTCGGCCGAGCCGACGAGCAGTGACCCGACCGGGGCACCCAGCCCCTTGCTGAGGCACACGGACACGGTGTCGGCGCACGCGGCATACTCCGCCAGCGGGATCCCGGTGGCGACGTGCGCGTTCCAGAGGCGAGCCCCGTCCAGGTGCACGGCCATCCCCCGCTCGTGCGCGCGGCGGTGCAGCTCCTGCATCGCCTCGAGCGGCTGGACGGTGCCGCCGCCGAAGTTGTGGGTGTTCTCCACGACGACGCAGGACGTTCCGACCTGGTAGGCGCCGCCATCCGTGACCGCGAGCGCCATCGCCGCGTCCACGTCGAGCCGGCCGGCGGTGGTCGGGTAGCTGCGGGCGGAGATGCCGCTGAGCACCGCCGCCGCCCCCATCTCGGCGCGGAGCACGTGCGCGAGGTCGTCCGTGACCAGCTCCTGGCCGGGGGCCACGTGCAGCCGGACGCCCAGCTGGTTGGCCATCGACCCGGTCGGGGTGAACAGGGCGTCCTCGTGGCCGAGCAGCTCGGCCACCTCCCGCTGGAGGGCCAGGACGGTGGGGTCCTCGGCATACACGTCGTCACCGACCTCTGCCCAGGCCATCGCCTGCCGCATCGCCTCGGTGGGGCGGGTGAGGGTGTCCGAGCGCAGGTCCGCGACGAGCGTGGGGGGGACCTCTGCTGCGCCGGTGTCCTCGGGGGAGGCCGTCACCGGCCCGCCTCGAGCATCTCCGCGACCTGGAAGGCCAGGTCCAGGCTCTGCTGGTGGTTCAGCCGCGGGTCGCAGACCGTCTCGTAGCGCAGCCCGAGGTCGGCGACGTCCAGGGCGCCGGAGCCTCCGACGCACTCGGTGACGTCGTTGCCGGTGAGCTCGACGTGGATGCCGCCCGGCCAGGTGCCCGCCGCGCGGTGCGCCTCGAAGAAGCCGGCGACCTCGTGGATGACGTCCTCGAAACGGCGCGTCTTGTGACCCGACGGCGAGGTGAAGGTGTTGCCGTGCATCGGGTCGCAGACCCACGCCACCTGGTGGGCCTCTTCGCCGACGCTCTCCAGCAGCGGGGGCAGCAGGTCCCGGATCTTGTCGGCACCCATCCGGGTGATGAAGGTGAGCCGGCCCGGCACGCGCTCCGGGTCCAGCTTGTCCAGCAGGCCGAGGACGTCGTCCCGGGTGGCGGTCGGGCCGAGCTTGACCCCGACGGGGTTGTGCACCCGGGACAGGAAGTCGACGTGGGCCCCGTCCAGGTCGCGGGTGCGCTCCCCCACCCAGATGAAGTGGCCGGAGGTGTTGTAGGGCAGGCCGGTGCGGGAGTCGCGACGGACCATGGCCTTCTCGTAGTCGAGCACCAGCGACTCGTGGCTGGAGTAGAACTCCACCCGGCGCAGCTCCTCCGCGTCGGCGACCCCGGAGGCCTCCAGGAACCGGACGGCCCGGTCGATCTGCGTGGCCATCTTCTCGTAGCGCTTCTGGGCCGGGCCCGCCACGAAGCCCTTGTTCCAGGTGTGGACGCTGCGCAGGTCGGCGTAGCCACCGGAGGTGAAGGCCCGCACGAGGTTCAGCGTGGAGGAGCTGGCGTGGTAGACGCTGACCATCCGGCCCGGGTCGTGCGCCCGCGCCTCCTGGGTGAACTCGAACCCGTTGACCATGTCGCCGCGGTAGGCCGGGAGCGTCACCCCGTCCCGGGTCTCGGTGTCCGAGGACCGCGGCTTGGCGAACTGCCCGGCCAGGCGGCCGACCTTGACCACCGGCATGCCCGCCCCGTAGGTGAGCACGACCGCCATCTGCAGGATCGTCTTGATCCGCTCCCGGATGTTGGGCCCGGTGACGCCGTCGATGGTCTCGGCGCAGTCCCCGCCCTGGAGCAGGAAGGCCTCACCCCGCGCCACCGCACCCATCTTGTCGCGGAGCTGGTCGCACTCGCCGGCGAAGACCAGCGGCGGGAATCCCTTCAGCGTCGCGACGGCACGCTCCAACGCCTCCGCGTCGGCCCAGGTGGGCTGCTGCCGCGCCGGCAGGTCCGGCCAGTCGACGTGGTGCCCGATGGGGGGCGGTCCGGTCACATCCGTGGTCACCGTGACATCGTAGGAGCCGCGCCGACCGGGGCCGTCACCGGTGCTGGTCAGCGGTCTCCTCCGAAGCAGCCTCACCGTCGGTCACCACCGACTCCTCGACGGCCTCGACGGCCTCCGCGTCCTGCGCGTCCCCGTCGACCGCGTCCCCGTCGACCGCGGCGGTGTCGGACCCGTCCGACTCGTCCGACTTCGTCCGGGCCCGGATCTGCTCACCCACCTGCTCGATCTGGGTGCGGGCCGTCTCGATCTGCCCCTCGATCTGGGTGCGCGCGGTCTCGACCCGCTCCTCCACCTGATGGCGCACCTGCTCCGCCGTCACCTTGGTCTGGTCGACCGCCTTGTCCACGGCCACCCGGGCGCCCTCGACCGCCGCCTTGGCGCGCGCCGCGATCCGTTCCTTGACCGACGCGGCGTACACATCGACATACTCCTGGCCGGAGAGCTGCATCAGCTCGTACATGATCTCGTCGGTGATGGAGCGCAGGACCGTCCGGTCGTCCTCCATCCCCTCGTAGCGGGAGAAGTCCAGCGGCTTGCCGAAGCGGATGCCCACCTGGCCGCGCTCGATGTTGGGGATCACCTGGCCGGTCGGCTGCGCCTTCTCCGTGTTGATCATCGCCACGGGGATGACCGGCACCTTGGCCTCCAGCGCCATCCGGGCCACCCCGGTCTTGCCCTTGTAGAGCTTGCCGTCGGGGCTGCGGGTGCCCTCGGGGTAGATCCCGAACAGCTCCCCGCGCCTGAGCACCTTCAGGCCGGAGTTGAGCGCGGCCATGCTGGCCTCGCCGCCGGACCGGTCGATCGGGATCTGCCCCATCCCCTTGAAGAAGGTCTTGGTGAGCCAGCCCTTGATCCCGGTGCCGGTGAAGTACTCCATCTTGGCCGGGAAGGTCATCCGGCGGTCCACGACGAGCGGCAGGAAGACCGAGTCCGAGAAGCTCAGGTGGTTGCTGGCGAAGATGGCCCCGCCGGTCTCGGGGATGTGTTCCTCCCCCTCGACCCAGGGCTTGAAGAGGGTGCGGACGATCGGCCCGACCAGGACGTTCTTCATCAACCAGTACAGCACCAGGGCCTCCTCATCCTGTCCCGGACATGCTAGGGCAGCGCAGGGGTCGCCGCCCAGGGACTCGGCACACCGCTGAGGCAGTCTGTCATGACAAGATCGTCCTGTGCAGATCCTCGAGGGCGCCGAGCCGATCCGGTCCGCCGGTGTCGGCGCGCGCGCCGACACCGCGGTGCTGCTCGTGCACGGCCTGACCTCCTCGCCCCAGATGGTGCGGCCCGTCGCCGAGCGGGCCGCCGAGCAGGGGTATGCCGTGTCCGCCCCGCTCCTGCCCGGTCACGGGACGCGGTGGCAGGATCTGGCGACGACGCGGTATGCCGACTGGTTGCGGGCCGTCCTCGCCGCCGCCGAGGAGCTGCGGGCGGGTCATCGCACCGTGGTCGCCTTCGGGGTCAGCCTGGGCGGGGCGCTGGTCACCGACGTCGCGGCCCGCCGGCCCGAGCTGCTGGACGGGCTGGTGCTGGTCAACCCGGCCTTCGCGGCGACCGACTGGCGGCTGAAGGTCATCCCGCACCTCAAGCACCTGGTCCCGGTGGCGCAGGCCATCGCCGACGACATCCGCCGCCCCGGACCGCCGCGGGAGCTGGCCTACGCGTGGACCCCGCTCAAGGCGTTCGACTCCTTCGTCGAGCAGTGGCCGCGGCTGGTCGAGCAGCTGCCGCTGGTGCAGCAGCCCGTGCTGCTGGTGCGCTCCCGCCACGACAAGGTGGTGCCGCCCGTGTCGGCAGAGGCTTTCCTGGGTGCCGTGGGCAGCGACGACGTCACGGTGCGGTGGCTGGAGGACTCGGCCCATGTCGCCCCGCTCGACCACGACGCAGAGGACCTGATTTCGTTCACGCTCGACTTCGTGGACAGAATGGCGAGCGATGGTGGCTGAAGGACCCGGCCGGGACGACCGGCACGACGACGCCGACGACATCGACGCCCAGTTCGAGCAGATCGTCGCCGGTCTGCGAGCCGAGCAGGCGGCCTCGCAGGAGCGTCGGCGCGAGGCGATCCGCCGCGCCCAGTCCCAGCGGCGCGAGCAGGGTCCCACCCCGAACCGTCCCCTCGAGGGCTTCGACCGGCCGAACCCCTGGCCGCCGCGACCGACCCCGCGTCCCGGCCCGAACCCGCCCGTCACCGGGCCTCTGGGTCCGGAGCCCACCGGGCAGGGCACCCCACCCCCCGCCACGCCGCCGACAGAGACTCCACCTGAAAGCCCACCCTCGGGACCGCCGCCCCCGGCACCGGCGGCCGGTGCACCGCCGACCCCGTCCCACCGGCGCGAGGACCCCCCGGGCAGGCACCGCGCGAGATTCGGCCGGAGCGAGGAGTCGGACTACCCCGAGGCGTCCGACGACGATTCGTCCGTGGACCCGGGCTCGTCTCTGGACTCCGGCTCCCCCGCCGACTCCGGCGCTCCCGCCGGGTCCTGGCGCGGCTGGGACGGCCCGGATGAGGAGGAACACTTCATCCCGCCGACCCCGTCGCTGCCCGCCGGCGACCTCCACCTGTGGGCCATCGTGGCCGGGCTGCTCGGCGGACCGCTGATCCTGTTCCTCAGCAACGGCCTCCACCTGCTCAGCGCCCCCTGGTGGACGCCGGTCGGCATCCTGCTGTCCGTGGCCGGCGTCGTGCTGCTGGTGCTGCGACTTCCCAGGGACCGCGACGACCACGACTTCACCGGCGGCGCCCAGGTCTGAGGCGGCCCCACGACATACGGCCCATGGCGCCCATCGGCCCGCCGCGGGCACACGTCATACCCTCAGGTCTTGCCATGCGAGCCCTCGCGGCCCCGTGCCAGCGGCAATACAGTGGCGCGCATGGGCCGGGAATATGACCAGGACACCACGGTTGGCAGCGCTCCCCTGCGCATCCGCGCACGTGGACGTGCTGTTCTCTCCAACCCGATGACCAACCGGGGCACCGCCTTCACCGCGGAGGAGCGGGAGGCGCTGGAGATCGACGGGCTCATGCCAACCGGGTTCACGACGCTGGAGAACCAGACCCGCCGGGTCTTCGAGCAGTTCCGCTCCAACAAGTCGATGCTCGGCAAGTTCCTCACCCTGAACGCGCTGCGGGACCGCAACGAGGTGCTCTTCTACCACCTGCTCTCCAACCACCTGGAGGAGATGCTGCCGATCATCTATACGCCCACGATCGGCGAGGCGATCGAGCGGTTCAGCAGCACCTACAACCGCCCGCGCGGGGTCTTCCTGTCCATCGACCACCCCGAGAAGGTCGAGAAGGCGCTGGCCAACTACGGCCTGGGCGCAGACGACGTCGACCTCGTCTGCGTCACCGACTCCGAGGGCATCCTCGGCATCGGCGACCAGGGCATCGGCGGCATCCAGATCGCGATCGGCAAGCTGTCGGTCTACACGGCCGCCGCCGGCATCCACCCTCGCCGGGTCATCCCGGTCGTCCTCGACGTCGGCACCGACAACCTCGGGCTGCTCTCCGACAACCTCTATCTCGGCGAGCGGCACAGCCGGGTGCGCGGTGCCCGCTATGACGAGTTCATCGACGTCTTCGTGCAGGCCGTCACCAAGCTCTTCCCCCAGGCGCTGATCCACTGGGAGGACGTCGGCACCGCCAACGCCTTCCGCATCCTCGAGCGCTACAAGGACGAGGTGTGCACCTTCAACGACGACATCCAGGGCACCGCCGCCGTGGTGCTGGCGGCCCTGCTCGCGGCGGTCGATGTGACCGGCGTCGACCTCGACGACCACCGGATCTGCGTCTTCGGCGCCGGCAGCGCCGGCATGGGGATCGCGAGCCTCGTGCGTGACCAGATGCTGCGGACCGGACGGTCCGAGACGGCGGAGGAGGCCTACGCCCGCTTCTGGCCGATCGGCATCCAGGGGCTCTACCTCGAGGACGACCACCGCCTGCACGACTTCCAGAAGCCGTGGGCCCGCAGCCGGCTGGACGTGGCGGACTGGGACGTCGCCGACCCCAAGAAGATCGGGCTGATGGAGGTCATCCGCAACGCGGAGCCGACGATCCTCATCGGCACCTCCACCAAGGCCGGCGCCTTCAGCCGCGAGGTGGTCGAAGAGATGTCGCGGATCAGCACCCGGCCGATCATCTTCCCGCTGTCCAACCCCACCAGCCGTGCCGAGGCGACGCCGAGCGACATCCTCGAGTGGTCCGAGGGGCGAGCCCTAGTCGCGACCGGCAGCCCGTTCGAGCCCGTCGACTTCGACGGTGTCAGGCACGTCATCGCGCAGTCCAACAACGCGCTGATCTTCCCCGGCCTGGGGCTGGG
>Ga0123332_1001345_pt1 | contig 24183 bp, 22 predicted proteins | sample BioC12SIPDNA_4_FD_89958 | JGI IMG/M metagenome (GOLD analysis project Ga0123332, IMG submission 89958) | Anaerobic biogas reactor microbial communites from Washington, USA - Biogas_R2_A C12 SIP DNA | ecosystem: Engineered > Bioreactor > Anaerobic > Unclassified | place: Washington, USA... | reverse complement strand
CCGGCGCGCTGGCGCTGGGCGTCGCGCTGCTGGCGGCCCTGGGCCTCGCTCACCTGCTGCGCGGCGTGCTGGCGGCCTACGCCGCCGCCCTGCGGCCGCTGCTGGCGGAGCCCGGCGTCACGGTCGGCCTGGCGGCGCTGCTCCTGGCGGCGGCGGCGCGCCGGCTGCTGCTCAGCCACGTGGCCGACATCGCCCTCTACGTCACCAGCGACCGCCTCTCGAGCCGCGCCCGCACGCGCCGCGCGATCCTCGACGAGGGCGAGGCGCTGCTGCGCGGCCTGCTGGCCGCGGGCTACGACGAGGTCTACCTGGCCGGCCACTCGCTCGGCAGCGTGGTGGCGCTCGACCTGCTCGACCGCCTGGCGCGCCGCGCGCCCGGCGTCGCGACGCCCGACCTGGCGCGGGTGCGGGGCCTGCTCACCTTCGGCTCGCCGCTCGACAAGGTGGCGTTCTTCTTCCGCCAGCGGCCCGGCGAGGGCGAGGCGGTGCGCGCGCAGCTGCTCACCGCCCTGCACGGCGTGCGGCGCCGGCCCGACGAGCGCGACCACGGCCCCTACGCCCTGGCGCCCGTCGCGCCGCCGTTCGCGGGCCTCGACTGGCTGCAGGTCCACGCCCCCGGCGACCTGCTGTCGGACCGCCTGCTGCACTACCGCGTCGACCGCCGCGTGACGCTGCCGCGCTACGAGCCGTTCACGGCGCACGGCGCCTACTGGCGCGACGAGCGCTTCTTCGCCGCCGCGCTCGGCTGGCTGCGGGGCGAGGGGGCGGTCGCGGCAGCGCGGGCCGGCGCCGCGGACCGGTGCTACGCTGGCGGGCATGAACGAGCCCGCCACGCGTCCCCCGGGAGGGGCTGAAGCCCCGCGCATCACCGTCGTCGGCGCCGGCATGGCCGGCAGCGAAGCGGCGCTGGCGGCCGCACGCCTAGGCGTGGCGGTCGACCTGATCGAGATGCGCCCCAAGAAGCTCACCCCCGCCCACGTCACCGGCGACTTCGCCGAGATCGTCTGCTCCAACAGCTTCGGCGGCGAGGCCGAGAACAACGCCAAGGGCCTGCTGCAGGCCGAGATGCTGAGGGCGCAGGGCGTGGTGATGTGCAGCGCCCACGCCAACCGCGTGCCGGCCGGCGGCGCGCTGGCCGTGGACCGCGAGAGCTTCAGCCGCACCGTGACGGCCGAGCTGCGCGCCCACCCGCTCATCACCGTGCACGAGGAGGAGCTCACCGACGTGCCCGACGGCGTGGTGGTGCTGGCCACCGGCCCGCTCACCGCCGACACGCTGGCGGAGCGCATCCGCGAGCGCGTGGGCCAGGAGTTCCTGGGCTTCTACGACGCCGCCGCGCCCATCGTCACCTACGACTCGATCGACATGAGCATCGCCTACCGCAAGGGGCGCTACGGCCAGGCGGCCGACTACATCAACCTGCCCTTCACCGAGGAGCAGTACCTGGCGTTCTACGAGGCGCTCAGCCGGGCGCGCGCCCACACCCCGCGCGACTGGGAGAACCTGGAGTTCTTCGAGGGCTGCATGCCCATCGAGGAGCTCGGCCGCCGCGGCCTCGACACGCTGCGCTTCGGGCCCATGAAGCCCGTGGGCCTCGAGCACCCGGTCACCGGCGAGCGCTTCCACGCCGTGGCGCAGCTGCGCCAGGAGGACGCCCTGGGCCAGATGTGGTCGCTGGTCGGCTTCCAGACGGGCCTCAAGTGGGGCGACCAGAAGGAACTGGTGCGCCTCATCCCCGGCCTCGAGAACGCCGAGGTGGTGCGCTACGGCGTGATGCACCGCAACACCTACCTCAACGCCCCGCGCCTGCTGGCCGCCAGCCTGGCCGTGAAGCAGGAGCCGCGCCTGTTCGTGGCCGGCGTGCTGGCGGGCACCGAGGGCTACCTCGAGTCGTCCGCCACCGGCTGGCTGGCTGGCACCAACGCCGCGCGCACCGTGCTGGGACTGGAGCCGGTGGTGCCGCCCGCCGAGAGCATGCTGGGCGGCCTCACGCGCTACCTGGCCACCGCCAACCCCGACGGCTTCCAGCCGATGAACGCCAACTGGGGCCTGGTGCCCGAGCTGCCCAAGCAGCGCGGCCAGGGCCGGCGCGAGCGGCGCGAGGCGATGTACCGCCGCGGCCTGCAGGCGTTCGGCGACTGGCTCGCGGGGCTGGAAGGCGCCGCGCACGGCGCCGCGGCGCTGCCCGCCGCGGGCGCCTGAGGTGAGCATGCCCCAAGGCAGCGTCGACCTGCGCAGCGACACCGTCACCCAGCCCACCGAGGCAATGCGCCGCGCCATGGCGGCGGCCGAGGTCGGCGACGACGTCTACGCCGAGGACCCCACCGTCGCGCGCCTACAGGCGCGCCTGGCCGAGATGACCGGCTTCGAGGCTGGGCTCTTCGTGCCGTCGGGCACGATGAGCAACCAGATCGCGCTGGCCGTCCACTGCCGGCGCGGCACCGAGGTGATCCTGCCCGAGGGGGCGCACATCTACGAGTACGAGCCCGGCGCCATGGCGTTGATCAGCGGCGTGCTGCCGCGCCTGGTGCCGGCCCCAGGCGGGGTGCCGAGCGCCGCCGCCGTGCGCGCCGCCGTGCGGCGCTCCGTCCACCAGGCGCCCACCGGGCTCGTCGCCCTCGAGAACACCCACAACGGCGCCGGCGGCGCGGTGGTGCCGCTGGAGAGCCAGCGCGCGGTGCAGGCGGTAGCGCGCGACGAGGGGCTGCCCGTCCACCTCGACGGCGCCCGCGCCTTCAACGCCGCCGCCGCGCTGGGCGTGAGCATCGCGGAGGTGTGCGCCGGCTTCGACTCGGTGTCGATCTGCCTCAGCAAGGGCCTCGGCGCCCCGGTCGGCAGCGTGCTGCTGGGCAGCCGCGGCTTCCTGGAGGAGGCGCACCGCTACCGCAAGCTGCTCGGCGGCGGCATGCGCCAGGCGGGCGTGCTGGCCGCCGCCGGCCTGGTGGCGCTCGACACCATGCCGGGCGTGCTGCACCACGACCACGCCCGCGCGCGGCGCCTGGCCGAGGGGCTCGCCGGCCTGCCGGGCGTGAGCCTCGACCTGGCCAGCGTACAGACGAACATGGTCTACCTGACGGTGGAGTTGGACGGCCACGGCGCCGCCGAGGCGCTCGCCGCCCGCTGCGCCGCCCGTGGCGTGCGCTTCAACGCCATGAGCCCGCACCAGGCGCGCCTCGTGACCCACCACCAGGTGGACGACGCCCAGGTCGAGCGCGCCGTCGAGGTGATCCGCGAGGAGGCGCAGCGCCTGGCCGAGCGCCGCCCGGCGTCGGTGGGCGAGGCGGGGTGAGCGCCGGCCCGGCGCGCGTCGTGCTGCTGGCGCACCCGGCCGCGCACTCCTTGAGCCCCCGGATGCACGACGCCGCCTTCGCGGCCGCCGGCGTGCCCGCGCGCTACGCCGCCCTCGACGTGCCGCCCGCCGAGCTGGCCGCGGCCGTGGCGCGCCTGCGCGCGGCGCCCTACCTCGGCGCCAACGTGAGCGTGCCCCACAAGGAGGCGGTGGCGCGCCTCGTCGACGAGCTGACCGGCGCTGCCCGCGCCGTGGGGGCGGTGAACACCGTGGTGCGCCACGGCGCGCGCCTGGTCGGGCACAACACCGACGCGCCGGGCTTCCTGCGCGGCCTGGCGGAGCTGGGATTCGACCCCGCCGGCGCCGGCTGCCTGGTGCTGGGCGCGGGCGGCGCCGCGCGGGCGGTGGTGTGGGCGCTGCTCGGCGCCGGCGCGCGCGTGGTGGTGGTGAACCGCGACGCGGCGCGCGCGGAGCGCCTCGTGGCCGACCTGGAGGCCGCCGGCGCGCCGGCGGGGCGCGCCACGGCCGCGCCCACCGCCGCGCCGCACCTGCCCGCCGCGCGCCTGCTCGTGAACACCACCAGCGTCGGCATGGCCGGCGGCCCCGACCCGGACGGCCTGCCGCTGCTCACGCCCGCGCAGCTCGCGGCGCTGCCCGCCGGGGCGGGGGTGGTCGACCTCGTCTACCGGCCCGCGCTCACGCCGCTGCTGCGCGCCGCGGCCGCGCGGGGGCACGCCACCCAGAACGGCCTGCCCATGCTCCTGTGGCAGGGCGCGCTGGCGTTCGAGGCCTGGACCGGGCGCCCTGCGCCGGCGGCGGTGATGCGCGAAGCGCTCGAGCGAGGTCTCGCAGGCTCGCCCGCCTGACGGGCCCCGAAGTTACACTCGCCTGATGCGGATCGCCATCCTCGCCGACGTCCACGCCAACCTGCCCGCCCTCGAGGCCGTTCTCGAGGACATCGAACGGCAGCGGGTCGACCGCGTGATCGTCAACGGCGACACGGTGAACCGCGGGCCCGAGAGCGTGGGCGTGATGCACGCCCTGGAGGGCATCGAGCACGACGCCGTGATGGGCAACCACGACGACGTGATGCTGATGGTGGTGGAGCGGCGCGACGTCGACGTCGACCCCTGGTACCTCGACCCGTTCTGGCGCAGCACGCGCCGCGCGGCCGAGGAGGTCGAGCGTCACGGGCTGCTGGAGCGCATCCGCAGCATGCCCCTCAGCCTGCGCGTCGAGGAGCCCGGCGCCCCGAGCCTGCTCGTGGCCCACGGCACCCCCCGCCACTACCGCGAGGGCATCGGCCCGCAGACCACGCCCGAGGTGATCTCGGAGATCACCGAGGAGCACCCGGCCGACGTGCTGGTCGGCTCCCACACCCACCGGCCCTACCTGGCGCGCTGGGGCCGCTACACGGTGCTGAACACCGGCTCGGTGGGGGCGTCGTTCACCGGCGACCCGCGGGCGCACTACCTGATCCTCACGCTCAGGCAGGGGCGCTGGCACCCCGAGTTCCGGCGGGTGCCCTACGACCGGCAGCGCGCCCTCGACGCCTACGAGCGCACCGGCTACCTCGCCGCCGGCGGCCTGTCGGCCGCCATCTTCCGCGAGGAGCTACGCCACGCGCGCTCGTACATGGTCCCGTTCCTGATGTGGTGCGAAGAGGAGAAGCTGGAGCGGAACGAGACCATGTGGAGCGAGTACCGCCGCATGCGCGCCAGCCGCTTCCAGCTACCGCCCGAGCACACCACCGTTCGGGCCTCGGAGGAACCGTGAACGACGAGCAAGCCACCGTCGGTCGGCGCCAGGGGCGCTGGACCGACTTCGGCGCGATGTGGCGCGCCACCCTCGGCCGTTGCCCCAACTGCGGCGGCGACGGCGTCTTCACCTCGTACTGGGGCGTGGGCGACACCTGCCCCACCTGCGGCGTGCGCTTCGAGCGCGAGTCCGGCGCCTGGCTCGGCGCCTGGGTCATGGCCTACACCGTGGCCATCGTCATCCTGCTGATCGAGGCCGGCCTGCTCATCTGGACCTTCGGCCTCTTCCGCGGCCTCGAGTGGGTGCTGGTGGTCAGCGGCATCGCCGCCGTGGTGCTGTGCTACCGGCCCGTGAAGGGGTGGTGGCTGTGGTGGATGTGGGCGGCTGGGTTCATCACCAAGGACGGGGAGGACTAGCGGCTCTCCCGTTCGGGCCCGCGGCGTGGAGGTTCTCCGTCGCGGCGCTACTCCGGGCGGTCGTCGGCCTCGCCGCCGTCGCGCAGGGCGCGCGCCTCCGCCTCCAGGCGCTCGGCGAGCGCGTCGTCGTCCATCGCCCGCGCCAGCTCCGCGCGCGCTTCCAGCGCGGTCGCCCGGTCGTGGGGCGACTCGCCCGCGGCGCGCCGCAGCGCGTTGTCGAGGGTCTTGGCCGCGGCGGCGTCGTCCAGGCGGTAGTCGCGTAGGCGTTCGGCCAGCGCGATCGCGCGTTGGAGCGGGGTCAGGTCCGGGTCGGTGTAGGCCTGGGCCTTCTCTGCGTCCTCGGGCCCGAGCCTGATGAAGATCACCGAGGTGCCGTTGGGGTCGGTGAGCGTGAAGCGCGTCTGGCCCGGGCGCATGCGTGAGATCCGCGGGAGGCCCTTGCTGGTCGCACGCCCCAGCGCCCGTCGCAGGTTGGCGCTGAACTCGGCGTGCAGCCCCTCGACCTCGGACACCAGCACCAGGCAGGTGGTGAAGGCGGCGCTCGGGTCGAGCCCCTTGAGCCCGAAGATGTGCAGCTCGCAACCGTCCCGCGCGACGACCCCGTACGGGTTGGGCGCCTTCTGCCGGTAGGTGACCTCGAAGCCGAGGGCGGTCCAGAAGGCCTGCGTCTCCTCTAGGGAGACGCAGGGGAGCGCCGGCATGCTCTTGACGAGCCGCATCTAGGGAGTATAGAGGCCGGGGACGCTCGCGCCTTCTAGGCGAGCGTCCCCCGAGAGGTCCGGCCCGGACGGTAGGACCCCTCAGGCCACCGCCCGCTGGCGCGCCACGCTCACCAGCATCACGGTGATGAGCGTGAACGCCACGAACGCCAGCAGCGGGATCGTGACGAAGCCGAGCCAGTTGATGTACTGGATCTCGCACGGCACCCCGCTGCGGCACACGGCCGAGGAGCTGATCCACGGCACCTTCTGCTCCAGGTAGTGGAAGCCGGAGACGGCGATGCCCAGCACCGACAGGGGCAGGGCGTACTTGACGACGCCGCGGTCCTGGCGGTAGCTGGCGATGGCGAGGAGGATCGCCAGCGGGTACATGAGGATGCGCTGGTACCAGCAGAGGGTGCAGGGGACGAAGAGGCGCACCTCGCTGAAGTAGAGGCTACCTAGCGTCGCGACGACGGAGACCACCCAGGCGAGGTAGATCAGCGGGGCGCGCACGGGTCAGTTGGCGGCGTTGCGGATGGCCTGACGGAGGTTGGCCAGGGTGGGGTTGGCGACGAGCTGGCCGTTGACCGCCACCGAGGGGGTGCCCGTGATGCGCAGCTGGTTCGCGGCGGCCACGTCGGCGGCGAGGGCGTCGGCGGCCTCGGTGCTGGCCACGCAGTCGCGCAGGGCGCCGCCGTCGAGGTCGGGGGCGTAGGCGAGGGCCATGTCGATGGCGTCGGCGCGGCTACGCAGGCTCTGCTGGCCGCGCATCAGCACCGGCTCGAGCTGCGTGAAGATGTCGTTGCCCTGTTGGAAGACGCACTCGCCGACCAGCGCGACGTCGCGCGAGACGATGGGGTGCACCACCGGGAAGTTGAGGAAGTAGATGGCGGCGGTGCCGTCGTTCACGAACTCCTGCTCCAGCACCGGGGTGGTGTTGGCGCTGAAGCTCGCGCAGTGGGGGCAGAGGAAGTCGAAGAAGACGGCCACCTTGACCGGCGCGTCGGGACTGCCGAGGCGCGGGTTCGCGCCGTAGTCGATGTCGCCGCTGGCTTGGGTAGCGGTCAGGCGGGGCACGATCGCGAAGGCCGCGATCACGAGTATGACGACCGCGACGGAGATCATCGTCAGGCGCTGTGAGTTCATGGTGCAGAGTCTACATAACCGCCGGCCCCGCCGTTCGTGCTTCAGGATGCAGGGCTAGCATGACCGCATGGCCACCCCTGTCGTCCCCAGCAGCTTCCGCGCGTTCCGCGTCCACGTCGACGGGGAGGAGGTGCGGCGCACGGTCGAGGAGCTCCCGTTCGAGAGCCTGCCCGACCACGACGTCACGGTGCGCGTGGCGTACTCGTCGCTCAACTACAAGGACGCCCTGTCGGCCAGCGGCAACCGTGGCGTGACCCGGCACTACCCGCATACCCCGGGCATCGACGCCGCCGGCGAGGTGGTCGCCTCGCGCGACGCGCGCTTCGCGCCCGGCGACCGGGTGCTGGTCACGGGCTTCGACCTCGGCATGGACACCCCGGGCGGCTTCGCGGAGTACGTGCGCGTGCCCGGCGACTGGCTGGTGCCGCTGCCCGAGGGCCTGAGCGCGCGCGACGCCATGGCGCTCGGCACCGCCGGCTTCACGGCGGCGCTGGCGCTCGAGCGCCTGGCGTTCGCCGGCGTGACCACCGACCTGGGGCCGCTGGTGGTGACGGGCGCCTCGGGCGGGGTGGGGAGCCTGGCGGTGGCGCTGGCGGCCGACGCGGGCTACGAGGTGATCGCCAGCAGCGGCAAGGGGTCCGCGGCCGGGCTGCTCGAGCGCCTGGGCGCCAGCGAGCGCGTCGGGCGCGCGGCGCTCTCCGACCCGAGCGAGCGGCCGCTGCTCAAGGGCCTCTACGCGGGCGGCATCGACACGGTCGGTGGCGTCGCCCTCGAGAACCTCGTCAAGTCGACGCGGGTGGGCGGCGGGGTGGCCGCGTGCGGCAACGCCGGCGGCGCCGAGCTGCGCCTGACCGTCTACCCGTTCATCCTGCGGGGCGTGGCGCTCTTGGGCGTCGACAGCCAGCACGCCGACCCCGAGACGCGCCGCGAGGTATGGCGCTCGCTGGCGGGCAACGCGGCGCTCCGGCGCGCGCTCGCCGACCCCGAGCTGGTGCAGGAGACCACGCTCGAGGGGCTCGAGGAGCAGGTCGAGCGCATCCTGGCGGGCGGCGTGACGGGGCGGGTGGTGGTGCGCCCCTGACTCGCCCCCGTCGCTCGGCGCCTAGCAGCTGGCGCGCCGAGCGTGTGAAGTCAGCGGTACGCGGGACGCCCGAGGGTCGCTGATAGACTCGCCTCAAGAGTGAGGACCGGCACCCTTGCGCCGGGTCGCCGGCGCCGCGGTGCGCCGTCGGGCCGGGCGCGGGCGCCGCGCCTCTCGCGAACGAAGGGAGTACAACCATGGCATTCGACCTTCCCGACCTGCCCTACGCGTTCGACGCGCTCGAGCCCCACATCGACGCGCGCACCATGGAGATCCACCATGGCAAGCACCACGCGGCGTACACCAACAACCTGAACGCCGCCATCGAGAAGCACGCCGACCTGCAAGGCAAGAGCGCCGAGGAGCTCGTCTCCGACATCGACGCGCTGCCCGAGGACATCCGCACCGCGGTGCGCAACAACGGCGGCGGTTACGTCAACCACAACCTCTTCTGGGAGATCATGAGCCCCGACGGCGGCGGCCAGCCGTCGGGCGAGCTCGCGCAGGCCATCGACGCGGCCTTCGGCTCGTTCGACGCGTTCAAGCAGAGGTTCTCCGACGAGGCCGGCAAGCGCTTCGGCTCCGGCTGGGCGTGGCTGGTCGTGGGCTCCGGTGGCGAGCTGAAGCTCTACTCGCTGCCCAACCAGGACTCGCCGCTCATGCAGGGCGACAAGCCCATCCTGGGCCTCGACGTGTGGGAGCACGCCTACTACCTCAACTACCAGAACCGCCGCCCCGACTACATCAAGGCGTTCTTCGAGGTCGTCGACTGGGACGCCGTGGCGAAGAAGTACGCCGAGGCGCGCGGCTGACGCTCGCCCGCTGACACGTAGTCTCAGCCTAGGGCGCCGCGCCGCGCGGCGCGGCGCCCGCCTGGGCCTCCGCCCAGGACCCCTAGGCACCCGCCGGGAGCGCCGTCATGGCGCTCCCGTTGTCGTCCTAGCCTCGGGGCATGCACGAGCTGCGCCACGACCGGCTCACCCAGCTGCTGGTGGGCGCCTGCCTGCTCCTCGGGGCGGTGGCGGGGCTGCCGCGCTTCCTGGCGCCCCCGGGGGCGGTGCGGGTCGAGCGGCCGCCGATCACGGTGTCGGTCGAGGGCGAGGTCGCCGCGCCCGGCGTCTACCAGCTCGAGTTCGGCGCGCGCGTGGCCGACCTGCTCGAGCGCGCCGGCGGCTTCCGCCCCGGGGCGGCGCGCGCGCTGGTGCCGCTGGCAGCGCCCCTCACCGACGGCCAGGTGGTGATGGTGCCGGGCGCCGTGGCCGTCACCGGCTTCGCACGCGTCTCGCTCAACTCGGCGCCCCTCGAGGCGCTGCAGACCCTGCCCGGCGTGGGGCCCGCGATCGCGGCGCGCATCGTGGCGCACCGGCCGTTCGCGCGCGTCGACGACCTGCTGCGGGTGCCCGGCATCGGCCCGAGCACCCTCGAGCGGCTGCGGCCGCTGGTGGCGCTGTGAGGCGCGGGGCATGACCGGCGCTCCGGGCCGGCACGTGCCATGGCCGCAGCCGCTCGCCCTGGGCATGGTGGCCGGGGTGGCGGCGGCCGGCGGCCTGGCGCCCCGCGTGATGGCGGCGGCGGGCATGGCGGCGCTCCTGGCCGGGGCGCTGCTGCTGGCTCGGCGCCGCTGGCGCTGGCCCAGCACGCTCACCGGTGGCTGGGCGGCGTGGGCGGCCTTCCTGGCGCCGGTCCTGCTGGCGGCCGGGGTCGGCGCCCTGCGTCTCGCGGCGTTCGAGGCGCGCCCCGACCCGCTCGTCGGCCGCTACGGCACGCAGGCCACCTGGCGCGGCTACAGCGACGGCGACACGCTCCACGCCCGCGCGCCGGTGCGCGCGCGCCTGGCGCTGGTGGCCCCCAGCGGCGGCTGGCCGGGCGGCCGCGCGCCGATCGGCGAGCTCGAGGTCACGGGGGTGGTCGAGGCCGCGCCCGGCAAGCGCAACCCGGGCGGCTTCGACCTCGCTGCGCACCTCAGGCGCCGCGGGGTGGCCGGCCAGCTGTTCGTGCGCGAGCACGCGCTCGGGGCCGCCGCCTTCCCGCTCAAGCAGCGCCTGCAGCGCGGCGTGCAGGCCGGGATGGCGCCCGACACCGCCGCCCTCACCGCCGCCATGACCCTCGGGCTGCGCGACGACCTCGGCGAGCTGCGCGGCTCGTTCGCCGCCTCCGGCCTCGCCCACCTGTTGGCGCTGTCCGGGCTGCACGTGGGCGTGCTGCTGCTGGCCGCCGAGCGCCTCATGCGCCCGCTGGGGCGCTGGCGCACGCCGGCGCTCCTGCTCGCCACCGCGGGCTTCGTGGCGCTGGTGGGGCCGAGCCCCAGCATCGTGCGCGCCGCCACCATGGCCGCCGCGGCCCTGGCCAGCCGCGCCTTCGGCGCCGGGCGCGTGCAGCCCTGGACGGCGCTGGCGCTCGCCTGCCTGATCGGCCTGCTGAGCGCGCCCCAGATGCTCTTCGACCTCTCCTTCCAGCTCTCCTACCTCGCCGTGGTGGGCCTGCTGCTCTTCCTACCGCCGTGGCTCGACCGTCTCGGGCTCGCCGGCTCCGGGGAGGTGGCGCCCGCCCAGCCGATCGGGGTGGCCGCCGACCCCGAGGCCGCGCTGCTCACGGCGCCGGGCCGGGCTGTCGCGGCAGCCCGGGCACGACTGCGCGGCCGCCTGGCCGGCGCCCGCCGACGCCTGGCAGCGGGGGCGCTCGCGCGCGCCGCGCTGCGCGTCACCCTCACCGGGGTGGCGGTCAGCACCGCCGCGCAGCTGCCGTCGCTGTCCTTGGTGGCGGGCACGTTCGGCACCGTTCCGCTGCTGGCGCCGCTGGTCAACGTGGTGGCCGTGCCTACCGCGGGGCTGCTGGTGCCGCTGGGGTTCCTGGCGGGGCTGGTGGGCCTGGCGGCGCCGCCGCTGGCCCGGCTCCTCAACCTGGCGGTGGAGCCCCTGGCGCGGCTGCTCGTGTGGCTCAGCGAGGCCGGCGCGCGGCTGCCGAGCGTCGCCTGGGGCGAGGTCGGCTGGTTGGGCCACGCCTGCTGGGCGGCGTTCGTGGTGGCGCTGGCCGCCTGGGCGTACGCGCCGCGCCGCCTCAAGCACACCGCGGCGGCGGCGCTGACGGCGGGCGGCGTGGCGTGGGCCGTGCCGGCGCCGCTGGCGCCGCCCGACGTGTGGTACCTCGACGTGGGGCAGGGCGACGCGGCCCTGGTCCGCCTGCGAGGCGGCGAGGCGATCCTCGTCGACGGTGGCGGCAGCCCCTTCTCCGACTTCGACGTCGGCGAGCGCGTGGTGCTGCCGGCGCTGCGGGCGCTCGGCGTCACGCGCCTGGCGCTGGTGGTCGCCACCCACCCCGACGCCGACCACGTCGAGGGGCTGCTGCCCGTGCTGCAGGAGCTGCCGGTCGGGCTGCTGGTCACGGGGCCACCGACACCGGGGGTGGCGCTCGACGCCGAGCTGCGCCGCGTCGCCGAGGCGCGCGGCGTGCCGGTGCACGTGGCGCGGCGCGCCGAGCGCCTGTCGCTGCGCGGCGGCGAGGTGCGGCTCGACGTCCTCAACCCACCCGCCGACGCCAGCGGCGCCAGCGTAAACGAGGCCTCCGTGGCGTTCGTCTTGCGCTACCGCGGCGTCGCGCGGGCGCTCTTCCTCGGCGACCTCGGCGTCGCCACCGAGCCCGAGCTGGCCGTGCCGCCGGTGGACGTGCTGATGGTGGGTCACCACGGCTCGCGCCATAGCACCGGCGACGCCCTGCTACGGGCGGCGCGCCCCGGCACGGCCGTGATCTCGGTGGGGCGCAACGGCTACGGGCACCCGGCCGCCGAGGTGCTCGAGCGCCTGGAGGCGGCGGGGGCGCGGGTCCTCACCACGCAGCGGCACGGCGCCGTGCGGGTCGGCCTCGCCGGGGCGGCCCCGGTGAGCTGGCTCGTACGAACGGGGAAGGAGGGGGCTCATCCGTGATAAGTTGCTCACGATGCTCATGACGGTACGCGTCCTGTCCGACCACGGGCCGGTACGCGTCGAACTCGCAAGGTGGCAGGACCGGCTGGTGGTCGTCAAGCGTCTGCGTGGCTTCAACCCCGTGTTCAGCCAGCGCCTCGAGCGCGAGGCCGCCGTGGTCAGCAAGCTGCGGCACGACAACATCGTGCCGCTGCTGGAGGTGCGCGACGGCTCGCTCGTCTACGCCTACTGCCCCGGCGTGTCGCTCGAGGAGGCGCTCGAGCGCGGGCCGCTGCGGCCGCGGCGCAGCGTGCGCATCATCGTCGACGTGCTCGCCGCCCTGGCGTACGCCCACCAGCAGGGCGTCATCCACCTCGACGTGAAGCCGGGCAACATCCTCGTCAAGGGCGAGAGCGCGCTCATCACCGACTTCGGCTTCGCCAAGGACCTGGGCCTCACCGCCATCACCGCCCAGGACATGCTGCTCGGCACCCCCAGCTACATGGCGCCCGAGCAGTTCCAGGGGGTGCGCACCGACCACCGCTCCGACGTCTACGGCGCCGGCGCCGTGCTCTACCACATGCTCACGGGCGCCCCGCCCTACGGCAGCCAGGTGGTGCGCTTCCTGGCCGGCGACGACCGCGTGCCGTTGGCGCCCCTCACGGGGGCGGCCGAGCCGTACGCCGCGGTGGTGCAGCGCGCCCTGGCGCGCGACCCCGACGCGCGCTTCGCCGACGCCGCCGAGATGCGCGAGGCCGTGCTGGCCGTCAGCGCCCCGCCGGTCGAGGCCCGAGGCGGCGTCCCCGAACAGGCGTGATCCTCTCCTTCTCCGGCGACCCGTTCCTCGTCCGCCGCGCGGCGCGCGAGGTGTTGCGCGAGCACGGCGTGAAGCCGTCCGAGGCCATCGAGCTGGGCGAGGGCCTCACGCCTCAGGCCGTGGTGGACGCCGCCTCCCAGGGCGGCCTCTTCGGCCAGGCGGCGCTGCTCCTCGACTTCGGCGACGCCTTCAGCGGGCAGGCGGGCGTCAAGCCGCGCAACGACACCCTCAAGGCGCTGCAGGGGCTCAAGGATGGCGCCCTCATCGTGGTCCTCGACCCCGACGCCACCCCCGCGCGCCAGAAGACGCTCCAGGAGCTGGGGACGCACCGCCACCTGCCGGCACCGCGCTTCGAGCGCCTGCCGCAGTGGGTGGCGCAGGAGCTCAAGCGCGAGGGCGTCGAGTTCGACGCCGGCGTGCCGCAGTTCCTCGCCGACGTCTTCGGCGAGGACCCGGCGGCCATCGCCGCCGAGGTCAAGAAGCTGGCGGTGCTGGAGGGGCGCTACGACGTCGAGCGGGTGCGGACCATCGTCAACCGGCCCGCCAGCCACGACTCGTTCGACATCATCGAGGCCATCGCCGAGGGCGACGCCGCCGAGGGCGTGGCCGTGGCGCGGCGCCTGGTCGAGCAGGGCGAGGCCGTGCAGCGCATCTTCGGGGCGCTCAGCTGGCAGTTCATGCTCGTCGCCAAGGGCGTGGGGCTGATCGAGGCCACGCGCCCGCGTCGCCCCAGCGCCGGGCAGGCGGCGCAGGCGCTGGGCGCCAAGCCGTTCGTGGCGCAGCGCGCCCTCAAGCTCGCCGAGCGCCTCGACGAGCGCGCCCTGCGCGGGCTGCTCTCCGAGCTGCTGGCGGCCGAGGTGCGCGCCAAGAGCGGCCGCGACCCCGAGCTGGCGCTGGAGTCGGCCGTGGTCGGGCTAGCCGCCCGCTTCGGGCGCTAGCGCCCGAAGCGGAACGGCGTCCACTTCTCGCTCGAAGCGCTCGACGCCACCGCCGCCTCGATGAACGCCACGCCGCGCGCGCCGTCCACCACCGTGGGGTAGTCGGGCTCGAGTCCCAGCGCGTCGAGCCAGGTGCGCTCGCCGCGCCGCCGGCGCACGTCGGCGGCCACGTTGCGGTAGAGGTTGGCGAACGCCTCCACGAACCCCTCGGGGTGCCCCGACGGCAGGCGCGAGGCGCCCTGCGCCGCCGCCCCCAGGTAGGCGCCGCCGGCACGGGTGAACACGCGCCGCGGGCCGTCCAGGCTGGTGAGCTCCAGGCGGTTCGGCTCCTCCTGGCGCCAGGTGAGGCCGCCCTGCGAGCCGTAGACGCTGAGCGACAGGCCGTTCTCCTCGCCCACCTCCACCTGGCTGATCACGAACACCCCCTTGGCGCCGCCGGCGAAGCGCACGAGGATGCCGGCGTCGTCGTCGAGCCGGCGGCCCGGCACCAGCGGCGTGAGGTCGGCGGCGATGGCCTCGATCTCGAGGCCCGTGACGGTGGCGGCGAGGTTCTCGGCGTGGGTGCCGATGTCGCCGATGGCGCCGCCCAGGCCGGAGCGGGCGGGGTCGAGGCGCCACGCGGCCTGCTTCGAGCCCGCCTCCTTGGCGCGCGTGGCGAGCCAGCCCTGGCGGTACTGCACCACCACCTTGCGCAGCTCGCCGAGCTCGCCCTCGCGCACCAGGCGCCGCGCCTCCTTCACCAGCGGGTAGCCGGTGTAGTTGTAGGTGACCGCGAACACCACGCCGGCCGCCTCGACCGCGCGCACCAGCTCGGCGGCCTCCTCCGAGGTCAGGGTCATGGGCTTGTCGCACACCACGTGGAAGCCGGCCTCCACGAACGCCTTGGCCACCGGGAAGTGCAGGTGGTTGGGCGTGACGATCGAGACGGCGTCGATGCGCTGGTCCTCGGGCAGCGCCAGCTCGCCCTCGAGCATCTCCTGCCAGGTGCCGTAACCGCGCTCGAGGCCGATGGCGCGGGCGCTTTCCAGCGAGCGCTCCGGGGTGGAGGAGAGCGCGCCGGCCACCACCTGCCAGGCGTCGTCGAGGCGCGCGGCCATGCGGTGGACCGCACCGATGAAGGCGTCCTTGCCGCCGCCGACCATGCCGAGGCGCAGCGGGGCTACCGTAGCGTCTTTCACGTCGACCTCCAGGCGGGCGCGGGCGCCCGATACACCACGGTAACCGAAGCGCCGGCGGCAGCCGCATGGGTTAGCCTCGGCGCGTGGAAGCACTGCGCGACTCACTGCTGGCCGGCGACGAGCGCGCCCTGGCGCGCGCCATCTCGCTCGTCGAGGCCGGGAGCGACGCCGGTCAGGAGCTGCTGCGCGGCCTGCGCGACCGCACCGGCCGCGCCGCCGTCGTCGGCATCACCGGCTCGCCCGGCGCCGGCAAGAGCACCCTCACCGACGCCCTGATCGCGGTCCTGCGCGAGCACGGCCGGCGCGTGGGCGTGGTGGCCATCGACCCCACCAGCCCCTTCAGCGGCGGCGCCATCCTCGGCGACCGCATCCGTATGACGCGCTGGCACTCCGACCCGGGGGTGTTCATTCGCTCGATGGCCACCCGCGGCCACCTGGGCGGGCTGGCGGCCGCCACCCTGCAGGTGGTGGCGCTGCTCGACGCCGTGGGCTTCGACCACGTGCTCATCGAGACGGTGGGCGTGGGCCAGTCGGAGGTCGACGTCGTGCAGGCGGCCGACACCACCGTGGTGGTGCTCACCCCCGGCCAGGGCGACGGCGTGCAGGCGTTCAAGGCCGGCATCATGGAGATCGCCGACGTGTTCTGCATCAACAAGTACGACCTGCCCGGCGCCGACCGCCTGCGGCGCGAGGTGGCGGCCGCCCTCGAGCTCGGCGACCACGACGCGCACACCTGGTTCCCGCCCATCGTGGGCACGGTGGCCGCCAAGGGCGAGGGGGTGGCCACGCTGCTCGAGAAGGTCGAGGAGCACCTGGCGCATCTGGGCGCCGAGGGGCGCGCCGCCAGCCACCGCCGCCGCGTGCGCGCCGAGGTCACGGCCACGCTGGGCGAGCAGGTGCGGCGCGCGCTGGCCGAGCGAGAGGCCGAGGCCGTCGACCGCGTGCTCAGCGGCGCCGCCACGCCGGGCGCGGTGGTGCGCGAGCTGCTGGCGAGCCTGGCGGCCCACGGGCGCGCCGACGGGCACGCCGAGGAGCGCTAGAGTACCGGCGCCGCGACGGCGCCCACGCGCGCCCGAGGGCGCGGCCCTAGACTGGAGGCATCATGGTCCACGCCGTATACCCAGGGTCGTTCGACCCGCTCCACAACGGTCACGTCGACGTCATACGGCGTGCGTCGCGCATCTACGACCTGCTCACGGTGGCGGTGCTGCAGAACCCCCTGAAGCAGACGGGGCTGTTCAGCGCCGAGGAGCGCGTGGCCATCATCCGCGAGGCCACCAAGGGCATGCCGGGGGTGCAGGTCGACTCGTTCGACGGCCTGCTCGCCGACTACACCCGCCGCATCGGCGCCACCGTCATCGTCAAGGGCCTGCGCGCCATCTCCGACTTCGAGTACGAGCTGCAGATGGCGCACCTCAACCGCCAGCTGAACCCCGACGCCGAGACGACCTTCATCATGACCGCCACGCGCTGGTCGTACGTCTCCAGCACGCGTGTCAAGGAGATCGCGCGCTACGGCGCCGACGTCAGCAAGCTCGTGCCGCGCGCCACCCTCAAGCGCCTCAACGAGAAGCTCGGCGCCGTCGAGGTGGCCGGCTGACGAGGCCGGCATCGTAGGGCACGTAAGTGCCGCCCTCCCGCTCCCTATACTTGTCAGATGCCGTAGCGCCCCGCGCTCGGCGGAAGGAACCTGACATGTCCTACCTGATCCGTGGACTGGCGGCCGACGGCGGCGTCCGTGTGGTGGCCGCCGACACCACCGAGCTCGTCCGCGGCGCCGTCGCGCGCCACGGTGCCACCCCCACCGCCGGCGCCGCCCTCGGGCGCACCCTGACCGCCGGCCTGCTGCTGTCGCACGTCCTCCTCAAGGACCACCGCGACCGCGTCACCATCCGCATCCGCGGCGAGGGCCCGCTGGGCGGCGTCATCGCCGACGCCGGCCTCGACGGCAGCGTGCGCGGCTACGTGCAGAACCCCGACGTCGACCTGCCGCTGCGCGACGACGGCAAGCTCGACGTGGGCGCCGCGGTGGGCAAGGGCGAGATCCTGGTGATCCGCTCGCACGCGCCCTACGGCGACCCCTACTCCAGCAGCATCGACCTCGTGAGCGGCGAGATCGCCGAGGACGTGGCCACCTTCCTGGCGCGCTCCGAGCAGATCGCCTCGGCCGTGCTGCTGGGCGTCTACTACGGTGCGGACGGCGAGGTGGAGCAGGCGGGCGGCGTGATCCTGCAGGCGCTGCCGGGTGCCGACGAAGCCGCCCTGGCGGTGCTCGAGGCCAACGTGCGCGACTTCGGCGCGCTCACCAACGGCATGCGCCGCGCCCCCCTCCTGCAGCTGGTGGAGGAGGAGCTCACCTGGGGCCTCGGCTTCGAGAACCTCACCGACGAGCCGCTCTCGGTGCGCTTCGCCTGCCGCTGCTCCGACGAGAAGGCGCTGGAGGCGCTCGCCTACTTCACCCCCGAGGAGCGCGCCGACATGATCGCCGAGGACGGCGGCGCCGAGGTGGTGTGCCACTGGTGCGGCGAGAAGCGCTGGGTGGAGCCGGACGCCATCCGCTCGCTGACCGCCGGCGAGGTGCGCTGCCCCGACTGCGGCACCCTCTGGTACCGTGACGGCCAGACGCGGATCATGCGCGAGGGCGAGCTGTGCTCGTGCGGGCGTCCCGTCGACCTGCCGAACTGACCTGACCGAAGGTTGAGAGGTGAAGCGTGGCGCTGGGCGTGGCCGCGGCGTTGCTGGTACAGGTGATCCTGTGGGGCACCGCCTTCCCGATGATCAAGATCGCGCTCACGGAGCTGAGCGCCCCGCACCTCACCCTGCTGCGGCACCTGGTGGCCTCGGCCGCCTTCGTGCCGTTGCTGCTGGCGTTCCGCGCGCGCCTCAGGCCCGAGCGCCGCGACCTGCCCTACTTCTTCCTGCTGGGGGTGCTGGGCTACACCGTCTACCACCTGGCGCTCAACTTCGGCCAGACCCAGGTGTCGGCCGGCGCCGCCAGCCTCATCATCGCCACCGCGCCCGCCATCACCGCGCTGCTGGCCGTGTTCATGACCGGCGAGCGCCTGCCGGCGCTGGGCTGGCTGGGCTCGCTCGTGTCGTTCGCGGGCGTGGCGCTGATCGTGGTCGGCGACTCCGGGGCGGGCGTGCGCTTCAACGCCTACGCCTGGCTGATCGTGGTGGCCGCGGTGGCCACCTCGCTGTACGCGATCATGCAGCGCCGCATGTTCGCCCGCTACCGCCCCATCGAGGTGGCCGCCTTCGCGACGTGGGCGGGCACCGTGCCGATGCTGGCGTTCGCGCCCGGGGTGGTGGCCGACGTGGCGGCCGCCTCGCCGGCGCCGCTGCTCGCGACGCTCTACATCGGGGTCTTCCCCTCGGCGGTGGCCTACACCATCTTCGCGTTCGCCCTGTCGCGCGCCCCCGTGACCCTGGTGACGGCGGCGCTCTACCTGGTGCCGGTGTTCAGCCTGCTGGCCTCGTGGCTGCTGGTGAGCGAGGTGCCCGGGCTGCTCACCGCGCTGGGCGGCAGCGTGGCGATCGGCGGCGTGGTGCTGCTCAACCTCGCCAAGCAGCGCCAGGCGCGGCGCGTGGCCGCGGCGCCCGCCGACTGAGGCTCAGCGCGCGCGCCGCGCGGCGCGCGGGCTCCGCTCCACCTCGAGCCGCTCCCCGAGCCGGCTCTCGCTGCCGGCCATCAGGCGCCGCACGTTGGCCAGGTGGCGCACGACCGCCAGCGCCGTCAGCGCGAACCCCAGCAGCAGGTAGGCGGGGTGCGAGCCGCGCGCGATGAGGAACAGCGGCAGGGCCACCATGCCGACCAGCGAGCCGAGGCTCACGTAGCGGCTCACCAGGATGGTGAAGACGCCCAGCACGATGCAGAACAGCGCCACCAGCGGCTCGAGCACGAGCATCACGCCGATCGAGGTGGCGATGCCCTTGCCGCCGCGGAAGCCCAGCAGCACGTTGAAGTTGTTGCCCAGCACGACCGCCAGCCCGGCGAGCGCCGCGCCCCACGGGCCGACCCCGAGGAGCAGCGGGAGCGCGGTGGCCACCGCGCCCTTGAGCGGGTCGAGCACGACCACGATCACGGCGGGCACCACGCCGAGCGCGCGCAGCACGTTGGTGGCGCCGATGTTCCCGGAGCCCACCTGCTGGATGTTCACGCCGTGCAGCTTCGCCACCAGGTAGCCGGAAGGGATGGTGCCCAGCATGTAACCGATCACGATGGTCACCGCTGCGAGGGTAACGTCGAGCAAGTGCGCCTCCAGGAGCCGTCCGGTCGTCCGGACACAGCGATTCTACCGGCCCGCGTGAGGCGCGCCTGAGGCGGCGCCCGTTGTTGGCGCCCGTGAGGGTAGCATCGGAACGTGACCCCCGCCTCCCTCCTCCTGCTCGTCGTCGCCGTCGCCGGAGCGTCGGCGGTGCGGTGGGCCACCCGCCTCGCGCCGCTGACCAGCGAGCTGCCGGCCAAGACGTTGATCGCCACCCTGCTCTCGGCCTACGCCGCCGCCGGCGGCCTGGGCTGGCTCGCCGTGCCCGGCTGGCTCGCGACCCTCGCCCTGGCGGTCGCGCCCGTCTACGTCTTCACGCCGCTGCTGCTCGTCTACCTGGTGCGCGGCGGCGGCTGGCGCCCGGCGCTGGCGCTCACGCGCCTCCTCTACTGGAGCGAGGGCGGGCGCGCGGCCCTGGGGCGGCTGCTGGCTCAGGCGGCGCTGCAGGAGGGCGACCCGGAGGCGGCGCTGGCGCTGGCGCCGAAGCGCGACGCGCTGCTGCTCAGCCAGGCCCACCTGCTCGAGGGGGAGTGGGAGGCGGTGCTGGCGCTCGAGCCGCCCGACCCGGCCGGCGGCGCCGCCGACAACGCCCACCTGGTGGCGGCGGCGCGCATCGAGGCGCTGCTGGAGCTCGGACGCGTGGAGCAGGCGCGCTACGAGGCCGAGGCCCTGCGGACGCGCTACGAGGCCGGCGTGCCGGGCCCGCTGGGGCACCGCGCGGTGGTGCTGTCGGAGGCGCGCCTGCGGGCGCACGACGGCGACTTCGAGGGGGTGCGGCGCCTGCTGGAGCAGCCGCTGATGGGGGTGCGGCCCGCCACGCTCTACCGGCTGCTGGGGTTCGGCGCCGAGCGCGCCGGCCGCGCCGACGTGGCCGCCCGCGCCTACAGCGCCGCCTACGCCGCGTCCCAGGGGCGCCAGCGCGAGCGCCTGGGGCAGGACCTGGACCGCCTCGGGGTGGCGCGGCCCCCGCGGGCGCGGCAGCTGGCGACGCGCCCGCTGGCCACCTACCTGCTGGCCGCGGCCTTGGCCACCGCCTACCTCGGGCAGGTGCTCTTCGACCGCGGCTACGGCTTGGTGCGCTCCATGGGCACGCTCTTCTACCCCAGCAACGTGGTGGCCGCCTTCCTGCAGAACCTGCCGGCCCTGCCCGCCGACGGCGCCTGGTGGCGCTACCTCAGCTACGCCTTCGTGCACGGCAACCTGGTGCACATCGGCTTCAACCTGTGGGTGCTGTTCGACATCGGGCGGCTCTACGAGAAGCGTCGCGGCTGGGGCGACCTGCTGGCCGCCTTCGCGCTCGGCACCGCCGCGGGCGCCTACCTCACCACGGTGTTCCAGGCGGGCCAGCAGCTGGTGCTGGTGGGGGCGTCGGGCGGCATCCTGGGCGTGGCCGGGGCGCTGCTGGCCGAGGCGGTGCTGGGCCGCAGCGCCGCCGACCGCCTGCTGCTGCGCAGCCTGCTGCAGTGGATGGCGCTGATCCTGCTCTTCTCGGTGGCGCTGCCGCAGGTGTCGCTCTGGGGGCACGCCGGCGGCGCCCTCGGCGGCTTCGTCTACGGCCTGGCGCGCCTGCGGCTGCCGCTGGGACAGCGCTTCTCGCAGGCGGCGGGCCTGCTGGCGGTGGGTCTGCTGGGGCTGGCGCTCCTCAGCGCCGTCACGACCGTGGTGCCGCTGCTCCCGTGAGGGGCGCCCGTCAGGGCGCGGCGCCGCACACGGTGGCGGCCCCGAGCGCCGCGTCGGCGCACACGATCCCGTAGCCGTACCCGTCCTCGCTCGTCCCCGCGCCGCGCAGCGCGGTCTCGCGCAGGCGCGCCCGCACCTGCGCGGGCGCCACGTGCTCGCCCTGGGCGATGAGCAGCGCCGCGACGCCGGAGACGAACGGCGCCGCCATCGAGGTGCCGATCATGCAGCCGTGCGCGCCCACGGGCACGGCGCTCAGCACGCCGACGCCGCGTTCGTCGGCGCAGGTGCCCGAGGGGTCGGCGGTGAGGCGGCCGAAGCCGCCCGGCGCCATGAGCTCGAGCTCCGGCCCGTGGTTCGAGAAGGCCGAGCGCAGCCGCCCCTCGTCGACGGAGCCGACCGCGATGACGCTCGGGGCGTTGGCGGGGCTCAGCACGCCGGGGTTGGCGCCGCTGGCGCCGTGGTTGCCGGCGGCGGCCACCAGCACGGCGCCGGCGTCCCAGGCCGCCTGGGCGGCGGCGTCGAGCGCCGGGTGGCGCCCGGCCACCCCGAGGCTGAGGTTGATGACGTCGGCCGCGTCGGGGTTGAGGGGCGCGCCCGGCACGGGCAGCCCGGCGGCCCAGCGGATCGCCTTGGCCAGCGCGTCGACGGTGGCGTGGCTGCCGCAGTCGTCGAACAGCTTGATGGGCAGCACCACGACGTCGGCGCCGAACGCCACCCCGGCCACGCCCACGCCGTCGTCGCCCCAGGCGGCCACGATGCCCGCCACGTGGGTGCCGTGCGACACCTTCTGGTAGTAGGCGTTGGAGGCCGGCACCGCGTAGGGCGCGGCGCCCGGGGCGTTCTTGTAGAAGTCGTAGCCGGGCAGCACCTTGCCCGCCAGGTCGGGGTGGTCGCGCTCGACGCCCGAGTCGATCACCGCCACCACCACCCGGCGCCCCTGGCCGCGCTGCACGTCCCACGCCTGCTCCAGCCCGAAGCTCGCCAGCGCCCACTGCGAGCCGTAGTAGGGGTCGTTCGGCGCCAGCTGCAGCTCCACGTAGTAGTTGCGCTGGGCGAACGCCACCCGCGGGTCGGCCGCCAGGCGCGCCACCAGCGCGTCGACGTCGCTGCCGGGCGGCGCCACGAACAGGTCGGGCAGCGTCCCGTCGCCGACGGCCAGCAGCGCGAGCCCGTGCTCGGCGGAGAGCGCCGTGCGCGCGCCGTCCGCGAGGCTCGCCAGCGACTGGCTGGTGAGGCCGCTCGGAGCGGCGTACCCCACGATCACCTCGTCGCCCACCGGGACGGCGCCGCCGGCCGCGGCGGACGCCAGCGGCTGGCGGCCGCAGGTGGCCACGGTGCCGTAGCTGAGGGGGATGGCCTTGGAGCCGCCGTTGGAGGTGATGGAGAGGAGGGCGTTGAGCGGCACCTCGGGGTCGGCGACGGTGCCCGCCACCACGAGGTTCAGGGTGGCGCTGCGGCCGGCGTCGATGCTGCCGCGCTCGGGCACCAGCTCCACGTTGGGGTTGTCGACCGTGGCGCGCCACTCGAGGCGCCCGCCGCCCGCGTTGGAGAGGACCAGCGAAGCGCTCGACAGGGTGGCCTCGCTCAGCGAGTCGGCGCTGGTGGCGAGGCGCGGCCGGGCCGGGTCGCAGGCCGCCAGCAGCAACGCCAGCAGCAGGAGCAGCGCGGCGCCGCAGCGCGGGCGCGCCGGCGGCCGGCCGGGCGTGCAGGGGGCTCCGCTCGTCGGGGAGGGCGAGTTGTGCGGCACCGCCGTAGCATAAGCGGCCCTCGGGCGCAGGGCCGGTACGGATCGGCGCGGATTCATGTACCGAGTACAAGTTCCCCCTATGCTAGCCCTAGCTATACTCGGGACACACCCACAAGGCCGCGGCGAGGGCGCGGGCACCGGCCCGTCGGCGCGCTTCCCCGACTGGAGGAAAGAGATGGCCATCGAGAGCAAGCAGGCGGGCAGGCCGGTCGCGCCCACGGGCGGCGCGTTCCTCATCGAGCGGCAGAGCGCCGACCAGGTGCTCGTCCCCGAGGCGTTCGACGACGAGCTGCGCATGTTCGCCGGCACGGCCAAGGCGTTCGTGGAGCGCGAGATCCTCCCCGACTTCGAGGCGCTCGAGGCGCTCGACTACGAGCTGTCGCGCCGCAAGATGGCCAAGGCCGGCGAGCTCGGCCTGCTCGGCGTCGAGATCCCCGAGGAGTACGGCGGCCTGGGCGCCGGCAAGGCCGCCTCGGCCGTCATCACCGAGGCCATCGCCGGCTCGGGCTCGTTCAACGTCACCTTCAGCGCCCACTCCGGCATCGGCACGCTGCCCATCGTCTACTTCGGCACCGAGGCGCAGAAGGCGAAGTACCTGCCCAAGCTCGCCAGCGGCGAGTGGATCGCCGCCTACTGCCTCACCGAGCCCGGCTCCGGCTCCGACTCGCTGGCCGCCAAGGCGCGCGCCGTGCTCGACGGCGACGAGTGGGTGCTCGACGGCACCAAGATGTGGATCTCCAACGCCGGCTTCGCCGACCTGTTCACGGTCTTCGCGCAGGTCGACGGCGACGAGTTCTCCTGCTTCCTCGTCGAGGCCGGCACCCCCGGCCTCAGCCTCGGCGCCGAGGAGAAGAAGATGGGCATCAAGGGCTCCTCCACGCGCCAGGTGATCCTCGAGGGCGTGCGCGTGCCGAAGGAGAACCTGCTCGGCGAGATCGGCAAGGGCCACCACATCGCCTTCGGCATCCTCAACATCGGCCGCTTCAAGCTCGCCATGGGCGCCGCCGGCGGCGTCAAGGACCTCATCGGCCTGGCGCAGGGCTACGCCAAGGAGCGCCAGCAGTTCGGCAAGCCCATCGCCGAGTTCGGCCTCATCAAGGAGAAGCTCGGCGCCATGGCCGCCGAGGCGTACGCCCTCGAGAGCGCCGCCTACCGCCTGGCCGGCACCATGGACGCCGCCAGCGCCGGCAAGGCCAGCAGCGCCGAGGAGCTCAGGGCGCTCAACGAGTACGCCGTGGAGTTCTCGTTCATCAAGGTGTTCGGCT
>Ga0123332_1001340_pt1 | contig 24216 bp, 23 predicted proteins | sample BioC12SIPDNA_4_FD_89958 | JGI IMG/M metagenome (GOLD analysis project Ga0123332, IMG submission 89958) | Anaerobic biogas reactor microbial communites from Washington, USA - Biogas_R2_A C12 SIP DNA | ecosystem: Engineered > Bioreactor > Anaerobic > Unclassified | place: Washington, USA... | reverse complement strand
TACGACCTCAACACGACGGACATGCACCCGTTCGTGAACTCCTTCAGCCCTGCGATCTCCCCGCCGTGGCAGACGCGCACGGACTTCGACATCTTCCACACCCTCGCGCGGCAGTTCTCCGTGCTCGGGGCCGAGCACCTCGGGGTGCGCAAGGACGTCGTCGCGGTGCCGCTCACGCACGACACCCCCGACGAGATGGCCTACCCGCACGGGATCGTCGCAGACTGGCGGACGGGGGAGGTCGAGCCGATCCCAGGCAGGACGATGCCCAGGCTCGTCGTCGTCGAACGGGACTACGGGGCGATCGCCGCGAAGCTCGCGACGCTCGGTCCGCTGCTCGAGAAGCTCGGCACGACGACGAAGGGCATCACCTTCGACGTCCGTGAGGAGATCGACTACCTCGCGCGCAAGAACGGCGTCGCGCGGGACACGGGGCACCCGCTCATCGACGGGCGGCCCCTGCTCACCCAGGATCGCTTCGCGTGCGAGATGATCCTCGCCCTGTCGGGGACGACGAATGGCCGGCTCGCCGTGCAGGGCTTCGAGACGCTCGAGAAGCGCACGGGCACGCAGATGGCCGACCTCGCGGCCGAGCACGAGGGCAAGCAGGTCACCTTCGCCGACACGCAGGCCGCGCCGACGACGGTCATCACGTCGCCCGAGTGGTCCGGCACCGAGCACGGCGGGCGCCGCTACTCGCCGTTCACCGTCAACGTCGAGCGGCTCAAGCCGTGGCACACGCTCACGGGCCGCCAGCACTTCTACCTCGACCACGACTGGATGACGGAGATCGGCGAAGGGCTCACGGTGTTCCGCCCGCCGCTCAACATGTCCGACATGTTCGGCGAGACCGAGATCGGCGCCACGGGCGAGCTCGGCGTCACGGTCCGGTACCTCACGCCGCACAACAAGTGGTCGATCCACTCCGAGTACCAGGACAACCTCTTCATGCTCTCGCTCTCGCGCGGCGGGCCGCAGATCTGGATGAGCGACAAGGACGCCGCGAAGGTCGGGATCAAGGACAACGACTGGATCGAGGCCGTCAACCGCAACGGCGTGGTCGTCGCTCGCGCCGTCGTCTCGCACCGCATGCCCGAGGGGACGGTGTACATGCACCACGCGCAGGACAGGCTCATCGACGTCCCGCGGTCGCAGACGACGGGCAAGCGCGGCGGCATCCACAACTCGCTGACGCGACTCCTCGTGAAGCCGAGCCACCTCATCGGCGGCTACGCGCAGCTGTCCTTCGCGTTCAACTACCTCGGACCCACGGGAAACCAGCGCGACGAGGTCACCCATATTCGCCGTCGGAGCCAGGAGGTGGAGTACTGATGCGCGTCATGGCACAGATGGCGATGGTCATGAACCTCGACAAGTGCATCGGGTGCCACACGTGCTCGGTCACGTGCAAGCAGGCGTGGACGAACCGCGCCGGGACCGAGTACGTGTGGTTCAACAACGTCGAGACCCGGCCCGGTCAGGGCTACCCACGCACCTACGAGGACCAGGAACGCTGGGAGGGTGGCTGGACGCTCAACTCGCGCGGTCGCCTGCAGCTCAAGGCGGGCGGTCGGCTCAAGAACCTCCTGACGATCTTCTCGAGCCCGAAGATGCCGTCGATCGACGACTACTACGAGCCGTGGACGTACGACTACGAGAACCTCACGACGGCGCCGCAGCAGGAGCACGTGCCCGTCGCCCGGCCCAAGTCGCTCATCAGCGGCAAGGACATGCAGATCGGCTGGAGCGCGAACTGGGACGACAACCTCGCGGGCGGCCCCGAGCTGCTCAAGGACGACCCCGTCCTGCGCAAGGTCTCCGACCAGGTCAAGCTCGAGTTCGAGCAGACCTTCATGTTCTACCTGCCGCGCATCTGCGAGCACTGCCTCAACCCCTCGTGCGCCGCCTCGTGCCCCTCGGGCGCGATCTACAAGCGCGAGGAGGACGGCATCGTGCTCGTGGACCAGGACAAGTGCCGGGGCTGGCGCAAGTGCGTCACGGGGTGCCCGTACAAGAAGATCTACTTCAACCACCGCACGGGCAAGGCCGAGAAGTGCACGTTCTGCTTCCCGCGCATCGAGGTGGGCCTGCCGACGGTCTGCTCGGAGACGTGCGTCGGGCGGCTGCGCTACATCGGGCTCGTGCTCTACGACGAGGAGCGCGTCCTCGAGGCGGCGTCGGTCACGGACGAGCACGAGCTGCTCGCCGCGCAGCGCTCGGTGTTCCTCGACCCGAACGACCCCGAGGTGCAGGACGCGGCCCGCGAGGCGGGCATCCCGCGCGACTGGGTCGAGGCCGCGCAGCGCTCGCCGATCTGGAAGCTCATCAACGACTACGAGGTCGCCCTCCCGCTCCACCCCGAGTACCGCACGATGCCGATGGTCTGGTACATCCCGCCGCTCTCGCCCGTGGTCGACGTCGTCGCCGAGACGGGACAGGACGGTGAGGACGCGGGCAACCTGTTCGCCGCGATCGACACGCTGCGCATCCCCGTGGAGTACCTCGCCGAGCTCTTCACGGCCGGGGACACCGCGCCCGTGACGGCCGTGCTCAAGCGGCTCGCGGCGATGCGCTCCTACATGCGTGACATCTCGATGGAGCGCGAGCCGAACCCCGAGATCCCCGCCTCGGTCGGGATGACGGAGGGGACGATGCGCGAGATGTACCGGCTGCTCGCGATCGCGAAGTACGACGAGCGCTACGTGATCCCGAGCCAGCACGCCGAGCAGGCGCACTCGCTCGAGGAGCTCGCGACCGAGTGTGCGCTCGACTACGAGGGCGGCCCCGGGATGGGTGGTTCTGGGCCCTTCGGCGAGGGCTCGGGGCCGGGGTTCAGCGAACCCGTCGCGGTCGAGAACTTCCACATGCTCCAGGCGAGGCAGACGACCGACACGATCGCCGACCCCGCCTCGCGCAAGGCGAAGGTCAACCTGCTCAACTGGGATGGCAAGGGCGTCCCGCCGGGGCTCTTCCCGCCCCGGGCCGACGACGGCGATCGGGGCGGGTCGTGAACCGCGTCTTCCGTCGCGTCGCGGCGCAGCAGGCGCAGAGCCGCGCGACGGCGCTCACGCACCGCCTCGCCGCCCTCCTGCTCGAGTACCCGAGCACCGGGCTGCTCGAGCTGCTGCCCGCGATCCGCTCCGCGACGGCCGAGCTGCCCGAGCGGCTCGCCGTGCCGCTCGGACAGCTCGTCGAGCACCTGTCGAGCGCGCCGCTGCCCGAGCTCGAGGCCGCCTATGTCGAGACCTTCGACCTCAAGCGGCGGTGCTCGCCGTACCTGACGTACTTCGCCTACGGCGACACGCGCAAGCGCGGCGTCGCGCTCGTGGAGTTCAAGCAGGCCTACCGGGCGGGCGGCTTCGAGGTCGTCGAGGACGAGCTGCCGGACCACCTCGCCGTCGTGCTGGAGTTCTGCTCGACGGGGGACGCGGAGTGCCAGGTCGAGGGCATCAAGCTCTTGCTCGGGCACCGCGCGGGGCTCGAGCTGCTGCGCCTCGCCCTGCTCGACGCCGGCTCGCCGTACGCGGGGGCGCTCGTCGCCGTGTGCGCGACGCTGCCGGACCTCGGGCCCGACGAGCACGCGGCGATCGCCCGCCTCGCGGCGGAAGGCCCGCCCGGCGAGGAAGTGGGCCTCGAGCCCTTCGCCCCGCCGTCCTCCATGCCCACCTCGGGCCACAGCGTCGAAGGAGCGCAACGATGACCGCGACGGACACCTTCTTGTGGGTCGTCTTCCCCTACGTGTGCCTCGCGTTCTTCGTGCTCGGGCACGTGTGGCGCTACCGCTACGACAAGTTCGGGTGGACGACGCGCTCGTCGCAGCTCTACGAGTCGCGGTTGCTGCGCTGGGCGAGCCCGATGTTCCACTTCGGGATCCTGTTCGTGTTCCTCGGGCACGTCATGGGCCTGGGCATCCCGAAGTCGTGGACGACGGCCGTGGGGATCACGGACGCGATGTATCACTTCTTGGCGATCTCGATCGGGACCGTCGCGGGGGTGTGCACCGTGGTCGGGATGGTCCTGCTGATCTACCGGCGCCGGACGGTCGGGCCCGTGTTCTCGGCGACCACGCGCATGGACAAGTTCATGTACCTCGTGCTCGCGATCGTCATCGTGCTCGGGATGTGGAACACGATCGCCGGGTCGATCCTCAACCTCGGGGGGCACTACGACTACCGCGACGGGGTCTCGGTGTGGTTCCGCGGGATCTTCCGGCTCGAGCTGCACCCCGAGCTCATGGTGGGCGCCCCGATCGGGTTCCAGCTGCACGGTCTTGCCGCGATGTTCCTGTTCGCGCTGTGGCCCTTCACGCGCCTCGTGCACGTGTTCTCGGTCCCGCTCGGGTACCTCTTCCGGCCCTACGTCGTCTACCGCTCGCGGGACCGGCGGCTCGGGACGCACCCGACGAGGCGGGGGTGGGACCGGGTGAGCGCGGCGCCTCGCCCGCCCGGCAAGCAGCGGCGCTGACCTTTCGTCCGGGGCGCGGGTGCCTCGAGCCTCAGGGCTCGACGACGCGCGCGACGCAGGTGTGCGGGGCGGCGAACGGGACGAGCTCGGCCCGCGCGCCGGGCCGGACGCGGTCGAGCGTGCCCTGGATGAGCCCGAGGTGGGCACCGCACACGACGTCGGTGTGCTCGCGCGCGAGCGGGCCGAAGGGGCAACGGCGCAGCAGGATCGTCGCGTCGTCGTCGGCGAGCTCGGGCGCGAAGCCCGTGCGGCGCAGGACGGCGAGCACCTCGTCGATCGCCTCGGGGACGTCTGCGGCGGGCGCGGAGGCCTCCCAGCTGGCCCAGCGCCTGCCCGCGGCGACCGCCTCGCCGTGGCCGCCGAGCGTCTCGAGCTGCGCCGCGAGCGCCGCGGCGAGGCGCGCGTAGGACTCCTCGGGCTCGTGCACCTCGGTCGCGGTGAACAGGTCGCGCGGGCGACCACGCGTGCCACGCCGCTCCGTCGTGCGCTCGACCTTGCCCTCGCGCACGAGCACCTCGAGGTGGCCACGCACGGTGTTGGGGTGCAGGTCGAGCTCGCGTGCGATCGACTCGACGCCGAGGGGCTCTCGGCCGCGCAGGAACGCGAGCAGGGCCGCTCGTCGGGCGCCCGGGGCCCGCGGGTTCGTCGCGTGCTGCGAGGGGATCGGCACGGCTTGAGTTTTCACCATGTCAGGTGTAGAAATCAAGCGGCGCCGGACGGGCGTCGCAGGTCTACCCCGGGAGCAGCGATGAGCGAGACGACCACGCAGGAGTCCACCCAGACCTCGGGCGGCTGCGGCTGCGGAGGGTGCGGCTGCGGCGGCGGGCAGGCGAGCGCGAGCGACGGGCTCCAGATCGTCGCCCCGGGCCCCGAGCAGGTCCAGGTCGGTGACCTCGACGTGCGTGGTCTGCCGCGCGAGGAGCGCCACGCGAAGATCTTCGGTGCCTTCGGCGAGCTCGCCCCGGGGGAGTCCTTCGTGCTCGCGAACGACCACGACCCCGTGCCGCTGCGCGCAAAGCTCGAGACGGTGCACCTCGGTGAGCTCGGCTGGGAGTACCTCGCGCAGGGTCCCGAGGTGTGGCGCGTGCAGATCAGCAAGGTCACGTGCTGCTGACCTAGCCCTCGACCTCCTCGGCCGCGACCTGCTCGCCCGCCGAGAGGTGGCGCAGCTCGCGCCAGATGGCCGCGACGAAGACGGCCGAGCCCGCGAAGGCGTACCAGAACGGCGCGGCCACGCCCCATTGCTCGGCGAGCGCCCCGCCGATCACCGAGCCGACCACGAGACCGCCGAACACGCCCACGAGGTTGACCGAGTTGACCCGCCCCTGGAGCTCGGTGGGCACGACGCGCTGACGGATCGTGACCGAGGTCGTGCCCCACACGAAGGCGTGCGCGCCGAACACGAAGAAGATCGGCATCGCGACCCAGGCGCTGCTCGTCAGTGCGAGCCCGAGGTGCGTGAAGGTCTCGATCACGAGACCCGCGCGCATGATGTTCGTGAGCGAGACGTGCCGCGTGAGCCAGCCGTAGGCGAGGATCCCGAGCAGCCCGCCTGCGGCCTGGACCGTGGTGACGAGGCCGAAGCCGACCTCGCCGAGCCCCAGGTGGCGCGTCGCATAGAGCACGAGCACCGACCACGCCGCGCCGAAGGTCAGGTTGAAGATGAAGATCGTCGCGACGAGCGTGCGCACCGCGCCGTGCCGCATGGCCCAGCTGAACCCCTCGACGATGTCGTGACCGAGCTTTCCGCGCTCCTCGCGCCCCGTGCGGTGCGGGGGCAGCTGGAGGCGGCCGACGAGCACTGTCGCGAGCCCCACGAGGATCGCCTGGCTCGCGAACGGCGCGACCATGCCGAGCGTGAAGAGCGCCGCACCGAGCGGGGGACCGGCGAGCTGGTTGAGGGTGACGAAGCCCGCCTGGAGCCGCGCGTTGCCCACGAGGATGTCCTCGCGGCTCACGAGCATCGGCAGGAGCGTGCTCGCGGCGTTGTCGACGAACACCTCGCTCGTGCCGAGGAGGAGCAGCGCGCCGAGGACGATCCCGATCGAGACGTGCCCCGTGAGCATCGCGAGGCTCAGCACCGCGAGCACGAGCACGCGCAGCGCGTTGCCGACGAGCACGATGCGGCGCCGGTCGAGGCGGTCGGAGATCGCTCCGGCGAGCAGGCCGAAGGCGAGCGGGGGGAGCCACTGGACCGTCGCGCCGAGGGCGACGAGGCGCGCGTCCTGCGTGAGCGCCGCAAGCACGAGCGGGCCGGCCGCCATCGCGACGCCGTCGCCGAGGTTCGACACCCACGAGGAGCCCACGAGCCAGCGGAAACTGGTGCCGAGGCGTTCGGGGAAGAGACGGTTGACGAGGGTGCGCACGAGGACGAGACTCTACGCCCGCCCGCGCGGACCGGTCACGGCGATTCCCCGCGCAGGGCCGGCCCGCAGCGGTTCACGCCGAGACGGTGAAGCTCGCGCTCAGGAGGTCCTCCTCGCGCGAGGAGGGGCCCACGAGGAGGGCGAACTCGCCCGGGTCCACGATGCGGCGCTCGTGCGCGTCGACGATCGTGCAGGCCGCGACGGGCAGCTCGATCTCGACCGTGCGTGTCTCGCCCGGGGCGAGCTCGACCTGGGCGTAGGTCTTGAGCTCCTTGCTCGCCCAGGTCACGGGTGTCACGACGTCGCGCACGTAGACCTGCACAGTCTCGAGCGTGGGGCGCGACCCGGTGTTGGCGATCGTCACGCGCGCCCGGACGTCGTCGTCGCGGGAGAGCTCGGTGCGCTCGAGGTCGAGGTCCGAGTACTCGACCCTCGTGTAGCTCAGGCCCTCGCCGAAGGCGAAGGGCGGGCGCTGCGTGAGGTCGGCGTAGCGCGTCCCGTGCTGGCCCGGGATCTGGTGGTAGAAGACCGGCTGCTGGCCCACGTGCGCCGCGAAGGAGATCGGCAGCCGGCCCGTGGGCTCGATGAGGCCGAGCACGAGCTCGGCGATCGCCCGGCCGCCCGCCATGCCGGGGTTCGCGGCCCAGATGATCGCGTTCGCACGGTGCGCCGAGGGCGGCAGGACGAGGGGCTTGGAGGCCATGAGCACGACGACGAAGGGTGTGCCGCTCGCGGCGAGCGCGTCGAGGAGAGCGACCTGACCCCCGAGCAGCTCGAGGGTCGCGGTCGACCTGGTCTCGCCCACGAGGTCGATGCAGTCGCCGACGACGGCCACCACGAGGTCGGCGTCCTTCGCTGCGGCGACGGCCTCGGCGAGCTGGCCCTCGTCGACGGGCGCGCTCGTCGCGACGTGGGGGCGTGGCTGGCCGTCGGGGAAGAGCTCGCCGTCGGGGTTGGGGCCGAGCACGACGATGTCCGCGCCGCGCGCGTGCGTCACGGTCCAGCCCTCGGGCGCGAGGCGCTCGAAACCGTCCTTGACGGTCCAGGTGAGCTCGCGCGGGTGACCCTCGGGGAGCCAGTCGGCCTGGCCCGAGCTGCCAGCCCAGTCGCCGAGCTGGGCGTGCTGGTCGTCGGCGTTCGGGCCGACGACGGCGATCCGCCTCGCCTCGCGTGCGCCCGTCGCCCGGCCGTCGGCGTCGGCCACGAGACCGCCGTCGAGGGGGAGCGTCCCGTCGTTCGCCAGGAGCACGAGCGAACGGCGCGCGACCTCGAGGTTGAGCGCGGCATGCGCGGGGGCGTGGATCACGGCACGCTGGCGCTCGACGTCGGGGTGGCGCGGGTCCTCGAAGAGCCCGAGCTCGAGCTTGAGGGTCAGGATGCGCGCGACCGCCGCGTCGATCTGCTGCTCGGTGATCATGCCGCGGCGCACGGCCTCCTGGGCGCCCGCGAAGAACTGGGGCGTCGTCATGATCATGTCGTTCCCCGCGTCGACCGCGGCGGCCGCGGCGTGCGTGTGGTCGGGCATGATGTGCTGCTCCCAGACCATGCGGCCCACGTTGTCCCAGTCGGTCACGAGCATGCCCCGGTAGCCCCACTCGCCGCGCAGCACGTCGTCGAGGAGCCACTTGTTGATCGTGATGGGCACACCGTCCATCGACTGGTAGCCGAGCATGAAGGTTGCGCAGCCTTCCCGTGCGACGCGCTCGAAGGGTGGGAGGAACCACGAGCGCAGCTTGCGCCGGGAGATGTCTGCCTCGGAGGCGTCGCGCCCGCCCTGGGTCTCGGAGTAGCCCGCGAAGTGCTTGGCCGTCGCGAGGATCGCGGTCGGGTCGTCGAGTCCTTCGCCCTGGTAGCCGCGCACCATCGCCGAGGCGAGCTCGCCGAGCAGGTGCGGGTCCTCGCCGAAGGTCTCGCTCACGCGGCCCCAGCGCAGGTCGCGCGTGATGCACAGCACGGGGGAGAAGGTCCAGTGGATCCCGGTCGCGGCGGCCTCGACCGCCGTCACGCGCGCGACCTGCTCGAGCAGGCCGGCGTCCCAGCTCGCGGCCATCGCGAGCTGGGTCGGGAAGATCGTCGCGCCCTCCCAGAAGGAGTGGCCGTGGATGCAGTCCTCGGCGACGAGCAGCGGGATGCGCAGCCGGGTCTGCGCGGCGAGCTCGTGGGCTCGGCGCACGTTCTCGGGGGAGGCGTGCAGGATCGAGCCCACGTGAAGCTCGGTCACGAGGTGGTCGACGCCCTCCTTCGCGTTGAGCTGGAGCATCTGGCCGACCTTCTCGGCCAGGGTCATGCGAGCGAGCAGGTCGCTCACGCGCTCGGCGACGGTCCGGCTGGGGTCGAGGTAGCTCACGTGGGTCCTCCCGCTGCGACGGCGCAGCATCTCGAATCGATTCGAACGGCTCTCGCGCGGCACTCTACGACACATCGGCCGCCGCGTGGGAGCGATTCCGCGGCGGACCGACGTCCCTTGACCCCCGGGGGGCGGGGTCGTTGACTGGAGACGTGCGTGCACGGTGGTGGGAGTGAACGGCCTGTTCGGGAGCGTCCTGCTCGTGCTCGCCTTCGTCCTGCTCGGCGGGGTCTTCGCGGGGACCGAGATCGCGCTCGTGTCGCTCCGGGACTCCCAGCTCGACCGTCTCGCGCGGCGAGGTCGACGCGGACGGCGGGTCGCCTCGGTCGCGCGCGACCCGAACCGCTTCCTCGCCGCGGTCCAGATCGGTGTCACGGTGGCCGGGTTCTTCTCGGCGGCCTTCGGCGCAGCGACGATCGCCCCGCACGTGACCCCGCTCCTCGAGCGGCTCGGGCTGGGTCAGGCCGCGGCCGAGACGACCGCGCTCGTCGCGCTCACCCTCGTGATCGCCTACGTCTCGCTCGTGCTCGGCGAGCTCGTCCCCAAGCGGATCGGCCTGCAGCGGGCCGAGCAGGTCGCGCTCGTGGTCGCCCCGCCGCTCGACCGCTTCGCCCGCCTCGCGCGGCCCGTGATCTGGCTGCTCTCGCGCTCGACCGACGCGGTCGTGCGGCTCCTCGGGAGCGACCCCGAGGCGCGCGGTGAGGCGATCTCCCTCGAGGAGGTGCGCGAGCTTGTGCTCGGCCACCAGGGGCTCCCCGACGACGAACGGCGCCTCCTGCACGACGTGTTCGACGCGGGCGACCGCACGCTCGCAGAGATCATGCGGCCACGCGGCGAGGTCGAGTTCGTGCGCGCCGACCTCCCCCTCGACGAGGCGCGGGTCCACCTCGCTGCCTCGCGCTTCTCCCGCTTCCCGGTCACGGGCGAGGGCTTCGACGACGTGCTCGGGTACGTGCACGTGCGGTCCCTGCTCGACCCGCCCGCGACCGGCACCGTGCGCGACGTCATGCGTCAGATCCCGTTCTTCCCGGGCACCGCGCCGCTCCTGCCGACGCTCGCGACGCTCCGCCGGGAGGGCGCGCACATCGCGGTCGTGGTCGACGAGCATGGGGGCACGGACGGGATCGTGACGCTCGAGGACCTGCTCGAAGAGCTCATCGGCGAGATCTGGGACGAGCACGACGAGGTGCGTCCCAGCACGCGCCTCGACGCCGAGGGCCTCGTGCTCGACGCGGCGCTGACGATCGAGGAGTTCGCCGAGCGGACCGGGGTCGAGCTCGCCGACGGACCGTACGAGACGCTCGGTGGGTACGTCGTCTCCCGGCTCGGTCGCCTCGCCGTCGTCGGCGACGAGGTCGCGACGGGTGCCGTGCGGCTCGTCGTCGTCGCGGCCGACCCGCGGCGCGTGCGCGAGGTCAGGGTGCTCCCAGAACCTGCCGTCACCCGAGCCGAGGACGACGCGACCGGCTCACGGTGAGCGCGGGGCTGGCTGGCGCTCGTCCTCATCCTGCTCGCGGCGGATCACGCTGACCATGCCGTTGGGCTCGATGAACGCGCGGTGCACCTCGCCGGGGTCGGTGATGCCGTGCAGCCGCAGCTGGCTGAGCACCTCGTCGCGCGTCATGAACTCGCGCCGCAGGACGTGGCGGTCGAACGTGCCGTCGCGGATGATCGCCTTCGGCCGGGCCTTCAGGAGGCGGTCCAGCCGGGGCCACCGACCTCGCGCTGACCCACGATCCGCATCGCGACGATCAGGGCAAGGAAGACGATCGTGCCTCGGGCGACGAGCTCGGGCGCCGACACGGTCGGCGCGAACATCTCGATCCATCCAGTCATGGCGACCTCCTGACCGACACCTTGCGCGAGCGCGCGCATGCCCGCATCCCGGCCGGCCACGCCGAGTGCTTCCACGAGCGCGCCCGAACCGCTATCGTTGGCATACCAACGAATCGGCAAGGACGCCTTCGAGGAGGACACCGTGCAGCAGATGGACGGCACCGCCGACACCCCCGAGCTCCAGCAGCTCTACGCGGACTTCGAGGCCGAGCACCTCGCGCCGCTGTGGACCCAGCGCGACGACCTCATGCCGATGGTCCCGTCGCCCAAGGCCGTGCCCCACGTGTGGCGCTGGAAGGCCCTGTTCGACATCGCGGAGCGCTCGGGTCGCCTCGTGCCCGTGGGCCGCGGGGGCGAGCGCCGTGCGATGGGCCTGGCCAACCCCGGCCTGCCCGGGACCGCGTACGCGACCCCCACCCTGTGGTGCGCGATCCAGTACCTCGGCGGGCACGAGACCGCGCCCGAGCACCGCCACTCCCAGAACGCCTTCCGCTTCGTCGTCGAGGGTGAGGGCGTGTGGACGGTCGTCAACGGCGACCCCGTCGCGATGCGCCGCGGGGACCTCCTGCTGACCCCGGGCTGGAACTTCCACGGCCACCACAACGACACCGACCAGCCCATGGCGTGGATCGACGGCCTCGACGTGCCGTTCTCGCACTACGCCGACGTCGGCTTCTTCGAGTTCGGCTCGGAGCGCGTGACGGACGAGGCCTCGCCCGACGTCTCGCGGTCCGAGCGGCTGTGGGCCCACCCCGGCCTGCGCCCGCTCTCGGGGCTCGACGACCTGTCGAGCTCGCCGCTCGCCGCCTACCGGTGGGAGCACACCGACCGCGCGCTCGCCGAGCAGCTCGCGCTCGAGGACGAGGGCCACCCCGCGACCGTCGAACCCGGGCACGCCGCGATCCGCTACACGAACCCCACGACGGGCGGCGACGTCATGCCGACGATCCGCTGCGAGTTCCACCGCCTGCGCGCGGGCGCCGAGACTGCGACGCGGCACGAGGTGGGTTCCTCGGTGTGGCAGGTGTTCGAGGGGCAGGGCACGGTCGTGCTCGGCGAGACCGAGCACCGCCTCGAGAAGGGCGACCTGTTCGCCGTGCCGAGCTGGGTCGCCTGGTCGCTGCACGCCGACACCCAGCTCGACCTGTTCCGGTTCAACGACGGGCCGATCATCGACCGTCTCAAGTTCACGCGCACCTACGTCCCGGGCGAGCGCATCGAGGAGATCCAGTGAGGCTTGCAACCCTGCGTCTGACCGAGGGCACCGTCGCGGTACGGCTCGAGGACGACGACACCGCCGTCGAGATCACGGGCGTGCCCGACGTCGGCGCGCTGCTCGCCGCGGACGACTGGCGCGAGCTGGCCGCGGCCGCGGACGGCACCCGCCACACGGACCTCGCGCCCGAGCGCTGGGCGCCGCCCGTGCTGCGCCCCGGCAAGATCGTGTGCGTCGGCCTCAACTACCGCAACCACATCCTCGAGATGGGGCGCGAGCTGCCGAGCCACCCGACGCTCTTCGCGAAGTTCGCCGAGGCGCTCGTGGGGCCTTTCGACCCGATCACGCTGCCCGCGCACGCGGGCGAGGCCGTCGACTGGGAGGGCGAGGTCGCCGTCGTCGTCGGCCGCACCGCGCGCAAGGTCGACGAGGCGGGGGCGCGCGAGGCGATCGCGGGCTACGCCGTGCTCAACGACGTCACGATGCGCGACTACCAGTACCGCACGACGCAGTGGCTGCAGGGCAAGACCTTCGAGGCGAGCACGCCTTTCGGGCCGTGGCTCACGGTCGACGCCGGGCTCGCGGGCGAGCTCAGCACCCACCTCGACGGCGAGCAGGTCCAGCGCACCCCGGTCGACGACATGGTCTTCGACCCCGTCGCGCTCGTCGAGTACATCTCGCACATCGTGACGCTCGCCCCCGGAGACGTCATCGCGACCGGGACGCCGGGCGGCGTCGGGCACGCTCGCAAGCCTGCGCGCTACCTCGCGCCGGGCAACGAGCTCACGACGACGGTCACGGGACTGGGCACGCTGCGCAACCGCGTCGTCGCGGAGGACTGACGTGGCTGCGCGCACCGACCGCACGCAGGACCCCGAGATCCGGGCCGCGCTCCTGACCGCACGGCGCGGACAGGCGTACTTCTCGCGCAAGCTCGCCGAGCTGCGCGACCACGAGCTCGACGCGCCGTCCCTCCTGCCGGGGTGGACGCGGCGCCACGTGATCGCGCACGTCGGGCTCAACGCGCGCGCGCTCACCCGCCTCACCGAGTGGGCCGCGACGGGTGTCGAGACCCCGATGTACGACTCGCCCGAGGCACGTGACGCCGAGATCGAGTTCGCCGCGACCCTGCCCACGCGCGCGCTGCGTCACCTCTCGGCGCACGCCGCGGTGCACCTCGACGTCGAGTGGCGCGACCTCGCGCCCGAGGCGTGGCACGCGACCGTCCGCACCGCGCAGGGACGCGACGTGCCCGCGAGCGAGACCGTGTGGATGCGCACCCGCGAGGTGTGGATCCACGCGGTCGACCTCGACAACGGCGGTTCGTTCCGGCACTTCCCGGCCGAGCTCGTCGACGCCCTGCTCACCGACGTCGAGCGCGTCTGGCGTCGCAAGCACGACGGTCCGCTCCCCGTGCTCGAGCCGACCGACCGCCCGGGGGCCACGACCGAGGACACCGGAGGAATCCGCGTGCGCGGCCGGGCGGCCGACCTCGCGCGCTGGGCGACCGGGCGCGGGGGAGCGGCGCTGCTCGAGCGGGTCGGGGGCGGCGAGCTTGGCGAACCGCCCGGCTGGCTCTGACCGCGCGTCACGCATGCAGGGACACGAGCCGCTCGTGCACGATGGACGCGTGCCCCAGGTGCCGATCGACCTCGCCCACCACACGGGCTTCCTCGTGCGCCGTGCCCAGCAGGCGCACCTCGCGGTCTGGGCGCGCGAGGTCGGCACGGGCCTCACGAACGTCCAGTTCGGCGTGCTCAACGTGCTCGCACGCCTCGGTGACGCGAGCCAGCGCGAGCTCGGCGACGCCCTCGACCTCGACCGCTCGACCGTCGCCGGGCTCGTCGCACGGCTCGAGTCGCGTGGCCTCGTCGAACGCGGGCGCGCGCCCGCGGACCGGCGACGCAACGTCGTGCGCCTGAGCCCCGAGGGGCGCGACACGCTCGCGCGGCACGCGGATGCTGCGGCGCGCGTCGACACGGCCCTCACGGCGAGCCTGAGCGACGCCGAGCGGGCAAGCCTCCAGCGACTGCTGACCAAGGTGCTCGACGCGACGACGCCGCCGGGGAGCGACACCCCGGGAACCGCGAGGTCCTGAGCCCCGGCCGGGCACGGTCACCCGATCCGGGATGCACCGAGGCCTGGGCCACGCGATCGCGTGACCCAGGCCTCGTCGTCTCGCGCGCCGTGCGCGAGCAGGTTGCAGGCTCGCCTACCTGACGAGCTCGCCGCGCTTTGCCCGCTGGATCTGCTCGTACACATGGGTGCGCAGCTCGGTGAAGCGCGGGAGCGCGCGGGTCGAGAGCTGGTCGCGCTCGGCGGGCAGGTCGATCGCGAGGTCCTCCTGGATCGTCGTCGGCGAGTTCGTGAGCATGAGCACACGCTCGCCGAGGTAGACCGACTCGTCGATGTCGTGCGTGACGAACAGCACGGTCACGCCGAGGTCCTGCCACACCCGGCGCACGAGGTCCTCGAGGTCCGCCCGGGTCTGGGCGTCGACCGCGGCGAAGGGCTCGTCCATGACGAGCACCTCGGGCTGGTAGGCGACCGCGCGAGCGATCGCGACGCGCTGCTGCATGCCGCCCGAGAGCTGCCACGGGTACTTGTGCATCGCGTGCCCGAGGCCGACCTCCTCGACCGCACGCTCGACCGCAGCCGTGCGCTCGGCCTTGCCGATGCCCTGTGCCCGCAGGGGGAGGGCGACGTTGTCGGCGACCGTGAGCCAGGGGTAGAGCGAGCGCCCGTACTCCTGGAAGACCACGGCCATCTTCTTGGGCGGTGCGGTGACCTCAGCGCCGTCGAGGCGGACCGAGCCGGAGGTCGGGGCGAGGAGCCCCGAGAGGCACTTGAGCAGGGTCGTCTTGCCGCAGCCCGAGGGCCCGACGATGCACACGAGCTCGCCGGCGTGCACGTCGAAGGTGATCGAGCCGATCGCCTCGACGGGACCCGTCGCGCTCGCGTAGGTCTTCTTGAGCTCCTTGACGGACAGCAGGGGGGCCTTGTCAGCCACGCGACACCTCTCTCGAGCCGTGGTACCAGTGCAGGACTCGTCGCTCGACGAGCTGGAAGATCGCGGCGACCGCGACCCCGACGATGCCGAGCAGCACGATGCCGCTCCACATCTCGGCGATCATGTACTGCCGCTGGAAGAACAGGATCTGGTAGCCGAGCCCTGAGGACGCGGCGAACATCTCCGAGATGACCATGAGGATGAGCCCGATCGACAGGCACAGCCGCACACCGGCCATGATCTGCGGGCTCGCGGCCGGCAGGACGAAGTAGCGGTACGCGAGCGCACCACGGATCCGGTAGGAGCGGGAGGTGTCGGTCAGGACGGGGTCCATCGCGCGCACGCCCTCGATCGTGTTGAGCAGGACGGGCCACACGCTCCCCGAGACGATCACGGCGAGCTTCATCGAGTCGTCGATCCCGAGGATGAGCATGATGACCGGGACGAGCGCGACGGGCGGGATCGCCCGGAAGAACTCGAGCATCGGCTCGAGGAGCGAGCGCAGCCACGGGGTCGCTCCGATCGCGGTCCCCGCGACGATGCCGATGACGATCGACAGCACCACGCCGATCGCGAAGCGACCGAGGCTCGGCAGGACGTGCTTGGTGATCGTGGCCCCCGTGAGCCATGTCGAGGTGAACGCGTCGAAGACCTTGCCCGGCGTCGGGAAGTACAGGTTCTGCGTGCCCTGGGTCGCGAGCGCCCACGCGAGCACGAGGAGGATCGGGACGCCGACGGCGAGGCCGACCGACACGAGCGAGCGGCGCACCGCGGGCATCACTGCACCCCTTCCTTGCGCACGGACGGGTGCCAGTGCAGCAGACGGCGTTCGGCGTACCGGGTCCCGAGGTTGACCACGAGCCCGAGGAGGCCCGTCACGAGGACGAGCGCGTACAGGCCCGGGACGTCGGGCGCGGAGCGGTACAGGTCGATCTGGCGGCCGAGCCCCGGGTTCTTGATGATGAGCTCGGCGGTGATCGTCAGCACGAGCGCGATCGACGCGGCGAGGCGGAAGCCCGTGATGACGTAGGGCAGGGCCGTCGGGAGCACGAGGTGGCGCAGTCGCTGACGGCGCTTGAGGCCGAAGCTGCGCGCGGTGTCCTGGGCGACGGTGTCGACGTCCGCGATGCCGTAGAGCACCTGGATGAACACCTGCCAGAACGGGGCGTAGACGACCACGACGAGCGCCGCCTCGCGGGACAGCCCGGCGAGCAGGATCGCGAGCGGGATGATCGCGACCGAGGGGATCGGGCGCAGGAACTCGACGGTCGTGTGGGTCGCGCGGCGCAGGAAGGGGACGAGGCCGACGACGGCCCCGAGGACGATCGCGGCGACGGTCGCGATCGCGAGCCCGAGGGCCCAGGTCAGGAGCGTGTCACCGAAGGCGGACCAGAACTTCGGCTCGCCGAGCTCGGCGACGAGGCGGGCGGCCGTCGTGGTGAACGGGGGGACGTACTTGGGGTCGACGACGCCCGTGCGGGCGACGACCTCCCAGGTCACCATGAAGCCGAGCACGCCCAGGACTCCCAGGACGGGCCTGATGGTGCGCATGCGGTCACGTCCTGCGGGTCGGGGGTGCGCGGGCTGGGCGTCACCCGAAGGGGATTGCGGGGCGGTGCCCGCCCCGCCCCGCGAGAGCGTGTCTCGTGGGGCGGGGTCGGTCACCATGGGACGAGGATGCATCACTCGGCGACGAGCGCGTCGAGGTCGGGTGCCTCGTCGAAGAAGCCGTGCTCGATCGCGAGGTCCGCGAGGCTCTGCAGGACGTCACGGTCGATCTCGGTCGTGAAGTGCGGCAGGGGCAGACCCTGCGCCGCCGGCTCGGGCAGCGACATCTCGTCGACGAGCGACTGGCGCACGAGGTCGTCGTTCTGCTCGGCCCACGAGAAGGCCTCGGCCAGGGCGGCGACGAACTCCGAGACGAGCGCAGGCTCGTGCTGGTAGCGGTCACCCGTCGTCTGGACCACGAGGGTCGGCAGACCCGGGATCGTCGCCTGGTAGGGGTAGACGACCTTCGCGCCGCCGGCCCCGACGATCATCGAGACGAAGGGCTCGGGGACCCACGCGGCGTCGATGTTGTTCGCCTCGAGCTGCGCCTGGGCGTCCGGGAAGGCGACCTCGACGAACTCGATCGTCGCGGGGTCACCGCCGTCCTGGGCGACCGCGGCCATGATCGTCAGGTCGCCCGCGGCGCCGAGGGAGTTCACCGCGACGCGCTTGCCCGCGAGCTCGGCGGGCTTGGTGATGTTGCTCCCGGGCGCGGAGACGACCGCGTTGATGTCGTCACCGGTCGCGTAGCTCTCGGCGTAGTTGGCGATGATCTTGACGTCGAGACCCTGGAGGATCGCCCGCATCGCGCCGAACGGCTGACCGACCATGAAGTCGACCTCGCCGTTGAGCAGCGCGGGCATCGCCTGCGCGCCACCCTGGATCGGCTGGACCGTGACGTCGAAGCCGTGCTCCTCGAAGATCCCGGCCGAGACGGCCGCCCACAGGGGAGCGGTCTCGCTGATGGGCAGCGCGCCGACGGTCACGGGCACGAGCTCGCCCGACGGCGAGGTGGTCTCACCTGCGGGCTCTGTCGTCTCCTGGGCAGCGGGTTCGGTCGTGGGCTCGGGGGTCGCGTTGCCGGACCCGTTGCTCGAGCATCCGACCAGCGCGAGCGACAGCGCCGCGAGCGCCGTCAGCATGACTGGGCGACGGTTCATGAGTTCCTCAATTCTTCGTTGAACTGATTGACGTGAGCCGCCGATCGCGGTGTGACGGCGACGATGCATGACACTTGTCCGGCAATCGTGCAGGTCAATGTCACGCATGTCAATGACCGTCGTCGTTTCGTCGCCGTCCCGTGACCTGCGATACTCGCGCCCATGTCCACGACCGAGCGGTCGAGCGTCCGGCGTCGCCCCGAGCAGCTGCTGCTCGCGTTCTTCGGCGAGCTCGTCGCGGGCCGCGGGCTCGGGCCCGTCCCCACCGCGGTGCTCATCGACGTGCTCGGTGACCTCGGGGTCGGCCAGGCCGCGACGCGGGCGACCCTGCAGCGCATGGCGGGCCGCGGGCTGCTCGAGCCGGTGCGCTCGGGGCGGACGGTGTCCTACCTGCTGACCGAGGAGTCCGAGCGCGTCCTGCTCGACGCGCGTGACCGCGTCTTTGCCCTCGACCCCTTCGCCCCGCACGGCGAGGGGTGGACCCTCGTGTCGTTCTCGGTCCCCGAGGCGCGGCGCGACGTGCGCCACCGCGTGCGCGCGCAGCTGACGTGGGCGGGCTTCGGCCTGCTGCGCGACGGGCTGTGGATCGCGCCGGGGGAGGTCGACGTGCGTCGCACGCTCGGTCCCGAGCTCGAGGTGCTCAGCGCCGACGGTCTCGAGCTGCTCGCCTTCCGTGCGGTCGAGGTCGAGGGCTTCTCGGTCGCGGGTGTCGTCACGAGCGCGTGGCGCGTCGGGGAGATCAGGGCCCGGCACGAGGGTTTCCAGGCGCGGTGGGCCGTGCCGGGTGACGAGCCCTCGTCACCGCTCGCGCGCGTCACGGCGCTCGTCGCGGACTGGCTCGACCTGCTGCGCCACGCCCCGCCGCTGCCCGCCGAGCACCTGGGCGCGGACTGGCCCGCGCGCGCGTCTGTCGAGGCCTTCCGGCGCGAGCACGCACTTCTCGTGGGCCCTGCGGGGTCTGCTCTGCGCGCACGTCTGACCACCTGACGTTCGACAACATTCTGACGCGCGTCACGAATCTGCTTGACGTTCTCGTGCGGGCGAGGCACGATCGCTCTCGACGCCGTCGACGACGACGGCGCACCGCCCCCGAGGATGTGAGCAGTGGCAGACGCACCCCCGACCGAGCTGAGCTCGGCCAACTTCGCGAGCGTGTGGGACGACGTCGCGCGGGCCGTCCCCGAGCGCGTCGTCGTGCATGCCGAGGGTCGCGACGTGACCTACCGGGAGTTCGAGGACCTCGCGGCCCGCCTCGCTGCGACCTTCGCCGCGCATGGTCTTGGCGTCGACTCGACCGTCGCGATCTTCATGTACAACCGGCTCGAGTACCTCGCGACGCTCTACGCGGCCTTCAAGATCGGCGCGATCCCGGTCAACATCAACTTCCGCTACCAGGGGGCCGAGCTCGCCGAGCTGCTCGTCGCCTCACGCCCCTCGGCGCTCGTGTACCCCACGAGCCTCGTGGGACCCGTGCGCGACGCCGCGCGCATCGTCGACCTTCCCGAGCTCGTGCTCGCGGTCCCCGACGACGCCGCCCCGGTCGAGCTCGGCGCCCCGTTCGCGAGCGCGCTCGAGACCGAGCCGCTCGCGCCGCGCGAGCTCGGCCCCGAGCACAAGATCTTCATGTTCACGGGCGGCACGACGGGCCGGCCCAAGGCCGTCGTGTGGACGCACGGCAACCTCTTCGACTCCCAGCAGTTCTCGATCTACGGCTCGCTGCCCGTCGAGGCGCCCCAGACCCTCGACGAGGTGACCGCGATCGCCGCGCGCGACGACCTGGCGCGCACCGTGTGCCTCCCGCTCCCGCCGATGATGCACGCGACCGCCCTGTTCAACGTCATGAACGCGCTCGTGCTCGGCGGGACCGTCGTCTTCCTCTCCTCGGCCCGCTTCGACCCGCTCGCGGCGCTGCGCGCGATCGAGGAGCACGAGGTCACGCGACTCATCGTCGCGGGGAACGCCGTCGTCGGCCCGCTCGTCGACGCGCTCGAGTCCGACGAGGGTCGCACGATCGACATCAGCGGCCTGGGGACCGTCCTGAGCTCGGGGATGGTGTGGTCGGACGAGCTCAAGGCCCGCCTGCTCGAGCGGGCCCCGCGCGCGACCCTCGTCGACATCTTCGGCTCGAGCGAGGGCGGGCCGTTCGCGTACGGCGTCGTGCGCGGGCCTGCGGACCTGCCGAGCCGTCCCCGGCTCGCGCCCGGGTGCGTCGTGCTCGACGCCGAGCGGCGCGAGGTCCAGGACGAGGTCGGCGCGACGGGCGTGCTCGCCTACCGCGGCGCGATGCCGCTCGGCTACCACGAGGACCCCGAGCGCACCGCACAGACCTACCCCGTGATCGACGGCGTGCGCCACGTCATGCCCGGTGACTGGGTCCGCGTGCTTGGGGACGGCTACGTCGAGCTCCTCGGGCGCGGCTCGGGTGTGATCAACACCGGAGGGGAGAAGGTGTTCCCCGGCGAGGTCGAGGAGGTCCTCCTCGAGATCCCCGAGGTCGTCGACGCCGCCGTCCTCGGGCTCCCCGACGAGCGCTGGGGCGAGGTCGTGACCGCGCTCGTCAAGCTCGCGCCGGGGGCGACCCTGAGCCCCGAGGACGTCCGCGCGCGGGTCGGCGAGCACCTCGCGGGGTACAAGAAGCCGCGCCACGTGATCCTCGTCGACGAGCTCGAGCGCAGCCCGAGCGGAAAGCTCGACATGCGTCGCCTGCGCGCCCAGGCCGCCGCCCATGCCCAGAACACCCCCCCGACCGGCAGGACACCATGAAGCTTCGCAACGCCTTCATCCCCTTCGGGATGAGCTGGACCTCTCCCTTCGCCAAGTGGCAGGGTCCGCTCGCCGAGATCAACAGCCTCGACCTCGCGCTCGACGTGACCGAGCGGGCGCTCGCCGAGCGCGACCTGCCCGCGAGCGAGATCACCGAGTGGGCGCTCGGCTGCACCGTGCCCCAACAGACCGGGTTCTACGGCGTGACCCTCGTCTCGCGACGGCTCGGCGCGGGCGCGTACGCGGGCCCGTGGATCGCGCGGGCCTGCGCGACCTCGGCCGCCGTCGTCGAGCACCTCGCGGCGCAGGTCGAGACCGGTGCGCACGAGCTCACGATCGGGGTCGTGACCGACCGGACGAGCAACGGCCCGCTCATGGCGTGGAGCAGCGCGACGCGACCGGGCGGGGCGCCCGTGACCGAGCACTGGGTCCTCGACCCGATGAAGCTCGACCCCACGACGGGCCAGAGCATGAACGACACCGCAGAGAACACCGCGGCCGCAGCGGGCTTCACGCGCGAGCAGGTCGACGAGGTCACGCTGCTGCGCCACGAGCAGTACCGCTCGACGCTCGCGGACGACCGCGCGATCCAGCGCGAGTACATGGTCCCTGTGCGCATCCCGCTGCGCAAGGGCGAGGACTGGCTCGCCGAGGACCACGGCGTCTTCCCGACCACGGCCGAGGGGCTCGCGCGCCTTGCCCCCGTGAAGCCGGGCGGGGTCGTGACCTACGGCGCGCAGACGCACCCCGCGGACGGGTGCGCGGGCGTCGTCGTCGCGAGCCGCGACCGCGCGCGCGAGCTCGGCCGAGACGGCGTGACGGCCCAGGTGCTTGCGACCGGATTCGCGCGCGCCGAGCCCGCCTTCATGCCGATGGCACCCGTCCCGGCCGCGCAGGCCGCCCTGCGCGACGCGGGCCTGACGATCGACGACGTCGACGTCGTGACGACCCACAACCCCTTCGCCGTGAACGACCTGTGGTTCGCGAAGGAGACCGGTTTCCCGCTCGAGCGGATGAACCCCTACGGCTCCTCGCTCGTCTACGGCCACCCGCAAGGCCCCACGGGGGCGCGCGCGCTCACCGAGCTCGTGCACGCGCTGCACGCCCGCGGCGGCGGTGTCGGCCTGTTCACGGGCTGCGCCGCGGGCGACTCCGCCGGATCCGTCGTCGTGCGCGTCGACGGCTAGACCTGTCCCACCCCACCCGAGGAAAGAGAGACATGACCAAGACCACCGTCGCGATGAGCGAGCTGCCCTCGCACGTCGGAACGACCTTCGGCCCCTCGTCCTGGCGGGCGATCACGCAGGACGAGGTCAACCGCTTCGCGGACCTCACGGGCGACCACAACCCCGTGCACCTCGACCCCGAGTTCGCGAAGGGCACCCCGTTCGGCGGCACGATCGTGCACGGGTACTTCACGCTCTCGCTCGTCGTGCCCCTCATGGCTGAGATCATCGAGGTCACCGGGGTCGGCACGGGGGTCAACTACGGCCTCGACCGGCTGCGGTTCCCCGCGCCCGTGCTCGTCGGGAGCAAGATCCGCGTCTCCTCGCGGCTCGCCGAGGTCACCGAGATCGCGGGCGGTCTGCAGGCCGTGTTCGAGAACACCTTCGAGGGTGAGGGGCAGGCCAAGCCCGTCGCCGTCGCGACGATGATCGTGAGGTACTACGCATGAGCCGGCCGCTCGAGGGCAAGGTCGCCGTCGTCACGGGCGCCGGACGCGGCCTCGGCAAGGCTTATGCCGAGGCGCTCGCCGCGGCCGGTGCGGCCGTCGTCGTCAACGACGTCGACGCCGAGGCCGCGCACGAGACCGTCGCGGCGGTCGAGCAGGCCGGTGGGCGCGCGGTCGCGGTCGTCGCCCCCGTCGGGCCCACCGAGACCGCCGAGCGGCTCGTCGAGACGGCCGTGGCGGAGTACGGCAAGCTCGACGTGCTCGTCGCGAACGCGGGCGTGCTGCGCGACCGCGTGCTGTGGAAGACCTCCGACGAGGACTTCGACCTCGTCGTCGCGACGCACCTGCGCGGCGCCTTCACGACGGGGCGCGCGGCCGCGGTGCACATGCGCGAGCGCGGTGAGGGCGGCCGGATCGTGCTCGTGGGCTCGCCTGCGGGCCAGTTCGGCAACTTCGGTCAGACGAGCTACGCGGCCGCGAAGGCCGGCATCGTCGCGATGGCTCGCACGTGGTCGCTCGAGCTCGCGCGCGCGAACGTCACCGTGAACGCGGTCGTGCCGACCGCGATCACCGCGATGACCGCGACGATCCCGATCTACGCCGTGGTCGCGGCCGCGTACGAGCGCGGCGAGGAGCTGTCGCGCACGGTGCGCCAGGACCACGCGCTCGGCGGCCCCGAGGACGTTGCGGGACTCGTCGTGTGGCTCGCCTCGGACGCCTCGGCAGGCGTCACGGGCCAGGCGATCGGGATCGGCGGGGACAAGCTCACGCTCTACGCCCACCCGAGCGAGGCTGCCGCCCTCATGCACGAGGGTGGGTGGAGCGCGGACGCGATCGACGAGGCGTGGCGCACGACGCTCGCCGAGCACGCCCAGCCGAGCGGGATCACGTTGCCACCGCTCGAGCCGTGAGACGGCACGTCGAGCCCGTCCGCGTCGAGTTCGTCGACACCGACGCGGGCGGGCGCATCCACCACACCGCGGCGCTGCGCTGGGCCGAGCGCGCCGAGCACGCGCTGCTGCGCGCATGCGGCTGGCCCGAGCTCACGAGCTTCCCGCGCCGGCGCATCTCGGTCGAGTTCCTCGCCCCCTTGCGCTTCGGCGACGAGGTGGAGGTCGAGATCGCTGCGAGCCGCGTGGGGCGCACCTCGGTCACCTGGGCGTGGCGCATGGTCCGCGCGGGTGCCACGTGCGTCGTGGGGGAGACGACGTGCGTCTACGTGGGCGCCGACGGTCGCCCCGCGCCCGTCCCGGTCGCGCTGCGCGAGGTGCTCGGCGTTCAGCCCGACGGTGCGGGGACCACCGACCAGGCGGGTCGCGGGCCCGGGGGGTCGGAGACGAGCGAGAACTGCACGACACGGTCGGACAGCTCGGGCGCGTAGCTCGCGATCACCTGGCGCACCCGGACCGAGGCGGGCGCCCCGAGCTGCTCGTAGGTCTCGAGGAAGAGCTCACGAGCCTGCGCCCGCGGCCAGTCGGCGGGCAGCAGACGGCGCGGCAGGTCGGGGTCGATGCCCGGGAAGGCACGCCACGCGTCCATGAGCTGGGTGCGCTTGAGGAGCGCGTCGGCCGGGGCGATCGCGCCTTGCCCGAGCGCGGCGTGGGTCGGCTCCCACTCCGCGATGAAGCCGCGGTACTGCTCGGCGAGCTCCTCGACGTCCCACGCGCTCTGCGGCGCGAGCGAGCCCCCGGGGGCGTCGGAGGACACGAACGCCGTGGTCGTCGTGACGCCGAGCTCGGCGAGCTCGGCGAGCGCGCGCTCGTGGCGTGGGTGCGGCGAGATCCACAGGGCGTCGTAGAGCGGGGCGAAGCCGAGCCAGCGCAGGCGCGTGCGC
>Ga0123332_1001335_pt1 | contig 24262 bp, 17 predicted proteins | sample BioC12SIPDNA_4_FD_89958 | JGI IMG/M metagenome (GOLD analysis project Ga0123332, IMG submission 89958) | Anaerobic biogas reactor microbial communites from Washington, USA - Biogas_R2_A C12 SIP DNA | ecosystem: Engineered > Bioreactor > Anaerobic > Unclassified | place: Washington, USA... | reverse complement strand
GCCCGACACCGGTCGGATGCTGCTCGCCACGCCGGGCCTGCGACGCAACAGCTCGCTGCGGGTGTTCGTGTCCGGCTGCCCGAACAGCTGCGCCCAGCACCAGGCGGGCGACATCGGCCTGGCGGGAACGAAGGTCCGCCTCGGCGGGGCGGTGCGCCTCGGGTACCACCTGTACCTGGGCGCCGACCTGGCGACGGGACGGATCGGCGAGGTCGTGGGGCGCATGGCCGCCGACGACGTGCCGGCCGTGGTCGACGCCGTGATCGGCACGTGGGAGGCGCACCGCCACGGCAGCGAGAGCCTGGCCGACACGTTCCACCGCCTCGGCGCCGACACGTTCGCCGCCACGCTCGAGTCGGTGCTCGACGACCGCTGGGCGACCGGTCCCGAGCCCGACGGCACCGCCGACGCGGGTTCGAGCCCCGTCGACGTCCGCACCGCCCCCGCCGCCTGATCCAAAACCACACGAGGTGCCTGGAGGCCGAGCCGACAGGCGAGGCCGACCCAGCAAGCACGGCACCGCAAGTTCCGAGCGCAGCGAGGAATCCGTCTAGCGACGACGCTCGCTTTCCGCAAACGCTCCTGGCACCTCGTGTGGTTTCCGCCCGCTCTCCCCGACCCATCCACGATCACGAGGAGCCCCGAATGCCCATCCCCATCCCCCAGGCGCTCGACGACGCCGGCGCCGCCGCCCGCACCAAGGCCGAAGCCGCCCGGTCCTGGCCGCGGTACCTGCTGTCGTCCGCCCTCGCCGGCGCCTACGTCGGGGTGGCGATCGTCCTCCTCGTCAGCGTGTCGGCCCCGCTCGCGGCGGCCGGATCGCCCGCCACCCGCCTCGTGCAGGCCGCGGTGTTCGGCCTGGCCCTCACGCTCGTCGTGTTCGCCGGGTCCGAGCTGTTCACCGGCAACGCGATGGTGATGATCCAGGGCCTCCGCGAGGGCACCGTGTCGTTCGGGCAGCTCGCGGCCGTGTGGGGCCTGTCGCTCGGCGGGAACCTCCTCGGATCCTTCGCCCTCGCCGGCGCGGTCCACGGCGCGGGCACGCTCACCGGCCCCGGCGCGGACCTGATCGCCTCGGTCACGGCCGCCAAGGACGCCACCCCGGGGGCGCAGCTCTTCTGGCGGGCCGTCCTCTGCAACGCCCTCGTCTGCCTCGCCCTCTGGATGGCGTCGCGGGCGACGTCCGACGGGGCGAAGCTCGCCGTGCTGTGGTGGGGGCTGCTCGCCTTCATCGGGTCGGGCTTCGAGCACTCGGTCGCCAACATGACGACGTTCGGGCTCGGCATCCTCCAGGGCTCCTCGACCGGTGCCGAGCTGGCCCGGAACCTGGTCTTCACCGTGCCCGGCAACGTCGTCGGCGGCGGGCTGGTGATCGGCCTCGGCTACGCGTGGCTCGGACGCCCGGCCTCGACCGGCACCGCCGATCCCGCCACCACCGACCCGGGCCCCTCGCAGCCGGCCCGCCCGGCGACGACCGAGGTCCCCTCCGGCCCGGCGCCGGTGCCCGCCCTCGCCCGCACCGCCACCCCCCGCCCCTGACCGCCGACCCACCGCGGGAACCGTCCCCCGATGTCCCCCGGCCGCCGACGGCCGGGGGACATCGGTCCCGGGAGCTGTCCACCAGGGGCCCGGCGGTTCACGGCCGGGCGTCCCCCGGGACGGATCTCCCCGGGGACGGGATCTCCCCGGGACTCGCACCCCTGACCTCCGGCGACGCGGCCTCGGGCCGGCGGGCGATCAGCCCCCCGGTTCGAGGCCGTCGAGCCGGTAGCCGCGGCGGGGGACGGTCACGAGCGACCGGCCGACGGGACCGAGCCGCCTCCGCAACCGGGCGACGGTCACCTCGACGACGTGCGGGTCGGTGCCCGGCGCCCACAGGTCGACGGCGAGGCGCTCCTTGGCCACGACGGCACCGCCCGCGTCGATCAGGGCGGCGAGCAGCCCGACCTCCCGGCGGCTGAGTGCCGTGGTCACCCCGTCGGCCACGACCGCGGTGCCCTGCACGACGATCGGCCGACCGTCGAGCGCGGCCTGACGTCGCCGCCCCTCCAGGGCCTCGACGAGGCACCGGACCATCGGGCCGAGCCGCCAGCGGTCGGGCACGACGGCCCCGTCGACCCCGAGCCCGGCGAGGCGCGCCGCGCTGACCGGACCGACGCACACGGGTACGACCCGGGTGCGCAGGGCGTCGCGGAGAGCGTCGACTCCCCCGCGGCCGGACCGCTCGGCGATGGTGAACAGGTTCCCGATGGCGGCGGCGCTGGTGAAGGTGACCGCGTCGACGGATCCGGTGACGACGGCGTCGACGAGCGACCGGGCGGGCGCGGGGTCGTCGGGCAGCTCCCACCGGTAGATCGGCACGTCGACCACGTCGGCGCCCCGGTCGGCGAGCGTCTCGGCCAGGAACGCCCGGGCGGCCCCGTCGCGCTGGACCGCCACCCGCCGACCGGCCACCGAGTCGCCCAGGTGGGCCAGCACCTCGGCGCTGGACTCGCCCGGCGCCCGCCAGTCGACGTCGAGGCCCACGGTCGCGAGGGCTCCGGCCGCCTTGGGGCCGCGGGCCACCACCCGGGCGTCGGCGAGCGCGCCGCGCAGGGCGTCGCCCCGACCGTGGCCGTCGGCCGCCTCGAACCACGACCGGATGCCGAGCGCGGTGAGGGCCACCAGCAGGTCGGGGGGTCGGGCGACCAGGTCGTCGGTGGCGGCCGCCAGCTCGGCGCCGTCGCTGAGCGGCCGGGTGCGGATCACCGGGCCGTACACCACCTCGGCGCCACGGCGGCGCAGCAGTTCGGCCTGCTCGTCGGCGCGGCGATCGGCGGTGATGCCGACGACGAAGCCGGCGAGGGGCAGCATCTTCCCAGCGTGCTCGGGCGACGAGTCGGGCCCGTTTCCCGATCGTGAACGACGGGTGACGCGGACCCGATCAGGCATCAGGCCATCAGGCCACCAGGTGATCAGGTCATCAGGCCACCAGGTGATCAGGCCCTCAGGCCGTCGGGCCCGGATCAGGCGATCAGACCATCGGGCCGTCGTGCTCCGATCAGGCCTGGATCAGCCCCCGATCAGGCGAACAGCGCCTTCACCTCGTCGCGGCGGACCTTGCGGGTGGCGTTCTGGGGCAGTTCGTCGACGATCAGCACCTCGCGGGGGACCTTGTAGGAGGTGAGCTCCTCTTTGGCGAAGGTGATGATCTCGTCGGGGGTCGCCTTCGCTCCGGGCGCGAGCCGTACGGCGGCGACGGGCACCTCGCCGAGGCGATCGTCGGGGAGGCCGACCACCGCGGCCTCGGCGACGGCGTCGTGGCGTCCGAGCGCCTGCTCGACCTCGACGGCGTACACGTTGTAGCCACCGCGGACGATGATGTCCTTGGCCCGCCCCTCGAACGTGAAGGCACCGAACAGGCCGCGGCGGACGAGGTCGCCGGTGCGCAGCCAGCCGTCGTCGGTGAACACGGCGCCGGTCGCGGCCTCGTCGCCCCGGTAGCCCTTGAGCACCCCGGGGCCGGTGAGCTGGAGCTCGCCGACCTGACCGCGGGGGACCTCGTTCCCGTCGTCGTCGACGACCCGGGTCTGGTAGCCGGGGACGGGGACGCCGACCCGGCGGAGCGCGTCGGGCAGGCCCGGCAGGGAGAACTTGAACGCCCCGCTGCCACCGGTCTCGACCATGCCGTAGCCCTCGACGAACGCGGCCCGTCCGACGTGGCGGCCGCCGGGGAGCGTCAGGAGCGCGCCCATGGCGACGAACCGGTCGGCGAGCTCCTCGGGCATGGCGTCGGCGCCGGAGATCCAGACCCGCACGCAGGTGAGGTCGCGCTCCTCGGCGCCGGCATCGAGCAGCATCCGGTACATCGCCGGGACGCCGACGTAGATGCCGCAGCGGCGGGTCTCGATCTCGTCGAGCATCGGCTCGGCCCGGAAGCGGGGCATGAAGCGGGCGGGGATGCCGGCGTAGGCGAGCCCGAGGGCGACGACGAAGCCCATGATGTGGGCCATCGGCAGGCTGAACGCCGCCTCGTCGATGGCGCCGGAGGGGATGAGCGCCATTCGGTTCATCTGGCCGACGAGCGCCCGGTGGGTGAGCTGGGCGCCCTTGGGCATGCCGGTGGTCCCCGACGTGTAGAAGACGGCGCCGACGTCCTTGGCCGCGGCCGGCACCGCCTCGGTGAGCGGGCCGTCGGAGGCGGGGACGTCGTCGGTCGTGCGGATCACGAGCCGGGCCTCGGCGTCGCCGACGATGTGGGCGACCTCGTCGGGTCGGAGGCGGTCGTTGATCGGCGCGGGGACTCCGCCGGCCCGGCTGACCGCCGCGCAGAGCAGTAGCTGGTCGTAGCCGTTGGGCGTGGCGATTACCACGACCTCGCCCGGTTCGATCGAGGCGGCGAACCCGCCGGCCCACGCGGCGACCTGGTCGGCCGCGTCTCCGATGGTGCGGCGGGCGCCGCCGACCTCGTCGACCAGCACCCGGTCGGGGGCCAGCTCGGCGAGTCGCTCGAACACCCCGCCGAGCGTCAGGTCGTGGTCGAACGCGAGGCGGGCCTTGCCCAGCCGATCGATTCCCGGCAGTCGCATACCGCCAACCTAGAGGCCGAACCGTCCGGCGAGACCGGCCGCTCCGAGCCAGTGTTACATCCGGGGTCAGACCCCAGATGTAACAACGGGCTTCTGTTACATCTGGGGTCTGACCCCGGATGTAACGCCTCAGATCTTCTCGATCGGGGCCCAGGCGAGGAGGAGTCGCTTCTCGCCCTGGCTCGGGAACCGGACGAGCACCTCGGTCTTGTCGCCGGCGCCCTCGATGTCGAGGACCACGCCCTCGCCCCACTTGGCGTGGCGAACGTCGTCGCCCACCCGGATGCCGTGCGGCCCCGCGGTCGTCGCCGACGCGCCCGCCTCCATCGCCATGTCGACCTGGCGGTTCCGGGCCGCCTCCCGCCGGGCCCGGGCCGGGCTCATCTCGCCCCGGTCCCGCCCGAACCGCCCGGCGCCACCGCCGTCGCCGCGGCCGCCGCGGCCGCCGAGCCCACGGTCGTCGTCGGACCCGGAGTCGGACCGCCACGACCCTCCGCCCCAGCCGCCGCCCCTCGACGCCCGCCGGCGGCCCTGGATCTCGTTCACCAGCTCCGACGGGATCTCCTGGAGGAACCGGCTCGGCGGGTTGTACTGCGTGGCGCCGAACATCGTGCGGGCCCACGCGTGGCTCAGGTGCAGCACCTCGCGGGCCCGGGTGATGCCGACGTAGGCCAGCCGGCGCTCCTCCTCCAGCTCGTCGGGCTCGGTCAGCGCCCGGATGTGGGGGAACACGCCGTCCTCCATCCCGATGATGAACACGACCGGGAACTCCAGCCCCTTCGCCGAGTGCAGCGTCATCAGCACGACCTGCGACTCGTCGGGGTCGAGGTCGTCGGTGTCGGCCACCAGGCTGATCTGCTCGAGGAAGGCGTCGACGTCGTCGACCTCGGCCGCCGCGCCGACCAGCTCCGCCAGGTTCTCGATGCGGCCCTCGGCCTCGATCGTGTGCTCGGCCCGCAGCTCGGCGACGTAGCCGCTGCGGTCGAGGAGCACCTCGAGCATCCGGCCCGGGCCCTCGTCGCGCACGGTCTCGGCGGCGGTGAGCACCGCGAGGAACTCGGCGATGCCGGTCGCCGCCCGACCCCCGACGCCGGCCTCCGCCGCCCGGTGCAGCGCCTCGTGGAACGTGAAGCCCTGGCTGGCGGCCCAGGCGTCGAGCCGGGCGATCGACGCGTCGCCGACGCCCCGCTTCGGCGTGTTGACCACCCGCTTGACCGCCACCTCGTCGCCCGGGTTGACCACCGCCTTCAGGTAGGCGACGGCGTCCTTGATCTCCTTGCGGTCGTAGAACCGGGTGCCGCCGACGACCTTGTACGGGATGCCGCTGCGCGTCAGCGCCTCCTCCAGCACCCGGCTCTGCGCGTTGGTTCGGTAGAAGACGGCGAAGTCGCCCCACCGGCTCCCCTGGTCGTGGAGCGTCGACATGCGGCCGGTGACCCACTGGGCCTCGTCGGCCTCGTCGTCGGCGTGGTACCGCTGGATCAGGTCGCCCTTGCCCTGGTCGGTCCACAGCTCCTTCGGCTTGCGGCCGACGTTGTGGGCGATCACCGCGTTGGCGGCGTCGAGCACCGTCTGGGTCGAGCGGTAGTTCTGCTCCAGCAGGACCGTCGTCACCTCGGGGAACGCCGTCTCGAACTCCAGGATGTTGCTGATGTCGGCCCCTCGGAACCGATAGATCGACTGGTCGTTGTCTCCGACGACGCAGACGTTGCGGTGGTTGGCGCCGAGCAGCATCACGAGGTCGTTCTGGACCGGGTTCGTGTCCTGGTACTCGTCGACCAGGATGTGGCCGAAGCGCTGCTGGTAGTGCTCCAGCGCGTCGGGGAACTGGCGGAGCACCTCGACGGTGACCATCAGCAGGTCGTCGAAGTCCATGGCGCCGGCCTTCAGCAGCCGCGACTGGTACTCGCGGTAGGCGTCGGCGTAGCGGCGCTCGAAGCCGTTGGCCGCCTGCGCCGCGTACTCGTTGACCGTCAGTCCCCGGTTCTTCACCCCGCTCACCGCGGCGTGCACGCCCCGGGGCGGGAACCGCTTCGGGTCGAGGTCGAGGTCGCGGAGCACGTAGCCCATCAACCGCACCGCGTCGGCCTGGTCGTAGATCGTGAACGACGACGGATACCCCAGGCGCGACGCCTCGCGGCGGAGGATCCGCACGCACGCGGCGTGGAACGTCGACACCCACATCTTGCGGGCGACCGGGCCGACCAGCCCCTCGACGCGGAACTTCATCTCGTCGGCGGCCTTGTTGGTGAACGTGATCGCCAGCACCGAGAACGGCGACACGCCGTGGGTGTGGATCAGGTTGGCGATCCGGTGCGTCAGGACCCGCGTCTTGCCCGACCCGGCACCGGCGAGCACCAGCAACGGCCCCTCGACGTGGGTGACGGCGTCGGCCTGCGCGGGGTTGAGACCGGCGAGCAGATCGGGCGCGTCGGAGGACGGATCGGGGGCCACCGGGCCACCCTACCGAGGGGGTACGACGGCCGATCGCGGCGGCGGAGGAGCGAGCGCGGTCGCCCCGGGAGGTCCGTTCCTGGGAGGATGGGCCGATCGCCCCGGAGAGCACCTCGGACGATCGTCGCCCCCGCGTCGCCGGCGGACCCGCCGGCTCTGACGCGCCGCGACCGGCCCCCGGTGGTCGCGCCGCGCCCGAGCACGCCCTCCGCCACGTCCACCACGTCGAGCCGCGCCGCGACGACGAACCCGACGACGGTGCGGGCGAAGGTGGCGAGAGCGAGGGCCTGCTCGGCACGAACGTGACCGCCGAGATGATCAAGGAGACCGGGGCCAAGACCCTCAAGCGGACGCCGATGATCGTGGCGTTCTTCCTGGTCTTCAACTTCCTGGTCCTGCCCCAGCTCGGCGGCGCCCGCCAGGCCGCGGAGACGCTCACCGCCGTCAACCCGCTGCTCCTCGTGCTCGCCCTCGGCCTCGAGGTCGCCGCCTTCTTCGCCTACGCCCAGCTCACCCGGGTCACCCTCCCGGCCGAACCGAAGCTGGGCCTCGGGCTGCTGTTCCGCATCCAGATGTCGACCAAGGCGGTCACCAACCTCGTGCCCGGCGGGTCGGCGGCCGGCGGGGCGTTGGGGTACCGGCTGCTCACCCAGGCGGGCGTCGACAGCGCGGCGGCCGGGTTCAGCCTGGCGACGGTCGGGCTCGGGTCCGCGGTCGTCCTCAACCTGCTGCTGTGGGTCGCGCTGCTGATCACGATCCCGATGGACGGGTTCAACCCCGGCTACGGCACCGCCGCGATCGTCGGCATGCTGCTGATGGGCACCGCGGCCCTCCTGGTCGTGCTGCTGCTGAAGGGCCGCGACCCAGCCATCCGGGTCGTGCGGGCGATCAGCGAGAAGGTCCCGTTCCTCGACCCCGACACCGCCGAGCGCTTCGTCCGCACCCTCGTCGCCCGCCTCGCCGACCTGCGCTCGAACCCCACCCTGATCCGCCGGGGCATCACCTGGGCGGCGCTCAACTGGATGCTCGACGCCGCCGCCCTGTGGGTCTTCATCCGGGCGTTCGGGCCCGCCCTGAACCCGGTCGACGTGATCGTGGCGTTCTGCCTGGCGAACATCCTCGCCGTCATCCCGCTCACCCCCGGCGGTCTCGGGGTGGTCGAGGCGACGCTCATCGCCACGCTCGTCGGCTTCGGGCTCGACCGCAGCGAGGCCACCATCTCGGTCGTCACCTACCGGCTCGCCCAGTTCTGGCTGCCGATCCCCGTCGGGGCGGTCAGCTACGCCACGCTCCGGGTCGGGCCCGCCTCGATCCGCCAACACCGGCGCAACATCCTGAGCGACCCGATCCGGACGCTCACCGACGACACCGGCGACATCGCCGACACCCGCGTCTGGGACGTCGACTCCCCCGACGGCGCCCGCCACCGCTGACCGCGGTAACAGGTGGGGTCGGAGGAAAACTGTTACCGCGGTAACACCTTGGGTCGGAGGAAAACCGTTACCGCGCACCGCGAGTGTGGACCGGGGCGTGCGAACGTGACGAGGCGGGCGGGGCCGATCAGGGCGCGGGGCAGTGGGCCCGGATGCGGCCCTGCTCCAGGCCGTCGTCGCCGACCCGGGCGCCCTCGGGGCCGAACGTGGCCCGCACGTCGATCGCCTCGCCGAGCTGGTCGATGAGCGGCTCGTCGACGTCGGGGTCGGTCAGGTCCTGCCACGTTCCCCCGGTGCCGGCGGTGGTGCGGCGAGCGGTGATGCCGCGGGGACCGTCGTCGGCCTCGATGGCGATCGTCGCCGTCTCGGTCACGACCGGCGTGCCCTGGCCCGTGTCGGACCGGTACCGGCTGACGTCGACCGTGAAGGTCGCTCCGGACATCTCGCCCGACCCGGTCAGGCGGAACTCCAGGGTCGCCTCCGGGGTGTCGCCGGGCTCGGGGCCCCGCTCGCACGCGTCGACCACGAACGACAACTCCTCCACCCCGATGACCGCCACGCCCTGACCCACCGGCGGCTCGGTGAGCGAGTCGATCGCGTCGGGCACCGGGCCCAGCTCGCCGGCCTCGTCCGATTCGGTCGTGCGGTCGGCGCCCTCGGCCTCATCTCCGCCGTCGTCGCCGCCGCAGGCCGCCGTCCCCAGGACGAGCACGGCCACGACGGCGATCGTGAGCAGGCGGCGGAGGGACATGGCGGGTGGCTCCGGTGGTGGGAGGCAGCGTCGCTGCGTCGTCGGGGCGGGACGGTCGGGGATTCGGGTCGGTTCGGGGCTGGCCGGCCAGTCACGGCGGACGGTCCGGCGGTCCGGTGGGTTCCGTCGGGGTGCTGGGCGACGGCTGGGACGGGTCGGCGAGGTGGGGCGGTCGGCGGCTCCCTGGGGACTGGGACGGAGGTCGGCTGGGGGTCGGCTGAGGTCGCCGGGACGCGTGTCCGGGCCGGGTTCAGGCCCGGGGTCGGTGCGTACGCCGACGGTACCCGCGGCCGGACCCGTCGCGACGGCCGGGTTCCGCCGTCACTCCCACTCGATGGTGCCGGGCGGCTTGCTGGTGATGTCGTAGGCGACCCGATTGACGCCCTCGACCTCGTTGATGATGCGGCTGGAGATGCGCTCGAGCAGGTCGTGGGGCAGGCGGGCCCAGTCGGCGGTCATGGCGTCCTCGCTGGTGACGGCTCGGACGATGATCGGATGGCCGTAGGTGCGCTCGTCGCCCATGACTCCGACGCTGCGGATCGTGGGGAGCACGGCGAACGCCTGCCAGATCTCCCGTTCGAGGCCGGCGGCCCGGATCTCGTCGCGGACGATCGTGTCGGCCCGCTGCAACAGGGCGACCCGCTCGGGCGTGACCTCGCCGATGATCCGCACGCCGAGCCCCGGACCGGGGAACGGCTGGCGCCACACGATCTCGTCGGGCAGCCCCAGCTCGGTGCCGAGCGCCCGGACCTCGTCCTTGAACAGGCTGCGCAGCGGCTCGACCAGCTCGAACACCATGTCCTCGGGGAGGCCGCCGACGTTGTGATGGCTCTTGATGGTCGACGCGCCCTCGCCGCCGCCGGACTCGATCACGTCGGGGTAGAGCGTGCCCTGCACCAGGAAGCGGGCGTCCTCGATGCCGCCGGCGGCCTCCTCGAACACCCGGACGAACTCCTCGCCGATCGCCTTGCGCTTCTCCTCGGGGTCGACGATCCCGTCGAGGCGGGCGAAGAAGCGGTCCGAGGCCCGCACGTGGATCAGCTCGATGCCCTGGTGGCGCCGGAACGTCTCGACCACCTGCTCGCCCTCGCCCTCCCGCATCAGGCCGTGGTCGACGAACACGCACGTGAGCTGCGGACCGACCGCCCGGTGGACGAGCGCGGCGGCCACCGCGGAGTCGACCCCGCCGGACAGGGCGCAGATCACCCGGGCGTCGCCGACCTGCTCGCGCACGGCCGCGACGCCGGTCTCGATCACCGACGCCATCGTCCAGTCGGGACCGCAGCCGCAAACCTCGTACAGGAACCGCTCGAGCACCTGCTGGCCGTGCGGCGTGTGGACGACCTCCGGGTGGAACTGCACGGCGTGGAGACGGCGGTCGACGTGCTCCATCGCCGCGACCGGCGCGTCGGCGCTGGACGCGGTGACCGTGAACCCGTCGGGGGCGCGGGTGATGGAGTCGCGGTGGCTCATCCACACCTGCTGGTGGGTGGGCTGGCCGCCGCCGAAGACCACCGCGTCGGGGGCCACCACGTCGAGCGGCGTGCGGCCGTACTCGCCCCGGTCGGTCTTCTCGACGAGGCCGCCGAGCTGCTGGGCCATGAGCTGGGCGCCGTAGCAGATGCCCAGCACCGGGACGCCCAGGTCGTAGATCGCCGGGTCGATCGACGGGGCGCCCTCGACGTGCACCGACGCGGGACCGCCGCTGAAGATCACGCCGGCGGGCTCGCGGGCGGCGATCTGCTCCGCGGTGAGCGACGACGGGACGATCTCGCTGTAAACCCGCGCCTCGCGCACGCGCCGGGCGATCAGCTGCGCGTACTGGGCGCCGAAGTCGACGACGAGTACCGGGTGCGCCTCCGCGGGGCTCCGGGGCGGGTCGGATCGGTGGGCCACGACGGAACCGTACTTGCGCACACACGGGGCCGGAGCAACCGTGCCCCGGGTAACAGGTGGGGTCGGAGGAAACCTGTTACCGCGGTGCCCCGGGAGGCCGGCGTCAGGCCGCCGGTCGCAGCCCACGCAGGTCGTCCATGACCCGCGCCAGCACCCGGGTCACGGCCGGATCGGCCCGCAGGCGCCGTTCGGCCCGGGAGCCCGCCATCTTCACGGCTCCCGGCGACGGGCTCCCGAGGGCGGACAGGGCGGCGTGCCGGAGGCCACCGTCGGTCCGACGCGCCACCAGGGCCAGGATCACCCGATCCAGGGACTGCCGCACCACGTCGCCGGGGTCGGCCTCCAGGTCGTCCCGCGCGATCGCGTAGGCGACCATCGAGCGCAGGTCGGCCGCCGACCACGAGGACGCGACCGTGCCGGGCGGCGCCGCCTCGGGGTCCTCGGTGAAGGTGCGGAGCGACTCGGGGGAGTCGAAGTAGCCGAGCAGGGTCGCCGTCTCGACGTGCCCGGGACACGGCCGCGTGCCGAGGTACATCGGCAGGCTCGACCACCGGTACGCCGAGGCCGACGTGACGCCGGGGAGGTCGAGCGGGTTGCGGTGGATGTAGCGGGCGACCGTCACGAGGTATCGGTCGGTCTCCACCGGGATCGACAGGAACCGGCCCCGGAGCAGCGGACCGTCCCGGCCGAGGCGGTCGTTCACGTGTCGGACGTAGGTGCCGCACGCCCACTGCATCGCCACCGAGAGCGCTCCGGTCGGGGCCCGGACCAGCAGGTGGAAGTGGTTGCCCATCAGGCAGAAGGCGAGGAGCTCGATGCCGTGCTGCTCGCACGCCTGGGCGAGGAGGGCCTCGAAGTCGAGGCGGTCATGGTCGGTGAAGAAGATCGTCTGGCGGTCGACGCCCCGGTTCATCACGTGGTGGATGTCCGACGCCGACTCCCGCCGTGGAGTGCGTGCCATGGCCCCATGGTGCCGACACCCTGTGACAGCGAGCCGGGGGGAGGCGCCCGTCGGCCGGGGTCGGGCGCCGCGGGTAACAGTTTTCCTCCGACCCCAGGTGTTACCTCGGGTGGACGACCAGGTCGGCCTTCTGGAGCTCCTTGACCGAGTCGTAGCCGGTGAGCGCCATCGTGCGGCGGAGGGCACCGACCAGGTTGGAGCCGCCGGCGTCGTCGCCCGCCGGGCCGAGCAGCACCTCGCGGAGCGTTCCTACCGGCTCGACCGGCGTGCGGTGGCCCCGCGGCAGGTCGGCGTGCACCGCGGCCTGCCCCCAATGCCAGCCCCGACCAGGGGCCTCGGCCGCCGCCGCGAACGGGCGTCCGGCCATCACGGCGTCGGCGCCGCACACGATCGCCTTGGCGATGTCGCCGCCGGTCACGATGCCGCCGTCGGAGATCAGGTGCACGTACACGCCCGTCTCGTCGAGGTGCCGCATCCGGGCCGCCCGGGCGTCGGCGAGCGCGGTGGCCTGGGCGACGCCCATCCCGAGGATCCGCCGGGACGACGAGGACGACCCCGCCCCCACGCCGACGAGGATCCCCGCCGCGCCCGTGCGCATCAGGTGCAGCGCGGCGCGGTAGCTCGAACAGCCACCGACGATCACCGGCAGGTCGAGGCGTCGGACGAACGTCTTGAGGTTCAACGGCTCGGGGTTTCCCTTGGTGACGTGCTCGGCCGACACGACGGTGCCCTGGATCACCAGCAGGTCGAGCTCGGCGGCGACGATCGCGTCGGCCAGCGCCTCGACCCGGTTCGGGGTCACCGCGCCGCAAGACACGACGCCGCCATCGCGGATCTCCCGGACCCGGTCGCGGATCAGCTCCGGACGGATCGGCTGGGCGTACACCTCCCGCAGCCGAGCCCACGCCGCCTCGTCGGGCAGTCCGTCGAGTCCGGCGAGCAGCGCGTCGGGGTCGTCGTGGCGGGTCCACAGGCCCTCGAGGTTGAGGGCGCCGACGCTGCCCAGCTCGCCCAGGGCGATCGCCGTCGCCGGGCTGACGACGCTGTCCATCCCGGAGGCGATGATCGGGACGTCGAACGTGAACGCGTCGATCTCCCAGGTCGTGTCGACGTCGTCGAGGTCGCGGGTGCGACGCGCCGGGACGATCGAGACCTCGTCGAGCCCGTAGGCGCGCCGGGCGTCCTTGCCCCGTCCGATGGCGATGTCGGCCACGGTCAGCGCGGTCGCAGCGACTTGAGGATCTGGCGGGCGACCTGGGTGTTCATCTCCCAGACGGCCTGCTCGGCGGCGTCGCGGACCCGCTTGACCACGCTGCCGCCGGTGACCTCCTCGACCGAGTCGAGCCCGTCGATGATGGCGTCACGGGTGGTGTCGGTGGCCTTGTAGCCCAGCCCGGTGATGGCCTTGACGACGTCGTGCTGGGCGATTGGCTCGGGGGCGGCGGCGGCGATGATGCGCAGCGCCTCCTTCGTGAGCTCGGCCCCCTGGCTGACCGCGTCGGTCGCCTCGATGTGGCCGGCGTCCTCGCCCTCGATCGACGCCAACCAGCGCCGCACCTTGACGACGAGCTCGCCGTGGGTCTCGCCCTCGAAGGACAGGGTGGCCATGGGCGGCAGGTTAGTGCGACCTCCGCCGGCCGCCCGGGGCCCCGGCCCGAACCCCGCCGACCACCCTGAGCCCTCGACCGGGCCCGGGCGCGATCATCCGGCGCGCAGGTCGTCGGGGTAGTTGGCGTACCAGGCGGTGACGCCGCCCTGCCGCCGCAGCACGTCCTCCCACAGCGTGTCGGGACGGCGGGTGACGAGGTCGATCGGCTCGGGCTCGACCACCCACCACGCCCGCTCGGCGACCTCGCCCTCGAGCTGGCCCGGACCCCAGCCCGCCTGCCCGACGAAGAGGCGGATCTCGGCCGGCGCGTCGGGCAGGTCGTCGGGATCGAGGTGGAGGTCGACCGCGCCGCCGCGGGCGAGGCCGATCATCCCGTCGGTGCCGACCGGGCCACCGTCGAACACGACGCCGGGCGCGGCCGCCCGGGCGCCCCAGCCCACCAGCACCTCGGCCGCCGGGGTGGCGGTCGGGCGGTTGAGGATGACGCCGAGCGCGCCCTCGTCGGAGTGGGCGAGGACGCTGATGACCGTGCGGTCGAAGATGCCGTCGCCGACCAGCGGGGTCGCCACCAGGAGGCGGCCGGCGAGCTCGATCGGGGGCATCGACCCAGGATGCCACCACCCCGGCCGCGGTCGCCGGGGCCGTCGGGCAGCATGGCGCGGTGGAGGAGATGACCTCGACACGGGTCGACCGGTGGATCTGGGCGGTGCGACTCACCCGGACCCGATCCGAGGCGACCGACCTGTGCCGCGCCGGGCACGTCAGGGTCGACGGGCGGTCGGCCAAGCCGGCGACGGCGGTCGGCGTCGGAAGCCGGGTGCGGGCGAGGGTCCGGGGCGTCGAGCGCGACGTCGAGGTGACCCGGGTCGTCGACAAGCGCGTCGGCGCGGCCGTCGCCGCCGGGTGCCTCGTCGACCACTCCCCGCCCCCACCGCCCCGCGACTCGGTGCCCCCGCTCCTCTTCGGCGAGCGCGACCGCGGCACCGGACGTCCGACCAAGCGCGACCGCCGCCGCATCGACCGCGAGGTCGGCCGCCGCCGCACCTAGCTAGCGCCGCCGCTCCTAGCGACCGCCGCGCGGGTGGTAACGGTTTTCCTCCGACCCCACCTGTTACCCGTGGCGGTCGATGAGGGTCCAGAGGTGGTCGAGGTGGGCGGCGGTGGTGCCGGTCTGGCCGACCGAGACCCGGATCAGGAAGCGGTCGTCGATGCGGGTGTGGGACAGGCCGACCCGGCCGGTGGCGTTGAGGTCGGCGAGCAGCCGCTCGGTCGCCCCGTCACCGTCACGGTGCGCGAAGCACACCAGGTTGAGCGGCACCGGCAGCGGCACGTCGAAGCGGCCGTCGGCCCGGAGCCGCCCCGCGAGATCCTGGGCCAGGTCGACGTGGCGGCCGACGACATCCCGCAACCCCGACGCCCCGTACCGCCGCAGCACCGCCCACAGCTTCAGCGCCCGGAACCTCCGCCCGAGCGGCACCTGCCAGTCGCGGTAGTCGACGACCGCGCCCGAACCCGACGCCGTGTTGCGGAGGTACTCCGGCGTGATCGACAGCGAGTCGACCAGCGGGGCGGCGTCGGCGACCCACAGCACCGAGCAGTCCATCGCCGTGAACAGCCACTTGTGCGGGTCGGTCACGTAGCTGTCGGCCCGATCGAGGCCGTCGTGGATCCAGCGGTGCTCGGGGACCAGCGCCGCCACGCCCGCGTGCGCGGCGTCGACGTGCAGCCAGGCCCCCGCCGGACCGGCGACGTCGGCGATGGCCGCCAGCGGGTCGATGCCGTGGGTGGACGTCGTCCCGACCGTGGCGACGACGACGAACGGGACCCGCCCCGCGGCCCGGTCGTCGGCGATCAGCCCGGCGAGGGCGGCGGGATCCATCGCCCGGGCCGCGTCGACCGGCACCGCCCGGAGCTGCTCGGACAGGAGCCCCGCCACCCGCAGGCCCTTCTCCACCGACGAGTGGGCGTCGACCGACGTGTAGGCGACCAGGTCGTCGAGACGCCCGCCCGCCCGCCGGGCCCGGTCCCGCGCGGCGAGGATCGCCACCAGCGTCGACGAGGACGCGGAGTCCTGGATCACCCCACCGCCGGGCCCCGACGACCGGAACCGCTCGGGAAGTCCGAGCAGCTCGGCGAGCCAGTCGAGGACGTGGGTCTCGACCTCGGTGCACGCCGGACCGGTGTGCCACAGCATCCCCTGCACGCCGAACGTCGTGATCAGCGCCTCGGCCAGCACCGCCGGGGCCGACGAGTTCGACTGGAAGTAGGCGTACCAGCCCGGCGACTGCCAGTGGGCGGTGGCCGGCACGACCACCCGGTCGAGGTCGGCGAGGATCGCGTCCCACGCCTCGGGCGCCTCGGGCGGATGCGCCGGGAGCTGCTCGCGCACCCAGCCCGGCTCGACTGTGGAGAACACCGGCCGGTCGGCGATCGACTCCAGGTACCGAGCCGCCCACTCCAGCACCGCCGGTCCGTCGCCCCGCAGCTCGGCCGCCGCATCCGGCCCGCCCCCGGGCACCGCGACCCCGCCCGGCGACGGAGCCGAGGTGGAGGGCGCGGTCGAGGTCGAGGTGGGGGCCGGGTCGTCGTCGCGGTCGGGGGTGGGCATGCGGCGAGGCTACGACCGTGAGCACGCCGCCGACCCGGGCCCAACCGGTCCGACCCGGGTCACGGATCGCCTACGGCGGAGGGCCATCCGGCCAACGATGAGCGCCAACGACCGGGGCAGGTAACAGTTTTCCTCCGACCCCACCTGTTACGGGCGGCATCGGGGATGGCGGTGGGGCGGGAGTAGGATCGGGCGATGGGAGAGTCCGCCGGCGCCACCGACCACGAGGGGGGGCCGCTCGGCGGCCAACCCTCCCGATTCCCCGACGAGCCCCACGGCCCCGAGGGGTACCCGTCGAAGTTCGCCAAGGAGGGGCTGACGTTCGACGACGTCCTGCTCCTCCCCGACGCGTCCTCGGTCCTGCCGTCGGAGGTGTCGACCGCCACGCGCCTCACGCCCCGGGTCGAGCTGGCGATCCCGCTGGTGTCGGCCGCCATGGACACCGTCACCGAGGCCCGCCTCGCCATCACGCTGGCCCGACTGGGCGGCCTCGGCGTCATCCACCGCAACCTCTCGATCGAGGACCAGGTCGCCGAGGTCGACAAGGTCAAGCGGTCGCAGTCGGGGATGATCGTCGATCCGGTCACCCTCCCGCCCGACGCCCCCGTCAGCGCCGCGCTCGACCTGATGGCGCACTACCGCATCTCCGGCGTCCCGATCACCGAGCCCGACGGGAAGCTGGTCGGCCTCCTCACCAACCGCGACCTCCGCTTCGCCGAGGACACGATGGTCGGCGACACGTCCCAGCCGATCTCGGAGGCCATGCGTCGCCTGCCGCTGGTCACGGCGCCGGAGGGCACCACGCTCGAGCAGGCCAAGGACCTCCTCTGGCAGAACCGCATCGAGAAGCTGCCGGTGGTCGACGACGCCGGGTACCTCCGGGGCCTGATCACCGTCAAGGACATCAAGAAGCGGTCGCAGTACCCCCACTCCACCCACGACGAGCGGGGCCGCCTGCGCTGCGCGGCCGCGGTCGGCACCGGGCCCGACGCCCTCGAACGGGCCGCCGAGCTGGTCGCCGCCGGGGTCGACATCCTCGTGGTCGACACGTCGCACGGCCACAACCAGGGCGTGCTCGACGCGGTGAAGCTCATCAAGGACCGCCACGGCGACCAGGTCGACCTCATCGCCGGCAACGTCGCCACCGGCGAGGCCACCGACGCCCTCCTCGACGCCGGCGCCGACGCCGTGAAGGCCGGCATCGGGCCCGGCTCGATCTGCACCACCCGGGTCGTGGCGGGCGTGGGCGTCCCCCAGATCACCGCCATCTACGACTGCGCGGTCGCCGCCGCCCGGCGGGGGGCCACCGTGATCGCCGACGGCGGCGTCCAGTCCTCCGGCGACGTCGCCAAGGCGATCGCCGCCGGGGCCGACGTGGTGATGCTCGGCTCGATGCTGGCCGGCGTCGACGAGTCGCCGGGCGAGATCGTCCTCCACGCCGGCGAGCGGTTCAAGGAGTACCGGGGCATGGGATCGATGGGCGCCATGAAGGCCCGGTCGTTCTCGAAGGACCGCTACTTCCAAGGCGAGATCACCGAGGCCGAGAAGCTCGTGCCCGAGGGCATCGAGGGGCGGGTGGCCTACAAGGGCCCGCTGTCGGCCGTCGTGTACCAGATCGTCGGAGGGCTCCGGGCGGCGATGGGCTACTGCGGCGCTCCGACGGTGCGCGACATGAAGGAGCACAGCCGCTTCGTGCGCATCACCGGCGCCGGGCTGCGGGAGAGCCACCCGCACGACGTGCAGATCACCGCCAACGCCCCCAACTACGGCACCTGGGGTTGACCCCACCCGCGAGGATGGGGCGGTGGCCCCGACCCTCACCACCGAGCGGCTCGTGTTGCGCCCGTGGCGGGAGTCCGATCGCGGTCCGTTCGCCGAGCTCAACGCCGACCCGGTCACGATGGAACGGCTGCCGACCGTGCTCGACCGGGCCGCCAGCGACGACCTCGCCGAGCGCATCGGGGCCGGCCTCGACGAGCGCGGCTGGGGGCTGTGGGCGGTCGAGGTGCCGGGCCGCACCGGGTTCGCCGGGTTCGTCGGCCTGAACCCGCCCGACTTCGAGGCCGACTTCACGCCGTGCGTCGAGATCGGCTGGCGGCTCCACCGCGACCACTGGGGCCACGGCTTCGCCACCGAGGGCGCCCGGGCCGTGCTCGACCACGCCTTCACCGTCGTCGGCTTCGACGAGATCGTGTCGTTCACGTCGGTCGGCCACGCGGCGAGCCGCCACGTGATGGAGAAGATCGGTCTCCACCACGTCGGCGAGTTCGACCACCCGCGCCTCGCCGGCCACCACCTGGAGCGCCACGCGCTCTACCGGATCACCGCCGAGCAGCACCGCGCCGCGGCCGCGACCTGACGGACCCCCGTGACCCCGCGGCCGCAGCCGGGGGTAACGGTTTTCCTCCGACCCCAGGTGTTACCGGGTAACGGTTTTCCTCCGACCCCAGGTGTTACCGGAGCTGGTAGGTGCGGGCGAAGTACTCGCTGGTGGCGAGGAGCTGGCGCCGGAGGACGAGGTCGTCGACCCGGGACAGGCGGTCGGCCCAGAAGGCGACGTCGGCGGCGCTCGGCGACCGGCGGAGCAGGGCGTCGTAGGCGACCCGCACCCGGAACCGGCGCGACTCCGGCGTGGCGTAGAACACCGCCGCGGTCCGGCTGCGCAGCTCGCCCGAACGGAGGCGGTCGGCCCAGTAGGCGAGGCCGGCCGCGTCCGCGGTCCGACCGAGGGTCACCCGGTACACCTCCTCGACGTAGCCCTCGGGCGTGCCGCCGCCCCGGGCGTACAGCTCGGGCGAGGCGAGCAGGTTGACGACCAGCTCGCGCTGGGTCATGCCCGCCTCCAGGCGGCTGGCCCAGTACTCGCGACCGCGCTCGTCGGCCGAGCGGCCCAGCACCCGCTCGTAGGCGGCGTCGACCGCGCCGGCCAGCCCCTCGGGCGAGCGGTCGCGCTGGGCGATCCACTCGGCCCGGCGGGTGCCGCCGCGCATGGACTCGGTGCCGAACCAGACGAGGGAGTCGGAGGGCTCGCCCGCGCCCAGGTCCATGTCGAGCTGGCGGACGAACGCCTCGACCCTCGTCGTGAAGCCACCGGTGCGGGGGTCGCCGGCGTCGGGCTGCGAGTAGTCGCACACCCCGTCCGGGAAGATGTGCTCCAGCCGGGCGATCTCCCCGGTGGTCGGCGTCCACGCGCCGTAGTCGCCGTCGGCGACCGCCTGGACGACGGTCTTCGTCTGGCACTTGAACACCGACCCGGTGATCGGGGCGCCCGCCTGGCGGCGGCTGGTCGAGTGGGTCGGGAACGCCTCGGTGCAGTCGCCCGCCGGGCCGTCGTCGAGGACGCCGTCCCACACGTCGTCACCGGAGTGCAGCAGCGTGCCGTCGGTGGCGAAGCAGCTGTCGACCGCGGCGGCCGGCTTGTTGCCCGCGACGCCGCCCGCCGGGTTGTCCTGGATGTTGGTGATCCACTCGTGGAGCACCTCGAGCGCCATCGCCGTCTGGTCGAACTGGGCCGACGGCCGCCCGTCGGTGAACCAGATCACCTGGTTGTCGGCGTGGCCGCTCTCGTCGATCATGCGCTGCCGGGTGACGAAGGACTGCGACGTGTTGTGCATGTCGAGCTCCTCCTCCAGGTAGTGGCGCCAGTCGATGAAGGGGATGTCGGGCGCCCCCCGGAAGACCAACCCGGTCTCGTAGGCGCGCTGCATGGCGATCAGGTCTCCCTCGCGCCGGGGCGCGGGCAGGACGCCGTCGGGTGAGAGCTGCATCTGGCGGGACGACCACGGGTCCATCTCGGTCACGTCGGTGCACTTGCTCGTGTAGAAGGGACAGCCCTCCTCGACCATGTCGGCCGGGTCCTTCCAGGAGCCGATGTTGGCGTTCAGGTCGAGGAACTCCGCCGGGCTGAGGTCGCCCGCCTCGAGCGCCTCGAGGCCGTACTGCACGCCGACGTTGTCCCACGGGTTGCGGCCGTAGCCGGACTCGTCGACGCCGTAGACGTTGATGGCGTCCGCGGCGTGGGTCCACTCGACGCCCTCCGTGCCCTCGGCGAGCTTGTCGATGTCGTCGACGTCGGTGAAGGTCGGGTTGAGCACGAGCGGCGTCAGCCCGTACCAGCCGCTGCGGCACTCGGTGATGCCGGGCGTCGGCGCGCCCGGCTCGGTCCGCGGCGGGGTCGCCCCGATCAGGGGGTAGAGGAGGCCGTAGATCTGGTTCCACTGGCTGATGTCGCCGCTGCTCAGGTTGCGCGGCGTGCGCTCGGAGTTGAGCCCGTGGATCAGCTCGCGCTCCTCGACGTCGGTCCACCGGTCGCGGTTGGCGGAGGTCATCTCGAACCAGTGCTCGATCAGCTCGCAGTCACCGATGTGGATCGCCTGGGTGATCATGTCGGAGTACGAGTACTGCGGCACCCCGCCGTCGAGCAGGCCCGGGTGGTTCTGGGCGTACACGTACTGCTGGATGCCACCGCCCGACCCGCCGACCGCGACCGTGTAGGTCGGATCGCCGTGGCGGTCGACGAAGTGCTCCTTCACCATCACCGCCGTCTGGCCGCCGACGGTCAGGTTGTAGTGGGTGCTCGTCCGGGTGCCGGTCGAGGCCAGCACGGCGTACCCCTGCGACAGGGCGGCGTCGTACATGCTCGCGTCGACCGACAGGCGGCCCTGGTAGCGACCGATGGCCACGCCGCCGCTGAAGCTGAACAGCGCCCGCCCGTTCCAGAGCGAGTCGTCCGGCGACCACGGGTCGGTCTCGGTGGTCGGGGCCAGCATGGCGATCGAGTAGATGAAGCGGTTGATCGTGCCCCGCTCCCACCGGATCACGTAGGGGACGGTGTCGCCCTCGCTCGTGGTCGTGGTGGCGATGTCGTCGGGGAGGTCGGCCGGGTCGGCGAGCGGCCGGTACTGCCCGCCGGTGGTGCGGTAGCGGTACTCGACGACCGGGTCGATCTCGCAGTCCTTGCTCCAGCCGATGATCGTCGCCTCATCGGTCGGGTAGCCGCGGCCGTCGCTCGGGTAGTCGCCGTTCTCGTCCTCCTCGGCGACGGGGATGCCCTGGCCGTCCTGGTTGTCGATCTTGGGCTGACCGAGGCCCTCGCGCGCGGTCGTGCACACGAAGGGATAGGTCGGATCGATCGGGTCCATCGAGTGCTCCGACGGATGGTCGGTGGGCGCGGCCGCGACCGGACCGACCGGCGCTCCGAGCAGCCCGACGACGAGGGCGAGCGCCACGCCCGCGGTCGCGCGGTGTCGGCGCCCACGGCGTGGCGGCCGCTCGCCTCCCCCCCGACGACCTTCGGGCACCTTCGGATCGTGGTGGAGCATCGGTCGCCTCTTCCCTTCGTGTCCGAGCCGGCGGGCCCGAGTGTGACATAGGTCAACCGACGCCGCGCCCGGTGGCCGGCGCCGCCGCCGGAACGAGGCATCGACGGGGCCCCCTCCGGCCCGCCGCCGACCGTGCCGTACAGTGCCGCCCCGATGGACCGAGGGGCGGCTCGCGAGGCACCGAGCGGGGTGGTGACGACCCTGCGACGGGGAGGTCGCGGGCTGGTGGTCGGCGACGTCGCGGTGGCGGTGGGGCTGGGCGTCCTGGCCGCCCTCGTACGGCGTGACCTGCCCACCAACGGCTTGATCTACGACGACGCGTGGGTGGCGGCCGGCGCGGGCCACGCCGGCTTCGACGACATCCTGACCATCTCGACGAACCACCCGGGCTTCTCGCTGCTGCTCATGACGTGGTCGCGCCTGGTCTGGGACGCCTCGGTCGCCTTCGTCGTCCCCGCGCTGGTCGCCGGCGTGCTCGCCGCTCCGGTGGCCTACCTGGCCCTCACGCGCCTGCGCGTCCACCGGGCCGCCGCCCTGAGCGCCGCCGCCCTGCTCGTCGTGGCCCACATCCACGCCGTGTACTCGGCCCGGGTCAAGCCGTACACGGGCGAGACGCTGATCGGCCTGGTCGCCATGGTCGCCACGCCGATCGTCGCGGGCCGCCGCTGGCGGTGGCGGACCGCGGCCGTCTGGACGGCCGCGGCGCTCGCGGTGGGCACCTACAGCGCGTTCGCCACGGTGATCGCCGGCACCGCCACCCTGGTGGCGGCGGCCCATCCGCGGGGCGACCGGACGCGGCGCCTCGCGGCGCTGGCGGTGCAGGGCCCGATCCAGCTCGCCCAGCTCCTCCTGCTGTCCCGGCGCTACGACTCCGCGACGGTCGCCGAGGACTGGGGCCGCTACGGCGGCTACTTCGAGTTCGACGAGCCGCTGACGTTCCCCCGGCAGGTGATCACGCACCTCCGCCGGTTCGGACAGACGGTCCTCACCGTCGACTCCATCCCGGCCCTGGCCCTGGTCGTCGTGGCCCTGGTGGGGCTCGCCTGGACGGCATGGCGAGGCGACCGACGACGGGCGATCGCCGCCCGGCTCCTCATCGTGCAGCTCGCCGTCGCGTTCGTGGGGGCGCTGGCGCGCCAGATCCCCTTCGGGCCGGCTCCGAGCAACCCCCTGTTCCCGGCGGGGCGGGCGATGCTCTGGCTGCTCCCCGCCCTGGTGGGGGGAGTGGCACTCGGCGCCGACATGGTCATCCGCTCGGTCGACTCACGGTGGGGCCGGCCCTGGAACCGGGTGGCGGCCGCGATCGGCCTCGTCGCCACCCTCGCCGTCACCGCGTCGAACGTGACCGTTCCGCAGTCCTACGACATGGGTGCACGAACCGCGGCGGAGTTCACGGAACGCCACCTCCGCGAGGGCGACGTGCTCGTCGTGCTCCCCAACGCGACCTGGAGCTATGCCGCGGAACCGTCGGCGGACGCGGGGATCCGATCCGATCCCACGACGCTGCAGGGGTTCGTCCCGACCTTCACGCGGCCCGGCACGTTCTCGACCCGCGAGTGGGACGGGCGCACCGAGACCCTCGGGCCGCAGGTCGCGGCCGCCGACCGGATCGTCATCGTCAACGGTTGGGTCGGACTCGGCGAGGGCCGCGTCCGCGAACTGGAGACCTCCCTGACCGAGATGGGCTTCGCTCCCGACGCCGAGCACCGCGACCAGACGTTCGTCGTCACGGTGTGGCAGCGGCCGGGCTGAGGCGCCTCCCGTTCCCGCACCGCGGCTCGGCCGCGCCGCTCGGGATCCCTGCGTTCAGCGTTCGGCGGCGACCAGCTCGGCGATCTGCACGGCGTTGAGCGCGGCACCCTTGCGCAGGTTGTCGTTCGACACGAACAGGGCGAGGCCCCGGCCGTCGGGCACGGTCTCGTCGACCCGGAGTCGACCGACGTAGCTCGGGTCGGCACCCGCGGCGAGCAGCGGCGTCGGCAGGTCGGCGAGGGCGACGCCCGGCGCGGCGGCCAGCAGCTCCGCCGCCTCCTCGGGGGCGAGCGCCCGTGAGAAGCGGGCGTTGATCGCCAACGAGTGGCCGGTGAACACCGGCACCCGGACGCACAGCCCCGAAACCGGCAGGTCAGGCAGGCCGAGGATCTTGCGGCTCTCGTTGCGGAGCTTCTGCTCCTCGTCGGTCTCGTCCCGGCCGTCGTCGACGATCGAGCCGGCGAGCGGCACGACGTTGAAGGCGATCGGCGCCGGGAACTTCGAGGGGGGCGGGAAGTCGACCGCCGCGCCATCGTGGGCGAGCTCGGCGGCCTTGTCGCCGGCGGCGGCCACCTGGTCGGCCAGCTCCTCGACCCCGGCGAGACCCCCGCCCGAGACGGACTGGTAGGTCGACACGACCATGGCCTCGAGCCCCGCCGCCCGGTGCAGCGGCGCCATCACCGGCATGAACGCCATCGTCGTGCAGTTGGGGTTGGCGATGATGCCCTTGGGGCGGTCGGCGATCGCCTCGGGGTTGACCTCGGAGACCACGAGCGGCACGTCGGGGTCCATCCGCCACGCCGAGGAGTTGTCGATCACGACCGGCCCGGAGTCGGCGATGCGCTCGGCGGTGGCCCGCGACGCCGACGCGCCCGCCGACATCAGCACGATGTCGAGGTCGGACAGGTC
>Ga0123332_1001329_pt1 | contig 24310 bp, 21 predicted proteins | sample BioC12SIPDNA_4_FD_89958 | JGI IMG/M metagenome (GOLD analysis project Ga0123332, IMG submission 89958) | Anaerobic biogas reactor microbial communites from Washington, USA - Biogas_R2_A C12 SIP DNA | ecosystem: Engineered > Bioreactor > Anaerobic > Unclassified | place: Washington, USA... | reverse complement strand
TGGTGCTGAAGGATTCCGTAGAGCGCGATCGGAAAGCTGGTGATGACGATCAAGGTGAGCAGGCGCTCCAGCTGTTCCCGCCGGCGTAGATACAGCAGCAGGGAGGCAAACAGGGCGACGTAGCACAGCGTGCTGACGGTACCCTGCAGGCGTTGGTATGAGCCCAGCAAGCTGGTCCGAGGCTCTACCGACCACGCCGTAGAGAACAGGTAAACGGCCGCAGTCGCCAGAGCTGGAACGACCAGCGGCGTCTTGAGCAATCCGCGCACCCCTGCGAGCATCTCTGTCCGCGAGCGGAGCTTGGCGGCGTACTGCGCCACGCCAACGATGACAAGCAATGCAATAGCGAGCGATAGCGCGCGGAACACTCCCAGCTTGTCGGGCTCAAAGACGCGAAAAGAGTAGGTGTTGAAGAACAGCGGAACCGCGACGAGTGCGAGCAGCCAGAGCGGCTCGATCAGATTCGTGGCCAGCCTGCCGACCCGAGACATACATACTCCAGTCAGTGGGATCATTCGGCGAGAATACGTCACCGTAGAATGACGGGCAAGATCAGGGCTCTGCTGTTCGCTCTCCGCGCCGTGCACGCTCCTTGAGCACACGGGCATAGACGCCTTCTACATCGGAGAGCATGCGCTCTGCCGTAAAGGCCCGTGCCCGGGCGAGGGCGCCGTTCGCGAGCCGTGCGCGCAGAGCGGGGTCGTCGAGCACCCGATTCAGTGCGGCGACCAGAGCAGCTGGGTCACGCGGTGGAACCACCACACCGGAGACGCCATCCTCATTGACATAACTTGTCCCGGTGCCCAGCTCGGTACTGATGATCGGCAGGCTCGAAGCGAGTGCTTCCACCTGTACAAGGCCAAAGGCCTCGCTGCGCTCGCTCGCTGGGAGGCAAAAGACGCTGGCCGCTCCATAGTAGGCCGGCAGCTCGGAATCCGGTATCGCTCCGGCAAACACCACGCGATCGCCCAGGCGCAAAGCCAAAGCTCGAAGCGCCTCGCGTTCGGGACCATCGCCGACGATGAGAAGCCGCCCATGTACCTGGTTCATCGCTTCCACCAAGTACTCCAGACCCTTGTAGTAGCGCAGAACCCCCACAAAAAGCACCCAGGGGCCCGGGCCGTGCCGCCGCGAGACGCTTTCCACATCTATGGGCGCGACCTCCTGAAACGGCTTCTGACGAATGCCGTAGGGCACCACGGTGCACCTCTGCTGCACCTGGCGCAGAACGACCGAGCTGGCCAGGTAGTTCGGAGAACCGACCAGGATGCGGTCCACTCGTCGGAGTATCAGCCTCATGGCGGGCCCATAGAGCGCCGCCAGGCGCTTTTGGCGCACGATATCGCTGTGGTAGCTGAGCACCGTGGGCCGGCGGCTGAGGTGCGGCCACTGGGATAGCTCGCCGGGAGGGTAGGGGAAATGCAGGTGTGTGATATCGGGGCGCTGCCTGGCAACCCACCAGGGCATGACCAGGCTCATCGGGGTCGAGGCGGCCTGCACAAGCCTGGCGCACTTGATCACCGTGACCCCGTTGCGCATCTCTTCCTGCGTGCGAGCCGAGCGAGAGGTCACCAACACGGTGACGTCATGCCCGGCCGCGGCCTGGCCCTCAGCCAACAGCTTGACGTGGTTTTCGATCCCGCCGAGGACGGGGTAGTAGTCCTTGTAGATGTGCAGTATCTGCATCGGGCCTCGCACCAGAGTAAATGCAACCGCATCGCTGGGGCAGAGTGTACCACATCTTGACGGAGGCCGTGATGGCCGGCTCCTGAGATCCTTGCCGGACGCGTGGGTCAATACTATACTGCGGCCACGATCGTCCAGGGGCCAAAGGCATGGGGGGGAGTATGCATCGCACATTCCGTACCAGTCAGAAACGGGAGCAGGTCGACCTCGCGGGGGTGTGGGACTTTGTCCAGGATCCGCAGGATCGTGGTCTGCTCGAAGAGTGGTACGGCGGCGCATTCCCTTCCGATCCGATCAGGCTCTGGGTGCCCGGCGTATGGAATACCCACCGTACGCTGCTGAACTATGAAGGCATCGGCTGGTACCGGTGCCGGTTCGATCTTGCCCCCTGTCGCGCTGCAAGACTGTGCTTCGCCTCGGTCATGCACCAAGCCAACGTCTGGCTCGATGGTGAGCCAGTGGGCGAGCACTATGGTGGCTATTCCCCGTTCTCGATCTTGATCATTGCACCTCGCCAGGGAGCCCATGAGTTGGTGGTGCGGGTGGATAGCACCCACGATGGGTCTTCGACTATCCCCTCGGATCGGCTGGACTGGTTCCGCTATGGAGGCATTCCTCGACCAGTGTGGATCGAACTCCTCCAGGGCGAGGCGTACGTCGATTCCTTCCGCGTGGCGCCCGTTCTCAATGATGGACAGGCTGCACTCAACGTGCGGGCCGAATTGGTCTCGTTGTCCGAGGAGACCCGCAGAGTCGCCTGGGAGTTGTTCCTGGATGATATGCCAATAAGGTCAGGCGAGACGGCCGTGGAGCGTGGCGCGTCCGAGATAGTGATGTTCGGCCAGAGCCTGGACGGCGTGGAGATCTGGTCGCCAGAGAACCCGCGGCTATACCAGGTTCGCTTGGAACTGCAACAGGATGATGTCATCGAGCGCACGGGCTTTCGTGAGGTCGCAGTCACGGGCGAGGAACTGCTTCTGAATGGAGCGCCCCTGCGAATTAGGGGCCTCAATCGACACGAGGATCATGCCGAATGGGGTCCGGCAATCCCCGAGCACCTGATGCTCAGGGATCTGCAACTGCTCAAGGATATGGGAGCGAACGCCATCCGAGGGGCGCACTATCCCAACGACCAGCGGTTCCTGGACCTCTGTGATGAGCTGGGCATCCTCTTTCTAGAGGAGATCCCTCTCTGGGGCTTTCGCGCCGATCAGCTGGCATCGGACGTCATCAGCGATCGTGCGGCGGCGATGGTGTGGGCGATGGTTGAGAGGGATGTATCTCATCCGTGCATCTGGGCCTGGAGCGTGCTGAACGAGTGCGCTACCGATACCGGAGTGGGTCGGGCGATCGTCTCCCGCTTGGTGGACACCGTGCACGAGATCGATCGTACCCGGCCGGTGACCTTTGCCAGCGATCGCGCGGCTCGGGATCGCTGCTTTGACCTGGTGGATTTCGTATGCCTGAATGCCTATCACGGTTGGTACACGCATGATCAAAGCTGGCCGGAGTTTCTGGATCGGATGCGTGCCGTGATCGGCGCAAAGCCGATGATCGTAACCGAGTTTGGCGCCGGCGCGATCTACGGATGGCATGCGCTGGAGGATGGCGTCGTCTGGAGCGAGGAGTATCAGGCGAAGGTTCTCGCGGACTGCCTCAGGCACTTTCTGGCACGGCCCGATCTCTGCGGGTTCTTTATCTGGCAATTCTATGACACCCGGACAGACAAGGGCCAAGACGGGGCCAGAGCACTGGCACGCCCGCGCAACTATAACAACAAGGGCCTCTTGAACGAGTACCGGCAGCCCAAGCTCGCGTACTACCTGACGCGAGATCTCCTGAGCCAGTTCAAGCGTTAGGTCCATCCCGGCCCGACGGGGGCGGCATACTCACCCGAGGCCCGGAGGGTAGGGCGCGATGCCGGTGACTGGCTCAAGGAGCGACAGATGCTCGCCCATGCTCCGCTCCGTCCGGGGGTGCCTTGCCTCGCGGGCGATGTCGCAGAGAGGCACGAGGACCGTCGAGCGTTCGAGCATGCCCGGGTGCGGTATAGAGAGCACCTCCGTACTGATCTCTATGGCGTCGTAGAGCAGGATATCGAGATCGATGATCCGGGGCCCGTTGCGGCGGGAGGGCTGGCGGCCCATATCCTGCTCGATCTGTTTGAGTAGCCGCAGCAGTGCGTGTGGCGTGCGGTCCGTGCTGATCTCACAGACGGCGTTGAGGAACCGAGCCTGCTCGAGATAGCCCCAGGGCTCCGTCTCATAGAGCGGCGAGCGACGTATCACCGCCTCGCCGGCCTTCTCCAAGAGTCGGTACGCCTCGGCGATGGCGGCCTCCCGATCCCCGATATTGGAGCCCAACCCCAGGTATGCTGTGGCCACGGACCTATCGCTCCTCGGGCGAAGCGATGCCAGAGGGCTGCGTGGCGCCAAGAGCCGCATCGGCGATTGTGACAGCCTCCAACCCAGCCCGCACGTCATGGACTCTGACGATGTCCGCGCCGCAGCGCGCGACCGCGTAAGCCAGCGTGGCCACTGTGCCGATCGTCCGCTGTTCGGGGGGCAATCCCAATGTGTAGCCAACAAAGGACTTGCGGGAGGGACCCAGCAGTAGCGGCTGCCCCAGCGTACGCAGTGTTCCGGCGCGCTCGATGATCCGCAGGCTCTGCTCAACCGTCTTGCCAAAGCCCAACCCGGGATCCACGAATAGGCGCGGCTGCTCGATTCCCTGTGCCTGGGCGGCATCGCGGAGATCGGCCAGTGCCTCGATCACATCCAGCATCAGGTCCGGATACCGGACGCCCACGTAGCGATTCCCTAACCCGGATTGTGTGCTGACCGTGGCGTCGAGACGGTTGTGCATCAGCACCACGGGTGCTTGGCTTGCAGCGAGGGTCGCGGCCATCCCGGCATCGCGCTGCATACCGTGAATGTCGTTGATCATATCGGCGCCCTCGCTGAGCGCCGCGCGTGCCACCGCGCTCTTGTAGGTATCTACAGAGAGCGGGACACGCGAGGATTCCCGGATAGCCACGATCACCGGGATCAGCCGGCGGAGTTCCTCATCCTCGTCGACGGGGAGTGCGCCCGGACGGGTGGATTCGGCGCCGACGTCCAGGATGTCGGCACCGTCCTCCTCCATGGCCAGTGCCTGCTCCACCGCGGTGCGGATCGCTCGCTCCACCGCGCGCCCACCGGACATGGCGCCATCACCCGAGAAAGAGTCCGGGGTGACGTTGATGATGCCCATCACGAGAGTTCGTTGTCCCCAATGGATCTGGCGGTCTCCGATGGCCGACGTAAAGGGGATGGGCTCCAACGCTGCCGCGATGGCTGCACGCATCTCAACGCCCAGTTGGAGGCTGGCCGGCGTCGACGACGCCTCGAGAGCGCCGATCGCCTGCTCCAGCTCACGAATCGTCACGCAGCCCGTGAACACTGCGCCCGGCTGAGACGGGTCATCCCCAGTCGGGAGCCCCAACGAATGGCCTAGGTCAGCCAGCGCTCGCGCGCCCGCCGCTCCCCGCGATCTGGCACGCACGACCAGAGAGGATCGGGCTAGTTGATCGATGAGCTTGTCGGGCCCGAGGCCCAGCTCTATCAGCAACGCAGGCAGGCGTACCAGTCTCCCGGCATCCTCGATGCCGATGGTGTAGGCACGCCTGTGCTCTTGCGTTGGACGGAGGTTGTTCATCGGCGAGGTGATAGCACGCACACGCGCGTGTCTTCACTCAGCTGCGATGCGGTCACCTTGAGGGCGTCCTCTGGCTGCGACTCTTTGGCTTCCATCTCGGTGAGGAAGCGCGTCACCGTTGCCAGGTCACGGTCCATATCGGCGATCCGGTATCGCATCGGAATGACGAGCTTGGGCTCCAGCAGATTGACGACCTCTGCGGCACGGGGGCCCGCCAGCACGTCTTTCCCGCCCACCGGAATCATCAGCACGTCGATACCATCGAACTCCTCGATCTGCTCCTGGGTGGGCACATGTCCGAGGTCTCCCAGGTGGCAGATCGTCATATCCTCAAGCTCAATGATATAGGCGGTGTTGCGTCCAAAGCGCGCGCCCTCTTGATCATCGTGATAGCAGGTCACGCCGATCACAAAGACCCCGCCGACCTCGTACTCGCCCGGTCCCGAGATTACATACGGATCGTCGCGCACGATGCGCACGTAGTTGTTCGCGGGATCGTCGTGAGAAACGGTAACCAGATTGGCGGCCATGCGCGCGAGCCGGAAACCGGATTCGGGCGCGAAAGGGTCCGTCACCACAGTGGCCCCCCGACCACGTATACGAAAGCAGCCTCCACCGTACCAATTGATCTCCATGCACACTCCGTTTCGTATTGGGGCTGTGCCTACAACGCCTTCCATCGCTCGTAGAAGGCGAATGACTTGATCGTGCTCTCAGGCCACCCCAGCATGTGGCACTTTTCCCAGATATAGTAGCAATACGTATCAAAAGACACCAAAGCGGGGCAGCGATGATCTACATGCGGTATGAAGCCTCCCTCAGCCACTGCTGGCTCGATCCGCTTGAGCTCGCTGAGCACGGCCTCCCTCCCCTCCCAGAGCGCGTACTTGTCAAAGCCACCTCGGATAAGCAGCGAGCGCCCATACTGCTCTCTCAGCGCAACCGGATCGTTTCCAGGATGCACCTCCAGCGGAAACATACAGTTCACCCCGATTTCCAGCCAGAGCGGGATGAGCTTTAGGATGAGGCCGTCGCAGTCGGTCCAGATGATATCGATGCCATGTTGGCGGAGGAGCCGAGTTACACGGCTCATGTGAGGCATGATGCGCTCTGAGAAAAACCGCGGATTGAGGATCGGCCCGCTGTTGAAGGCGATATCCTCCCAGCCGCCTGCGGCGTCGATAAAGCCACGCTCCAGGATGGCCGGCATCTGTGAGAGCGCCAGGTCTGCCTGGTGTGCCACCATCTCCTCAACGAGATCGGGATCATCCATCGAAAGCAATGCCAGGCGCTCGAAGCCGGTCCAGTCGCGAATGCGTCCGATGTACGAGCCCAGGTCCGTGACCACGGGGCTGGAGGACGCACGAGAGCGGCGCTCCAGGGCATCGATCTCATCGGCCCGATAGGCACGCTCCGGCCGTGCCGGATCCAGGAACTCATCCCGAAAGGCTAGCCAGCTCTCGCGGTCGCGGATGGGGAACTGCAGAAAGTGCGGGATCGTCTCCGTGCCGGACGCCTTGTCCTGCCTTAGCACACCGATGCCATCCCGGTACGTGATCGTCGTTTCGGTGCGCTCGAGTACCTCCACGGGGCGAAGGGGCAAGGCGCCGAGCTGCGCGTCTACATGCTCCATCTGCTCGACGCCAAAGAACGTCTCCACGGCATCGTCCGGTATCGAGCCGTCGGATCTCCTCAACTGGGGTGGCAGGTTACCCTGGCGCATCCAGTCTTCCTTGAGCTCTGTCCAGTAGCCGAACTCGAGATGAGAGATGCAGTCCACCGACTGAAAGTGCATGATCCGGTTGAATCGCTCACGTGCCGACAGGGGTGGCGTATAGGTCCCCCAGCCACGACGCAGGTCCGTCATAGTCCCTCCCTGTCGACTGCTGGGCCCGGCAGCACATCCACAGGCGCGCCGGCCTGTGCTGAGGCGTAGGCGGCCAGGGCTACCCGCAGAGCCCATAGGCCGTCCTCGCCGCTGCTGACGGGCTGCCGCCCGGCTCGGATGGCTTCCAGAAAGTCATCGATCAAGAGCGCGTCCAGATCGCTGCCCCAACCGATCCACTTGGGGCGTGCGGGTTCTGCGGGGTAGTACTCCAATCGCTGCCCAAAGAGATCAGCTGTCGCGCTGGCCTCTGATCCGATGAGCTTGATGGTCACATCGCCCCAGGTGGGAAAGCTCCCCGGGCGGCTCCAGCTGCAATCCAGCGTGGAAAAGGTGCCGCCGCTCATCTCAATCGTCAGCAGCCCGCTATCGTCCCAGTCCTGATGATACAGCCCGTGGCCGATCTCCGCGTACACCCGTTGTGGATCTCTGCCGGTGATCCGCCTCAGAAGATCGGCAACGTGAACAGCATGGTCGATCACCGCTCCGCCGCCGGAGCGCTCTCTCTCGATAAAGAACCCGCCCGGCATCGTGCCTCTGTTGGTGCAGCGCAGGGCGAGCACATCACCGAGTTCGCCTGCGCGCGCACGAGCAGCCAGAGCCTGGAAAGCCGGGCTGAAGGGGCAAGGGAAGGAGATGGCCAGAACGAGGCTCGCTTGCCGATAGGCCTCCACCATGGCGACGGCATCAGGAATCCGTGTCGCCAGTGGTTTCTCCACCAACGCATGTACGCCGGCCCGCGCCGCAGCCAGCGCCAGAGGCGCATGGTGTACATTGTCCGACGTGATGATCACGGCATCGACACGCTCGAGAAACTCGGCCGGGCCAGAGGCGACGGATACGCCCGTCTGGGCAGCGATCTGGTGGGCCAGGTCTCGATTCGTCTCCTCGAGCAGAAGGATCTCGTCGAGATCATCGCGAGCGCACACCGCGTTCAGGTAGCTGCGCGCGTGCATGTGATCCAGGCTCCAGATTCCCACTCGGTTTGCCGTATGACTCATGGTGGCAGCACCTGACCTGACCTGGCCGATTCGAGGGCCGCGAGCGCGACTCGTAGAGCGTCCAGAGCCTCGGACGGCTTTACCAAGGGCCGCTCCTGCCCGCGCAGGCACCGCATCCAGTGCTCCATCTGTTCCAGGAAGGGGCTAGCGCGGGTGAAGCTGGTGGGGAGGCCGCCATACTCCGCCCGGCCGAGCGGCTCCAGATCGGTGCTCAGGGCCACGTCACGATCGCTATCGTAGGTGATCAACCCGGCGTCGCCAGCGAGTTCTCCGGAAATGCGAAACCCCTCGCCCTTTGTCGCAGAGCTCTCCACCTCGGCGATGGCCCCGCTGCGGAACCTCAGCGTGGTGAGTGCATAGGCCGCGGCGGCGTCTCGCACGCGGGAGGCCGCCCGGCAGTACACGCGCTCCACAGGGCCCGCCGTCCAGAGCAGCCAGTCAAACTCGTGAATGCCCAGGTCCAGAACCACGCCACCCCCCTCGGCCGGGTCGATGCGCCAGCCCGAGAGCGCCGTGGCGGTCTCGCGAGACATGTGTATCATGGCGATCTCGCCGATGGCTCCCGAAAGCACCTGGTCATGCAGGGTGCGCAAGAGAGGCAGGTGACGCGCCACGTGTGCCGTCATCAGGAAAAGGCCCGCGGCGTCGGCCGCCTCGATCATTCGCTCTCCGTGCGAGATCGATCGCGCCAGGGGCTTTTCCACAATCACGTGCTTGCCGGCCCGGAAGGCGGCCAGGGCCGGTTCCGCGTGGTGTGCCGGGGGCGTACAGACGATCACCGCGTCAATATCGAAGCTCTCCACGAGTGCGCTCAGCGACTCGGCGACACGGGCACCATGCTCCCCCGCAAGACGTGCGGCGTGCGCCCTCGTCCTGCTCCAGACGGCAACCAGTTCGGCGCTCTCGCAGGTGCGGATGGCGGCGGCATGCCGGGCCCCCATGTGACCGGCCCCCGCAATCGCCAGTCGCACAGGCCTATCACCCATCGGATCCTCCACCGGCTGGACCGGCCTTGTCGATGACGTAGGCCAACTCGCTATCGTAGAGGTGTTCGCGAACCGTCCAGACTCTCTGGGCGCAGATCTGCTCCATGCGTCGCCGGTAGGTGGCGAGCATGCCGCGATCTCGCCGGCCTCCGAGGCTAGCGGTGGGAAAAGAGACCACCACGTGCCGGGCAGGCACAGAGGCCACGATCCTCTCGCCGGCGTTTCGTTCGATCAGCTCAAGGCAGGGTACCGACTTGAGCAGCAGAGCCACGTCCGCAGGCGTAGCCGGGCTCTCGGCCAACACATCGCCCACCTCGGCAGAACCCTGAACCCCCAGCAGCGGCATGGCCTGCCACAAGAAAGCCATCAGATCATGGAAGATGTCCAGCGCATGATATCGAGCACCGGGCGTCAGCGGCATCCACGGAATAGACAGCGGGTTGAGGCCACAGGCGAGGTCCAGCACCGACTTCACCGGGGCCAAGGGGGCGAACAGGTCCTGGTAAAAGCTCTCAAGGATCGATATCCGTTCACGGCTGGATTGGTGAGCACGCATGATCGTTCGGCAGGCTTCCTTGGTCTGAGCGGGCTGTCCTGAGCTTTGGGCTTCGCGCAGGAGCGCGAGTGCAGCGCCATAATCTCGGCGTCCTGAAAGGTAGACCGCGCCGATCTGATGGAGCTTGCGGCGGGTTGACTTGATCGCGTCTTTGAGCGTGTGGCCCGCTGCCAATTCGGTTGCGCCCACTCTGGCCACCACATCCCGCTGGATATGCTGGTACTTGGCTGAGGCAAGAACCCGAGTCACCAATTCGTCCAGCCGCTCATCGGGCTTCATGCCGATTGCGCTCCCTCAACGACCAAAACGTACTCACCGCGGGCGCCCTGGCCCTCCACGTGTGTGATCAGGTCCGACAGGCGCCCGCGCACGACCTCCTCATAGAGCTTGGTCAGATCGTTCGCCAGTGCGGCTCGCCGATCGCCAAAGACCTCCAGGGCGTCTCTGAGGGCCGCAACCAAGCGGTGCGGGCTCTCATAGTACACGAGCGTATAGGGCGATGCGGCGTCCGCCAGGAAAAAGCGTCGGCGAGCGCCTGGCCTGCGTGGCGTAAAGCCGCGATAGGTATAGCTGTGGACGGCCAGCCCCGATAGCACCAAAGCCATCGTAGCCGCCGAAGGGCCTGGAATCAACGTGACCGGGAGCGACTCCTCGATCGCCCGGCGAACCGCCGTATAGCCCGGGTCGGCGATGCCCGGCGTACCGGCTGTTGTGACAAGCGCTACCGATCGCCCTGCGCGCACGTGCTCGATGACTGTCTCGGTTGCCTTCTGCTGGTTGTGCTCAAAGAAAGAGATGAGCGGCTTTCTGATGCCATAGTGCTTTAGGAGCCGGCCGGTGACGCGTGTGTCTTCAGCGGCAACCACGTCCACCAGACGGAGCGTCTCCAGCGCACGCAGCGTGATATCTCCCAGGTTGCCGATGGGTGTCGCCACGAGATAGAGCGCCGGCACGGTGGGCTTGGCGCCAGCCGCCTCGAACTCACTGCCCATCTTTATCTCGCGAGTCCCGGCGTTCCCAGCAAAGCACCAGATCCTTGGCCGCTCGCACCTCGTCGAGGCGTCGCAGCGGAGCTCTCGTGGGGGCTTCATGCAGCCACTCGGGATGATCTACGGCCTCCTGCGCGATGCGCTCCAGGGCGTCCGCAAACGCGTCGAGCTCGCGCTTACTCTCCGTCTCGGTGGGTTCGATCATCAGAGCTTCATGTACGATCAAAGGAAAGTAGTTGGTCGGCGGATGGTAGCCATAGTCGATCAGCCGCTTGGCGATATCGAGCGCCCGAATCCCAGGGGCGCCCTGTAGCCGGCCCTCCAGCACAAACTCGTGCATGCACGTTCTTGGGTAGGGGAGTGGGTAGGTCCGGCGCAGACGCTCCTGCAGGTAGTTGGCGGCCAGCACAGCGGCCTCGCTGCTCTCCCTCAGGCCGGAGGCGCCGAGCATGCAGATATACGCATAGGCCCTCACGATGATGCCAAAGTGCCCGTAGAACGACTTGACGCGTCCGATCGATCGCGCTGGGATCTCCCAGCGATAGGTCTCCCCCTCTGCTCCAGAGTCCCTGGCGACAAGCGGACCAGGGAGATAGTCCGCCAGCGCCGGCCCCGCTCCCACCGGGCCAGAACCAGGGCCACCCCCACCGTGGGGGGTGGAAAAGGTCTTGTGCAGGTTCAGGTGCATCACGTCAAAGCCCAACTGCACAGGCTTCACGATACCCATCAGGGCGTTAAAGTTGGCGCCGTCCCCGTAGACGAGGCCGCCGGCCTCGTGCACGCGTCGACAGATCTCCTGCACGTGTTCATCGAACAGCCCCAACGTATTGGGGTTTGTGAGCATGATGCCCGCCAGACGCTGATTGAGATGAGGAGTCAGGGCGCTCAGGTCGACATTGCCTCGCTCATCGGACGATACCTCGACAGCCTCCAGGCCCACCATGCTGGTCGACGCTGGGTTGGTGCCGTGGGCCGAGTCCGGGATGAGCATTACTGTGCGCTGGGCATCGCCACGGGCGCGGTGGTAGGCTCGGATCATCAGAATGCCCGAGAGCTCGCCGTGTGCCCCGGCCGCCGGCTGAAGGCTGACGGCCTGGAATCCGCCCAGCTCCGCCAGAGCACTCTGCAAGGCGTACATCAAGGCCAGATTGCCCTGCACCGACTCCTCGGGCTGGTAAGGGTGCACGTTGTGCAAGTCCGAGATGCGCGCCGCCTCCTCGTTGGCTTTGGGGTTGTACTTCATGGTGCAGGAGCCTAGCGGATACAGGCCGATATCGACCCCGTAGTTCATCTGTGAAAGCCGCACATAATGGCGAACCAGATCGACTTCGCTCACCTCGGGCAGGTCCAGCCCATCGCGCAGAAGATGCGCCGGCGGCAGCGGGCTGGGCGGTACGTCGAGCTTTGGCAGGTGGGCAGCGCAACGGCCCGGCGCTCCCAGTTCGTAGATGATCGGCTCGCTCATCCTGCCACCTCCCTCAGAGCCTGCGCAAGATGGTCGATCTGGGAGGCCGTGTTCATCTCGGTCACGCACAGAAGCATCTGGTTCTCTCGCGCAGGCGAGAGCTGTCCCAGATCATAGCCTCCTATGATCCCATGTTTGGCCAGCAGGGCCCGGTTGATCTCCCTCGCCGGGGCAGGGCAGTGGACGACGAACTCCTTGAAGAAAGGCAGCGCACCATCCACCTGGTAGCCGGGCAGTGCATCGATGGTGGCTGCCGCATAATGGGCTCGCTGGTAGCAGAGCTCGGCTACTCGGGCCAGCCCGCACCGGCCCAGCGCACTGAGGTAGATGGCGGCGGCGAGAACGTTAAGGCCCTGGTTCGAGCAGATGTTGGACGTAGCCTTCTCTCGGCGGATGTGTTGTTCGCGGGTCGCAAGAGTCAGCACGTATCCGCGCTCGCCGGCGATGTCCACCGTCTCACCGACCACGCGACCGGCCATGCGCCTCACGTCCGCCTTCCGGCATGCGGAAAAGCCCAGATACGGCCCGCCGAACTGCAGCCCGATGCCAAGCGGCTGGCCTTCGCCGACAACAATATCGGCGCCCATTGCCCCGGGTGGCATCAACATGCCCAGTGAGATCGGATCGCAAGCGACCACAAGCTGTGCTCCGTGGCGATGGACTCTATCAGCCACGCCCGTGAGATCATGGATGCGCCCGAAAAAGTCGGGCGTTTGAAGGACCAGGCAGGCTGTCTCTTCATCTAGCTGTGCGAGCAGTTCCTCAAGCGTGGCCGGCTTGTCGTCTCCGATAATGACCACGTCCATCCCTTGCGTGTATGTGCGCGCGACGGCGCGGTACTCGGGGTGGACATCCTGCGACACGATGGCCTTGCGCTTCTTGCCGCGCGCGATCCCCAGCGCCATGATGATGGCCTCGGCCAGCGCGGTGGCTCCGTCATAGTGCGAGGCGTTGCTTACCTCCATACCGGTGAGCGCGCAGATCATCGTCTGATACTCAAAGACCGCCTGAAGCGTGCCCTGGCTGATCTCAGGCTGGTAAGGGGTGTAGGCCGTGTAGAACTCGGATCGACCGGTCAGATGGGGGACCACGCTGGGCACGTAGTGGTTGTAGGCGCCCGCGCCAAGGAAACACGGGCGATCCAGGACGCTCGTATTGCGCCTCCCGAGGGCGCGCAGTTCCGCCAGCATTTCCATCTCAGAGACTGGTTCGGGAAGCGTCACCTTTGGGTAACGGCACTCCTCCGGGATGGACTCAAAGAGCGCCTCGCACGATGCCGCTCCGATCAGGGCCAGCATCTCGGCGCGATCCGTCGCCGTGTGTGGGACGTACGCCATGCCGATCAACCCTGTTCCTGCAGGTAGGACGCATAGGCCTCCGGGGACATGAGCGTAGCCAGTTCCTCAGGATCCGTTACGCGGATACGGACGAACCAGCCCCGTCCGTACGGATCGTCGTTCACCGCCTCAGGTGTGTCGTCCAATGCGGCGTTCACCTCGACGATCTCGCCCGCTACCGGCAGAAAGACGTCAGAGGCCGCCTTGACGGACTCGACGACGGCGAACGGATCGCCCTGCTTGAAGGTGGAACCGATCTCTGGCAGTTCGACGTAGACGACGTCGGTCAGCTCGTCCTGGGCATAGTCGCTGATGCCCACCGTGGCCAGGTCCTCCTGAACGCGGATCCATTCGTGATTCTCGGCGTACAGGCAGCTCTGATCGATCGTTGATGCCATGATCTCAGCCTCCGGTCCTTTTCCTTTGATAGGTTGGCGTGTAAAAGGGGCGCTGCACGAGGCGTGCCTCCCTCATCTGTCCGCGCAGTTCTATGGCGATCTGTGCTCCCGGCTCGGCGAGCCTCGGCGGAAGGTATGCCAATCCCAGGAAACGATCCAGCGTCGGCGCATAGAGGCCACTGGTAACCGTACCGCAGCGTTCACCGTCTGCATAGACGGATAGTCCGTGCCTCGGGACGCCCCGGTCGATCATCTCAAAGCCGACCAGAGTGCGTTCCACCCCTTCCAGGCGTTGCTTTAGGAGCGCCTCCCGGCCGATGAACTCACCCTTACGCAACGCCACGGCCCAGCTCAGGCCGGCCTCCAAGGGGGTGATCTCTGCGCTCAGTTCGTGTCCGTAGAGCGGGAAGCAGGCCTCGAACCGAAGCGAATCACGCGCTGCCAGGCCCACCGGGATGAGGTCGAATGGCCGACCGGCTTCCAGTAGTCCCCTCCAGACTGGCACAGCATCATCGGACGACACGTAGATCTCAAAGCCGTCCTCACCCGTGTAGCCGGTGCGGGCCACCATCGCCGCTCGACCCAGAACGGTCGTCACCTCGATCCGGTTTCTTGCGAGGCCCGTGAGCTCGAGAGGGGTAAGCGGCTCTAGAATCGACTCTGCGGCCGGACCCTGCAGCGCAAGCATGCCGGTATCTTTCGACTGGTCGGCGAAGTTGACGTCCTGGCCGACGGCTAGGTAGCGTATCCAGCTCAGGTCCTTGTCCGTATTCGCAGCATTCACCACCACCCAGAATCCATCGGGGAGCCGGTAAATGAAGGTATCATCCACCAGCCCACCATCGGCGTAGCACATGGGGGCATAGGCGGCCTCGCCAACCTTGAGGCGACGGACATTCGACGTGACGAGGTGCTGCAGAAAATCGGTGGCGCCTGACCCCGAGACAAACAGCTCACCCATGTGTGAGAGGTCAAAGATCCCGGCGGCCTCTCGCACGCGGTGGTGCTCTGCGACTGGCCCGGGCCCGTAACTCAGCGGCATCTCCCAGCCGCCAAATGATACGAGCTTGGCTCCAAGCCTGATGTGCTCCTCATACAATGGTGTGTGCTTGGCCATAGGCTCCTTCGGATCCGGTTGTGGCAAAGTCCAGCATCTCGAGCAGAGAGGATACCTCCCTGTCCGCCTCCGCCTGAGTCAAGGGTCGGGGATAGTTGTAATGCGCACCGCTCGGCCGCTCGTTGTAGTAGGGTCTATTGCAGTCCGGGCATCCCCGAGTTCGAAACGCTTCGCCGCTCCGTAGGAGTTCGGCCAGCGCGTTTCTCTCCATCGAGAGGCTCCGCAAGGTGCCGCAATCGTCAAATCTCAGCTCCTCTCGCTGGACAAGGCCCTCTCGCAGCAGCCACAGGGCGGCCTGCACACGGCGGTATCGATCCAGCGCCGGAGGCGCGTTCAACTCCATCCTGGTGCCCCGAACGGGCGTAAAGGCAAAGAGCCCAACCGACACCTGCAGGCGAAAGAGCTCGCTGGCGAGGGTGACAAGTTGCTCTTCCGTCTCGCCTAGGCCAGCGATGAGATGCGTGCCGATATGGCTCGGATAGCGATTGGCCGCCTCCTGCAGGCAGGCCCAGGTAGCGGCCCAGGAGCGTTTCTTCACATGCTCGAACAGGGTCGGTGTGACGGCATCCAAGGCCAGCGTTACGCGTTCGGCGCCAGCCGAAAGCAGCTGGGCGATCTCTCCCTGCGTTGAGGCTGCGATGGATACGCAGACGGGCACTGGTGATACTGAGCTGATCGCCTGGACGGCGGAGAGCGCCGAAAGGTGTGCCTCCGGGCCTCCCGTGATCTGCAGGCACACGCGCCGGATCGTGTGGCGCGCGAATCCGTCCGTCACTGCGGCAACCGCCTGCTCGCCCGTGATAGGAGGCCAGATCACGCGGGAGAGCGCATCCTCGCTGGCGCGGCTGGAGCGAGCCTGGGCGCAAAAGGCACAGTCGTTCGCACAGCGATCTCCCAGCATGACATAGGCCGTGGTCGGCGGGACCGCCGTGGGGGCGCGGGTCAGGCCGAGCACCGAGGCCGTCCCGCTGGATAGCCTCCACGTCAGTTCTGAAGGCTCTAGTAGAGCGCGCAACACTCGTCCCCCAGAGTGGTACTCAAACCGGCCTCTTCAACCGCCCGTTCGGCCGCCCGGGTCGGGTTCACGATCGCGTTCACGCCCGCGGCTATGGCGAGGACATCCAGAGTCTGCCGGTAACGGCCGGGCGGGCGCATGCACCCCAAGTATAGGCGCGTATCTGGAAGCAGGCATCGAGCCGTCGCGAGCACCGACGCCACCTGTTCTGGCGATGGAGGCAGACAACTGGCATAGCGCGTGCCGGCAGTCGGTATCAGCACCAGGAAGACGACCCGTTCGGGGGCCAGTGGCAGGAGCGCTCGAATTACCTCGTACTCGCCGCGGATCTGCCCAGCGTGGAGCCCGATGGTGATGTGTGGGACGACAGGAGCGATCTCAGAGAGGGCCTCGAACTGCGCGATGTAGGTCGCCAGTGGGACGTCGAGCCCATAGACCTCTAGGGCGGTCTCGCGATCTCCCACAATGTCGAGTGAGACGGCGGCCACAGGTAGGTCCATGCTGGCCAGCTCCAGTGGGGGCATCAGGCCAACATGAAGGACAAGCCGATGATGCCTGGCAAGCTCGGCGATAGCCTCTCGGTGCGCCGCTAACGGCACCACGCCGCGGCTGTCGCAACCCCCGGAAATGAGATAGCTGCGACTGGAGCGCGAGCTCGGCGCCGTAAGGCTCTCCATGTGCTGGAGGTAATGCCCTCCGCAATGAGCACAGTCGAGCGCGCACGCTGGCCCGGTCACGCTGATGGGAGCCGTAGCATAGGGCCGGACCAGCAAGATCGTATCAGGATGGTGGCTCTTGCGCACGGCCCAGGCCTGCTCCACCGCATCGCGCAGGGCAGGGGCGCTTGGAACCGAACAGATCGTCGAGAGCGTCTGCTGAATCGTCATGGCTAGCGGAGTATAGCACCGGGCAGAGCCGCATGCCAAGCATCCGGCCACTCTGCGCCTGTGGGCTGACGAGCTCTGCCCGGCGTCCTGCCGCCTCAGACGCGGCGAGGGAAATCCTTCCGCGCTCGGCTACCCGTGCCGGGCCCGATCGGCGCGGCGTTGTCGTCGCAATAGGTATACATAACCAACAAGGCCAAGCAGCAGCAACAGCAGAACACCAAAGCCCACATATGACCGGGAGGTGCTGTGCTCGGCGGGCTCGTCGCCGGCCGCCGCAGCATCGAGATGGCGCGCGACCGCGGTCGAGATGAGAGCAGCCACGCGGTCGGGCGTAGAGGGGGCCGCCACCTGGTCCTCGTTGAGGCCTGTCGATGGCTCGCCGGTGGCTCTTGTCTCTACCTGGAGTAACTCGCGTTCGGGTGTGGCTGCCCCCAGAGAGATCGGTGTGAACGTCGGCGGGATCTCCTCTTGAGTGGGAGCAGGGCCCGATGGTGTTTCCATAGTGGCTATTGGGGCGAGAATGGCCGGCGTGCTTGCGGACGCTGGCGTCTCGGCAGTGGCAGGCTCATCAGGCCCTGGATAAGCCTCCCAAGCAGGCGCGGTTGCATCCGGAGCTGGATAGGGATCGAACGAGCCGTCCGGATCCGGTGTTGCTGGTTCAGGGCCGGGGTACGCCTGCTGGGCCCCAGCCTCTCCAGAGCTCAACTCGCCGTTGGCCGCGGCCGCGATCTCATCAAAGGTGATCAGAGCCGGCGGATCTCCGGGGCCCCAACGCCAGGCCTCGACCGATCCGTTCGAGACCCTGTATGTGCTGGCGCCAACGGGCGAGTAGACCCAAACGCCGTCGACGAGGTGCCAGTACGTCCAGCTGTGCGCGGGCGACTCGCAAAAGCACCGCGACGCCGGGCAACCTATCCCCTCTATGGAACAGATGGCCACGCCAAGGCCGGAGCTCTGTGCGACGATATCCAGATCGGACGCCTGCAGGATCCTGTACCCGGTAGGGTTGGCCTCAGCGACGGTCACGATCATCGTGATCGGATCGCCTGTTCCGGTATCGATGACGAGGCCTACCCGCGTACCAGCCTGCGCCGCCGCCTGCGACGGCGAAAACAGCGCCAAGACAATCGTGCTGGCCAAGACGACGAGCCATAGGGCACAGCGCAAGCGTCGGATGTTGCCCATGTCTACGGGGCCTCCACGGCCCGACGATGCCATGCCCGATGTACCCAGCGTGCTGGAATGGGTACCGGTGATCCACCAAGCCACGCCTCGACGGGCACGCGGCTGGTAAGCGTCACCGTCTGGCCGGTGTTCTCTCCGCTCCGGACTCCATCAGGATCCAGCAACGTGATGCGGACCATGCACCAACCGCGATCGACGGGTATATCGGCGGCAAAGACGTCCGCTTCCCTTGCTAGCACCACGGTTTCGCTCCACGTGCTCATGTCCGGGCGCAGCCAGGCTATGGTTGCTGAGGCATCTCCATCGGAATCCCCCACAGCTCCAAGGCGAACTTGCAGGGTGCCATCGCGACCCCAGAAGCGCACCGTACTCGGAAGAAGGATATCGGGATCGGCTCCACGGGGCATAGGGTTGTAGGGGGCAAGGGGGACGGGGGGCGAGAGAAGTGTTCTCTGGTCGAGAGCCGGTATGTACTGCACCGTCGCGAGCAGGCTGTCCTCGGGTCCGCCCCAGGGAGAGTCCCACATCCAGACTGCGGGTCCGTCGGCCTTGCCGTAACGGGCAATGGCGAAGACGGGGGCATATCCTGCTTGTGTGCGCCAGAGGCCAGGCTCTTCGCCGGCCGATCGAAGCCCCTGAAGCGCCATGGCGGTTGCGTTGGCGTTCGACCACCCGCCCTCACTGTCCTGGGTCGATCGCAGATAGCCGAGGGCACCCTGGATTGCCGGGTGGGCCGAGTCGAGCCCGGCGGCGATCAGCGCCTGGATAGCCAGGCCGGTGTTGTCTGGTGTGGTGGTGTTCCATTCGGCCTCGGCCAGGTCGTACTTCCAGCCCCCATCGGCCTGTTGAAGGCTCAGCAGCGTGGTCGCTGCACCGTCCGGCACCGGCTCGCCCAGGGCGTGCAGGCCCAGGATCGCATAGGCCTGATGGTAGGTGTTCGTGATGGTTCCGAAGGCTTGCACGGCGGGATCCCATGCGGCGTCTATGGCGGCTGCGACGGCCGCGTTCATGCTCGCCATCGCAGGCTCCAGTTGCCCGAGCAGAACCGCGACCTTCCCGGCCTGGTCCACCGAGGCCGCGGCATAATCCTGCGCCTGCGCCTCGATCACGTGCATCAATCCGACCCCTGATTTATCGAGCGAGCGCGGATCATAGCCCGAGAACGCCAGGGCTGAGGCGATGTCCACGGCCGCGCTCACGGCAAGATCTGGGCTCACCTGCTCGGCGAGCCAGGCCAGACCGCGTTCTACTCTCAGCGCCGGCGTTAGGTAGAAGGGTACCCCCGATAGGCCTAGGATTCCCTCTGCGGTGCTGTAGGCGCTCGCGAACTCGCCTCCCAGGCTGCCATTGGGGAGCTGGGCCGCGCTCAGCGCCTCGTCCGCGGCCAGAGTGGTTCGGTGCGAGGCGAGCGGCAGTTGATGGCCGCAGGCGAGCATCGCCTGGATGGCCCAGGCCGTGCTATCCACGTTGATCGGCTCAGTATCCCAGGCCGGACGCCATCCTCCGCCCGACAACTGCGTGCTCCAGAGCATGTCGCGCGCACGGGAGATCGCCGGATCGGTGGGTGCGACATGGCCCGTGGACATGAGGGCGACGACGGCCAAGCCCGTGGTGTCGGGATCGCTATCCTGCCAGCCTCCGGATGGTTCCTGCAGGCCGATGAGGTAGCTGGCGGCTGTGGCGGGCACGGGGCGACCGGCCATGGCGAGCCCGAGCATCGCCCAAGCCTGGTTGGAGGCCAGGGCTTCCCCAGTGGTGAATCCCGAGGCTGCAGTTGTGCTGTAGGCGCCTGTCGGGCGCAGCGTCGCCTCCAGTTGCTCTACCAGATCCACTCCTGTCGATGGAGCGGGTCTCAGGTCGGCGCTCGCCAGGGCAGCCAGCGCCAGGCCGGCGTTCCCCGGGAACAGGTGCTCACTATCCTCAAAGGGGCTTTCGTGAGTGTACGTGACGAGTGTGCTCACCAGGTAGTCGAGGGGCGCTAGGCCTGACTCTGGATGCGACAGAACCACCGGATCGATCCCAGCGGTGCCGAGCGCGATGATGGCCCTCGCCGTCGTGGAGGGGTCCGCTCCGCTGCCAAAGGCATCGAGCCCTCCCTCAGGCGTGACCTGCTGTCTGAGATAGTCAACAGTGGCCGCGATTGTGTCGGCATGCGGCCCATCAGCCTGGGCGCGTATTAACGGCGCCCACGCGGCCAAGCAAAGCAGCAACAGGGCGATCGATAGGCAGACGGGCAGCCTGCTGAGCCGCGCCGGCAATGGGCGGGGATTGCGTGCAGCGGGGGGAGGCATCAGAACCCGGTCCGGCTCGGCCTCCGGCAAAGAAAAGGAGGGGCTGGCCAAATGCGAGGCCTTTCCCTCCAGGTTCGGACGCGATGTAAAACGAACTAGACGAACTGGCATGGCGACAGTCACCCTTTCCGCGAAGGTTTGCAGGTCGTTGATCGAGGCGGGTAACCTGGCTCTGGCCCTCAGGCCATTACAGTTGCGGGACAGCGCCGGACTCGAACCGGCTTCCCCCATTGTGCCCCTGGCTTCCGGGCTTCAGGGCACCTCGATCGTTCAGCTTCCTAACCGACTCTGCCATTATAGGCGCCGCGTGCGCCGAGTCAACTCTGCGGGCCGGAATTGGTCCCTCCTCCTTCGCTGGCGGAACCGGTGGGGTCTCCCCGCCGGGGACGGAATTCCTCGTCCTCGCCAAAGATGCAGCGCGCGTCAAAGGCCTTGCGGAGCTGGCCAAAGCATTGGATGAGATCCTGGACGATCACGGCCGTCTCGCCGATGACTGCCATGAAGTTCGTATCCCCGATCCAGCGCGGCACGACATGAAAGTGGAGGTGATCTCGAATCCCTGCGCCGGCGGATGCACCCAGGTTGAGGCCGACATTGTAGCCTTGGGGACTCATCACCTCCCGCAGGACCTCAATGCACATGTTTACTTCCTGGAGCATCTCTATCTGCGTGCACGAAGGAAGGTCAGTGAGCATCGCCACATGCGCGTACGGGATGACCATTAGGTGGCCGTTCGTGTACGGGTAGCGGTTCATCATCACGTAAGCATGCTCGCCGCGAAAGAGCACGAGGTTCTGTTCCGAGCCCTCCAGAAGGGGGGCGCCGCAGAACACACAGCCGGAGGGCTTGTCTCCGCGAATGTAGTCGATCCGCCAGGGCGACCAGAGTTGCTTCATGCGGCACCCTCCTTGTCCGATGACCAGATGAGGCCCGTGCGGGTGATGCGATAGGAGCGATACGGAACGCCCAGGGCGTCGATCAACTCCTCTGGCCGGCCCGATCCACGGGAGCCGCACCGCGCGATCGCCTCCAGAACATGCTGGTGCACGCGGGGCTCGGTCTCCAGCGGTAGGTGCTCGGGATGGGCATACGCGAGCGAGGAGAACAACTCCCGGAGGTTGTATTCCTGAAGCCGGCCCTTGCGCTCACGCGTGCGCACAACTTCGGTCTGGCTCTCAAAGGCGGCCAGTGCCCCGCGGATGTCCTCCTCCGATGCCGGGCTCCAAAGCTCGATCGTGTAGCGGGCATCGCTGATGAGGGACTGGAGGACGGGCGCATCCGGGGCGACGGCCTCTACCTCATTGATCTCGAGCCCGCGCGGGCTCTGTGCAAGAAGCAGGGCACGCACTCCGGCCGGGCTGTGCGGCCGGTCCAGCACGATATCCAGCAGTTCGTCGGTCGCGCGGTAGCCTACCGGCAGGGGGGCGGCGAACAGAATGCGCGGGTGAGGATGGTAGCCCTGTGAGTAGGCCAGAGGGATGCGGGCCCGTCGAAGGAGCCGCTCCCAGTGCCTGCCCATGTCCAGCACGGAGGTGTAGCACAGCGGCTCTCCGATGGCATGGTGAACTCGAACACGCAGTGCTGTATCAGCCGTTGCCGTCACGGGCACCCCCAGATCGCGCTCTCGAAGGAGTCACGCTCTGCGCCAAAGGCCACCAGGATGCCGCAGTCGTAGCAGTGTTCGCGACAGTCCGGTGAGAGGGAGCCGGCCAGCGCGCGCTCATACTCGTTCCACAGGAACGCGTCGGATACACCGACGTCGATGGCCTGCCAGGGCAGCACTTCATGCTGCCCACGCTCGCGGTGGAGATACCAGCCTGCGTCCAGGCCCGCGTCCTCGACGGCAGCGTACCAGACCGGCGGGCGGAAACACTCGCTCCATGCGTCGAAACGAGCGCCTTTTCTCCAGGCCCGCTCGATCACCTCTCCAGTCCGCCGGTCGCCCCGACTCAGCAGCGCCTCGAGCCAGGTGGACTCCCAGTCCGAATAGCTCACGTGGATTCTCGCGCTCTGCACCGCCTTCACGATGAGCTGTTGCCGGGCCTCCACCTCTTCCCTCTGGGCCAGGGGCTGCCACTGGAAGGGCGTGTGTGGTTTGGGAACAAAGGTCGCAACCGATGCGCTGATTTCCACGCGCTTACCGCGCACGCGTCGCCCCATGTCACGGACCTCGCGAATCAGCCGCGCAATCTCCTGAGCGTCTTCGTCTGTCTCTGTAGGCAGGCCGAGCATAAAGTAGAGCTTGATCCGGTCCCAGCCGCTCTCGAATGCCGCCTCCGCCGTGCGGAGGAGGTCCTGCTCCGTCACGCACTTGTTGATGACGTCGCGTAGCCGCTGGCTGCCCGCCTCCGGCGCAAAGGTAAAGCCGGTTTTGCGCTGTTGTTTGATCAGCCGGGCGATCTCGACCGAAAATGAGTCTAGCCTCAGCGATGGCAATGAGATGGCGAGCCGGTCTTCCGCGTACCTCTCCACCAGGCTGCGCACGATCTCGCTGATCCCGGAGTGATCGCTGCTGCTCAGTGATACCAGGCCGACCTCGTCGTAGCCCGTGTTTGCGATGATCGCGTCCACATCCTCGAGAACCTCTCCCACCGGGCGCTCGCGGATGGGCCTGTAGATCATGCCGGCCTGGCAGAACCGGCAACCTCGGCTGCAGCCACGCTGTATCTCCACCGCAGCGCGATCGTGGATGGCACTGATGTTCGGCAGGAGCGGCGCGCGAGGCGTGGGGGCCAGCGTGGCCATGATTCGCTTCCGAACTCGTGACGGTGCACCCTGCTCTGGCGAGATCCGGCCAATCTCTCCGGTAGAGGCGTAGCTCACGGTATAGAGCGATGGCACATAGACGCCCGGTATTTGTGCCATGGACTTGAGAAGCCCATGGCGACCTTCGCGGCGCCCGGTGCGCTTCCAAGTCGATACCGCCGCCAGCAGGTCTACCACCAACTCCTCCCCCTCGCCGAGCGCAAACAGGTCGATGAACCTGGCCATTGGTTCGGGGTTGTATGCGCAGCTCCCGCCCGCAATGACAAGGGGCATCGTCTCAGGCCGCTCCGCGGACCGCAGAGGGATTAGCGCGAGATCCAGCATGTTGAGCACGTTGGTGTAGGTGAGCTCAGTCTGAAGGGTGAACCCCAGAACATCGAAGTCGACTAGATGTCGCCGAGTCTCGAGCGAATACAGCGGGAGTCCTGCCTGGCGCAGCGCGCCTTCCATGTCCACCCAGGGTGCGTACACCCGTTCCGCAACCATAGCCTGCTGGCGATTGACGATGTCGTATAGGATCGCCAACCCCAGGTTGGACATGCCAACCTCATAGACGTCTGGATAGGCGAGGGCGATACTGACCTCTACATTCGCCCAGTCCTTGGTGATGGCATTCCATTCACCGCCCACATATCGGCCGGGCTTTTGAACGCGGTTCAGAAGGCTTTCCAGGATCTCGGAGTCTATCGGCACGCTGCTCCTTGGCGCCATGCCTGCATCGCGGCAGGGCCATTGGGATGGGATGGTGAAATGATAAGTCCTCTGCTCAAGATTGGCAAGGAACGCGTCTTCGGAGAGCGGGTGATTCCATGTGCCGCTCTGACCTCAGGATACAGGCATACTGGCTCAGCTCAAAGGCGGGCTGTTCGGCAGTCAGTGCCCGCCGGGAGGCCTTTTCCGGTTTTGACAGTAGCGGCCTTCTGTGTACAATATGGCCCATCGTGAGCCGCATTCGTCTAGTGGCCTAGGACACCGCCCTCTCAAGGCGGCGGCGCCGGTTCGAATCCGGTCGGGGCTACAAAGGGCTCTCCCCAGAAGGGAGGGCCCTTT
>Ga0123332_1001321_pt1 | contig 24374 bp, 12 predicted proteins | sample BioC12SIPDNA_4_FD_89958 | JGI IMG/M metagenome (GOLD analysis project Ga0123332, IMG submission 89958) | Anaerobic biogas reactor microbial communites from Washington, USA - Biogas_R2_A C12 SIP DNA | ecosystem: Engineered > Bioreactor > Anaerobic > Unclassified | place: Washington, USA... | reverse complement strand
GTCTCGAGCACCGGGCTCCAGGGGAGCGTGGCGTACGTCCGCAGCGGGTACGACTGCGCCACGGTCGAGGGCTCGTCGGTGAAGGTCGCGAAGAAGTGCGCGCCCAGGTCGTCGCCCAGGATCTCGGCGTAGCACGCGTGGGTGACCGCCAGGAAGCGGTCCACAGCCTCCGGGTTCATCAGGTCGGGGTGAGGGCGCGCCACCTTCCAGCCGCCCGACTGCATCGTCTGGTAGCCCTCGAGCAGGCGGCTGCGGGTGACCACGGTGCAGCGCCAGGTGCCTGCGGGCACCGTGGCGTGGAAGGCGCCACGCTCAAGGGTGACCGGCAGCGCGAACGGGCCGTGCTCCTTGGCCACGGCGTCCACGGGCCAGGCGAAGGAGGCGACGAAGTCGCCCGGCGGGGCCGGGACGGCGACGCGATCACCGGACGTCGTCTGCGAGCCGGCCTGGAGGGCGTGGACCTCCAGCAGGGGGTAGTTCTCGAGCGTGAGTCCGCCGGCGGTGCCGGAGGGATAGCCGCGCTCGTCGTAGAGCCAGAGGATCAGGCCGGCGGCCTTGGCGCGCTCCACAAAGGCCGCCAGGCGGTGCAGGTTCTCGTCGACGGCCAGGTAGCCGGGTCCCCAGGCATTGACGACCAGGCCGCCGAAGCCCAGGTCGACCAGCTGAGCGAGCAGCGCCTCCCGGGCCTCGGGTTCCTCGGGCGGATGGTGGACGATCTTGAAGAGCCGCGAGACGGCGGGCGGGTTGGCAAAGCCGCCGGCGGGGGCCGGTGCCGGGTGAGTCATCGTGGTGCTCCTTTGTCGCGGCGTGCAGGTGCGACGGATAGGGTAAGGCGGAACGCCGCGGGCAGGGTGTGGCTCTCAGCCTTCATCCTACGCTCCGTTCGTCCAGCCCGTCATCTGGGCCAGGAGCCGCGTGTATTCGATGAAGTTGGGCCAGGAGATGTCCGGCGGCACGCCGTGATCGCAGCCGGGGATGTAGCCGCCCAGCTCGAGCAGGGGCGGCACGACCCGTTCCAGTTCGGCGCGCATTACCTCGCCGCCCTTGGCGAGCGCGCGCTTGTCGATGCCGCCGCGGAAGGCGACCTGCTTGCCGTACTGCCGCCGGTAGGCGACGATGTCGTTCCCCGCCGCGACCTCCATCGGCGAGACCGAGTCGAACCCGGCCTCGATCCACAGCGGCAGCAGCTCGGCGTTATAGCCATCGGAGTCCATCTCCACGACCGTCTGCGGGCTGGCGGCCTTGATGGCGGCGATCCACTGCTTCCACGCGGGCATCAGGAAGCGGCGGACCATCTTCGGCGAGATCATGCTGTGCATCTTGTAGGCCATGTCCTCGTTGATGACGACGTGGTCGGGCGGCGCCAGTCGCAGCAGGGGCTCCAGGGTCTGAAGCATGAAGTCGGTCCAGAAGGCTTCCATCTCTTCGACGAACGCCGGTTGCTCGGCCATGAGGATGCACAGCCCCTCCATCCCACACCATTCGCGGAGCTGCCAGAAGGCGCCGCTGAAGGCCACGGAGACGACGTAGTCGCGTTGTCGCAGAGCCTCGCAGCGCGCCTCGAAGTCATCGGGGAAGCGCCGGGGGTCGCGCGGATCGTAGCGCCAGCGGAGCTTCTGCTCCCAGTCGTCGCGGGTCTTCACCGGGAAGCTGTGCCACTTGCGGGTGACGAAGTCCTTGGCCCGGCGGATATAGGTGTAGTCGTAAGTGTCGGAGATCTCGGTGATCGCGCCCATCCAATCCTGGACGATGTAGTGCCCGTCGCGGTGGTCCAGCACCTTTTCCTCGAAGATGGGGATCATGATAAAGGAAACGCCGGGATCGACCCGCGGCAGGGTCGGCTGGGGTTCGATGCCCACCTCGGCCATCAGGGCCGCGTACCAGGGCACGTCTTCCGGCAGTCCCTGGGTGTGCCAGGCTGCCAGCGTCGACTCGCGTGGCCCGCCGGGCTCCAGCGGGGTCCGGTCAGGCGTGCCGAAGTGCATCGTCTCCAGGAAACGAGCGCGTGGGGTGAGCGTGGTGCCGGTCGGTGCCATCGGGCCTCCCTCTGTCGGTGATGATCGCATCTCGGTCTTGCGTGTGCATCATAGCTGCGTATGGCCCACGGCGCAAGCCACGCCGGCGCCCGGATTAATCAGATTAATGATTTTTTAATATTGACTATACGGTTCGGGATGCTATACTCAAGCTAGAGATGAGAGCATGTTGGCGGGACACTCTCTCTGTTGAGATGTGAAAGGATAACATTCGCACAATACCGACTGACCGTTCGAAAGGAGGATCAGGGTATGAATCGCCGTTTCTGGTTTATAAGTCTGGTGCTGATCACAGTGCTGAGCCTTGGGGCTGCTGCCTGTGCACCGGCGACCCCTACCGAGGAACCTGGCGTTGAGGAGACGCCTCCACCCGAACTCACCGAGGCACCCCCCGCCGGGGAGGTCGTGACCATCCGGCTGGCGACCTGGGCCGGCGTCGAGGAATCCGCCGAGCTTCAGGAGGTGCTGGACGAGATCAACGCATCGGCCACGGGCTTCCAGATCGTCCACGAGCCCTCGCCCGAGGACTACTACACCAAGATCCAGACCGCGCTGGCCGGGGGCACGTCAGCCGACCTCTTCTGGCTTTCGCAGGAGTGGATCGCCGGCTTCGCGGCCGATGGCGCGCTGCTGGACATCACCGAGTTCCTGATGAGTGACGATCCGGCGGTGCACCCCGCGGCCGACCTGGACGACTACTTCGACCAGATCATCAAGACCGCGATCTACGAGGGCCGCTACTACGGGTTGCCGTGGATTGCGCAGCCTGTGGTGCTCTACTACAACCGGGCGCTCTTCGATGCCGCGGGCATGGACTACCCCACGCTCGACTGGGACTGGGATACCTTCCAGCAGGCCGCTGCCGACCTGACGCAGGATCTGGATGGTGATGGTCGCAACGACCAGTGGGGCTTCACGATGAACGGCTGGCCGCCGCCCCAGATGTTCGTCTGGCAGGCCGGCGGTGAGGTGGTTGCCGACGATCTGATGTCCTCGCCGATCGACTCGCCCGAGGCCATCCAGGGCTTCCAGTTCTACGCCGACCTGATCTACGACGACATGCACACGCCGCCGGAGGCCACCATCCAGGAGCAGGGCTTCGGCGAGATGTTCAAGGCGGGCCGTGTCGCGATGTTCATGGGTGGCGCGGCTGACGACCTGGACCGGGTCGAGGGCCTTGACGTGGGCGTGGTCGCGGTGCCCAGTGGGCCGGCGGGACGCCCCACCTTCGCGTGGAACGCGTCGACCGTGGTCGCGGCGCAGACGGCTAACCCGGAGCTCGCCTACGAGGCGCTTGTCGCGCTGACCGAGGGCATCCACCACTGGAAGATCGTGGCGCCGCGGATGTCGCTGGCGACGGCCGAGGCTATCACCGAGGCCGAGCCACGTAAGGCGGCGAGCGCCGCCGGGATCGCCGAGGCCGTTTCTGAGATGCGGGCCTTCAACATCATCCCCCGCCACCAGGAGTGGGACACCATCTTCTGGGGCGACTTCATGGACCCGCTCTTCCACGGTGAAGGCACAGCCGAGGAACTGGCCCCGGAAGTCCGGCCGTTGCTCGAGGAGCTGTTGCCTTAGTTCACGCACTGCGGCCCCGGGCCGGCTGTCCAGCGTGACCGTGGCACCGCCCGGGGCCGGCGGGCAGTATCTGCCCCTAGCGTGACCCCGCCAAGGCAGATGCAACTCGAGAAGACGAGGGGCGAGGCCGGGAACCGGTCTCGCCCCATGCATGTAGGTTGGGCAGAGAGCCGGCCTGACCGGATGGCCGGCCCCTGCCCTTGAGGTAAAAGGAGGTCGCTATGCCGCAGATGACTGCATGGCAGAGCTATATCCCTACCTTTCTGCGGTGGGTGGGTGTGGGGGGGGCGATGGTTCTCGCGATGATCGGCCTCACCCGCCTGCTCCAACTGCTCGGCGTGCGGCGCGAGGCGGCCACCGGCTATGGGCTCGTGCTGCCGTGGGTACTGGGGCTCCTCATCTGGACCCTCTACCCCTTTGCCAACTCGCTCTACCTGAGTTTCACGCGGTTCAATATCTTCCAGCCGCCCGAATGGATCGGGCTCGAGAACTACGTCAGGATGTTCACCGCCGACAGCCAGTTTTGGCTCAGCCTGCGCCTGACCCTGCTCTATGCGGCGCTCAACGTGCCGCTGGGCATCATCGGCGCGCTGGGCGTTGCGCTGCTGCTCAACCAGAACGTCAAGGGCATCGGTTTCTGGCGCACGGTCTATTACCTGCCGGCGGTGCTGCCGGCGGTCGCCGTGGTGTTGCTGTGGCGCTGGATGCTAAGCCCCACATCGGGACTGGTCAACTTCGTGCTGCGGCCGGTCTACACCCTGCTGAACATCCAGCCGCTCCAGTGGTTCACCGATCCCGACCTGGTCCTGCCTGCGTTCGTGATCATGGGCATGTGGGGCGTCTTCGGCGCCAACTCCGTGATCCTGCTGGCGGGGCTCAAGAACATCCCCCACCATCTCTATGAGGCGGCCGACCTCGACGGCGCCGGAACCTGGCAGAAGTTCTGGAACGTTACCCTGCCGATGCTCAGCTCGACCCTCTTCTACAACGTCATCACCGGCATCATCGGGGCGCTGCAGATCTTCGTCCAGGCCTTCTTCGTCGACATTCCCCGGCGGGCCGGGACCTTCTTCAACGTGCTGATCTACCGCGAGGCCTTCAGCTTCCGGAATATGGGCTACGCCTCCGCGCTCGCCTGGTTCCTGCTGCTGGTCATCCTGGTGATCACGCTGCTGGTCATGCGGTCGTCGGCGCTGTGGGTCTACTACGCCGGTGAACGGTAGGAGGTGTGCCATGAGGGAAATGAGTGCAACCACAGTGACCGTTCGTACGCCGAGTCTTTCGGGCCGGCGCGTGGTCGGGAGGATCGTCACCTACGGCCTGCTGGTGCTCTTCTCGCTCTTCGTCTTCGTGCCCCTGGCCTTCATGCTTTCGACCTCGCTGAAGACCGAGCAGCAGCTCTTCGTCTGGCCGATCCAGTGGATCCCTGACCCGGTAGAGTGGCGCAACTACCCCCAGGCCTTTGTGGAGCTGGGCCGGATCGCCCCGGGGCTCACCTTCTGGCGGATCCTGGGCAACACGCTCTTCATCACTGCGCTGGCGATGGTCGCCGAGCTCGTCGCGGTCTCGCTAGTGGCCTATGGGTTCGCGCGTTTCCGCTTCCCCGGACGCGATACGCTCTTCGTGGTGCTCCTGGCGACGATGATGCTTCCGGGCATCATCACGCTGATCCCCACCTTCATCATCTGGCGCGAGCTGGGGCTGATCAACACCTACGACCCGCTTACGCTGACGGCCTGGTTTGGCGGTGGGGCATGGGCGATCTTCATGCTGCGCCAGTTCTACCTGACCATTCCGGTGGAGATGGAGGAGGCCGCCGTGATCGACGGCGCGAACACGTTCCAGATCTACTCGCGCATCATGCTGCCGTTGATCAAGCCGGCACTGCTGGCGCTGGGCGTCTTCATCTTCCAGGGCAACTGGAACAACTTCATGGGGCCGCTCATCTATATCAACACGACCCAGATGTTCCCCCTGGTTCTGGCGCTCCGTTTCTTCCAGGAGTCGCTCTCCAACGAGGCGCCCAAGTGGCACTATATGATGGCGATGTCCACCGTGATGGCAGCACCGATCCTGGCGCTCTACTTCGCGGCGCAGAACTACTTCCTGGAAGGCCTGACCATCGGCGCTGTGAAGGGGTAGGCCGGGGTGCGCGTAGAGCGTGCTCTATCGCGCTCAGCGCCTGAGCCGTGCCCCGTGCAGCGATCCGAAGGGTCCGGCGGCCTCACAGATCGCCGGAACGCGCCGACAACAGCGTTCCCGTTCAACCCGGACCCGTCGGATCAGGAGAGAGCGTGGTCGATGGCCCGTGATGCCCGGGCTCAGCTGGGTGCCTGTGGGCCTCTCGCCCGCCGTCATCAAGCTAAGGTCATCCCAGCGGACAAGCGCATCTGGTATAGGACCGCTCAGCGCCTGAGCCGTGCCCCGTCCAGGGATCCGAAGGGTCCGGCGGTCCGATAGATCGCCGGAACACGCCGACAACAGCGTTCCCGTTCAACCCGGACCCTTCGGATCAGGAGAGAGCGTGGTCAATGGCTCGTGATGCCCGCGCTCAGTTGGGTGCCGGTGGGCGTCTGGCCCGCGTCAGCCGCGCGCGAGGGCGTCGGCGCGGGCGCGGATCAGCATTCTCGTGGGGTGCACCTCGTCTTCCAGCGCCAGCGGCATGACGCCCTGCCCCGTCAGCGAGGCCAGGATCATGTCCAGGTAGGTCGGGCCGGGGTCCGAGACGTCCAGCGGGCCGCGGTCCTCGCCCTGGAGCACCAGCCGCGTGCGCGTGCCCCCGTCGGTCGACTCGACGAATCCCTCGGTGCCGAAGACGCGTAGCATCTCGTTGCCCCAGATCCCGAAGGCCGGTGGGTTCAGATAGTTGCAGATGACGCTGGCGACGCCTCCGTTGGCCAGGCGCATCATCATCGAGGTGGCCATGCGCAGATCGCCGGCGTGCGGATTGCCCAGCCGCGTCTGGAGCGCGTAGATCGCCTCGACGCTGGACCCGCCAACGACCTCCACGAAGCGCAGCGCGTGGACCCCCACCTGCAGGATCAGCCCGCCGTCGACGTCCTCGTCTCGCGGGCGCGCGTCGTGGTAGGGATACGACTTCTGCGCCAGGACTTGGACCACGGTTCCCAAGGTGCCCGCCTGGACCACGGCGCGCATCGCGCGGTAGGGTTGCGAGAAGGCCGAGCCGGTCCACATCTCGTGGAACGCCTTGCCCGAGCGGTGCGCCGCGGCGATCAGCGCGTCGAGCTCGGGCTCGGTCATCGCGCACGGCTTCTCGGCGTAGGCGTGCTTGCCGGCCTCCAGACAGCGGATCGCCTCTGCGGCCTGGTCGCGCCGCCGCGGCGAGCACAGCGAGACGAAGTCGACGCGGTCGTCGGCGAGCATCTCGTCGAGCGTGGCGTAGTGACGGATGGTCGGGTCCGCCTGCAGCGGCTCGGGGAGCCGCTCGCGGTCGAACGCCGCCGTGGCGACGCAGACGGCGAGCGGGTGCTCGACGAGCGTGTTCTGGATCTGGTGTCCGTTCGTTCCGTACAGGCCGATGCGTAGCTTGTTCATAGGGCCTCCGGGGCGGTCAGTGGGTGCTCGAAACCTGTCCTAACGTGACTGTAGCATGGGTGGGCACGCCGTCAAGGCAGGGACGCCGCGCATCCCTGCCTTGCGGGTCGTGGGCCGCGGGTGCTTCCCAGGGCGTGCGACCGGTACCGCCGCGGGCTAAGTGTAGATGCTGCCCAGTTGCCAGGCGTCGAGCGAGCGGAGGGTCGCGTCGCGGCTCTGTGAGCGGAGCGAGACGCCGAGGCTGTCCTCGCGCCCGGGATAGACGCGCACGCCGAGGGCCTGCTTGCCGTTGACGAAGACCTCGACGACGCTCTTGTCGATGAAGACGCGCAGTTGGAGCGGCTCCTCGAGACCGAGGTAGACGGGCGCCGTCTCGGGCGCGCGCGCCAGCGCGTCGGGCAGGGTCGACGCGTGGGAGGTATCGATCGTGATCAAGCTGTCGAGCGCTTGCCGGTAGCGGGTGCCCTCCCAGCCGTCGTAGCGCTGCCAGTTGCGATAGCCGCGGTGGCGGTAGAAGGCGATGCGGGTGGCTTCCTCTCCGCCGGGCGAGCGCAGCACGTTCAGCTCGACGACGTTGGTGTCGGCGACGTCGATCTCGGCGCTTATCTCCATGGCGTTGCCGCGGATCTCGTCGAGGACGATCTCGCGGTTGGCGGGCACTGCCGTGGGCCCTATGTGCCGGTGCTCGCCACGCAGCGACACCACGTCGCCCGCCGGCTCGACCAGGAGGGTGTCGAGATCGACCGGCGACTCACGCCCGGCGAGCGTCAGCCGTCGGGGTAGGGTCATGATCTGGTCCCAGCCGGGCGTGGGCATCGCGGGGTTCATGTTGAAGATGACGATGACACCGCCTTGGCCGTCGGGCGTGGCCGAGGGCGCGTGGACGCCGCCGGGGCTGAAAGCGCCGAAGTTGAAGTCGGCGTGGGCAGTCACGACGAACTTGTCGCGGGCCGTGTCGTAGTCGCCCAGGAGCGCCTGCCCGCCGCTCATGTGGCTGAAGAAGAGCAGGATGTGGCGGTCACCGATGGGCCAGAAGTAGGGACAGGCGCCATCGTCGCCGACGCGCGTGAAGCGGTCGCCTTCGACGAAGGGGTGGAGGTACTCCCAGGTGACCAGATCGCGCGAGCGCAGCAGGAAGTCGGCGGCGGTGCGTTTTCCCGAAGGCGGGTGGGGCAGCGTGCCGCCGGACAACGCGTAGTAGAAGCCGTCCTTCCGCCAGATGCACGGGTCGAAGACGTTGTAGGGGAGCGGTGCGCCGCCGGGGGCGGCGATGGGGATCACGGCGTTGCCCGTGAGTTTCTCCCAGTTGAGGAGCAGCGGATCGTCGGCGGTCGCCACCATGTTGCCGGCGCGGGTGCCGTGGTACATCGCGATCACGCGCTCGGGCTCCACGAGGGTGGCGCCGGAGAAGCACTGGTATTCCGGATTGGGGTAGATGGCGTAGGGTAGGTCGCGCCAGTGGATCAGGTCATCGCTCACGGCGTGGCCCCAGTGTTGGCGCGGGTCCTCCGGCGGATAGCCCTGATAGAAGAGGTGCCAGCGCCCCTGCCAGAAGCAGAGGCCGTTGGGATCGTTGAGCGAGCTCTCGGGGCTGACGAAGTGGTAGATGGGGCGATGGCGGTCGGCGGCGAGCCGGCGACGTGACTCGGCGAAGCGCTGCAGGAGCGGGTCGTCGCGGAGTTGGGACTCTTGCTCCACGAGGGTGCGGGCGTAGGCGCGCCGGGGGACGCGCGAGGTGTAGTCTTCGTTCATAGGTCTGCTCCCCTTTCGATCTCGATTCCGGGTGTTGGTTCGTGTGTATGGTACAGCGCTCCGGTCGCGCCGCAAGGCGGCGGCCACGGTCTCCAAGATATTGTGTGGTCGTCCCCACCGCGTCTGGGGCTGCGTGGGCCAGAGGCTCACGCTACAGCAAAAGCCAATTGCGGTGCACCCGTTTTGGTGTTACGATAAGGGTGGATCGTAACCGATTTCATTGCAGCTCATCGCAGCCTCCACCGGATCGCATTGGCCGCCAGACCATCACGGCGGGGATGTTCCCGAGCCCGTTCGTGCCGCCGGCAACTGTTGGATCAACAGGCATAGGATGTTCAGAGCGTTGGAAAGGAGAGCGCCAGATGGTGCCCGAGGCTAGTGTCGATGACCTGTACTATGGGTACGGTGTTGATGGGTCCACCGGTGCCTATCTCGACGAACCGATGAACGCGCACGATGTGGCGGAGCTGGCCCTGGCTGACATCCAGGCCCAGGGCGAGGAAGAGGCCAGATTGGTGCGCAGGCACACGCAGTTGCTCCGGGGGAGCTACGGGAGCGCTGTGGGGGTGGATATGCGTGACCTCGGTCAGTGCGGCTGGGGCGTCATCTTTGCCCGGGGTGTGGACCAGGCGACGAAGGATGCGCTTGCGCCGTTGCTCGCCCATCGTGAGGCGCAGGCCGGCGATCTATTCAGGGTCTACGACGGCGATGGGGCGTACGTGCCCGGCGATAGTTGGGAGAGCTTCTGCCTGCGACACCGGGCTATGGTGGTGCTCGCTTACCCGCAGAAGATGCCCTACTACCTGCTGATCGTGGGGGATCCCGAGACGATCCCCTACAGGTTTCAGTACCAGGCGAGCGTGGCTCGCGCTGTAGGCCGAATCAGCTTCCCTGGTGTGGAGGACTACGCCCGCTACGCCGAGAGCGTCGTTCAGGCCGAACGCGGAGAGTTGCCCAAGCGCCTGCCACGCCATGCCAGCTTCATCGGCACCCGAAACCCCGAAGACAGGCCGACCGAGTGCAGTATCACGGGCTTGGTTGCCCCGCTTGCGGAGGCGCTCAAGAACGGCTTTTCAGAGGCGGGCTGGGGACTGGACGTGCTCGAGCCGGAGCAGGCCACGAAGGCCGGGCTGGGCGAGCTGCTGGGCGGCAGCCGGACACCCTCGTTGTTGTTCGCAGCCACGCACGGCGCCGCCTTCCACAAGGATGATGGGTTCCACCCGCGGTCCCAGGGCGCTTTGGTCACTCAGGACTGGCCGGGCCCGTATGAGTGGCGCCAGCGGCTGAAAGAGGACTTCCTGTTCACGGCCGATGATGTGGGCGATTCCGCCGAGCTCGCGGGCATGATCGCCGTGTTCCTCGGGTCGTTCTGTGCGGGAACCCCACGTGCAGACGATTTCTACCTTCCGGGATTCTACGAGTCGTGGGAGCGGGTGGGCTTCGGCGACGAAGCGTTCGTGGGGCGGTTGCCACAGCGGCTCCTCAGCCATCCCAATGGCGGCGCGTTGGCGGTGGTGGGCCATGTGGAGCGCTCCTGGACGCCGGCCTTGAAATCCACCCCCGGGGCCCACGGCTCCCGGGACTACGAAGCTTTCTCGACGCTGTTCTCGCTTCTGTCAGGGGGATTTCCCATCGGCGCCGCGATTGAGGAGACCAACGCGCGCTACTCGCACCTCGCTGCGGCGTTGGCGATCGACCTTGACCCCGTGTTGGACCAGAGCCGCGCGTACACCGACGACGTCAGGGAAAGGGCGGCCATCCTCTGGACGGCAAGCAACGATGCGCGCAACCTCATCATCATCGGCGATCCGGCTGTGCGCGTGCCGGTCGCCGGCGCTGCCGCAGCCGTGCAGAAAGCCCCGGCCGCGGCGCTGCTCGATAGGTCCGAGCCCATCCGGAGCACCGCGCCCGTGGCAGTGGCGGAAACGGCCGCCAGTGGGCCCGCACCAAGGCGGCGGCAGACGGCTGCCGCTGCGGCAGAGACCGACGCCAGTAGTCCCGCACCCAGGCGGCGGGGTACGGGGGCTGCTGCTGCAGAGGCGGACGTCCAGGAACCCGCGCCCGTAGCGGCAAGCGACGCGCCCAGGCGGAGAAGGACGGCAGCCGCGGCTGCTGAGACGGCCGTCAGTGCGCCCGCACCGGTGGCGGTAAACGAAGCGCCGAGGCGGCGGGGCACGGCAAGTGTCGACCCCGAGACAGGCCTCGCTGCGCCGAGGCCCGGTATGGCAAGGCTCGACCCCATTGAGGCCGCCAAGCCGGTAGCGGGTCAGGAGGCAGGGCGCAGGGCCTCCGCGCCCGCCGCAGCAAGGCCTGAGCCCACGTGGGGCGTGCCGCCCGCGGCCCCTCGCGCGGCGGGCCCCGGCGCAGCCAGATCCGTTCCGGCTGCGGACGCGCCTTTGCCGCACGGTGCGCCGGATCTGGCGGCCGACAGGCCTATGGGTGCGCCGGCGGCTGCCGGGCCCAGGGCCGATGCGCTATGGGGAGCGGTTCCCCCAACGGCGCAGGAGAGCGCCTCGGATCCTCTCACGCTCTGGCGCGGCCACATCCGGTCTGGGTATGAGCTCAACAACGCCCTGTTCAGGCGCGTCGTCGATGCCTTCCTCGGCCCTTACAACACCACGCTGTGGACCCACAGGGTCGGCCTGGTGGTCGGGGTTCTCTCTCTGATCGCTGCCTTCGCCCTCACATCGTGGCTCCGGGAGCCCCTGTACGCGTTGCCCTTCGTCGCGCTGTGCGCCCTGATCTACATCGGCTACTTCATCATACGGCCCGCCAAAGCCCTCGAGGAGGATCTCGAGCGCATCACGTGGCTCAGCATCGTCTACAACTCCTACTGGCGCCGCACGATTGTCAGTGATAACCCGGAGGAGGCGCAGATCGAGCTACAGGCAGCCACCCAGGACGCGATCGCCTATCTCGAGCGGCTGATGGCCAGGCACGGCCGGTCGCACAAGGGCCGGTTCGGGATGGAGGACTAGGCAGTCCGGATCGTCTACATCGCGTAGTTGTCGAAGTAGCCCTGGATGAGCACGATGGGCGTCCCCTTGTCTCCGCTGCCGGAGGTGAGGTCGGCCAGCGATCCTAGCAGGTCGGTCAGATGGCGTGGGGTCGTGCCCTGCGACACCATCTGCCCAACCAGGTCCTGCTTCTTGGCGCGGATGTACGCGGCGATGGCTTCGCTGAGCGCGTCGCCGCTGAGGTGCGCGAACTCGTTGTCGGCCAGGTATTTCAGCTTGACCTCGCTGGGCTGCCCCTCGAGGCCGGAGGTGTAGCCGGGCGAGACCACAGGGTCCGCCAGCTCCCATATCTTCGCCACGGGATCCTTGTAGGCCCCGTCGCCGTAGACCATGACCTCGACGTGCTTGCCCGTGCGCTCCAGAACCTTGCGCTGGATCGCCTCCACCACCGGGCCACAGTCACGTGGAAAGAGCTTGACGGTATCCTCGGACGCCTTGTTGCATCCCAGCAGGCCGTAGGTCTCGTTGTAACCGCTGCCCTCCACGGGCGCGTTGAGGATCTCGTCGAGGCAGAGGGCCTTCTCCGCCCCGGCAGCCTCGAGCAGGCGCTTGGTGCGGGCACGGGTATGGATGTCGCAACAGAGCACGTGCCCCGTGTAGTCCAGGATGGCGCGGCAGTCGTTGGCGAGGATGATCTCGGCCTCACAGCCAGCGCCCGTGATCAACGCCTTGTAGTACGCCACGTAGTCGACACCGGTATACGGGTGCGTATGGGCGCCGAAGAGCTCGCGGTAGCGTGCCTCGGTTAGCACGTCGGTCCACGGATTCACGCCGCTCGCATCGAGCCGGTCGAGATCCATCAGGCTATTGCCAACCTCATCAGAAGGATAGCTGAGCATCAGCACCAGCTGCTTGGCGCCTGTGGCAATGCCCTTCAGGACCATGGCGAAGCGGTTGCGGCTCAGGATCGGGAAGATCACGCCGAGCGGGCCGTCCCCGAACTTCGCCTTGATATCCGCGGCAATATGGTCAAGTGTAGCGTAGTTACCCTGGGCGCGAGCAACCACGGCCTCGGTCACGGCGATGACATCCCGGTCCCGCAGCGCGAACGCCTCGCGCTCTGCAGCAGCGATGACGCTCTGCGTGACGATTTCCGCGATATCGTCGCCTTCACGAATGATGGGGGCGCGGATCCCTCTTGCGATGGTGCCAACCACTCTTTCCATGTCCAAGTTCTCCTCGTTGCGATGCCGCGATTGTACCCTGGCGGGCGGTGAAGGTCAAAGGCCGTCGGGCCTGGGGTGGGGGGAGCGTCAAGCGGGTGGCGGGCGTTGCGGGCGCGAGGAACGGAGCGGTCCGGGCGCGAGGGCGGCGATCCTCGACGGTTAGCAGGGCAGCACGAAGTTCGCTAGCTCAGGGGGCAATCCGGTGCTCGTGAAGATGGCTTGGGGCTCAGCACGGTCACTAGCCCTCGGGCAGGCCCTCACATGTGCGGCGATAGGGCTGGCCCGGCAAGTACTGCTGCCACTCGTCGCGGGTCAGGTTGCGGCTGACGATGCGACAGGCGCGCGCCGCCAGGTCCTCGATGCGCACGGCCCAGAGCCGGGCCGTGCCATCCACGCTGGCGGAGGCCAGCTGCGACCCGTCGGGGCTGAAAGCTACGGCCTCGACGGCACCGTCGTGCCGCAGCACGGCCAGTTCCTGGGCCGTGGTTGCGTCCCAGAGCCGCGCGCTCTGATCGTCGCTGGCGGTGGCGATCAGGGCGCCATCGGGGCTGAAGATCGCAGCGGCCACCCATCCGTCGTGGCGCACGACGGCCAACTCGCGTCCGGTGGCCGCCTCCCATACGCGCGCGCTCTTGTCATCGCTGGCCGTCGCCAGAAGCGTCCCATCCGGGCTGAAGCTGACGGTTCTTACATTCCCATCGTGGGGGAGCACAGCCAGCTGCTGCCCGGTGGCCGTGTCCCAGAGCCGCGCGGTCTGGTCGCGACTGGCTGTGGCCAGCCGCACTCCGTCGGGGCTGAAGGTTACGGCATTGACCGAATCGTCGTGCCGGAGCACGGTCAGCTCCTGCCCGGTGGTCGTGTCCCACAGTCGTGCGGTGTAGTCGGAGCTGGCTGTGGCCAGCCGCGCCCCGTCGGGGCTGAAGGCCACGGCCTGCACCCAGTGATCGTGACGCAACACGGCCAGCGGCTGGCCTGTAGCCGCGTCCCACAACCGTGCAGTCGTGTCGTCGCTGGCTGTGGCCAGCCGCGTCGCGTCCGGGCTATAGGCGACGTCCCAGACCAGGCCTTCGTGCTCTAGCACAACCAGCCCCTGCCAGGTGGTGGTATCCCAGACTCGCGCCGTGTGATCATAGCAGGCGGTGGCCAGCTGCGCACCGTCGGGGCTGAAGACGACGCTCGCGACGATATCGTCGTGGGGCAGCGCGGCCAGTTCCTGCCCCGTGGCCGCGTCCCACACACGCGCGGGGTCCCCAAAACCGCCGGTCGCCACGCGCGTCCCGTCGGGGCTGAAGTCCACGTCCCAGACACCGTCGACGTGGGGCAGCACGGCCAGCTCCTGTCCGGCCATCGTGCTCCACAGGCGCACCGTCGTGTCGTCGCTGACCGTGGCCATCCACGCCCCATCGGGGCTATAGATCACGGCACTGACCCAGCCATCGTGACGCAGCACGGTCAGCTCCCGGCCCGTGGTCGCGTCCCATACCCACGCGGTGCCCTCATAGCTCGTGGTGGCCACCCGCGTCCCGTCGGGGCTATAGGTGACGCCGCGCACGGCACCGCGGTGGCGCAGTACGACGAGTTCCTGCCCGGTGAGCGTGTCCCATATTCGCGCTGTGCCATCTCGGCTGGCGGTGGCCAGCCGGGCCCCGTCGGGGCTGAAGGCGGCAGCGCTGGCGAAGCCGTCGTGTTCCAACACGGCCAGGGCCTGCCCGGTGGCCGCGTCCCACAGTCGCACTGTGTAGTCTTCGCTGGCGGTGGCCACGCGCGCCCCGTCTGGACTGTAGACGACGGTCCCGACCATGTCCTGATGCTGCAACACGGCCACTTCCTGCCCGGTGGCCAGGTCCCACAGGCGCGCAGTCGTATCACTGCTGGCCGTAGCCAGGCGTGCGCCATCGGGGCTAAAGGCTGCGTCCCGGACGGCGTCGCCGTGGTATAGCGCGACCAGTTCCTGTCCTGTGGCCGCGTCCCATACCCGCACGCTGCCGTCCGCACCGGCTGTAGTCAACCACGCCCCATCGGGGCTGAAGACCACGGCATTGATCCAATCGCCGTGGTGCAGGACGACCAGAGTCTGTCCCGTGGCCATATCCCACACCCGCGTGGTGCCATCACTGCTGGAGGTGGCCAGCCACGCCCCGTCCGGGCTGCAGGCAACCTCCCCGACGCTATCCCCGTGGCGCAACACCGCCAGCGCCTCCCCCGTGGCAGTATCCCACACCCGCGCGGTGCCGTCACTGCCGGCGGTGGCCAGCCACGCCCCATCCGGGCTGAAGGCCGCGGCGCTGACAACGTCGTCGTGGCGCATGATGTGCACCGGTGCGGCGTCGAGGCCATGGCGCAATGCGTCCGCGGCCTCCGCTACCGGCGCCAGCCCGCTGTCGTGCGTGGTCCGCCACGCCTCCACGCCCAGCAGCAGCCCGCGCTCGACGATGCCCGGGCTCTCGATTGACCGGATGGCTTGCGCCGCCAATTGGCGCGCGAGGGCCAGGCGCGCTTGCTCTTCGGCGCGGGTTTGTGCCTCGCGCGCCTCTGCCTCACGCGTGGCCGCCAGCTCGGCGTTGGCCAGAGCCTCCGCTTCGCGTGTGGCGGCCACATCCATCATGATGAGCAGCGCCTTATTGAGCTTATCGGCCCCAATCGCCAGCCATACCGCGGCTATGGCCAGCAGGACCGCAAGCACCGCCACGCCGCCGATGACTCTCGCCCGCCGCCGCAGCCGGCCTGCTGCAGCCGCGGCTTCGTCGGCTCGCTGGCGCTGCTCCTCCACCACCCGGGCTCGCAGCGCCTCGCGCTCGGCCGCGGTCTGCGCTTCGGCATCGCAGTCAGCCAGAAAGGCGTGCTCCGCCTCCGAAAGCTCGTCCGGATGGGCAGCCGCCCAGCGATGCGCGCTGGCCAGCACCTCGCCACGCCAGAGCAACCCGCGCTGGCGCCCCTGCTCCTGCCAGAGCACGGCCTGACGCTGGAGCGTGCTCAGGTGCCTCTGCCGCCAGGCGGCGTTGTCGGCCACCACCGGCTCGATCAGCCGGTCGTGAGCCAGCTCGAACCAGGTGGCCCCACGCCGCGCCTCGGCCCGCACCAGGTGCGCGTCCACTAGCAGCCAGATGGCCCGGTTGTCCAGATTCTGGCTTCGCTCCGGCCCCTGCAATACCTGCCCGCGGATGCCCTGTTCGGTGATGAGCTGCCGATCGACCCACTCGCGGATCTCCCGTTCGGCGATCCCTGTTTGGCGGGATATGGCATTGACGCGATCGGCATAATAGCCGCGCAGTGCCGAATCCACGTCGCCCACCTGTTCGAGGTCGTCGAGGCCGATCTCAGCGTCACCCGGCGCCAGCCCGTCCCAGAGACGGCGGCACACGACCTGCAACTGGACCGGCTCGACGTAGCCTCCGACGATCTCCGCCGTGTGGCCGTCGGGCTGCTGGACGTGCACCGTGGCCAGGTCGTGCGCCAGACGCGTGGCCGCTGTATCGGTGAACTCGACGCCGGCCGCGCGGGCCGGTCCCTGCATGGCTGCCTGAGCCGCGCTCAGTCCCAATAACTCCAGCCGGTAGGTCGTGCTCAAGCGGGTGGGGAGCGCGTTCAGGTAGGGGTCCAGCCCGGCCACGAACTCCTCGCGCATGACAAAGAGCGCCCAGCACCGGGGATTGCGCAGGGCGTCGCCTACCTGGATGAAGAAGTCGGCTTTGGCCTGGCGATCGGCCGGGTTGAGGGTGAGGATCTCCTCGAACTGGTCGAAGACCAGGACGAAGTCACCCCATTGGCCTGCCGCAGCACGTCGCTCTAGGTAGGTGCCCACCGAGAGGGCGCCCAGCTCCGCCAGCGACGCTGGATGCTCAGGAGACAGGGCCTCGTCCAGCGAGAGGAGCGCGCTAAGCCCGTAACGATTGGCCGAAGGCGGTAGGGCCTCGGTGGCCGTGAGGCTCACGCGCACCGGCGGCAAGACGGTGAATGCCTCTGCTTCCAGCCTGGGGATCAACGCTGCCTGCACCAGCGACGTCTTGCCCGCGCCGGAGGGGGAGTAGAGCAGCACGATGCGCTCGGCGATGAGCAGGTCGAGAAGGTCCAGGACTTCGTGCTCGCGACCATACAGCGGCTCGCCGCGGCGATAGGCGCGCGGGCCTACGTAGGGGTTAGTACGTGAGCGCGTCGTGTCGTTCATGGCTCGCCCTCGCCTTGCCGGCGCAGCAACTCAGTGACAAAGCTCTCGGTGCTGCCCCAGTAGAGGCTGATGTCGGCGCCCTGGAAATACGACTCCAGGTAGCGGCGAGCGCGCGCCGGTTGCCGGATGCGCCCCTCCTCCGGCTCGATCTGAACCGCCACGTGGGCATAGCGCCCGCGCCGCCCGCGCCCCTCCTGGCTCATAAGGCTCCGGAAGAGGACGCGGAAGTCCCATTCGTCCATGCGGAAGCCCAGGAAGAGCAGGGCAGTATCGGCCAGCGCGCGTCGCACCACCGGGGGAATGAGGGCCCGGTTGCTCGTGGCGCCGATGAGGAAGTCGAAATAGTCGTCCTCGGTTAGAACAACCGAGTCGGGCTCGGACAGGCTGCCGAAGAGGTGGTAGACCAGCGGGTGGTCTTTGTCGGGTCTGTAGGTCGACCCGGGACTATAGAGCTCGGGCGCGGCCTCCACCTGGTCGTTCCAGGGACACAGCGCTACGCGAGGCTGCTTGCCTGCGTCCGCCAGGGCGTCGGCCATCAGGCTACTGAAGTTGGCGGTCACGTAGATGGGCAGGGGCAAGCGTGCGAGTGCGGCGTGCGGATCGGCCGCACTCACCTCGCGGCGCTGCCTGCCCACTGCCGAGATCAGCGCATCGAGCCCGCCGATCGACCCGGACACCGCCTCGCGTTGGCCGCCCAGGACCTGGGCGCGAACGTGCTCCGCCAGCTCGGCCCGCGGAAACATCTCGTCCTGGTTGACGGCCATATACTGGGCTACCTGCGGCAGGCTCTCGCGTTCGTGCGGCGCCATGGGGAACCCATAGGCCTCGGCCCAGCGTTCGGCGATCTGCCGGCGCGAGCCCAGCAGCCAATCGGTCAGACCCGGCCCAAGGATGGGGGTGCATCTGCCGCTCTGAATGTAGCGCAACAGCGCCGGCCACTTCTCCAGCTGCGACCCGCTCCCGGCAAAGCCGGGCGTATACCACAGCCGCCCGCTCCGGAGACGCAGGAACAGAACCGGCATCCACCAGTCGGGGCGATCCCGGACGGCGCCCCGGGCCACGGCCACCGCCCGGTCTATCTGGCCATCACGCTGCAACTCGCGGAAGAAGACCGGCATGAACTCGGCTACGGTCTGCAGGGTGACGCTGCCCTGCATCGCCAGCACTGCAGGAATGCCGGCCTCTGCCAGGCGCGGCCCCAACGCTGCCAGTGCCCCGCGAGCATCCTGGCATACCCCCTCGCCCGTGCCGGCGCTCTGGCACGAGGCAAGCACGACCAAGGACGGGGGCCGCCGGAGCTCCTTCAGCCGCTCGACCAGGTCACGACCGGGGGTCACGCAGACCTGGCCCGCCCTATCCTCCAGATAGAGATAGGGCTCGCCCCGGATCAGGGTGCCGTGACAGAACAGATAGAGAATGTCCCAGCCATCTCGCAGCGCCGCCGCCAGGCTGTCCAGGGTCGTATGATCTCCCCGCGCCAGGGACGTGGTGGGTATGGTCCCCAGGGCCTCCCTTGCGCGCGCCAACTCACCCTCCGCGTCCACGGAGGCCAGTGGCTGCCCCCCAGGTTGGTAGGTGCCGACGTCGTGTGGGCTGGCGACAGCCACCAGGGCCCGCAGATTCGCCTTCGGCTGCGGGCCGGCCGTCCGCCAGTCGGCGCTGCTGAGGTAACGGGAGAACAGCAGACGCTCGCCGGTGAGGAGCGGCGATCCATCCCGCGGGTCGCGCAGGGTCTCCCAGTGCATGCCGTGCAACTCGGCGGCTTCAGGCCCAACGAACAGGCGCACGCACAGGGGCACGTTGCGGGACTCCGCAGCAGCGCGCGCCTGGGCGAAGCCTGTATACACCGCGCTATCGGCCAGCAGGCTCTGGCCAAGGCTTTCGCCGTAGGCCCTGGCATCGAGCACCAGGGAGCGCAGCCGCTCGAGGTCGAACTCGGCCAGCGCCGGCTCAGTGGCGGCAAGGCGGATGTCGGCGTCGCTGTCGGGGTGACTGAAGCGCAGCTCGATCGCGTAGCGGTCGCGCTCGCGGCGGTGGAGGCCGATCTCGAGCTCAGCGCAAACCGTCACGGGGACGCTCGCGCTGTGCTCGGGGGTCGGGTGTGTCGAACCAGGCCACTCGGGATCCCCGGACCGGGAGCCATCCGGGAGCTGTGTCTGCGCCATCGACGGCCCTCCTTCCTGACCCGAGGGGTTCGTACCGGACGGACAGAGAGACCGGGGATTTGCGGCGGCCCTGGTGCTACTGACGGGGTAGACCGACCTGACGTAAACCCTCACCAGGAAGGACGTGGCCGCGCAGGCGGTCAGATGTGTGGCGAATGGGTGAGCTGGCGGTCGGTGTCGCTGACTCCCGATCCGTCTTCATTATAAGGAGGAAGGGCCTCGCGTGCAAGCTGTTCGGCGGTCGCCGCCGCGCCATATCCCCGCTCCCGCGCGGATCACCACCAGCCCCACCAGCACCACACCGGCGGCGAAGGCCACCTCGTGGGCGACGACGGTGGCGCGGGGCGTGGCTGCGTGTGGCGAGAGGCCGGGTTGGGCCGCCGCCAGGTCGACAGCGCCCAGGATGGCCGCGGCGCGCGCGTGGCTGTAGGCGGGGGTCTTGCGGAAGATCAGGCAGTTAGGGTGGTCGTAGACGCTGAACGACTCTTCGGCGGGCGGCAGGGGCACGGACAGGGCGCCGGCTTGCGTCTCGTGGCGGGCCTCCATCAGCGTGAAGGGGGTTTCCTGGTCGGGGAAGACGAAGGGGCCGACCTGCAAGTAGGACGTGAATGCGCCCATGAGCTCGAAGCCCAGCTCGCCGGCAAAGAGGGCGCGGTAGTAGGCGCTGGTGAGCGGGTAGCGCTCCGGCAGGCGCGGGATCGAGCCATAGAGGCGATTGCTGGCGAGGAAGAGGTAGTCGGCCCGGTCGAGCCAGGCGAGCAGTTGGGCGTGCTTCTCGGGCGTATCCTCGTCGTAGAGCGCGAGCTCGATGCCGGTGTAGGCTGGCTCGACGCCGATGCCGCGGAAGCCGTCGCGCCCATCGACGCGCAGGGGCAGGCCCCAGTCCCAGTGCTCGTTGGCAACGACGCTGCCGCCGGGGACGTGGTCGTAGATCCAGCGCGAGGCGGCGATGCGCGGGTGCGGACGCAGGTAGACGCCGAGCATCGCGTTGCCCCAGAGCGCCGCGCCCAGTACGACGGCCGCGAGGAGGGCGATGGAGAGCGGGCGGCAGCGGCCCTTCGCCGTGGCGACGAGGCGGACGAGCGCGTAGGCCGTCAGGAGCAGGAGCATGGGGTAGATCGGCAGGAAGTAGCGCATGGCCTTGACCCAGCGCGTAGCGTAGAAGAGGAAGTAGAGCGTGGCCCACGCCCAGGGGATCAGGTGATGGAAGCCATGGCGCAGGCCATCCGGGCCGCCCGCGTGCGGCCTGCACACGAGCTCCCACCCGGTGAAGACCCAGCTCCCGAAAACCGCCAGGCCCAGGGGCAAGCCCATTCCCCAGACGACGATGTTGACGAAGGGGAAGACAACCGGCCAACGGTTGGTCCACTGGCGGCCCGAGGGATAGTCGAGCACGCCGCTTTGCTCCTCGCGGATCTGGCGCAGGCGGCTGAACCAGTCGGGATTGGGGCGGACGCCGAAGAAGCCGGGCCCCTCGAAGGCGTAGGGCTGGCCGGCGCGGAAGGCGACGAGGGCGAGGAGCGCGGCGAGCAATAGCGGGAGGAGGACGGCAAGCCGAGACGTCAGGCGCGCTCGGATGTCGGTGGTCCCGTCTCCGGCGTCGCCGGGCGCGGACGAACCGGCCCGCAGAGGCGCGGAGGGCCCAGGGGTCGATGGGGTCTCGCCCGCCGGCGGAGAGCCGCCACCTGCGCGCGCCCACAAGGCGATGCGGCGGTTTCGCCGGCGGGTGGGATGGCTATGGACCGGGCGCAGCGCCCAGGCGAGGGCCGCGAGCGCGACCAGGCCGGCGGCGACGGCGGCGCTGACCTTGCAGGCGGTCGCCAGGCCGGTGGCGAGGCCGGCCAGCGCGAAGTCGAGCCACGGCAGGCCGGCGCGCGAGGAGAGCGCCCCGCGGATCGCGAAGTAGGCGGTGAGGGCCGTGAAGAAGGTGGCGGCGCTGTCGACGGTGTAGAAGTGCGCCTGCTGGATCATGAAGGCGGTGAGCGTCCCGAGGCCCATCGCCAGGAGGCCCGTAGCCCCGTTATAGAGGCGCCGGCCGATGAAGTAGAGCAGCAGCACGGTGCCGGCGTCGGCCAGGGCGGAGAGGTGCCGTCCGACGAAGGCGTTGTAGGTCCAGGTGAAGGTGCCCACCGTGCAGGCTGAGACGTCCATACCCGTGGCGCGCTGCAGGAGCCAGTGCGCTACCCAGCGGTTCAGCGGCGCCGGGGCCGGACCGCAGCCCCGGTCGAGCCATTCGGCCAGCGCGCGCGTGGCGAAGAGGGGGAGCGTGCCGTAGCTGTAGACCTGCTCGTTGTTGCGCGGGTTGAGCGACGAGGCGTGAGTGTCGAAGTAGAGCCCCGGGCTCTGGGGCAGCCTGATGGCGCCGGTGACCGCACGCATGTGGCCTTCGTCGGGATGGATCCACTGGCCCTCGTCCCAGTTGAGGCCGCTGAAGCGCAGGATGGCGGCGGTGACAAGGAGGACGGCGACGATAAGGGCGTGCGCCGGGTCGGCGTGCGCCGGGTCGGCGTGCGCTGGGTCAGCAAGCGCTGGGTCGGCGTGCCCCGTTGACATGGATGGTGTGGTCATAGGCAGGATGGGGTCATCTCCGGGATGGGCACTGGGTTGGCGCTGGGTAGCACGGGCTTCGCAGGGGCGACCACACGACGCGGCGGTGGCAGGGCGGCCTCAACGGGGCCGGTGTGTGCGGCGGTGTGAGTCGGCATCATCGGCGCTGCGGCGCTCCTCGATCAAGGTGTCGTGCGCCTATTATACGCGTAACCGGTAGGTCAGGTAGGGATCTCGGGCAGCCAGACGCGGACGGTCGTGCCCTGTCCCGGCGGAGAGGTCACGTCGACGGTGCCGCCGTGGTCCTCGATGATGTAGCGGGTGATGAAGAGTCCCAGCCCGATGCTGCCCTCCTTGGTGGTGTGGAAGGGCTCGAAGAGGTTGGGGATGATCTCCTGGGGAATGCCCTCACCAGTGTCAGCGATGGTGATCGCGACGCCCGCCGGCTCCAGGGTGCGACTGGCTGTGACGCGCAGCTCGCCGCCGCGCGGCATTGCATCGCGGGCGTTCAGAATCAGGTGCAGGAGGACCTGGAAGACACGGTCGGCTACAAGGTGCAGCAAGGGCATCGGGCGCGCCGGGCGCTCCCAGTGAACGGTGATGCCTGCCTCCGACACCAGCTCGTGGCTCAGCGTCAGCGCGCGCTCCAGCAGGTCGCAGATGTTGGTGAGCTCGCGCTCGTCGGGGAGGGCGTGGCGGTCGAGGTCGCGCAGGGCGGCAACGATGCTGGCCGCGCGGCGCGTCTCGTTGATGGCGGCATTCAGGTAGGTCAAGGCGTCGCCGCCAGGCTGCTCTTCCCGGAGCAGGCTCTCTTCCGCCAGACCCAGGCAGCCCAGGATCGCCTGGATTGGATTGTTGATGTGGTGCGCCAGGTTGGCTACGAGCGTGCTGCTAAGGCTGAGTTTCTCGGCCTGGATCAGCGCCTGCTGCGCGGCGCGCTGTTCGGTGATGTCCTCTACGACGCCGATGACCAGCTCGATGTTGCCGGAGGCGTCGAGCGCGTGCGACACCGCCAGCCGCGTCCACAGGTGTGTGTCGTCCTTGCGCACAAAGCGCTTCTCGAGCTGATACTCCGAGCGTTGGCCCGCGACAAGCTCAATGTAAAGCCGGGATTCGACGGCCATGTCCTCGGGATGGGTGATGTCCGGGATCGCGACACCGGCGAGCTCCGCCTGCTCGTAGCCCAGCATGCGCGCCAGCGCGGGGTTAGCGGCGACGATGCGCCCATCGGGTCCGGCGATGGCGACGCCGATGGCGGCGTTATCGAAGATCGCCCTGAAGCGGGCCTCGCTCTGGCGCAGGGCCTCCTCGGCCAGTTTCCGGTCGGTGATGTCCTGTGCGGCGCTGTAGGTGCGCACGACCCGCTGCTTGGTCGCGCTCCACACCGGGCGCGACGTTACGCGCAACCAGCGCACGCCTTGGTCGCGCGTGCAGATGCGATACTCGGCGACATCGTGTTCGCCGCTGTTGACAAGAGCGCGGTGCGTCTCGACGATGTCCACGTCATCGGGATGGAGCAGGGCGCGCCAGCCACCGGCCGCCGCCATCTCTGACCGGGTGAAGCCCGTAATGCGGTAGAACGCGTCGGTCACCCACTCGAGTTCGGTGGTGCCATCGGCGTGCACCTTGTAGGCAAAGGCGTAGTCCGACGTCAGTTCGGAGATGGCGCGATAGCGCGCCTCGGAGCGTCGTCGTCGCCTGGCCATCTCGCGCATACGCTGCTGCAAGCGCGCGTTGACCAGGCTGTCGCGGACGGCAAGGGGCAAGCGGTCGAGATTGCGCTTGACCACGTAGTCGGCAAGCCCGCGCTTGGTGCCCTCGACGGCGATTTCCTCGCTGCCCGAGTCGGTGAGCATAATGACCGGGACCCCGGGCCACTGCGTCGCGATCCGCTCCAGGATCTGGAAGCCATTGCTCCATTCCAGGGCATAGCCGGTGATCGCGACATCGAAGGACTGGGCCAGCGTCGCCTCGAACTCCGTCTGTTGCCCTGCTTCGACAAACTCGCTGTCAGGGAAGGCCTGCCGCAGCTTGCGGATCGCCAGCTCGCGGTCGGCCGGGCTGTCGTCAACGATCAGGAACCGCACGTTACCTCTCCCTTGGCTACACGCAGCTCGATGCGTCATCAGGGTCAGCGTCCTTGCGAACCCTCGCACACGGCGAGCGCCGTGTGTCTCAGGGCCGGCCCGCGCCCGGGGAAGGAGGCCTGGCCACGGTGGGGCGCTGGTGAGCTACTTGTACCCGCCTATGAAACTCTCCAAGAACTAGTATAGCGCAGATCGATTGCCAGGGGAAGGCGACGGCGCGGGCGGGGCGGAGATTTCGACACTCGCATCATAGGTCTCGATCTTGCTGAAGAAGCAGAGGTCATCGAGAGAACCCAGGTAGCGCAG
>Ga0123332_1001299_pt1 | contig 24617 bp, 17 predicted proteins | sample BioC12SIPDNA_4_FD_89958 | JGI IMG/M metagenome (GOLD analysis project Ga0123332, IMG submission 89958) | Anaerobic biogas reactor microbial communites from Washington, USA - Biogas_R2_A C12 SIP DNA | ecosystem: Engineered > Bioreactor > Anaerobic > Unclassified | place: Washington, USA... | reverse complement strand
TTCACGGCGCCGCACCGCGAGCGCGTCGACGGCGTGGTGAGGGCCAGCATGCCGCTCTCGTACAACGGCACGCTCATCGACGACTTCACCCTCACCTTCGAGGGCGGCCAGGTCGTGAAGGCCGTGGCGGGCAAGGGCCAGAAGGTGCTCGACTCGATCCTCGACACCGACGAGGGCGCCCGCCGCCTCGGCGAGGTGGCGCTGGTGCCCGCCTCCAGCCCCATCGCCCAGGCCGGCATCCTGTTCCTCAACACGCTGTTCGACGAGAACGCCGCCAGCCACGTGGCGCTGGGCCGCGGCTACGAGATGACCGTCGAGGGCGCCGCGAGCATGAGCGAGGAGGAGAAGCGCGCCACCGGCCTCAACGACTCGCTGACCCACGTCGACTTCATGATCGGCTCCGCCGAGATGGACGTCGACGGCGTGAAGCAGGACGGCACCACCGAGCCGCTGATGCGCCAAGGGGCGTGGGTGAGCTGAGGCCGCTGGGCCGCGCGGCGGAGGACGGGACCGCGGAGGGCGTCCCGACGCTCAGCGACGCGCGCCGCGTGCTGCGCTCGCGCTTCGGCTTCGAGGAGTTCCGCGGCGCGCAGGCGCAGATCATCGAGCACGTGCTGGCCGGCGGCGACGCCCTGGTGCTGATGCCCACCGGCGGCGGCAAGTCGCTCTGCTACCAGGTGCCGGCGCTGTTGCGGCCCGGGGTGGCGGTGGTGGTGTCGCCGTTGATCGCGCTGATGCACGACCAGGTCAGCGCGCTGCGCCTGGCGGGCGTCAGCGCCGCCTACCTCAACTCCACGCTCGCGCCCGAGGAGGCCCGCGACGTGGAGCGCGACGTGCTCGAGGGCCGCGTCGACCTGCTGTACGTGGCGCCCGAGCGGCTGCTCACCCCCGGCTTCATGGCGCTGCTCGACGGGGTCGAGCTGAGCCTCTTCGCCATCGACGAGGCGCACTGCGTGTCGCAGTGGGGCCACGACTTCCGCCCCGAGTACATCGGCCTGGGGGTGCTGGCCGAGCGCTACCCGCACGTGCCGCGCATCGCGCTCACGGCCACCGCCGACGCCGCCACCCGGCGCGAGATCGTCGAGAAGCTGCACCTCGAGGGGGCGCGCCGCTTCGTCTCGAGCTTCGACCGCCCCAACATCTTCTACCGGGTGGTCGAGAAGTACGACGCCAAGGCGCAGTTCCTCGCCTTCTACCGCGAGCGCCACGTAGGCCACGCCGGCATCGTCTACTGCCTGTCGAGGAAGAGCGTCGACTCCACGGCCGCCTGGCTGGCGAAGAAGGGCGTCGACGCGCTGCCGTACCACGCCGGCCTGCCGCCCGAGACGCGGCGTGAGCACCAGGAGCGCTTCCTGCGCGAGGAGGGCGTGGTGATGGTGGCCACCATCGCCTTCGGCATGGGCATCGACAAGCCCGACGTGCGCTTCGTGGCGCACCTGGACCTGCCCAAGAGCCTGGAGGGCTACTACCAGGAGACGGGCCGCGCGGGCCGCGACGGCGAGGCGGCCGACGCCTTCATGACCTACGGCCTGCAGGACGTGGTGCAGGTGAGCCGCATGCTGGCGAGCGGCGACGGCAGCGAGGCGTTCAAGCGCGTCGAGCGCCAGAAGCTCGAGGCGCTACTGGCGTTCTGCGAGACGTCGGGCTGCCGCCGCCAGGCGCTGCTGGGCTACTTCGGCGAGACGCTCGCGGAGCCGTGCGGCCACTGCGACACCTGCCAGGAGCCGGTGGCCACCTACGACGGCACCGTCCACGCCCAGAAGCTCCTCTCCACGGTGGTGCGCACCGGCCAGCGCTTCGGCGCCGGCCACCTCATCGACGTGCTGCTCGGCAAGGAGACCGAGCGCGTGCGCAAGTTCGGCCACGACCGCGTCACCACCTACGGCATCGGCACCGAGCTCGACGCGCACGGCTGGCGCTCGGTGATCCGCCAGCTGCTGGCGGACGGGCAGCTGCTGCCCGACCCCGACGGCTTCGGCGGCCTAGTGGTGGGGCCGGGGGCGGCGGCGGTGCTGAAGGGCGAGCGCGAGGTGGTGCTGCGCGTCGACGAGCGCCCGCGGCGCCAGCGCGCCACCAGGGTCAAGCGCGAGGCGCGCGCCCACGAGCCGTTCCTCGCCGAGGACGCCTCCCCCGAGCAGGAGATGCTCTTCCAGGCCCTGCGCGTGCTGCGCACCGAGATCGCCCGCGAGCAGGGGGTGCCGCCCTACGTGGTGTTCCACGACCGCACGCTGCGCGAGATGGTGGCGCGCCACCCGCGTACGCTCGACGAGCTGGCGCTGGTGCAGGGCGTGGGCGAGACCAAGCTGGAGCGCTACGGGGAGCGGTTCCTAGCCGTGCTCCGGGAGGGGTGAGGTGGGGTGAGGTTCCAGGGCAACCTGCTGTACGTCCGCGACCTGGAGGCGTCGGTGCGCTTCTACGAGGGCGGGCTCGGCCTGCCGGTGGTGGCGCGGCCCGCGCCGCACATGGCCATCGTGGGGCTGGGTAACGGGCGCGTGTTCCTCCACGCCGACCCCGAGGGCGCGCCGGCCTGGCTCACCGAGGCGCTCGACCGCAAGGTGCGCGGCGTGGGCGTGCTGCCGCACATCGAGGTGGACAGCGTGGCGGCGGTGAAGGCGCGGCTCGAGGCGGAGGGGTTCGAGGTGTCGCTGGGGCCGGTCGAGGAGCACGGTTACCTGCGGCTCTACGTCTACGACCCCAGCGGCTACAACCTCGTCTTCGTGCAGTCGTTGGTGTGATCCGGGCCCGTGGAGCTCGGGACGCGGACAGTTCTACGGTCCCTCAGATGCTTGTTCAAGGTTTCGGCGCGAACCTTGAACAAGCATCTGAGGCTCCCGCAACAGACGTGCGTCCCCCGTTCTCGTGTGCTGGCCATGACGTCATGACTTCATCGCCACGACGCGTCCGATGACCTCCCGAATCGCCCGTTCGCACGGGCGCCCGACGCGCGCTGAGACGAAGGTGGGGCGCCGCAGTCTCACCAAGACCTGGACACCGCTACCATTCGCAACGCGCACTGTCCTGGACCACGCCGTGCGGGAGCTCGCGCGCTTCGAGGACGCGACCTCGACGCCGAACGCGCCGCTCGCTAGGCTGCTTCCATGGGCGGAGAGCATGGCGAGCGCACGGCTCGAGGGGCGGCCGGCGCGCGCCGAGCAGGTCGCCATGGCCGAGCGCGGGCGAACGCTCCAGCGAGAGGCCAAGTGGGTAGTTGCGGGTATGGGAGCTACCAGGGCCGCTCTCCAGGTCGCTGGGGCCCTGAACGCCGACGCGATCTCTGAAGTTCACGCCGAACTCGTGGCGGGGGCGAAGCCGTTCCGGTTCGGCCGGCAGCCGCTCCCGCTCGCGGGGTCGGGCCCGGCCGCCCTGCACGAGGCGCTGACGCGGATCCCACCGTTGCCGAGTGATGAGGTCGGAGCGGCTCTCGACGACCTCGTGGCCTTCGGGCAGCGCGACGACGTCCACCCACTGGCGCGGGTGGCCATCGCACATGCTCGATTACAGACCGTCCAGCCCTTCGCCGCAGGCAACGGCATGGTCGCTCGCGCCCTCGTTCACGGGCAGATGCGGGCCGCGGGCATCCTGCGGGCGTCGTTGGCGCCGATGTCCGCTGCGTTGGCAGCGGACCCGCGAGGCTACGCGGTGGCCCTGCTCGCGTACCACGAAGGTGACGTGCTGCCCATCGTGGAGCGGTTCGCGCATGCCGCCCTCGAGGCGGTCGGGCGCAGCAGACGGCTGCGCGAGGACCTGGCCACTATCCACGAGCGGTGGCGCGAGGCCTCGACGGGCCTCAGGCGCCACGCCACGGCGTGGCAGGTGTTGCCGTTGGCGCTCGGGTCGCCGACCCTCGACGCCGCCGGGATCGCGCAGCAGGTCGGAGCGTCGAGGATGGCGGTCTACAACGCCCTTGGGGTCCTCGAGGAAAGGGGCGTACTCGAACCCTTGACGCCAGGCTCCCGCCGCAACCGGGCGTGGCGCGCGCCGGCCGTGCTCGTGGCCCTGGACCGCTTCCAGCTTCGCGACTCCACGTTCTAGCGCCGCGGCGTCGCGGCCCGACGCGAGAGCTCAGCGTACCTCGCTGCCGTCCGCCAGGTCCTTCTCGAGCGTCACCAGGCTCAGCTGCCCGTCGTCGTCCTCGGCGGCGAGGATCATCCCCTGGCTCTCCACGCCGCGCAGCTTCACGGGCTTGAGGTTGGTGACGAGCACGAGCTTCCTGCCCACCAGCTCCTCGGGGGCGTAGTGCTGCTTGATGCCCGACACCACCGTGCGGGTCTCGGCGCCCATGCGCACGGTGAGCACCAGGAGCTTGTCGGCGTTGGGGTGCTGCTCGGCCTGCTCGACCGTCACGACGCGCAGCTCCACCTTGGCGAAGTCGTCGATGGTTATCTCGGGCTTGTGTTCGATGATGCGCTCCTCGGGTTCGGGCTCTTCGGCGGGCTGGGCGATCTGCCGCTCCAGCTCCTCCAGGTCGATGCGGGGGAACAGCGGCTCGCCGGGCTTGGTGCGGGTGCCGGCCGGGACCAGCCCCCACTCGCCGGCGGTCGCCAGGTCGAACGGCGCGTTGCGGATGCCCAGCTGCTTGCGTAGCTCGAGCATCTTGCCGGGCATCACGGGGTCGAGCAGGATGCTGGCGCAGCGCAGCGCCTCCACCAGGGTGGCGAGCACGGTGTCGAGCCGCTCGCTGGCGGACTCGTCCTTCGCCAGCTCCCACGGCTTCACGTCGGCGATGTACTTGTTGGCCTTGCGCACCGCCTCCATCACGCTGGCCAGGGCGCGGTCGAACTGCAGGGCGTCGAAGCTCCGCACCAGCTGCTGCGGCAGCGCCACGAAGGCGTCACGCAGCGCCTCGTCCTCGGGCTCGAGCGGGCCGGCGGCAGGCACCACGCCGTCGCGGTAGCGCCCCAGCATCCCGAGCGTGCGGTTGAGCAGGTTGCCGAGGTCGTTGGCCAGGTCGGAGTTCACGCGCTCGGCTAGCGCCAGCTCGGAGAAGTTGGAGTCGAGGCCGAACGTCATGTCGCGGATCAGGAAGTAGCGGAAGGCGTCGTTGCCGTACTTCTGCTGCAGGTCGAGGGGCCTGACCACGTTGCCGAGCGACTTGCTCATCTTGCGGTCGTCGATGAGCCAGTAGCCGTGCACGTTCAGGTGCTGGTAGAGCGGGATGCCGGCCGCCTTGAGCATGATGGGCCAGAAGAGGCCGTGCGGCTTGAGGATGTCCTTGGCCACGAAGTGCTCGACGTGCGGCCAGTAGGTGTCGAGCGTGCCGCGCGCCACCAGCACCGAGTAGTAGTTGATCAGGGCGTCGAACCACACGTACGTCACGTGCTCGTCGTCCCACGGCAGCGGGATGCCCCACGGCACCCGCGCGCGCGGGCGGCTGATCGACAGGTCGCCGATCGGCTCGCGCAGCATCGCCAGCACCTCGTTGCGGTAGCGCTCGGGGCGGATCAGGTCGGGCCGCTCGGTCAGCAGGTCGCGGAGCCAGGTGCGGTACTTCTCCATGCGGAAGAAGTAGTTGGCCTCGGTGCGGTGCTCGGGTGGGGTCTCGTGCTGGGGGCACTTGCCGTCCACGAGCTCCTTGTCGGTGTAGTAGCGCTCGCACTTCACGCAGTAGAGGCCCGAGTACTCGCCGTAGACGATGTCGCCGGCGTCGTACACCCGCTGCAGCACATCCTGCACCACCTGCTTGTGGCGCGGCTCGGTGGTGCGGATGAAGTCGTCGTAGCGGATGCCGAGCCGGTCCCAGGTGGCCCGGAAGTTGCCCGACACCTCGTCGACGTACTCCTGCGGCGACTTGCCGTGCGCCTCGGCCGCTTGCTGCACCTTCTCGCCGTGCTCGTCGGTGCCGGTGAGGAAGAAGGTGTCGTCGCCCTTGAGGCGGTGGAAGCGCGTGACGACGTCCACCAGGATGGTGGTGTAGGCGTGCCCGATGTGGGGCACGGCGTTCACGTAGTAGATCGGCGTGGTGGCGTAGTAGACGCCGCGCTCGAGCTCCTGGCCGGCGGTCGCCGGCGCGGGCGCCGCCTGCGGCGTGCTGGGGTCGGACTCCGCCAGACCCATGGTGGGCGCCTCGTCCACCGGCCTGTCGACGACGATGCGGTTCTGCGGGTCCTTCTCCATCACGTTACCTCCAGGGCGTTCGGGCCGCGGGCCCGGTTGCAAGCAAAAAGAAAGGCGCCGGCTTCGACAGACGGCGCCCCGTACGGCTGGTGTGTTGGCTCAGCCGGTGACAGGGCACGGTCGCATCATTCGCGGCACCATAGCTGAAGCGGAGTATAGCAGACGGCCGGTGGGGGGCATGGAGCCCTGTTGGGAGCCTCGGATGCTTGTTCAAGGTTTCGGCGTGAACCTTGAACAAGCATCCGAGGGACGCCGAGGGAGGACCGCTGCACCCCCGGCGACGACCGCGTCGCGGCCGTCAGCCCTGCGGCAGCGCGCAGCCGTCGTCGTCGCAGGCGGCCGCGTCGTCGGCGCCGCCCACCATCGCCAGCTTCGGCTGCTGCGGCCCCAGCTGGCGCAGCGCGGCCAGGAAGAACTCGCTAGGCTGGGCGCCCGAGATGCCGTGCTGCTCGTCGATCACGAAGAACGGCACGCCGCTCACGCCGAAGCTGCGGGCGCGCGCGAAGTCGGCCTCCACCTCCGCCGCGAAGGCGTCGCCGGCCAGCAGGTCGCGCACGGCCGCCTCCTCCAGGCCCGCCTCTCGCCCTAGGCGCACGAGCGTCTCGGGGTCGGCGACGTTGGCGCCCTCGCTCTGGTAGGCCTGCATCAGGCGCACCATCACGGCCTCGCCGGCGCCCTCGGCCTCGCCGAGCTTCGCCAGGCGGTGGGCGTCGAAGGTGTTGGCGGCCACCGCGCGCTCCAGCTGGTAGCTGAGGCCCTCCTCGGCGGCCACGTCGGTCACGCGCTGCATCATCTCCAGGGTGGCCTCGCGCGAGCGGCCGTACTTCTCCATCAGGTGCTCCACGGTGGAGGGGGCGTTGTCGCGGGGCGCGTCGGGCTGGAGCTGGAAGGCGCGCCACACGACCTCCACGTCGGCGGCGTGCTCGTAGCGGCTCAGGGCGTTCTCGAAGCGCACCTTGCCGATGTAGCACCAGGGGCACGCGATGTCGGACCAGATCTCGATCTTCACCCCCGCACCGTAACCGTTGGCGCCGCCGCCGCCGGCGGTCGGGGCTACCCAGGCCCAGGCGTGCGCGCCCGGTGCGAGGTGCCGCTCGCGAAGACCGGGTGCGCCCCCGAGGACCGGGCGCGCGCCCACCGCCCCGCGCCCGGGGTGCTGCTTGCCTCCCGGGGACCGCGTGGGCGCGTGACATGATGCCCGCATGGCGACCCGAGGGCCCTCCAGCGCAGCACTACGCGACTTCCAGCGCGCGAGGCGCCGCGCCGACCTGCGCGTGGTGCTCTCGCTCCTGTGGGGCCCCGACGAGGGGCTCCTGGCCTACGACGACGTGCGCCGCAAGCTGCGCGCCGTCGAGACGCAGCGGCGCGAGCACGCCTACATCCCGCTCGACGCCATCGTGGGCAGCGTGGGGCGCTACCAGGACTTCACGCGCAGCTTCCTGCCGCGCCGCGACGCCGACGCCGGGCGCTGGGCCGGCGTGCAGCAGGCGATGACGGGCCTCGAGGGCCTGCCGCCCATCGAGGTCTACCGGCTAGGCGAGGCGTTCTTCGTGAAGGACGGCAACCACCGCGTGTCGGTGGCGCGCCAGCTGGGAGCGAAGCAGATCGACGCCTACGTCACGGAGGTCGCCACGCGCGTGCCGTTCACGCCCGACATGGACCAGGACGACCTGATCATCGCGGCCGAGTTCGCGGCCTTCCTGGAGCAGACCGACCTCGACGAGCAGCGCCCCGAGGCCGACCTGCGCGTCACGGCGCCGGGCCAGTACCCGCTGCTGCTCGAGCACATCAGCGTCCACCGCTACTTCATGGGCCTCGACCTGAGCCGTCCCGTCGACTGGGACGAGGCCGCGGCGCACTGGTACGACGCCGTCTACGAGCCGGTGGCGCGCGCCATCCGCCAGCACCGGCTGCTGGACGGCTTCCCGGGCCGCACCGAGGCCGACCTCTACCTGTTCCTCTCCGAGCACCGCGGGCGCCTGGAGCGCGAGTTCGGCTGGGCCATCGAGGGCCCGCAGCTGGCCGAGGGGTTGGCGTCGCCCAAGCGGCGCATCGACGACCTGCAGGAGCGCGCCGAGCTCCTGAGAGACCCGGCCACCGCCGAGCACCTCGTCGACTCGCTGCTCCTGTGCCTGGCGGGCGACGACAGCGACGAGCAGGTGCTCGCCCACGGCCTCGCCCTGGCGCGCAGCGAGGGGGCGACGGTGTACGGGCTGCTGCTCGAGCCGTCGCCGGCGGCGCGCCTGCGCTTCGAGGCGGCGTGCGAGGCGGCGGGGGTGAGCGGCCAGCTGGCCGAGGTCGAGACCGAGAGCCTGCGCGACACGGTGCGCGAGGTGCGCGCCCGCGCGCGCTACGCCGCCGTGGTGGTCGCGGCCGCCGGCAGCGCGCTGGCCAAGGCGCTGTTGCGGCGCTCGCCCAAGCCGCTGCTGCTGGTCACCGCCACGCCGCCCGGGGTCACGCGGCCGCTGCTCGCCTACGACGGCGGCGCCAAGGCGAACCAGGCGCTGTTCGCGCTCGCCTACCTGTGCGTGAGGCGCTCGCTGTCGCCGGTGGTGCTGCACGTGGAGCGGCGCGCGCGGGGGCTCGACCTCGACACCGCCCCGGGCCGCCGCGCCGCCGACTACGGCCAGGGCGAGAGCCGCGGCGACCGGCGCGCCGTCCCCGACCCCGAGGCCGAGGCCGGCACCCTGCCCCGCGGCCGGGTCGAGGACCGCACCCTGGCGCAGGCCGGCGCCTACCTCGAGGGCCTGGGGGTGCGCGCCGAGCTGGTGAGCGTCAGCGGCCCCGTCGCCGACGCCATCGTGCGCGTGGCCGAGGAGCGCGGCTGCGACGTGCTGTTCCTCGGCAGCCACTCGCGCCTGCGCTGGCTGGAGGAGGTGCTGGGCGGGGTGCTCGACGAGGTCATCGAGCGCACCGAGCTGCCCATCGTCGTGACCTGAGGGGCGGCGCGAACGCCGCCCCTCGGCCTACCCCGCGTCCGCCTCGGCGGCCCCGGCGTCGCAGGCCGCGCCGAGCGGGCGCGGCCCACCGGCCTGGTCCACGCCGACCGGGTCGCCGGCGAAGTCGACGCACTCGGCCAGCGGCACCGCGTCGCGCGCCGGGCTGCCGGCCACCAGCGGCAGCACCGCCGCCAGGTCGCCCTCCAGCTCGCGCGCCAGCGTCACGTCGGCCCCTACCCCGTGCAGGTCGGTGACCGCGCCCGGACCCGTGGCCGCCGGGCCGGCGGCGGCGCCCACGAGGTTGCGGCCCAGGCTGAGGACGATGCGGCCGGCCGAGTTGTAGACGTCGTCACCCTCGTAGCCGGCGGGCACCTCGTTGCCCACCACCAGGCTGGCGTTCAGCTCGACGCGGTTCAGGTTGGCGACGCCGCCCCCGTAGGTGGCGCTCGTCTGGCCCTCGGTCCGGTAGGCGGCGTTCCAGGCGACGGTCGCGAAGGAGAGGCGGGTGACGGCGCTCGCGTTGCCCGACGAGAAGATGCCGCCGCCGCGCAGCGCCCGGTTGCCGGTGAAGGTGCTGTTGGTGATGGAGGCATCGCCGTTGTTGAACAGGCCGCCACCGTTGCTGCCCGAGACGTTGTCGAGCACCAGCGTGCCGGTCATGACGAGCGTGGAGCCGTTGCTCGCGCTGATCCCGCCACCACCGACCGCGGCCGTGTTCTCCGCGATGCGGCTGCCCCGCACCACCAGGGCGCCGTCGGAGGCGATCCCGGCGCCGCCGTGCGATGAGCCGGTGCCCGTGCCGTTGCCCACCACGCCGGTCCGCTCGACCACGAGGCGGGCGTCGGCGTGGACGAAGGCGCCCCCGCCCGTCTGCGCCTCGTTGCCCACGACCTCGGTGTCCAGGAGGTCCACCACGCCGCTCCGCGCGTAGAGCCCACCCCCTTGGAACGCCACGTTGTCAGCGAGGGTGCTGCCGCGGACGACGACGCGCGGGCTGGCGGCGTAGACCCCGCCCCCGTGCTCGGCGCGGTTGTCGCTGAGGCGGCTCCCCTCGAGCGTGAGCGCGCCGATGACGAGGGTGTGGATGCCGCCGCCGTAGGCGGCGCCCCAGCCGTCCGCCTCGCTGTAGCTGCCGTTGCCGCTGATGACGCTGTTCCTGACCGTCAGGTCGCCCTGGTTGAGGATCGCCTGGTGGGCCGCGCCCGTGAGCGTGAGGGAGTCGAGGACGACGGTGAGCCCGTCCTTGATGGCGATGAGACGCTCGCTGACGCCACCGCCGTGCAGGGTGACGAGGGGCGCCCCGTCGACGTCCACCGGCCCCCTGAGCTCGAGGTCGACGCCCACGTCGATGGCGTGCGTGAGGGCGATGGTGGTCGGCTCCGCGAACGCCGCCGGGGCGAAGGTGATGAGCACCGGGTGCGTGGCGCTGTACGGCACGGCGCCGACCAGGTGGCGGAGGCTGCCGGGGCCGGCGTCGGCGGCGCTCGTCACCACGGCGCGTACCCCGCCCTCGAGCGCCAGCGTGGCGCTCTGCGGCGCGCCGGTGGGGGTCTCGTCCACGGTGGCGGCGCTGATCGCGAGGCGGAACGGCTCCGCCAGGGCGGCGGCCGACACCGCCTCGGAGGCGGAGGCCGTGACGCGCCACGGCAGCTCGTGGCGGCCGAGGACGACCTCGGTGGCGCTCAGCTCGGCGCCCGCCGGCAGGCCGCTGGCGTCGATGGTGAGCGTCACCGCGCCTTCGTAGCCGGTCGGCCAGGTGACGTCGACCTCGAGCGTCGTGGCGCCGCCGAACGGCACGGCGAGGTCGAGGCCGGCCATGGCGAGGCCGGGCGCGACGCGCAAGGCGAGGCTCTCGGGGCTGGCTTCCGGCACCGTGGGGGCGCCGCAGGCGGCGAGGAGCGCCGCGAGCAGCAGCGCCAGGGTGGGGCGCGCTACGAAGCGAGGCCCGCGGGCGTGACGGGGGTAGATGACGTGTCTCAAGACGGGGTTCCTTCCTGGAGCTCTCTCCGGACGTTCCACCGACGCTAGGGCGCTCCCCGTCAAAAGCCCGTCAAAGCGCCGGCGGCGCCCGTGAGCAGCCGCCCCAGCGCCTGCTAAGCTGTGACGTCATGGCGAAGATGAAGGCGAAGGCTCTCCCCACGCAGGCCGAGGATTTCAGCGCCTGGTACAACGACATCGTCTACCGTGCCGACCTGGTCGACCTGGGCCCGGTCCGGGGCACGATGATCATCAAGCCGTACGGCTACTCGTTGTGGGAGAACATCCAGAAGAACCTCGACGCCATGTTCAAGGCGACGGGCCACGAGAACCTCTACTTCCCCATGCTCATCCCCATGAGCTTCTTCCAGAAGGAGGCCCAGCACGTGGAGGGCTTCGCGCCCGAGCTGGCCGTGGTCACGCACGCCGGCGGCAAGGAGCTCGAGGAGCCGCTGGCCATCCGCCCCACCTCCGAGACCATCATCGGCGAGGCGTACAGCCGCTGGGTGCAGAGCTACCGCGACCTGCCGCTGCTCTACAACCAGTGGGTGAACGTCATGCGCTGGGAGCTGCGCACGCGGCCGTTCCTGCGCACCACCGAGTTCCTGTGGCAGGAGGGGCACACCGCCCACGCCACCGCCGAGGAGGCGCTCGCCGAGACGCGCCAGATGCTCGACATCTACGCCACCTTCGCCGAGGAGTTCGGCGCCGTGCCGGTCATCAAGGGCGAGAAGACCGAGGGCGAGCGCTTCGCCGGCGCCCTCATGACGCTGACCATCGAGGCGATGATGCGCGACGGCAAGGCGCTGCAGTCGGGCACCAGCCACTACATGGGCGAGAACTTCGCGCGCGCCTTCGACATCACCTTCAACGACGTGAACAACGAGCAGGCCTACGCCCACACCACCTCGTGGGGCCTGTCCACGCGCTTCATCGGCGCGATCATCATGACCCACGGCGACGACAAGGGCCTGATCATGCCGCCCAAGCTGGCGCCCTACCAGGTGGTGGTGCTGCCCATCTACCGCGCCAACGACGAGGCCGCCAAGGCGGGCGTCATGGCCGAGGTCGACGCGCTGGCCGCCGCGCTGCGCGAGCAGGGCGTGCGCGTGAAGGTCGACGACCGCGAGGGCCTGAGCCCCGGCCGCAAGTTCAACGAGTGGGAGCAGAAGGGCGTGCCGCTGCGCCTCGAGGTCGGCCCCAAGGACCTGGAGCAGGGCGTGGCGCAGCTCGCCGACCGCCTCACCGGCGCGAAGGAGGCGGTGGCGCTGGGCGCCGTGGCCGAGCGCGTGCCGGCGGCGCTGGCGGCGTTCCACGAGGCGCTGCTGGAGCGCGCCCGCGCCTACCGCGACGAGCACACCTACGACGCGGCCAGCTTCGACGAGTTCCGCGAGCGCGTCGAGGACGGCTTCGTCTACGCCCCGCACTGCGGGGAGCCCGCCTGCGAGGAGGCCATCCAGGAGGAGACGAAGGCCACGGCGCGCTGCATCCCGCTCGAGGGCCCCAGCGCCGAGGGCGCCGTCTGCATCCGCTGCGGCAGGCCCAGCGGCTACGAGCGCAAGGTCGTCTTCGCCAAGGCGTACTGACCGGCGCGGCGTACTAACCTGGGTCCGTCGCAGCCGCGAAGCCGGAGGGAGGCGAGTGAAGGAGAGACGCTCCACTGCCGAGGAGGTGCTGGCGCGCCAGGAGGCGTTCAAGCGCCGCGCCCTGCAGGCGCAGGCCGCCATCCTGCGCATGGCCCTCCCCGTCGGCGTGAAGGTCAGCTTCGGCGAGGGCCGCCGCGCCGCCGACGTCGCCATGGTGCTCCTCAAGGGCGAGCGCTCGCGGGTGCTGTCGCTGCCGATGCGCCTCGAGGACGAGCTGGGCCTCGACGTCCACGTGGTGCGCAGCACCTTCGCGGCCGGCAACTTCGAACTGCTGCTGGTGTTCACCGAGCCGCTCGAGGGCCAGCGCGTGCGGAGCCCCGAGCGGCGCGCCGCCCTGCGGCTGCAGCTCGAGCTCCTCGAGCAGCAGGACCCCGATGCCGCCGCTCTGCTCGACACCGGCGACGAGAGCTGACGCGCCCTCAGCAGCCCGCCCGGCGGCACACCGTCAGGTGCGCCCAGTCGCGCCCGTCGCCGCCCGGGTCCTGCACCTGGAGCTTCAACCAGAGGCGGGCGCCGTCGTGGTGGAGGCCCGGGCCGTCGGCGGCGCGCAGCGCGGCCAGCGAGGCGTAGGCCGGCACCAGGCTGCGCGCGTCGATCCACCAGTCGCGGTAGACGTACGGCGCCGCGCCCGTGTACGGCAGGCTCACCAGCAGCGCGTCGCCCGGGCGGGCCGCCGCCAGCTCGAGGGTGAAGGCGTCGGGCGCGCCCCTGTCGAAGCGGTAGTGGTAGTCGTGCCCCAAGGGCAGCAGCGTGCGGAAGTGGACGTTGGGGCCGGCGTGAGGCGTGCCGTGCATGGTGTGCGTCGGCCCCGCGGCGCTCGGGTCGGCGCCGCGCAGCAGCCCCACCGGCGCCAGCCCCCGCGCGGGCTCGCCCGTGTCGCGCAGCGTGAGGCTGGCGTAGCGGCCGGCGCACGTCCGCGCGTTCCAGTCGCTGCGGTAGCTGCACGCCTCCGTGACCAGCAGCGGGTTGTCGACCGTCACGGCGGTGCCCGCCGCGCCGGTCACCGAGCCGTCGCGGTCGAGGAACAGGCCGCTGCGGTAGCCGTCCTCGCCGTCGTCGGTGGGCTGCTCGGCCGCCTCGCGCGTCTCGAACCACACCGCCTGCGTGCCGGGCGCGAAGCTCAGGCCCTCGGCGTAGCTGAGCGGCGAGAGCGAGAAGTCGGTGTGGTCGAGGAAGCTCAGCGCCGCCGCCTGCCGCCCGGCGTCCGGGGCGTACCCCTCGAAGTACGTGTCGCGCACGAACACGGGGCCGTCGTAGAACTCGAAGCCGCGGATCGCGAAGCCGGGGTCCCAGGGCCGCGGCAGCGGGCGGCCGCCGGCGCCGGTCGCCTCCCAGGGGTCGGCGGTGCCGCGGTCGCTGCTCTCGCCCACCACCACGCTGCGCTCGAGCCCGGAGGCGTCGGAGGCGAAGGTGGCGCCCACGGCGTTGTCGACCAGCAGCGCGCCCGTCAGCAGCGTGTGGTCGCCGCGGAACCAGGCGGCGGCGCTGCGATGCTTGTAGGCCACGAAGCCCTCGAAGCGCGCGGTCACCGGCGCCGAGCCGCGGTCGGCGGGGTCGGTGCGCGGGCGGTAGGCGGTGGTCTCGGCCGCCAGCGAGCCGGCCCGGGGGCCGCGGTCGACGTGCAGCCCGTCGGCGGCGTTCGAGTGGGCGAGGTTGCCCTCGAAGCGCCCCAGCGGCGTGCGGCGCGGCCACACGTTCGCGCCGTCGAAGACGTCGAACGACGGGCCGGTGGGGTGCTCGGGCAGGGAGTACCAGAAGCCGCTGCCCTGCGAGCTGGCCGCCACGTTGCCCACCAGCACGTTGTCGGGGTTGGTGATCCAGAAGATCGAGGGCCCCTGGTGGCTGGCGTCGGTGGGGATCAGCACCTGGTGCGGCGCCGGCGCGCGCGCCATCATGCCGAGGTTGCCCTTGAGCACGTTGGCGGTCTCGGCGCCGTCCTCCAGGAAGTAGCAGTGCCCGAAGGTGTCGTAGGCGGCGTTGCCCTCGAGCAGCACCCCGCGGCTGCCGTGGATCGTGATGCAGCGGTTGTAGAGGTGGTGCAGGCTGGCGTTGCGCACGAAGCTGCCGAAGGCGGCGTCGCCCATCAGGTGGAAGTGCACCGGGTAGCGCATCAGCTCGCCGGCCTGGCCCAGCGCCGTGAGCTCGACCGAGTCGAGGCGCAGGCGGCTGCTGCCGAGCGCCATCACGTGACCGCCGAAGCGGTGCACCTCCGAGCGCGGGTCGCGGGTCTCGGGCGCGCCGCGGATGGTGACGTTGCGCGTGAGGCGCGCCACCTCGGCCCGCGCCTCGAGTACGGTGGTCGGGTAGCCGGTGTGGGCGCCGAAGGTGAGGCGTTCGCCGTGGTGCGCGTGCTCCAGCGGCGCGTCCAGCGTGACGACGTGGCCGTCGACGGCCGTGACGGTGCGCTCCTCGAGGTGGCGGTCGACGGCCACGCCGTCGCGCTCGCCGAAGGCGTAGAAGTCGGTGGAGGCGATCACGATGCGGTCGCCCGCGCGCAGGCCGCCGGCGTTGTCGAGCGCGATGCTGGTGGCGCCCGCCGGGGCGGTGGCCGCGAGCCGCGTCCAGGCGGGGCCCGTGGGGTCGCCGTACGCCTCCAGCGTGCCGTGGACCAGGCCCAGGTAGGCGCGGCCGAAGCAGTCGGAGGCGGCGTCGCTGCGTTCCGGGCCCCCGAGGGTGATGACCGCCCGGTGCGTGAACGGCTCCGCCGCCGAGCCGACGTAGAGCCCCCCGGTGACGGTGATGCTGCCGGCGGCCAGCTCCAGGTCCTGGCGGTCGAACACCAGGGCGCCGTGCACGGTGAGCGAGGCGAGGGGCGGCGGCGACACGTCGAGCAGGAGCACGTCGCCGGCGGGGACGGTCACGTGGTCGCCCGCCTCGGGCGGTGCGCCGCCGGGCCAGGCGGCGGCGTCCGACCAGCGGCGGGTGGGCGCAGGTGGGGCGGGGCTGGGGGCCGGCGCCTCGACGTCGGCGACGTCGAAGGCCGCGCCCGTGAGGCCGGCAGCGCGCCCCTCCACCAGCTGGAAGCAGCTTGCGTGGAGCTCGTCGTGGCCCTTGGGGCCGGTGTCGGCGCCGCCGCAGGCCGCGAGGGCGAGCAGCGCCACGAGGGCGGCGAGGGGGAGCGCCACTCGCGTGGCGGGGGAGCGCGTCATCCGCCCGAGCGTATTAACGCCGGATGGCAGGAGCGTGTGAAACCGATGATAGCGGGGCCGCCGCCGGCGGGCCCGCGGCGGGGTCGGGCGCGTGCGGGACGGCGTCGAGGAGCGGCGGGTGCGTGCGGGGCGGCGTCGAGCGGCGGGCGCGGCCGCAGGGCCGCTAGCGTGCGCGAAGGCCCGCTACGCCAGCTCGACAACCGTAGCCTCGCCCTGCCCCACCCCCACGCAGAGCGTGGCCAGCCCGTAGCGCATGCGCTCGCCCGCCTCGCGGCGGCGGCGCATCTCGTGCAGCAGCGTGGTCAGGATGCGCGCCCCCGAGCAGCCGAGCGGGTGGCCCAGGGCGATGGCGCCGCCGTTCACGTTGGTGATCTCCTCGGGCAGGCCCAGCTCGCGCATCACCGCCAGCGCCTGCACGGCGAACGCCTCGTTGAGCTCGGCCAGGTCGACGTCGGGCACGCCCACGCCGGCGCGCGCCAGCGCCTTGCGCGTGGCCTCCACCGGGCCGAGGCCCATCACGCGCGGGTCGATGCCGCTGGCGGCCGAGGCGCGCCAGCAGGCGAGCGGCTCGAGGCCCAGCTCCTCGGCCTTGGCGCGGCTCGTCAGCACCAGGGCCGCGGCGCCGTCGTTGAGGCCGCTGGCGTTGCCGGCCGTGACGGTACCGCCCTGGCGGAAGGCGGGCCTGAGCTTGGCGAGGGTCGCGGCGTCGGTGTCGAGCACGAGGCGCTCGCCCTCCACCCGGTAGCGCGGGTGCTCGTCGCGCGTCACGCGCTTCGGCTCGCCGCGCCGCTGCGGCACCTCCACCGGCACGGTCTCGGCGTCGAAGCGCCCGGCGTTCATCGCCGCCACCGCGCGCGCCTGGCTCTGCAGCGCGAAGCGGTCCTGCTCCTCGCGGGTGATCTCGCCGCCGGCCACCTCGCCCTTCACGCTGGCGTCGTAGACGTTCTCGGCGGTCTCGCCCATGGCCTCGAGCGGGAAGAGCTCGGCCAGCCGGGGGTTGGGGAAGCGCCAGCCCAGGGTGGTGTCCCAGGCGGTGCGGTTGCCGGGCGGCCCGAACGGCGCCTCGTTCTTGGCGATGGCGTAGGGCGCGCGCGTCATGCTCTCGACGCCGCCGGCCACGAAGACGTCGCCCTCGCCCGCCAGGATGGCGCGCGCCGCCATGTTCACCGCCGTCAGCCCGCTGGCGCACAGGCGGTTGACGGTCACGGCCGCCACCGTGTCGGGCAGCCCCGCCAACAGCGTGGCCATGCGCGCCACGTTGCGGTTGTCCTCGCCCGCCTGGTTGGCGCAGCCCAGGTAGACCTCCTCGACGGCGCTCGGCGCCACCCCGGCGCGCGCCACCGCCTCGCGCACCGCCACGGCGGCGAGGTCGTCGGGGCGCACCTCGGCGAGCGCGCCCCCCAGGCGCCCGATGGGCGTGCGAACGGCGCTGACGATCACCACCTCGCGGCGTGCCACCTGCGCCCCGCGCGTGCCCTCAGGCATGGCCCACCTCCGCCAGGTGAGCCTCGAGCAGCTCCGCGAAGCGCGCGGGCGCGTCGACCATCGGCAGGTGCCCGGCGTCGTCGATCACCTCGAGGCGCGCGCTGGGCAGCGCCTCGGCGAGCTCGCGCACCAGGGGCGGCGGCGTCGACAGGTCCTCGCTGCCGCCCACCACCAGCGGGCGCAGGCCGAGCTCGGACAGGCGCGGGCGCAGGTCCTCGGCGGCGAGCGCGGCGCAGGTGCCGGCGTAGCCCGCGCGCGAGGTGCGCGCCAGCATGTTGCGCATGCCGTCGATCAGCGGCCGGTGGGCCTCGCGGAACGCCTCGGGGAACCAGCGCAGCAGCGTGGAGTCGGCGAGGGCGGCCACGCCCTGCTCCCTGACGGTGTCGATGCGGGCGTGCCAGGTGTCCTCGTCGCCGAAGCGCGCCACGGTGCCCGACAGCACCAGGCCGGCCACGGCGTCGGGGCGGTCGAGGGCGGCGCGCAGCGCCACCAGCCCGCCCACCGAGACGCCCACCAGCACGGCGCGCCGCTCGCCGTGCGCTTCCAGCACGCGCAGCGCGTCCTGGGCGAGGCGCGCGACGGTGTAGGCGCCCTCGGGCGCGTCGGAGAGCCCGTGGCCGCGCAGGTCGAGGCGCAGGTGGCGGTGGTGGGGCAGGCGCGCCACCACGCCGTCGAAGACGCGCAGGTCGGCGCCCAGCGCGTGGAGGTAGAGGAGCGGCGGGGCGGGGGAGCGGCCGTCCCCGGCGCCCCAGGCGCCGTCGCGGCGCGCGTGGAGCGTGACTCCGTCGACGTCGAGGAACGAGCCGACCCCCACTGGTGGCAGGTCGTTCGTGGGGTAGCTTCCGGCGTCCGTCATCTCCGCCTCCTCGGTAGCGGCCCCGGCCGGCCGGAGGGCCGCGGGCGTAGCGCGTGGGTTCGACCCTGCCACGATACGCGGTCCGGGGGGCGCGCGCCGAGCGGAGCGGGGACGGTCACGGGAACGCTGGGTACCGAACCGCGGCACGGTGGCGCTGGAGGGTAGCGCTACGTAGCGCGTGCTTCCGCGCCCCGTACGCGGCAGCGCCGTCCCTGACGCGATCGCGCCGCGACCACGCGCGCACGCGTTCGGCGGGCCGTGAGCCCGGGCGAGACCCCGGCCGGCCGTAGCGAGGCCGTTCGTGTGCGGCACGACGCTCCTGCGTCGTCGGCCGCGACGATGCGCGTTACGTAACGCCGCACGCTACGCCCCGCTGTGCAGCGGTTCGGTACCCCGCCCCGGAGCGACATGCCGTACCGGGCGGGCCGCGGCGCACCGGCCCGAGCCGCGTCACGCCCCGGCCGCCGCCCTCCCCTCAGGTCAGGCGGGCCACCAGGAACTCGGAGATCGTGCGCCACCACTCGATGGCCGTCTCCGTGCTCGCCGGCCCGTGGCCGCTCTCCTCGTCCACGATGTACTCCACCTCGATGCCGCGCGAGCGTAGCGCCTCGACCATCTGGTCGGACTCCGCCTGCACCACGCGCGGGTCGTGCGCCCCCTGGTAGACCAGCAGCGGCACGCGCACGTTCTCGACGTAGGTGATCGGCGAGCGCTCGACCAGCAACTCGTGGTCCTCGTCGGGGTCGCCCACGAAGTTGCGCATCATCGGCTTCCAGTGCGGCGGCACGCTGCGCGCGAACGTCACCAGGTTGGAGGGGCCCACCGCCTCGGCGGCCACCGCCCAGCGGTCGGGCAGGCGCGTGATGGCCGACAGCGTGGCGAAGCCCCCGAACGAGGCGCCCCAGATGCCCAGGCGCGAGGCGTCGGCCCACGGCTGCTGCGCCAGCCAGTCGGCGGCCGCCTCGATGTCGCGCAGCTCGGCGCCGCCCCAGTCGCGCTGGATGAGCTTCTGGTAGCTCTTGCCGTAGCCGGTCGAGCCGCGGATGTTCGGCGCCAGCACCGCCACCCCGCGCGTCACCAGGTACTGGTACATGCCGCCGTAGGCGTAGCCGGGGCGCTCCTGCGCCTCGGGGCCGCCGTGGATCGACAGCACCACCGGGTGCGGCTCCTCGCCCTCCGGCACGTAGAGCCAGGCCGGCACCTCGCGGTCGAAGCTCGGGTAGGCGATCAGCCGCGGCACGGCCAGGTCGTCGAGCGCCACGCCGCCCAGCATCGACTGCTCGCGCCGCGCCAGCGTGCCGGCCTGCAGGTCGAGCTCGAACACGTTGCCGGCCTCGCGCGGGGAGGACAGGACGAGCAGCGCCAGCGGCTCGCTCGGGTGCAGGTCGAGCGCCTCGATCACGCCCACCGGCAGCTCGGGGGCGAGCGTGCGGCCCGCCTCGCGGTCGATCACGCCCAGCACGCCGTTGCCGCCGTCGTTCTCGACGTAGCCCACGTAGCGCCCGCTGCGCGACACCGTCACGCCGTCGACGTCGCGCTCGGGCTGGTGCACGAGGCGCCAGCCGTCGTCGGCGAACGACCAGAACGCCAGCCCCACGAACTCGCGCTCCGCGTCGGTCAACAGGTAGAAGCCGCTCTCGTCGGGCGCCCAGGGGCCGGCGTAGAACTTGGCGTCGCCCTCGTGCTGCGTCACCAGCCGCGCCTCGCCTCGCTCCAGGTCGACGAGGTGCACGTCGGTGTCCGAGTTCGAGCGCGTCTCGATCACCGTCAGCCAGCGCCCGCTCCTCGACACCTCGGCCGCGTAGTAGAGGCCGCCCGTCATCAGGCGCTCGACCTCGCCCGAGTCGGGGTCCAGCAGCAGCGGGTCCATCTCGCTGGGCTCGCGGTCGTTGGCGCTGAGCACGATGCGGCCGTCGGCCGTCCAGCCGGCGAGGTTGTACTCCACCTCGGGGTGGTCGGTGAGCTGGCGCGGCCAGCTGGCGGTGCCGGCCTCGAAGTCGATCACGAACAGCTCGGGCGTCTCGTTCCCCTTCAGGTCGGCGGCGAAGGCGATGCGCCGGCCGTCGCGCGACCAGGCGAACGCGGTGACGCGCCGCCCCGGCAGCGCCGTGAGCTGCCGCGCGAAGCCGCCCCCCTTGGGCTGGAGCCATAGCTGGAAACGGCCGCTGGTGTCGGCCAGGTAGGCGAACCACTGGCCGTCGGGCGACCAGGCGGGGCTGGCGAGGCGCCGGACGCTGGCGAGCTGCTCGAAGGTGGGGGTGGGCATCGTGGCCTCCTTGGCGGCTCGGGCGCTGCCTCGAACCGGTGTGGGTGTTCAGGGGTCGTGCGGTCGCCTCACGCTAACGCCAACAGGGCCACGCCCGCCACCATCCCGAGCGCGCCCAGGGCGCGCCGGCGGCCGTGGCCCTCGGCCAGCAGCCGCGCGCCCATCAGCGTGCCCAGCAGGATGCTGACCTCGCGCGTGGGCGCCACCAGGCTCACGGGGGTGAAGCCCATGGCCGTCAGCACCAGCAGGTAGGCGCAGGAGCTCAGCAGCGCCACAGCCACGGTGGCCCCGCGGTGGGCGCGCCACACGCGCGCCACCTCGGCGCGCCCGCGCAGCGCCACCGGCAGCATCAACAGCGCGCGCCACCCCTCCGAGACGACCATGTAGACCAGCGGCACGGCGCCGGCGTGGCCCACGGCGTAGCCGTCCCACACGGTGTAGAGCGAGATGAAGCCGCCCGTGACGAGCCCGTAGAGGACGGCCGGGCGCCGGGCGCCGCCGTGGCCGCGGCCGCCGGTGAGGACGAACACGCTGCCCACCACCAGCAGGGTGCCCAGCAGCGCCTGCGGGCCGGGGCGCTCGCCGAGGAGCAGCACCGCCAGGACGGTGGCCAGCGCCGGGCCGCTGCCGCGCGCCAACGGGTAGACGAGCGACAGGTCGCCGACGCGGTAGCCACGCTGCAGCGTCACGAAGTAGCCGATGTGGATGGCGCCCGACACCAGCGCGAGCCCGGCGTGCGCCAGCGTGAACGCGGGGCGCTCGAGCCAGGCGTAGACCGCCACGACGGGCCCCAGCACCGCCAGCGTCACCAGCGACAGCAGCCACACGAACTCGGCCCCGCCCGCCACGCGCTTGGCCAGCAGGTTCCAGGACGCGTGCATGACGGCGGAGCCGAGCACCAGGGCGAAGGCGAGCGTGGTCACGTGCCGGCCAGCCTACGCCCTCGGCGGGCGCCGGGGCGAGCCGGCTAGCCGTCCACGTACGTCAACCAGTGCTCGAACCCGGGCACGCGGCCCCGGACCACGTCGAGGTAGCGCTGGCGGATCGCCAGCGACACCTCCCCCGCCCGCCCCTCGCCGATGGGGCGCCGGTCGATGCTCGCCACCGGCGTGACCTCGGCGGCGGTGCCCACGAGGAACACCTCGTCGGCGATGTAGAGCTCGTCGCGCGTGGCCATGGTGGGCACCACTTCGAGGCCCATCTGCTTCGCGATCTGGACGACGCTGTCGCGGGTGATGCCGCGCAGGTTCACAGAGTGGGCGATGGGGTGCAGCACGCCGTCCTTCACGAAGAAGACGTTCTCACCGGAGCCCTCGGCCACGTACCCCGCTTTGTCGAGCAGCAGCGCCTCGTCGAAGCCGTTGTCGCGCGCCTCCTGGTTGGCGAGCACCGAGTTGACGTAGTTGCCGCCCGCCTTCGACTTGGTGGGCAGCACGTCGCCGGGGCTGCGGCGCCACGAGCTGGTCATGAGCTTGGCGCCCTGGCGGACCACGTCCTCGCCGAGGTAGCTGCCCCACGGCAGCGCGGCGACCATGAAGCGCACCTCGTTGCGCGTCGGGTCGATGCCGAGCGACTGCGCCCCGTACCACAGGAGCGGCCGGACGTAACCCTCCTGCAACCGGTTGGCGCGCAGCGTCTCGACCACCGCCTGCTCGACCTGCTGCGCCGTGACGGGCGGGCGCATCAGGACGATCTTCGCGGACTGGACGAGGCGCTCGGCGTGCTCGCGCAGGCGGAACACGGCGGGGCCGCGCTCGGTGCGGTAGGCGCGGATGCCCTCGAAGACGCTCGTGCCGTAGTGGAGCGCGTGGGTGAGGACCGAGACGGTGGCTTCCGCCTCGGGCACCAGGTCGCCGTCGAGCCAGATCAGGCCGGCGCTCTGCGTGCTGGTAGCCGCTGGCGTGGGTCTCTTCGGGATGGTCATCTGTCCTCCTGTTGTACTCCTGTACGTCGATTATCCCCCCTGGCCGGGCGCCCGGAGGGTCCCGGGGTGGCGGAGGAGGACTCGGGAGGCGGGCGGACGCGGCTGCGGGCGGCGCGGGGCCGGGGGGCTCGCCCGGGCGCGTGGCGGGACCCCTGTCCGGGCGCGGGCATCGCTTACACTTCTGCGCATGAAGGTCCTCGTCACCGGCGGCGCCGGTTACATCGGTTCCATCACCGTCGAGACGCTGCTGGCGCGGGGCCACGAGCCCATCGTCCTCGACGACCTCTCGACGGGCCACCGCGACGCGGTGCCCGAGGGCGTGCCGTTCGTGCACGGCAGCGTGGCCGACCCCGACATGGTGGGCTACGCGCTGCGCGACCTGGGCGCCGAGGCGGTGCTGCACTTCGCGGCCTTCTCGCTGGTGGGCGAGTCGATGAGCCAGCCGATGAAGTACTTCGGCAACAACGCCGCCGGCACGCTGGCGCTGCTCGACGGCCTCGTGCGCCACGGCGTCCAGCGCTTCGTGCTCTCGTCCACCGCCGCCGTCTACGGCACGCCCGCCAGCGTGCCCATCCCCGAGGACGCGCCGCTGCGCCCCGAGAGCGTCTACGGCGAGTCGAAGCTGATGATCGAGCGCGCCCTCGCCTGGCTGGCGCGCACCAGCGGCCTGGGCTCGGTGGCGCTGCGCTACTTCAACGCCGCCGGCGCCAGCGCGGCGCGCGGCGAGGACCACCGGCCCGAGTCGCACCTGATCCCGCTGGTGCTGCAGGTGGCGGCCGGCCGCCGCGAGAGCATCCAGGTGTTCGGCGACGACTACCCCACGCCCGACGGCACCGCCGTGCGCGACTACGTCCACGTGCTCGACCTGGCCGAGGCGCACGTGCTGGCGCTGGAGGCGCTCGTGCCGGGCGAGGCGCGCGCCTACAACCTGGGCAACGGCCGCGGCTACTCGGTGCGCGAGGTGATCGAGGTGTGCCGCCGGGTCACGGGGGAGGCCATCCCCGAGGTGGCGGCCCCGCGCCGCGCCGGCGACCCGCCCGTGCTGGTGGCCGACAGCGGCCGCGCGCGCGCCGAGCTGGGCTGGCGCCCGCGGCGCGAGGCGCTCGAGGAGATGGTGGCGAGCGCCTGGGCGTGGCACCGCGCCCACCCCGACGGCTACGGGGCGGCGGGCCGTTAAGCGGCCGGTTAACGTCCCCGCGCCGTCGCTCACCCACGTGGCTGTAGCGCTCCGGGATGATGTGATATGACACTGGGCGACGCCAGGGAGCCGGCCCCCGCGGGGCGTTACGCGCCGCCGCCGGAGCGGGCCTAGCGCGCTAGCCGGAAGACCCGCAGGCCGCCCGCCAGGGCGCCCGTGCTACCCTTACATGACTTGGAGACTGCCATGAAACGACTCGTGATCACCGCGCTGCTCGCGCTGGGCGCGGCGGCGTCGGCGCAGCAGGGCGCCGTCCTGAGCGGGATCGTCCAGAGCGAGGAGCCCCTCGCCGAGAACACCCGCGTGGCCATCCACGTCGTCGACAGCGACAACGTGTGGGGCCTCGAGGTGGTGTCGGTGGCGCCCGTGGGCGGCACCTTCCGCGTGACGCCCGGCCCGCTGCCCCCCGAGCAGCTGCGCCCGTTCCGCAGCGGCAGCGTCATCCTGCCCGGCCTGCAGAACGAGTACCGCGTGGCCCCCGACGACGTGAACGTCGCGGTGGCGCGCTTCAACATGTACGTCGACCAGAACGGCAACCAGGTGTTCGACCGCGTGGTCGACCGCTGGTACATCGGCGTGCCCAGCCTCGAGAACCCCATGGGCTTCTTCACGCTGCTGTACGTCGACAAGGCCGCCACCCTCACGGCCAGCGGCGTCGAGCTGCAGCTGCAGCCCGGCTGGAACGTCTTCACCGTGCGCTTCCCCGACGACGTGTCGAGCTACGCCGTGGTCGGCGGCGTCGAGGACATCGTCCTCGACGTCATCCTGCCCTGACCCTTCCCCCGAGGCGCGCCGCGGCGTGCGTCGTCCCAGGACGCGCGCGCGGCGCGCGAACGTGCTGAGGTAGGTGCCATGAACGTCAAGGAAGGCAAGCTCATCGCGCAGGACCTGCGCCTCGCCGTGGTGGTCAGCCGCTTCAACGAGCTCGTCACGCGCCGCCTGCTGGAGGGCGCGCTCGACGGGCTGCGCCGCGCCGGCGCCGACGAGGACGAGGTCACGGTGGCCTGGGTGCCGGGCGCCGTCGAGATCCCGGTGGTGGCCGCCAAGCTGGCGGCCTCCGGCG
>Ga0123332_1001296_pt1 | contig 24657 bp, 18 predicted proteins | sample BioC12SIPDNA_4_FD_89958 | JGI IMG/M metagenome (GOLD analysis project Ga0123332, IMG submission 89958) | Anaerobic biogas reactor microbial communites from Washington, USA - Biogas_R2_A C12 SIP DNA | ecosystem: Engineered > Bioreactor > Anaerobic > Unclassified | place: Washington, USA... | reverse complement strand
GACGCGAGCCACCGGGTCACCGTCGCCGGCCACCAGCGCCCGGTACAGCACGGCGGAGGCGCCGGACAGCACCGCGACGGGGCCGTCCGGCAACGGCGCGAGGTAGACGACGCCCCCGGCCTCCGGCACCGCGGACCCGTCGGCGGGGTGCTCGCCGCCGGCCTCGCTCGGCTGCTCGTCGGCGTCTGGCACATCAACCACGGCGACCCCCACCGCCCGGGACCAGCGCGGGACGACCTCGGCGCCCGGCATACTGTCGCCGGTCACGGCGCCCTCCGCCTCCACCGCCGCGCGAGCGCGGACCGGAGCTCCCGGGCACCCTGCCTCCCGCGGTGCACGAACTCGCGCCCCACCTCGGCTCGCGTCGGCGGACGACCCAGCTGGTGCTCGAGCACCTCGGTGTTGACCAGCGGCACCCGCAGCAGCAGACCGGCCCTGCCCCGCAGCGTCGGCTCCGCACGCACCCGGGCGAGCCACTCGGCGGAGCGGCTGCCGCCCTCGGTCGTGACCTTCCACATCCAGTACTCCCGCGTGCCGCGGTGCTCCTCCAGCCGCCCCATCGCAGCGCCGAAGGCCACGTCGGCGTGCACCCGGGGCACCAGGGCCTCCACCTGCGCCCAGGCCTTCGGCTCCGCCTGCACCTGCGCGACCCGCGGGTCGGTCAGGACGGCCCGCCGGTTGCGCAGGTTGTTCAGGACGAGCACCAGCACCTGACCGGCCGCCGACGGCACCGGGCAGGGGAAGCCGGCGATCTCACCCTGCTGTCGCCCCGCCCACAGCTCCTCGAAGGTCGCCTGGGGGTCCTGGTGCATGCCGGGGAAGAACCGGTGCAGATCGGCGTACCCCCAGTGCGGGTGGTGCATGGTGGCGGCGTGCCCGAACGGCGACCCCGTCAGAAAGTCGCTGTAGCGGTCCCAGCCGAGGGTGGTCAGCTCGGCCAGCAGCAGGCCGACCCCCTCGGGGTCGACCAGGATGTCCGCGTCGGTGGCACCACCGCGCGAGCGCAGGTCGTCGTCGACGGCGACGCCCTTGATGTGCAGGACCCGCACGCCGATGCGGGTGGCGGCCTGCTGCACGGCGGCGTGCGCGAACGCGGCACGGACCCGACGCGGCACCAGGTCGGGGGCAGCGGACACGCCTCCGATGCTAGCCGCGCCGCGACATGACGCCTGTCACCCCGCCCAGGTGACTCGCGGGCCTTGGCGCACCAGGTGACGATGGTGCACGCTCAGAGCATGTCCTCCGTCCCCGCCTCCGTGCGCACCGCACCGGCAGACCCATGGGAACGGTTCGGCTGGATGATGGGCGCGATCTGGCTGGTCTTCCTGGCCTTCCCGATCGCTGCCCTCGCCACTGCCTCGGACATCCCGGCCGTATGGCGTGTGCTCGGGATCTGCGGGATCGTCGCCTTCGGCACGGTGTACCTGCGGGGGTTCATCGCCATCAGCAACCAGGACACCTGGGACCAGGTGGTCCGGACCGGTGTGCGCTACCTGGTGGCCCTGGTCATCATCAGCCTAGCTCTGGTCCCCGTGATCGGGCTCGGCGTCCTGGCCCACCTGCCCTACATCGTGGCGCTGGGGATGTTCAGCCTGCCGCTGGCCTGGGCGCTCGGCGTGGCGGGCGCGGCGATCCTCACCTGCGTGCTGGTGCCGCTGGTGTCGGGCTCGCTCGCCGAGACCTGGTACTTCATCCTCATCATCTCCCTGGTCGCCGTCTCCACCGGGCTCGTGCGGGTCTTCGAGGAGCGGGGCAACGCCCACCGGGCCGCGCAGGCCGACCTGGCGCTCGCCGCCGAGCGCGACCGGGTGGCCCGGGACGTGCACGACGTCCTCGGCCACAGCCTGACCGTGGTGACGGTCAAGGCCGAGCTCGCGGGGCGGCTGATCGACACCGACCCGGCGCGCGCCCGTGACGAGCTGGACCAGATCCAGGCGCTGTCCCGGGTCGCCCTGGCCGAGATCCGCGCCACCGTGTCGGGGCTGCGCGTCGCCAGCCTGGCCGACGAGCTGGCGGCCGCCGACTCCGCCCTGACCGACGCCGGCATCCGGGCCGAGCTGCCCGACGCCCTGGACGTCGTGGACCCGCGGCACCGGGTGATCCTGGCCTGGGTGCTGCGCGAGGCCGTCACCAACGTCGTGCGCCACAGCGGCGCCACCCGGTGCGTCGTCGAGCTGGACACCGACCGGATGCGCGTCACCGACGACGGCCAGGGCACCAAGGTCCACAAGGAGGGCAACGGCCTGCGCGGCATCCGCGAGCGGGTCTGCGCCGCCGGCGGGACTCTCACCCTCACCACCGGCCCCACCGGGGGCACCGTCCTGGAGGTCACCCTTGACTGACGCCACCCACCCGCGCGGGACCGCGCCCACGCCCGAGCCCTCCGCGGGCACCAGCCGGGAGCCGATCCGGCTGCTGCTCGCCGACGACCAGGCTCTGGTCCGGGGCGCTCTGGTGGCCCTGCTCAACCTGGAGCCGGACCTCACCGTGGTCGCCGAGGTGGGGCGGGGCGACGAGGTGGTCGAGGCCGCGCTCAGCTCGCGCGCCGACGTCTGCCTGCTCGACATCGAGATGCCCGGTGCTGACGGCATCGAGGTCGCCGGACGGCTGCACGAGGTCGCTCCGCAGTGCCGTTCCCTCATCGTCACGACGTTCGGGCGGCCGGGCTACCTGCGGCGCGCGATGGACGCCGGGGCCAGCGGCTTCGTCGTCAAGGACACCCCGGCCCGGGAGCTGGCCGAGGCGGTCCGCCGGGTGCACGCCGGCCTGCGGGTCGTAGACCCCGGCCTGGCCACCGAGTCGCTGCTCGGCGGCCCCAACCCGCTGACCGACCGCGAGCGCCAGGTCCTGCGGGAGGCCATCGCCGGAGGCACGGTGTCGGCCATCGCCGGGCGCGTGCACCTGTCGCAGGGGACGGTCCGCAACTACCTGTCCTCGGCGATCGGCAAGACCGGCACCTCCACCCGGGTCGAGGCCGCACAGGTCGCCCAGGAGCGCGGCTGGCTCTAGAGGTGACGCGGCACGGCCACGGCGCCGGTGAAAGCGGAATGAAAGCGCTGTGCCAGTGCTCGTCCCTAACGTCCCAGGGATCCCGTGACCGCACACCACCTCTCCGGGGGGAGAGCCATGCCGAGCACCGCCACCCTGCTGACCTTCTCTCTGGCCGCCGCCGCGCTGGTGGTCGTGCCCGGACCCTCCGTGGTCTACGTCGTCGCCCGCGGGATGGAGTTCGGACGCCGCGCGGGCATGGTGTCCGTGGCCGGGCTGGAGGTCGGCTCGCTGCTGCACCTCGTGGCGACCGTCGCCGGGCTGGCGGCACTGCTCGCCGCGTGGCCGGCGGGGTTCCGCCTCCTCCAGTGGGCCGGCGCGGCCTACCTGCTCGGGCTCGCGGTGAGCCAGTTCCGCAGCCTCCACGGTGGTGTCGAGGCGGACAGGCCCGCACCGGCGTCCGGCTCTCACCCCAGCGGCCTGCGCCTGTTCCGGGACGGTGTGCTGATCGACCTGCTCAACCCGGGCACCGCACTCTTCTTCCTGGCCTTCCTGCCCCAGTTCGTCGACCCGGCCCGGGGCCCGGTGTCCGTGCAGATCCTGATCCTCGGAGGCTGCTACCTGGCGCTGGCGGTGATCAACGACAGCATCTATGCCCTGGCCGCCGGCGGACTGGCCGGGCGGTTCAGCGCCTCTCCGCGGGCCCGGCGCCGGACGGCGGTCGTCACGGGCGTGGTCTACCTCGGCCTGGCCGCGGTCGCGCTGCTGGCGTGAGGTGTCCGGGTCGCGCGGCACGGACGCCCCCCGTGCTCCACGAAACGTCCTCGCAACCTGTCACCGGTAGATTCGGCGCCATGACCACGCAGCAGGAGATCATCGCCGAGCTCGGCGTCCGCCCCGAGTTCGACGCCGCCACCGAGGCCGAGCGGCGCATCGCCTTCCTGGCCGACTACCTCCGCACCTCCGGGACCAAGGGCTACGTGCTGGGCCTCAGCGGTGGGGTCGACTCGACGACGTGCGGGCGACTGGCCCAGCTGGCCTGCGAGCGGGTGCGCGAGTCCGGGGGCGAGGCGAGCTTCCTGGCGATGCGGCTGCCCTACGGCGTGCAGGCGGACGAGGCCGACGCCGCGGCGGCCGTCGAGTTCGTCGGCGCCGACGAGACGATCACCGTCAACATCAAGGCGGCGACGGACGCGATGTTTGCCGAGGTCGACGGGGCCGGGATCGACTTCACGAGCATCGACCGCGCCGACTTCGTCAAGGGCAACGTCAAGGCCAGGCAGCGGATGATCGCGCAGTACCTCGCGGCCGGTGCCCGCTCGATGCTCGTGCTCGGCACCGACCAGGCGGCGGAGGCCGTCGTCGGCTTCTACACCAAGTACGGCGACGGCGCGGCCGACCTCATCCCGCTCGCCGGTCTGACCAAGCGCCGGGTGCGCGCGGTGGCCGCGCACCTCGGTGCCCCGGACCACCTGGTCAACAAGGTCCCCACGGCCGACCTCGAGGACGGCAAGCCGCTGAACCCGGACGAGGCCGCTCTCGGGGTGTCCTATGACGCGGTCGACGACTACCTCGAGGGCAAGGCGGTCTCGGACGCCGACCGGGAGACGATCGAGGGCTGGCACGCCCGCACCGCCCACAAGCGGGCGATGCCGGTCACCCCGGACGACGTCTGACCCGCACGGTGCACCCTGTGCACCCGGGTGTCACGAGCGCCGCTGACGCCACGACGCGGGTCCGCCGGGCGGTCGCGGCCGGCCTGATGGTCACCGTCCTGGCGACGGCCCTGTTCCTCGGCGGATCCGTCGGGGTCGGTCCATGGGACGGGGTCTACCTGTTCCGCGACTTCGTGACGGTCCCCGACCCCGTCTTCGGCGCCAACACCCTCGGGGCCGGCGGCGCACCCCGGGCGGTGCCGCTGGACGCGGTGGTCGCCGCGCTCAGCACCGTGCTGCCCAGCAGCCTGGTCGCCCGACTGCTGCTGGTCGCGCCGCTGCTGCTGGTCGGTGCGGGCATGACGGTCCTGTTGCGCCGCTACGGGCCTGTTGCCACGAGCGTGGGCGCCGGGCTGGCCATCGCCAATCCGTATGTCGCGGAGCGGCTCCTCCTCGGACAGTCGCCGTCGCTGCTGGGCTACGCCATGATCCCCTGGCTGGTGGTCGCGGTCCGGGCCCGCCGCTCGTGGGCCGAGCGGGTCCTGCTCGTGCTGGCGGCCGCGCTCCCCGCGGCCCTCACCCCGGTCGGGGCGGTGACGGCGGCCGTCACGGTGCTCGTCACGGCCGTCGTGCTGGGGCCGTCGGACCGCGGCATCACACGGCGCGCGGGCCGTGCCCTGGACGCGCTCACGCTCCTGGGGCCGATCCTGCTCCTCTCGCTGCCCTGGATACTGGCCGGGCTCCGGCACCCGACCGCCGGGGCCTCGCCCGAGGGGGCCGACGCCTTCGCGGTGCGCGCCGACGGCCCCCTGGGCGTCGTCGGGTCGGTCGCCTCGCTGGGCGGGGTGTGGGCCAGCGGCACCGCCCCCGGGTCCCGCGGCAGCGTCCTCGTCGTCCTGCTCCAGCTCGTCCTCGTGGCCGCCGCGCTCTACGCCCGGTCGACGATCACCGCCTGGCCCTTCCCGGCCCGCGCGGTGCCGGTCCCGACCCGCCGGGCTCTGGACCTGGCCGTGGGCGCCTACCTCGCCACCGTCGTCAGCGTCCTGCTGCTGGCCGGTCCGCTCCTGCCGGTCTGGAGGGCGGCCCAGCGGGTGCCCGGCGTTGCGCTGCTGCGGGACACCCACCGCTGGCTGGGCTGGGCGGCGCTGGGCGTCGCGGTCCTCCTCGCCCTGGGCCTGGCCGTGGCGGTGGACCGGATGGGGTGGGGGCGGATGGTCGCCGGCACCCTGGCGGTGGTGTCACTGGCCGGGGCCGTGCTCACCGTGCCGGACGTCCCGGCCACGCTGGCCCGCGACGTGCGCCCGGTGGCGATGCCCGCGGAGTTCGACGAGATCGTGGACCTGCTCAACGACGAGGCCCAAGGGAGGGTGCTGCTCCTGCCGTGGCAACCCTTCCGTCAGGTCGACTGGGTCGGTCCCGTGCAGTTCCTCGACCCCTTTCCCCGGGCGCTGGAGGCGGAGGTGGTCCACGCCCGGGACCTGCTCGTGCGGCGCGGGGACCAGGAGTGGCTGGTCGGCGGCGAGGATCCCGCCTTTGCCACTGGGTTTGCCAGTGCGGACGGGGTGCTGGACAGCCGAGTGCTCCGTGAGGAGGGGATCAGCCACGTGGTGTTCTGGCTGGGCTCACCGGGTGAGTTTCCCCGTGGGGAGGAGGGCCTGCGGGACGTGCACCTCGGTGAGGAGTGGATCGTGGCGGAGGTCGCGCCTCAGTCGCCGTAGCCGAGCAGCTCGCCCGGCGGCACCGGCTCCGTGGGGCCGGTGTTGCGGGCGGCCGAGTCGTCGGGGCTGAAGCTGCCGACAACGGCCGCGGTCGCGGCACCTGCCGCGCCGAGACCGACGACCAGCGCGATCACGGTGTAGAGCACGCGGCGACCGACGCCGGCGGCGTTCGTGGACTGGCTCAACTGGACCTCCGTGGGACACGTATCGGGGAGAGGTTACCGCAAGGTAGGGCGCGGGGACAGCCGGGCGGGCGGCACCGCGTGGGCGTGGTCGCCCGCGGCGGTCGGTGCCTGCCGCCAGGTGGCGTGCAGCAGCAGCTGCTCCCAGGCACGGACCGTCTCGTCCCAGGTGAACCGGGCCGAGTGGGCCAGGGCGTTGTCGCCGAGCTCGGTCAGCCGGCAGGGATCGGCCAGCAGTCCGTCGACCGCGCTGGTCATCTCGTCGAGGTCGCGCACGAGCACGCCGGTGGCGCCGTCCTCGATCGACTCCGACACCCCGCCGGCGTCGCGGTAGCCGATCGCGGGCACCCCGTGGCTGGCGGCCTCGACCACCGAGAGCCCCCAGCCCTCCTTGACGCTCGGCACGAGCAGCAGGTCGGCGCTGGCCAGCTCCTCGTGCTTGGTCTGCTCGTCCACGAAACCCAGCAGGTCGACATACTCCCCGGCGCCCCGGGCGGCGACGTAGTCCTCCAGCTCGCGGCGCCACCACCCGTCGCCGACCACCCGCAGCCGCAGGCCGGGGTGCCGGTCGCGCAGCCGGGTGACCACGTCGACGGCGTGCTCGATCCGCTTGTGCTTGACGACCCGGCCCAGGACGAGCAGGCGGGGACCGTCAGCCTCGCCGACCGACACGGGGCGCGGAGGCTGGGTGCCGTTGTGGATGATCGCGACGTGGTCGCGGTCCACGCCCATCGCGACGAGCTCGTCCTTGGTCGACCGGGAGACCGCGACATACTGCCGGCCGCGGTTGACGCGCGGGGAGACCCGGGACTCGATGCCCCAGCCCACGGCGGCCACGGGCGCGCTGAAGACCACGGGCCACTGCTCGCGGTGCACGTGGTGGACCAGCACGACGACCGGGGCCGACGTGGCCCAGCCGGCGAAGAAGGGCAGCCCGTTCTGCACGTCGACCACCACGTCGAAGGGTCCGTCGGCGGCCTCCAGGCGGCGGATCGCGCGGCGGGCGGCGCCGTAGACGCCGGTGCGCGAGCCGGCCCGCAGGTAGCGGACGCCGTGGAGCGTCTCCTCCGCCGGGGCGTTGTCGTGCGCGGCGCACAGGAAGGTGACCTCGTGCCCCCGGGCGACCAGGCCCTCGGCGACCATGCGGGCGTAGAGCTCGGCGCCGCCCCCCTCGGGGTGCGCCAGGTCGCGCCAGTTGCACAGGGCGATCCGCATCGGGTCAGACTCCGTCGTCGTGGGGCGGGCGACGGGGCCGTCGCCACGGGGGCCGGCGGCGTGCACCGCCGACTAGTTACCGAATAGTAGCCGCATTATGGTTCTCGCGTGGACGACGCGACGCTGCCGGGCTCGGGGACCCTTGCGCGCTCGGTCCACCTGTTCCGCGCCTTCCTCGTCGAGCAGACCGACCCGGACCGGTTCTACAGCGTGCTGGCCGCCGACTCGACCCGGGAGCTGGGGCGCTTCGCGGACCTGGCCGGCGCCGACGTGGTGGACGTCGGCGGCGGGCCGGGCTACTTCGCCGACGCCTTCCTCGCGTCCGGCGCCCGCTACCTCGGGATCGAGCCGGACGCCGGCGAGTTGACCGCCCGGGGCCACGCGGCGGCCAACACGCTGCGGGCCTCGGGGCTGGCGCTGCCGCTGGCCGACGCGAGCGTCGACGTCTGCTACTCCTCCAACGTCCTGGAGCACGTGCCGGACCCCGAGCTGATGGCGGACGAGATGGTGCGGGTGACGCGGCCGGGCGGCACCGTCTACCTCTCCTGGACGCCGTGGCTGTCGCCGCACGGGGGGCACGAGACCGGGATGTGGCATTACCTCGGCGGGCGGCGGGCGGCCGACCGATACGCGCGACGGCACGGGCGCCGGCCCAAGAACGACTTCGGCACCTCGCTGTTCGTCTGCCCGGTCGGCCGGATGCTGCGCTGGGCCCGGGCCGCCGAGGCGGCCGGCCGGGTGCGGGTCGTCGCGGTCGAGCCGCGCTACCACCCGTCCTGGGCGCGGTGGACGATCCGGGTGCCCGGCCTGCGCGAGGTGGTCGCCTGGAACGCGGTCATCGTGCTGGAGCGACGGTGAGCGTCGCCACCGAGCCGCGCACCACCCCCGGCGAGGCGACCGACCAGGCCGGCCCCACGGCATACAGCCCCTGGGGTGCCCGCCTGCTGCTCGGCTGCCTGCTGCTGACCGCCCTGATGTTCCGCCAGGACCAGGGCCTGGTGGTGCCGGACACCAAGCTCGACCTGACCGCCGACCCGGTCGGCTTCCTCGGGCGGGCACTGCACCTGTGGGACCCGCAGGGCTTCCTCGGGCAGCTGCAGAACCAGGCCTACGGCTACCTGCTGCCGGTGGGGCCCTTCCACGCCGTCCTCGTCGAGCTCGGGCTGCCCGGCTGGGTGGTGCAGCGACTCTGGTGGTCGGTGGTGCTGTGCGTGGCCTTCGTGGGCACCTGGCGGCTGGCCCGCGCGCTGGGGATGGGCGCGCCGTGGGCCGCCTACGTCGCCGCGTTCGCCTACGCGCTGACCCCGCGGATGCTCAGCGAGGTGACGATCACCTCCGTCGAGGTCTGGCCGATGGCGATGGCGCCGTGGGTGCTGCTGCCGCTGGTGAGCCGCGCGCCGCTGACCTGGTGGGGGCGGATCTGGCGGTCCGCCCTCGCCGTCGCGCTGGTCGGCGGGGTCAACGCGGTCGCGACGGGGGCGGTGCTGGTGCTGCCGACGCTCTGGTTCCTGACCCGCCGCGTGACCCGCGAGACGGTTCTGGCGGGCGCCGGGTGGCTCGCCGCGGTCGTGGTCGCGATCGGCTGGTGGCTGGTCCCGCTGCTGGTGATGGGCCGGCACAGCCCGCCGTTCCTGGACTGGATCGAGTCGGCCGCGGTGACGACCCTGGTGGCGGCCCCCAGCGAGGCGCTGCGCGGCACCACCCACTGGCTGATGTACCTGGTCACCGCGAGCGGCGCCACCTGGCCGGGAGGGCGGCAGTATGTCGAGGCGGGCCTCCTCGTCGCCGGCAGCACCCTCGTCGCCCTGGCCGGGCTCGCCGCCCTCACCCGGCGGCGGACCCCCCACCGGCTGTTCCTGGCGGTCGGGCTCGGCGCCGGGCTGGTGCTCGTCGGCGCCGGGCACACCGGGCCGCTCGCGGGCGTGCTCGCCGAGCCGGTGCAGGCGCTGCTCGACGGGCCGCTGGCGGCGCTACGCAACACGCACAAGTTCGAGCTGGTCGTGCGGCTGCCGCTGGTCCTCCTGCTGGCCAGCGCCCTCACCCAGCTGGGGCGCTGGGGGCACGGCCGGGGGGTCCACCGGCACCTGGTCCCGTTCGTCTCGGCCTGCCTGGTCGTCGTCGTGGCCGCGCCGGCCCTGGCGGCCACCCTGCCGCGGGCGGGCGGCTACCAGGAGATCGCGCCGCACTGGGTCGAGGTCGCCGACTGGCTCGACGCGCAGCCGGGTGACGGCACCGTGCTGGTCGTCCCCGCCGCGCCGTTCGCCGAGCACACCTGGGGCGCCACCCGCGACGAACCGCTGCAGGCGCTCATGGAACGGCCGTTCGCGGTCCGCGACGCGGTGCCCCTCGGCGGTGCCGGCTCCACCCGCTGGCTCGACGAGATCCAGCGCCGTATCGGCTCCGGCGACGGAGGCGAGGACCTGGCGCAGGCTCTGGCGCGCGCGGGGATCGGCTGGGTCGTGGTGCGCAACGACCTCTCCCTGACCTCCCACGACACCCCGCAGGTGGCCCCCCACCAGGCCCTGGCCGGCTCGGGCCTGGAGCGGGTCGCCGACTTCGGCCCGCCGGTCGGCCCGGTCGGGGAGTCCGACAGCCACACGGTGCGGCAGCGTACCGTCGTGCCGACCCCGTCCGTGCAGGTCTACGCGGTGCCCGGTGCCGCGGTGGCCCGGCTGGCCCCCCTCTCCGCGACGATGCTGCTCACCGGTGGCCCCGAGGACGTGCCGGGTCTGGTCGGGTTCGCCCCGGCATACCTCCTGGCGGACGCGGCGGACCGGCTGGCCGCGGTGCTGCCGGACGCGGAGACCGGCGGCACGGTGGTCAGCGACGGCTACCGCCGGCGGGCGGTCAACTTCGGCGCGGCGGCCGACAACCTCTCCGGGATGATGACCGCGGACACGGAGCCGCCCGGGCGCGCGGTCAACGACTACCTGCTGCCGGGGCTGGGCAACCCCGCCCTGCTCACCTGGGCCGCGCCCGTCGCGGGGGTCACGGCCTCGACCTCGGCCTCCGACGCGGACGCCGCGGCGCGCCGGGGGGCGGGCTACGACCCGTGGCGGGCGGTCGACGGGGACGACGCGACGACCTGGCTCACCGGCACCTTCGGCACCCCCGAGGACCAGTGGTGGCAGATCGACTTCACCCAGCCGCAGGAGCTCGGACGGACCCTGTCGATCCGCACCGGGGTCGCCGCCTTCTTCGCCCCCGTGCTGTCCTGGCGGGTGGTGACCGACGCGGGCACCGCGACGACGGTCGTCGACCCGGACGTCGTCGACCAGGAGCTGCAGGTGCCGGAGGGGCCGACCCGGAGCCTGCGGCTCGAGGTCGCCTCGGTCCCGGAGGGGACCCTGGCGGGGGCCGCGCTCGCCGAGGTGTCGCTGCCGGGCCTCACGCCGGCGGCGCCCGACCTCACGGTCCGGACCGCCGAGGGCCCCGTCGACGTCGTCTCGCTGCGGGCCCAGCAGCTCGGCCGGTCGGCGTGCCTGATGCTGGGGCAGCGGCCGCTGTGCGCCGGCCTGCAGGCCGCCCCGATGGAGGAGCCGACCGGCCTGCACCGCACCCTCTCGCTCGACACCGGCGGGTCGTATGCCGTGCGCGGCCAGGTCATGCCGGTGTACGGTGAGGCCCTCGAGGAGCTGCTCCGCGTGCCCGGGCAGGTCACGGTGAGCGCCTCGTCCCGGGACGTCTTCGCGGCCTACGGCCGGCCGGACACCGTGGTCGACGGTGACGAGGGAACCGGGTGGGTCGCCGGGCCGCTCGACCGCGAGCCCACCCTCACCGTGGAGCTCCCGCAGGAGCGTGCCCTGACCGGCCTGCGGATCACCAGCGACTACTTCCTGCCCGCCAGCCGCCCGTCCGAGATCAGCGTCAGCCTGGACGGCGCCGAGCCCGTGGACCTCGTGCTCGACGGGTCGGGGCAGGTCGCATGGCCGGAGACGCCGGCCCGCGAGGTCGAGATCACCTTCGGGGCCTCGTTCACCGTGACCACCTCCGACCCCTCGCTGCCCGGCGTGGTGCGCGGCCTGCCCGTCGGCGTCAGCGAGCTGACCCTGCTGGGCGCCGGGAACGTCGCTGTCGATGTCCCCGTGCCCGACCCGGACCGGACGTTGGACCTGCCGTGCGGGTCCGGCCCGGAGGTGCTCGTCGACGGCGTCGGCGTGCGGACGCAGGTCAGCGGGACGGCCCGCGAGGTGCTGGAGCGGGACCGGCTCGACTGGGTGCCGTGCGAGGCCGACGACACCGTGGACGCGGGCGGGGACACAGCCGCGGACCCGGCCGTGGACCTGCCCACGGGCACCCACCGGGTCACCGCAGAGGCGACCGAGCACTGGGTGCCGGTGGACCTGACCCTGGTGCGGGAGGACAGCGCCTCGGCAGCTGTCGAACGGCACGGCTCGGGAGACGGCGGGGGCTCGGGAGACGGCGGGGACTCGCCCGGCGCCGGAACCGCGCTGGCCCTGACCCGGCCGTCCCCGGTGTCCCTGGAGGTCGCCGTCCCCGCCCGGACGGAGGACTCCCTCGTCGTCGTCGCGCAGAACGCCGGTGCGGGCTGGTCCGCCGAGCTCGTCGCCGAGAACGGCACCGCCATCCCGCTGGAGCCGCTCGTCGTCGACGGCTGGCAGCAGGGTTTCGTCGTGCCGGCCGGCGACGCCGGCGTGCTGACGGCGCAGTTCGAGCCGGACCGTCCCTACCGCCTGGGGCTCGGTCTCGTCCTCCTGGCCCTGCTGGGGCTGCTCGCGGCCGGGCTGTGGTGGCGACCGGGATGCCCGGTCCGTCCGGCACCGGCCGCCCGGCCGAACCTGCCGGAGTCGTGGGGTCTGGTCGGCCTGTTCGCCGTGCTCTTCGCGGGTCTCTGGGGGCTCGGCCTGGCGGCGGTGGCGGCGCTCCTCGTCCGGCTGGCCGGTCGGCGCCCGGCCGGTCGCCGGCGGGTCACCGCGGCCACCGTGCTGCTGGGTGTCGTGGGGGCGGTGCTGCTGGCCTGGTTCGGGCCCGACCCCCAGGGCACGGCCCTCGCGGACATGCTGCCCCAGGCGTTGCTCCTGCTGACGATCCTGCTGGCCCTGGGCGGCGCCGCGGAGGTGGATCAGCGACGGTCGTAGACCGTCCGCCCCCACTCCATGACCGGCCGCTCGATGAGGCGGTAGCTCAGCGCCGCGACGGGGATCGTGACGAGCAGCGTCGGCAGGAGCAGCCGCCAGAACCCGCCCGTGAAGTTGACGTGGCCCACGACCGGCCCGACCAGCTCCAGGATCAGCAGGTGGTAGGCGAAGATCCCGTAGGAGATGTCGCCCAGCCACCGCCCGACCCGGCCCCCCAGCACCCGGGCCGCGGGCGCGTCCTGCCCGTCCCTCAGCGCAGCGACGCAGGGCAGCACCATGAGCAGCGCGAACACGGCATACGCGAAGTTCTTGAAGGCCGCCTCGCCGGGGACCGCGGCCTCCAGCCCGCGCGACCCGGCGACCGGGGTCGAGGCGATGACGAGGACCGCGAGCGCGCAGAGCCAGAGCGTGCCGGGGTGCCGGGCCAGGAAGTCGATCCGGGAGGACGGGAGTATGCCGAGGCACCGGGCCTGCTGCCAGGTCACCAGAGTCATCCCGACTGCGAACCAGCCGAGGTAGGAGGGGAGCCACTGCGAGGCCGTCGCGTGCTCCATCGCGGTCGTCACGTAGACCCACACCGGGCTCAGCACGACCAGCAGCCCCAGACCGACCAGGCTGCGCCGGACGAAGGACAGCGGGTCCCGGGCGGTGCGCACCAGCAGCCAGGCCAGCAGCGGCAGGGCGACGTAGAAGGCCCCCTCGACGGCCAGGCTCCACATCTGGGTCAGCCCCAGCACCCAGTTGTCGGGCCAGTAGATGTGGATGAGCAGGGCGTGGCGCAGGTAGAGGCTCGTGGGCGTGCCGTGGTCGAACAGCAGCCACACCCCGGCCACCGCCAGCCACAGCACCGGCAGGATGCGCAGCGCCCGGCGCCAGAGGTAACCACGCACGTCCGGTGAGGGTCCCCCGGTCAGGCGCGCTGCGACATACGGCCGGTAGAGCAGGAAGCCGGAGATGACGAAGAAGAGGGCCACGCCCGCGTCGAACCGGGACAGCAGGCCCCCGAAGGGTTCGGTGAAACTGGTCGCCGTGTGTGCCGACACGTGCGTGACGACGACCATGAGGGCACCCACGGCGCGCAGGCCGTCCAGGGGGCCGAACCGACGGCGCAGCAGCCCGGTCGGCGCGGCGGACCCGGCGGAGCGTCCGGCGGGCCCGGGAGCACCGACGGCGGCGGGTTCACGTGCGGGTGCGGTCATGACGCGCTGACTCTACGACACCCTGGAGCCCGTGCCGCCGTTCGCTGTCGCGCAGGCGTTACTCGCTGGTAGGCTCCGCGTCAGTCCTGTCGGCAAAGGAGCCCCGATGCGCCGTACCCTCGGCATTCTCAGCCTGATCCTCGGCGCGTTCGCGCTGCTGCTCGGCCTGCTGGCCAAGCCCGTGATCTATCCCAGCCTCACCAAGGTCGCCCTGGACCAGGACTCCACCTCGATCTCCCGCGGGGAGAACATGCAGGCCCTGCAGGTCTCGGCCGACGGCGTCGCGAAACTCGAGGGCGTCACGCTGCTCTCGACCCGCCGGGTGGTGGGCATCCCCGGCCTGGCCGAGGGCAACAACGCCTTCTGGCAGACGACGGTGCGCTCCGAGGTCGAGGACGGCCCGCTGCTGACGCTGTCCGACGAGGGCGTATCCCTCGACCGGACCACGGCGATGGCCACGAACTGCTGCGGCGACTACATCGCGGTCGGCGACGCTGCGGCGCCAGACGAGGAGGCGGAGCGCCAGCCGATCCAGCACGACGGGCTGTTCTTCAAGTTCCCCTTCGACACCCAGCAGGAGGACTACCCCTACTGGGACGGCGCGCTCGGCCGGTCGGTGACCGCCGAGTTCCAGGGTGAGGAGACCATCGAGGGCGCCTCCACCTACAAGTTCGTCATGGCCCTGGGACCGGAGGAGGTCTCGGAGAGCGAGGGGCTGCCGGGCGCCCTGTTCGGCACCGACGAGCCGGTCGACGCCGGGCGCATCTACCAGAACACCCGCACCCTGTGGGTCGAGCCCAACACGGGAGCGATCATCAAGGGGCTCGAGGAGCAGAACGTCCACTTCGCGCCGCGCGACACGAGCCTGCCGACCGTGCCGATCACCGTCGGCACGATCGGCTACACCGACGAGACGGTGGCCGCGAACGCCGACGAGTTCGGGTCGTCCGGCTCCACGCTCGCCATCATCCGCGACCACCTCACCTGGATCGGTCTGGTGGCCGGCCTGGCGCTCCTGGCCCTCGGGGCCTTCCTCACTCTGGGCGGGTCCCGCACCCCGCGGCCTGCCGGCGACGGGGCTGGCTACGACGACGCGGGCTACGACCCGGAGTATGACGACACCTACGACGCGGGAGCCGACGGGGCCGAGGACACCGAGCTGCTGACCCGGCGGATGCACCGCGAGCGCGACACCCACTGAGCCGGCCCGCTCCTGCGCCGGCAGCGCGGCAACCCACTGAGCAGGCCCACGCCCGCGTGGGGTGCACGCCACCCACGGCGCTGACCCCCGACGCAGGTCAGCCGAGGTGGGCTCTGACCGCCTGGATCGTGTCGGCCTCGTCGGCGGGCTTGTCCTCGCGGTAGCGCAGCACCCGGGCGAAGCGCAGCGCGACCCCGCCGGGGTAGCGGGTCGACCGCTGCACGCCGTCGTAGGCGATCTCGACGACCTGCTCGGGGCGGACGAAGACGACGTGGCCCTCGCGGTGGGTCTCCAGCTCCAGGAAGCGTCGGGTCTGCCACTCGAGCATCTCGTCGGTCATCCCCTTGAACGTCTTGCCGACCATGACCAGCTCACCGGACTCCGCGTGCCTGGCCCCGAGGTGGATGTTGGAGAGCCAGCCCCTGCGCCGCCCGCTGCCCCACTCGATCGCCAGGACGACCAGGTCGAGGGTGTGCCGCGGCTTGACCTTCACCCAGCCTGCGCCTCGGCGACCGGCGGCGTAGGGCGCGTCCAGCTGCTTCACGACGACCCCCTCGTGTCCGGCCGAGACCTGGTCGCCGAAGAACGCCCGGGCCACCTCCGGGTCGGCCGTCACCGTGCTGGGGACCAGCAGGTCGGGGGCCAGGTCGCGCAGCGCCGCCCACCGGTCCCGGGCCGGCTCGTCCACGAGGTCCCGGCCGTCGACGTGCAGCAGGTCGAACAGGAAGGTCGTCAAGGGCACGCGTGTGCGCAGCGACGCGGGGTCGGCGGTGCTCGCGGTCCGGGCGCCGGTCACCTGGAACGGCTCGGGGCGACCATCCGCGGCCAGGGCGATGACCTCCCCGTCGAGGACCGCCCGGCGGGCGGGCAGGGCCCGGACCTCCTCGACCACCTCGGGCATCCGGTCGCTCACCTCCTCCAGGGTGCGGGTGAAGAGGCGTACCTTCCCTTCGTCGAGATGCGCCTGCAACCGGATGCCGTCGACCTTGGTCTCGACGGCGACCGGCGTGCTGCCGTCCACCACCTCGCCGACCTCCGGTGCGGACCCGGCGAGCATCGGCCGCAGCGGACGGCCCACCTCGAGCCCGGTGCGCGCGAGAGCGGCAGCGGCGGCCTCACCGTCACCCGCAGCCAGGGCCGCCTCGGCAACCGGCCCCGCGAAGCCCGCGAGCATCACCGCACGGCGGACGTCCGCCTCAGACACCTCCGCCGCCTCCGCGATGGCCTTGAGCATGACACCGTCGCCGGCGCCCTGGCGCAGCTCCCCGGTGATCAGGCCCACCAGCCAGTCCTGCTCCTCGGCCGTGGCCCGGCCGAACAGGGCGGCCAGCTCCGCGCCGCGCTCGGCCGTCGAGCCCGCCCCGGCGAAGGCTCTCAGCCGGCTCAGCGACACGTCGACCTCGTGGACAGTCAGGCTCGACGCGTCGGCGGGATCGGGAAGGGCCTGCAGGCCGCGCCACCCCACGCCGACCGTCCGCTGGGGCAGTCGGCCCGCGAGGTAGTCGGTGACCACCCCGACCTCCTCCGGCGAGGCCTCCCGCAGCGTCTCCGCGAGCGCCGCCACCTTGGCCGTCCGGGACCTGGTGCCGGCGACCGCTGCCGATGTCTCGATCACCCGGGCGAGCTGCATACGGACAGCATCCACCCCACCACCGACAGACGGCGGCCGAAATCACCCTGCTCACCACGAGCGGCCGGAGTCACCGCGGCCCAACCACCGCCAGTGGCGCAGTCACCCCTGCCCCCCGCCAGTGGCGCAGTCACCCCTGCGGCAGCTCCGCGGCGTCGAGGGGTGGGACGTACTCGGCGCCGTCGAAGACCTCGGGCACCGCCTCGACGGAGGCGTCGATCACCTGCCCGCGGGAGTAGACGAGGTCGCCGGGGCCGGCCCAGGGAACCAGGTCCTCGACGGTGACGAAGTGGTAGTCGCGCGCTCGGAGGTCCGCGACGATGCCCGGGACCGCCGCCACCGACTGGGAGATCGTGTCGTGCTGCAGCACGATCGCCCCGTTGTGGATGTGGGTGCGGACGTGCGTCCTGATCTGCTCGGTGTTCTGGCTCTCCCAGTCGCGCGTGTCGATGCTCCACAGGATGAGCGGGACACCGAGGTTGCGGGTGTTGGAGTTCCACGCCCCGTAGGGCGGGCGCAGCATGTCGGTCGGCGCGATGCCGAGACTGGTCAGCAGGTCTCTCGTCGAGGTGAACTGGCTGCGCTGCTGAGCCAGCGTGAGCGTGGTCATCTGCGGGTGGTCCCAGGAGTGGTTCTCGACCTGATAGCCGTGGTCAAAGGTGCGCCTGACCGTGTTGGGCCGGCTGTTGGACTGCTGGCCGAGGACGAAGAACGTCGCCGGGACGTCGAGGGCGTCCAGCGTGTCCACGAGCTGGCTGGTGTAGGCGGACGGGCCGTCGTCGAAGGTCAGCGCCACGCACTTGACGACGTCGCAGTCCGGGCCGGGCGGGGGTGGCGGCGGGGGTGTCGCCGCGGCGACGGCATCGTCCAGCAGCTGGGTGCAGACCGCGCTCAGGCCGCCGAGCGCCACCACCCGGTCGGGCTGGGTGTCCGCCAGGTAGTCCCGCACGACGTCCGGCACCCTCACGCAGGGACCGTTGACCAGCAGCACCGGCCCGTCGGTGAGCACTCCGGAGGCGACGGCGTCGGCCAGGTTGCTTCCGTCGCCCCGTGCGATGTAGACCCGGGCGCTGCCGGAGGGGAAGGCTCGCTGCGCTACCTCCACGGACGTTCCGTAGCGGGTCGAGCCAGCCAGCCGGCCCGTCTCGCGCCCGTCGGCGGCCTCGAGCAGTCTGCTGGTACTGACCGCAGTCGTGCCTCCGAGGGCGATCACCCGGTCGGGGTCCAGCGCCGCGATCGCGTCGCGGGTCACCTGCGGCACGTGGTTGCCCGCGGAGTTGAGCAGCAGGATCGGGCCATCGGTCAGGACGCCGCCGACCATCGCGTCCGGGGAGCTGTTGCCGCGCGCCAGGTAGACGGTGCTGGCGCCCCCACTGAACTGGTAGAGCCCGATAGCTGCCGCGGTCCCGGCCCGATCCGCCCCGGCCAGCCGGTCGGTCGCCCGGCCGTTGGCCGCCACCTCGAGCTGGGACTCGCAGACCGCCTGGTCGCCGCCAAGGGCCACGACCATCGGCGGGTCCAGCCGGTCGACCTCGGCTCGGACGACCGCGGGGGGATTGCCGCAGGCCCCGGGGACCAGGAGGATCGGCCCGTCCGTGAGGACGCCGGCGGTCAGCGCGTCGTCGAACACGTCCGCGCGGGCCAGGTAGACGCGCTGGGCGTCCCCTGGGTTCTTGAAGGTCCACTTGGAGAGCGACACCGAGGTGCCGTAGCGGTCGAGGCCGGCGAGCCGCGCCTTGGTCGCTGCCGGAACCGCCGGAGGGACCGCTGCAGTGACCGCGGTCAAGGCCGTACCGGTGTAGGCGAGCTCGTTGACGGAGATCCCCACGGAGCCGGCCAAGGTGTCGGCGGCTGCGACGACACCAGGTGCAGCCCGCAACGGCGTCAGGGGATCGGAACCGCTGGCGGGACCGCCGAAAGCAGCCACACCGGGAGCAACAGCGAGTACCACGGCAGCCAGGGTCGACAGGACGACCCCCTTGGTCTTCATTTGACCGAGCGTAGACCTAATCTTTACCGATGCATATACCTCTGTAGAACGAAATCAGGGGCGCTCGTGAGGTGCGTCGGCGCAGGGGTGCGCCACGGTGTGGTGAGGTGCGCCAGGGCAAGGGTGCGCCACGGCGTGGTGGGTGCGCCGTCGCGCGCACGCCACGGTGTGCTGGTCCTGACTACATCGGTGGCGCGTCGGCCGGCGGCTCGATAACTCCGAAGGCCTCGCCGTCCGGCCCGGTGATCACCGCCACCCGACCGAACTCGAACGCATAGGGCTCCATCACCACCTGGGAGCCGGCAGCCGCCGCGCGCTGCAGGGTGGCATCCAGGTCCGCGACGTTGAACGTCACCGACCAGTACGCCGGCTGCCCCTCGTCGACCACTCCGACCCCGCCGGCCGGCCGCTCACCCCCGGGCACGCTGAACATGGCGTACGACATCCCCTCGCTCGACATGTCCTCGTAGGTGAACCCGAAGACCTTCGCGTAGAACTCCTTGCCCTGCTCGAAGTCGCCGACCATCGCCTCGCACCACGAGACCGACCCGGGACTGTCGGCAACATTGAAACCGGTGTGCTCGCCATACTGCCAGGCACCGAAGGTGGCGCCGGTGGGATCGGTGAACACGCTCATCGACCCGAGCGCCTCGAGCTGCATCGGCGGGAAGAGTACGGTCCCACCGTGCTCGGCGACCGAAGAGGCAACGGCATCGATGTCCTGCGTGCCCAGGTAGGTGGTCCAGTAGTGACCCGGGTCGTCCATCCCGGGCATCGGCGGGGCCAGCCCTGCGGCCGGCTGCCCGTCGACCAGCGCCATGAAGTAGCCACCGAACTCCTCGGTGGACTCGGTGAACTCCCAGCCGAGCACGTCCGCGTAGAACGTGCGGCTGGCCTCGGGGTCGCTGACCGAGATGTCGACCCAGCACGGGGTTCCGGCCGGCCAGCTCTCCAGGTGAATCGCCATGATCGCTCCTTCGATATGGACGGCCCTCTCAAGACCGTCGTGGTGAACCGTGCCAGGGCGGCCGTCCCGCGAAGGCTCCGGACTCCCGACACTAGAACGGACCGCCGACAGTGGTAAGACTCATCGGGTGAACACCCCAGAACGCCTTCGCGACCTGCTGCGCCACCACCCGCTGGTCGACGGCCACAACGACCTCCCGTGGCGGGCCCGCGACCTGGTCGGCTACGACTGGGATGCGCTGGACATCGCGGGCAGCACGCCGAACCACACCGACCTCCCGCGGTTGGACGCCGGCGGGGTCGGGGCCCAGTTCTGGTCCGTCTTCGTCCCGTCGAACCTGCCTCCGGACCAGGCCGTGATCCAGACTCTCGAGCAGATCGACGCGGTCTACGCCATGCTGGACCGCTACTCCGAGCGGCTCGAGCTGGCCACCACTGCCGACGAGGTCGACGCCGTCTTCGCCTCCGGGCGCATCGCGTCCCTCATGGGAGCCGAGGGCGGCCACTCGATCGGCTGCTCGCTGGGAGCGCTCCGCATGCTGCACCGGCTCGGCGTGCGCTACCTGACCCTCACCCACAACGACAACGTGCCCTGGGCCGACTCCGCGACCGACGAGCCGGTCCTCGGCGGGCTGTCCGACTTCGGCCGCGAGGTCGTGCGGGAGATGAACCGGCTCGGCATGCTCGTCGACCTGTCGCACGTCTCGGCGGACACGATGCGCGACGCCCTCGCGGTGTCCGAGTCGCCGGTCATCTTCTCGCACAGCTCGGCCCGTGCGGTGTGCCCGAGCCCGCGCAACGTCCCGGACGACGTGCTGGAGTCCCTTGCCGCCAACGGGGGCACCTGCATGGCGGTCTTCGCGCCACAGTTCGTCTCACCGGAGGTCTGGGAGTGGAAGGTCGAGGCCGCGGCCGCCGCGGCCGAGGTGGGGATCGCCTCGACCGACCTGGTCCTGTTCGAGCCGTGGGCCGAGCAGTATGCCGTCACGCACCCGCAACCTCGGGCGACCCTGGAACAGGTGGTCACCCACGTCGAGCACCTGCGCGAGGTCGCCGGCGTGGACCACGTCGGGGTGGGAGGCGACTATGACGGAGTGTCCAGCCTCCCGGTGGGGCTGGAGGACGTCTCGGGCTACCCGCGACTGTTGGCAGCCCTGGCCGACCGCGGCTGGTCCGATGCGGATCTGGTCAAGCTGGCCGGCGGCAACGTGCTGCGCACCCTGCGGGACGCAGAGGCTGTCGCCCGCCAGCTGCAGTCCAGCCGCGGGCCGAGCCTGGTGACCTTCCCGGGCTGACCAGGTGGGGTGCGCTCATCCCTGAGGGGTCGGATGCCGTGGGTCGGGACGCCGTGGGGTCGGGACGCCGTGGGGTCGGGACGCGTAGGGTCGGGACGCGTAGGGTCGGACCATGGCACGGACGACCGCGGCGAAACTTCAGATCAAGCCGGGGCAGGAACTCCTGTTCGTCGGCGAGCCCAGCCATCACGCGCTGCTGGGGGCACTGCCCGAGGGGGTGCAGTCCGTGGAGGATGCCACTCAGGGGACGACGGGCGTCGCGGTGCTCTTCACGCAGGACCGCCGAGCCCTCGACGATCACCTGTCGTCCCGCCTGCGGCGTCTGAATGATGCCCGTGCCGTGTGGATCGCCTACCCGAAGGGCAACCGGACGGACATCAACCGGGACAGCATCTGGCGGCGGGCCGAGGAGGTCGGCTGGACCGCCACGGCGAATGTCGCGCTCGACGAAGTCTGGTCTGCTGTCCGGATCAAGCCTGCGCGCTGACCACCTCGAGAGCGCATCCGGCTGCATCCCCCATCGCGACCACCATCCGGACGCCGCACTCGCCTGGGTGACGCCTGACTGAACTCTGCCTACTCCCCGTCCACCAGCACGGTTCAGAAGGGTGGTGGGGTGTCGTCGGGGGTGGCCCACGGGCCTTGCTCGGGGGTGTCCTTCCCCGGCGTCCCACTGTCCGTGCCGCCTGTGCTGTCCGTGTTGGCGGCGTCGTCCGCGCTGGCTGCCTGGTCGTTGGTCCCCTTGGGGTCTGCGGCGCGGGCGTGGCGGGCTTGTTCGGCCTTGACGATGTCGGGGTTGGGGCCGTTGATCTTCCGGCCGGTGGTGGGGTTGCGGCGGGTCAGGCGGATGGTGTCCCAGGCGGGGAAGGTCTCATCGCCGTAGGGTTCGTCCTCCCCGGCGGTGAGCCGGGGGCGGCCGGGCCGGTAGGACAGGGCCTGGTAGATCGCCAGGTCGATGGCCTCGCCGCGGTCTTGTTCGGCGGCGGCCAGGACCTGCTCGGTGGCCTCGGTGAGCATGGTGGAGTACTGGGTGTAGTCGTGGGCCTTGGTGCGGTAGATCTTGCCCAGCAGGGTTTCCCAGGTCATCTCGCGGCGGTGGTTGATGACCACGTCGAGGTATTCCTTGGTTTTCTGGTCGTGGTGGGGTTGGTGGGCCAGGGCGCCGTTGGCTTCACAGGTGTGCCCGCCCGGGGTGCCGAACTCGGTGACGTGGTCGAACTGGCTGGCCGCGGCGGGTTTGGTGCAGTAGGGCGCTCGGCACATGCCGTCGGCGAAGGCGATCTGGGTCTTCATCGCCGGGGTGAAGGGGTAGGCCTTGGTGGAGCGTTCCAGGCACCGCCCGGTCACCGGGTCGGTGACCAACCGGTGCATCACCGACCCAGGGGTCAACGCCAACCGGGCCACCTCCTGCGGGGACAGGAACGTCGACCGGCGGCCCAGGGCCTCCCCGATCCCGAAGGTCCCGGACCCGAACCTGGCCTGCGCCGGTCCCCTGGCCCCTCGGGCTCCCGCCGTGGAGGCAGACTCCTCCTGCCGGTCCGGTGATCCCGGGGCAGAGTCCTCCCGCGGGTCCGGGCTGGTCCCGGACAGGGAACACGCACAGTCCGGCCCGTGATCGGTGGCAGAACCCTCCTCACGGGCAGAACCCTCCTCGCGGGCAGAGCCCTCCCCATCGTCGGAGCTCGGAGGCCGGGCAGAGTCCTCTGCTGGGGCAGAGCCCTCCCCACCCTCGGAGCTCGGAGGCCGGGCAGAGTCCTCTGCTGGGGCAGAGTTCTCTGCTGGGGAGGGGCTCTGCGGCTGACCCGCCCCCCGGGTGCCGTCACTCTGGCTCTGGCTCTCGCCCTCGCCCTCGCCGTCTCCCTCGCCGTCGCCGGCGGCGGCGGCGGGACAGCCGCTCTGGTGACCGCCGCGGTGGGCGTCGTCGTTGCCGTGGTGGTCGGGGTCGTTGGGGTCGGGGTGGAGGTGGTTGAGGGGGACGATGACGTTGAGGACCGCGGGGGGTAGCCCGTCCAGGATCGCGGCGAGCTGCTCAGTCTGTTCGGGGGTGATCAGGTCACCCTCTTCTGGCCAGTCGTCCAGGTCGAGGGTGCCGCGCAGCAACAGCACGGTCCCGATCGCGGCCCGCAGCTGGCCCTCGGTGCGCTGGTCGCCGTTGGCGCGGGCCCGACGGGCCGCGCCCTCCAGCCGGTCGCTGATCGCGGCCAGCTGGGAAGCGGTGCAGGACATCCCGAAGGTCGCGGTGCCGTCCTCATCGACCTTCCCCCAGGTGTCCGCCCCGGCCAGGGACTTCTCCCGGGACTTGGTGCGCCGCTCGTCCTCACCCAGCTGGGCCTCGGCCTTGGCGACCTCCCGGTCCAGGGCCCGGTAGAACTCCCGGTGCCCCCACGGGCGACCGGTGAACTCCCGGTCGCTGGTCAACCGCTCCGTGGCCGCGACCGACTCATCGGACCCGAACAGGGCGTTAGCCACCCCCGCGGCCAGGTGGGTCGGCAGATGCCCGGCCGCGCCCAGGTAGCCCCGCACCAACCTCCACGACGCCTCGCCCGTGCTCATCGCGTTGGCGACCGGGGCCCGCACGCTGATCGCCTGGTTCGCCAGGGCCACCAGGTCCCGCACCTCCCCGACGCCCCAGCCCATCGCGAACTCCAGCTCGACCCGCGCCCGCTTCTTCGCCTTCGACCTCCACGCCTCCTTCTGCGAGGCGGTCAACTCCTCCAGGTCGGCCACACCCTTGTCGGCCAGCAACAACTTGCCCTGCGCCGCGGTCAGCTCCCGCGTCCCGGAGACCATCACCCGCTCCAACCGGCCCGCCGCCCGAGACAACGTGCCCAACGCGTCCACCAACGACCAGGCCCGCCCCTTCACCGCCGGCGCCTCCTCACCCACCCCAGGGACAGTGGCACCAGAGTCGGCGGCACCAGAGTCAGTGGGACCAGGGTCGGTGGCAGCAGAGTCAGCGGCAGTGGGGTCGGCGGCACCAGGGTCAGTGAGGCCAGGGTCGGCCGGGCCGGTGTCGGTGGCGTCAGCATCCGTGGGCCCACCGACCGAAGAGCCGGCCGCACCAGAGGTGGTGGCACCACTGCCGGTGCCGTCGGTGCGGTCAGCACCGGTCAGAGTGAAGAACCCCAGGTCGACGGTGGCGCCGCGGCGGGACACCGCCGCACACGCCTGGGCCAGGTCGGTCAGCACCGCACACTCCTGAGCCCCCACCCCCAACGCCGTCAACGCCGCGGCCACCGCGTCCTCAGCCACCGGCACGAACTCCACCACAAAGGTGCAGTCGGGCAACGGGTCGAACTCCTCCAGCACCACCCCGTGCTTCGGCGGGTCGGCCAACACACCCTCCAGGCGCGTCTCCAGCACCGAGGTGCCCCCACCAGAACCCCCGAACAACTCGCCGTACCGGGCCACCGACCTCACCTCCCCTGCCGCCTCGTCACGTCCACCTCGAGCCGCGATCCCCTCGCGGCCCCTACCTCTGACCTACACCACAGATATTAGCACGTCTGTACGACGCTT
>Ga0123332_1001293_pt1 | contig 24683 bp, 23 predicted proteins | sample BioC12SIPDNA_4_FD_89958 | JGI IMG/M metagenome (GOLD analysis project Ga0123332, IMG submission 89958) | Anaerobic biogas reactor microbial communites from Washington, USA - Biogas_R2_A C12 SIP DNA | ecosystem: Engineered > Bioreactor > Anaerobic > Unclassified | place: Washington, USA... | reverse complement strand
GCTGGTGTGGCTCTTCTCGGCGCGGTAGACGGGGGCGGTCTCGTAGACGCGCTCGAAGACGCCGACCATGATCTGCTTGTAGAGCTGCGGCGACTGCGCCAGGTAGGCGCGCCGGCCGTAGAAGTCGACCTCGAACAGGTTCGCGCCGCCCTCGGCCCCGGCGCTCACCAGCTTCGGCGTGAAGACCTCCGTGAAGCCGCGCGCGTCGAGCTCGGCGCGGAAGGCCCTCACGAGCACCGCCTGCACCTTCAGCGCGGCGCGGCTGCGCGGGCTCCTCACCGTGACGTGCCGGTAGGCGAGCAGCGTGTCGGGGTTCGCGTGCCACTCCTCCTTGGCGAGCTCCACGGGGGGAGGGGCCACGGCCTCGCTCACGACCTCGAGGCGCGAGACGTGGACCTCGACGCCGCCCGGCGCCTTGGCGTGCGCCGACACCCGGCCCTCGACGCCCACGTAGCTCTCGTGCAGGGGCAGGCCCCCGAGGCCGGCGCGGTCGACGACGGCGCGCTCGACGACGCACTGCACGACCCCCGAGCGGTCCCGCAGCAGGAGGAAGCCGACGCCGCCGAGGTCGCGGCGCGTCAGCACCCAGCCCTGGAGGCGCACCTCCTCGCCGACGTGGCCGGCGAGCTCGCCGGCCAGGGCGCGGGCGCGCGTGCGGTCGCTGCGGGTCGTGGTGCCGGTCATGTGGCCTCCTAAGCGAAGACCCCCGAGCGTCGCTCGGGGGTCCGGTGCTCCTGGTGCAGGTACGCGGCTACGCCCCGAGTCGCCTCGAGCGGGTATCGGCGTCCGGATTGAACGGGGCTGCCGCGAGCATGCGCGGGAGTCTAACAGCGGCCCAGGCGGGTGTCAACGCGGCCCCGGCGCGGGCGGCCGCCCCGCTGGCCTCCTCGCACCCGCCCTCAGCGCTCGCGCGGCCCGCCGTGGGGGGCGAGGACGCGCCTGAGCAGCGCGACGTGCGGCGCGTCCTTCGGCCTGCCGGCGCGCTCCTTGAAGCGCAGGACGTCCTCGAGCGTCACGCACGGGACCCCGCGCACGGTCTCGGCCGCGTCGATGAGCGCGTCGACGTCCTCGCCCATCCACCCCGACCAGACCTCGACGCCCAGGTCGGGCAGGGAGACGCACAGGTCCTCCTTGCCGCGCTTCGGCGTGCCCAGCCCCAGCGCCCTCTCCCAGGCCGGCCCCCGGACCACGACGTCGACGTCGCCGGCGCGCGCGACGAGCCCGTGGAGGACCAGCACGGCGCTGGCGTGCACGGCCCAGTCACCGCGCGGCAGGTCGAGAGCCCCCAACGCGGCCACGATGCCGTCGGCGTCGAGCATGAGGGCAGCCTAACGCGCGCGGCCACGCGCCGCTAACGCCGCTCTGCGGGAGAGGGCGTACCGTCTGGGGCATGACACGCTCCCGTGGCACCGACCGGTCCCGCGCCGCCGCCCGTGCGCCTGCCCGCGCGCTGGGCGGCGCTCCCGCCCGTCCCCGCCCCTCCTCCCGCGCTCCTGTCCGCGGCTTCGCGGGCGGCCCCGCCCGCGCGCGCGTCGGCGCTCCCGGAAGGGCCCGGGACGTGGCGGCCGTCACCGCGACCGTCCTCGCCGTCCTCGCCCTGGTCGGCCAGGCCCTCGCCGCCGGCGACGACCCGACCCTGGTCGACCTGTTCGGCGGCGACCGCTGGCGCCTGGAGAGCGTGACGCTGCGCGGCGAGACGCTCACGCCCGGCCCCGAAGCCGTCGCCGAGTTCGTGATCGCCGAGGACGGGCGCCTCGCCGGCTCCGTGGGCTGCAACCAGATGGGCACCCGCGCGCTCCTCACGCACGACGGCGAGGCGCGCTTCGAGCCGACGACGACGACGCTGATGGCCTGCCCCGAGCCGGCGATGAGCCTCGAGAGGGCCTTCACGACGGCCCTCGAGCGGGTGGACCGCTTCCTGGTCGCGCCCGGCCGCATCACGTTCAGCGGCGAGGGCGTGGAGGTCGTGTTCGTCGCGGCCGCGCAGCGTCAGGACCAGGGCACACCCTAGCCGCGAGCGTCCGGCCGGTCAGCCGGGCTCGTGCTCGGCGATCACCGCCACGGCGCCCGACGCGCAGAGCACGTCCACGGACTCGCCCGTGGCGACGTTGGAGACGCCCAGGCCCGCTCCGAACGGCAGCCTCAGGCCCACGACGGGGTAGGCGAGGCCCGTGGCCGACGCGACGGCGTCCCCCGACAGGGCCAGGAGGCTGACCGTCGTCCCGGGCCGCACGGCGAGCGTGGCCGGCAGGGCGGGCGTGCACACGCGCGCCTCGTGGGGCCCGCCGTGCAGCGAGACGGGGAAGGCGGGCTCGGCCGCCGCCAGCCGCGCCGCGACGAGCAGCGTGGCGAGGCTGTGGTCGAGCCGGCCGCCGAAGGCCCCGAGCACGCGCGCCGACGTGGCGCCCAGGCGCCGTGCCGCGGCCAGCGCGAGCTCGAGGTCGAGCTCGTCCTTCGCCGTGGGATGCCGCTCGGTCGGGAGCGCGGGGAACGCGTCGAGCGCGCGAGCGGTCACGCTGTCCATGTCGCCGACGAGCAGGTCGGGCCGCAGGCCGAGGTCGACGGCGTGCCTCAGGCCCCCGTCGGCGGCCACGACCAGGCTGGTCCCGGCGAGCAGCGGCGGCAGCAGCCGCGCCAGGGGCGGCTCGCCGCCGGCGAGGACCAGCGCGACCGCCTCGCTGCCCGTGGGCGCCGGCGAGGACCCGCTCACGGCTCGCGCGCCGCCGGCAGGCTCAGCCACGCTCCCGCCGGCACGAGCAGCTCGTACTCGGCGCCCACCGCGGGCGCGCCGCCCAGCTCGCGCTCGTGCCCGCGCCACGTCACCGTCGCGCCCCACGCGGGCACGTCGAGGCGCAGGCGCCACGCGAGGCCCTCGCGCAGCGCGCCGCCGACGACGCCGCGGGCGCCCGGCGCGGCGCGCGCCGGTCCCGCCTGGGCGCCCCCTCCTGCGCCCGCCTCCGGCGTGGTCAGCCTCACCTCCTCCATGCGCAGCAGGAGCGCGCCGTCGGCGGTCGGCGCCGCCGGCAGCCCGGCCGCGGCCGCGACGCGCCGCGCTTCCGCGCCCTCCCAGACGTTGTCGTGGCCGAGGAAGCGCGCCGTCCACGCGTCGGCCGGGGACGTGAGCAGGTCGTGGGCCGTGCCGACCTGGACGATGCGCCCGGCGCGCATCACGGCCACGGTGTCGGCGATCGCGAACGCCTCGACCTGGTCGTGGGTCACGTAGACGGCCTCCGCTCCCTGCGACGCGAGCAGGCGGGCGACCTCCTCGCGGAGCTCAGCGCGCAGCGCCTCGTCGAGGTTCGAGAGCGGCTCGTCGAGGAGGAGCAGGCCGGGCTCGGGCGCCATCGCGCGCGCCAGGGCGACCCGCTGCTGCTGTCCGCCCGAGAGCTCGGTCACGCGCCTGCCGCCCAGCCCCTCGAGGCCCACCAGCTTGAGCATCTCGGCGACGCGCGCGCGTCGCCTCTCCGCCGGCCAGCGCCGCTCGACGAGGCCGAACGCGACGTTGTCGGCGACGCTGAGGTGGGGGAAGAGCGCGAAGTCCTGGAAGACCATGCCGAGGTCGCGGCGCTGCGGCGGCAGGTCCGTGACGTCGCGCCCCGACACGAGGACGCGCCCCTCGTCGGGCCGCTCCAGGCCGGCCACGAGCTTGAGCAGCGTGCTCTTGCCGCAGCCGCTGGGCCCGAGGAGCGCCAGCGTGGAGTCGGGCGGTACCCCCAGCGTCACGTCGGCGACGGCTCTCACGGTGCCGTAGGACTTCGACAGACGCTCGACGCTGAGGCCCATGGTCTCGGCGGCATCATAGCCGCGACCCCGCGGGCCTCAGCTCCAGTCGACCGCCTGGACGGCCACCGGCTCGGCGACGCCCTTGAGGCTCACCGTGCGCGGCTGGGAGAGCGGCAGGCCCACGTCGCCAGCGGCCGCCACGGCGTCGCTGGTCGCCAAGACCTCGTCGCGGCCCGCCAGCGCCGTCACCCTGGCCGCGACGTGGACGCCCTGGCCGGCGTAGTCGCGCGCGTGCGGCACGGCCTCGGCCACGTGAAGGCCGATGCGCACGGTGAGGGCAGAGCCGTGCTCCCGGCGGTTCCTGTCGAGGAGCCGCTGCACCTCGACGGCGCAGCGCAGGGCGGCGGCGGCGTCGTCGAACGTGACGAAGAAGCCGTCGCCCGTGTGCCGCACCTCGGTGCCCGCGTGGCGCGCGAACGCGGCGCGCAGCGTGCGGTCGTGCCAGGCCATCACGCCCTCCCACGCGGCGTCTCCCAAGGTGCCGGCGAGGTCGGTCGAGGACACGATGTCCGTGAACATGAACGCCTTCGTCGTCGGCTTGGGCCTGGCCGACCCCTCACGGCCGCGCAGGACGTCGTCGAGGCGGGCAACGTCCGGCGCCGCGCCGAGACGCTCGAACTCGGCCCTGGCGGCCTCGAGCTCGAGCCGCGCCAACGGAGCGTCGCCGGCGGCCAGCAGCGCGCGGCCGAGGAGGGCCCTGACCCGGGCGAGCTCGAACGGGACGCGGGCCTGACGCCAGTGCTGGGCCGCGCGGCGCAGCGACTCGGCGGCGGCGTCGAGCCTGCCGGCGCTGAGCGCCACGGCGCCGGCGGCCCCGGCCGCCAAGCCGCTGATCACGTCGCAGCTGTACCTGCCGGCGATGTCGGCGAGCTCGGCGGCGGCGCGCTCGGCGGCCGCGAGGTCCTCGTTCGCCAGGGCGATCTCCGCCTGGGCGGCCAGGAGGTTCGCGCGCGAGATCAGGTCGGCGGCCTGGGAAGACCCGCCGGTCGGGGTCAGGGCGGCGCCTACCATGGCGGCGGCCTCGAGGGGCTCGCCCTGGGCCAGGGCGAGGAGCGCCAGGCCCGGCTGGCCGGGGTGCCCGTAGGCGATCGCGCGCCGGAACGCCTCCGCCGCTTGGTCGTGGTCGCCGAGCCGCAGCCTGACCTCGCCGACCTGGTAGTAGGCGAAGCCGACGGCGTCGAACATGTGGAAGCGCTCGAGCTCGCCGCACGCCTCCATCGCCTCGCGCTCCGCCTCCTGCCAGGCGCCGTGCAGGCGCTTCAGCTCGGCCCTGTGCACGCGGCACTGGCCGCGGTATCCCTGGATCGAGCGCACCCGCATCCAGCGGTCGGCCTGGTCGACCCACTCGCCGGCGCGACCGTACTCGCCGAGGTCCGCGAAGGCCGCGATCGTCAGGCAGTAGACGTCGCAGGTGTTCCGCGGGTCGATCCGCTCCGAGGTCGCCGCGGCCGCCCCCTCCTCGACCAGCGCCAGGCCCTCGCGCCACCGGCCTTGCCTGAGCAGGACCTGTCCCTTCGCGGACAGGGCCAGGGCCTCGGCGTCGGGGCTGTCGTGCGCCCGCGCCAGCCGCAGCGCCTCGTCGGCGAGCTCCTCGCCGCGGGCGAAGTCGCCCTGGCCGAACGCGGTCACGAGCGACTGCATCACGGCGAGCCAAGCGTTGGCCTCGGACTCGGGCTCGCCCTCCAGCAGCCGCTGCGCCCTGGCGAGCCAGCCCGCCATGACCGAGGGCGTCGCGGCCTGCATCGCCAGCCGCGCGAGGCGCGCGGCGACCTTCGCGGCGTCGGCGCGCCTGCCCACCGCCTCGTACCCCGCGTAGGCGCGCTCCAGGGCGTCGGTGGCGGTGTCGACCTCGCCGCTCCACCACGCGGCGGCCGAGTAGGCCACGAGGTCGTCGGGCCCGATGACGCCGGCCCGGTCGGCCTCGCCGAAGCCCGCCATCGCCTCCTGCCAGCGGTGCTGGCGCAGCGACCTCCTGGCGTCGTCGAGGCTGGGGAGCATCTGCGTCCCTTCGCTGCGGGGGTCCCTAGGCGCTCCGCGCGCTAACGATAGCGGCGCCGCCCCGGCGGGAAGGTGCCTGCCGCGCCAAACCGCCGGGCGGGAGCGCGACGTCTCAGAACTCGCCCCGCCCGCGGCGCTGCAGGACGAGCATGACCGCGGCCGTCACGGCCATCAGGACGACCGACAGGCCCAGGGCCGCCCCGTAGTTCAGCGCCCCGGGCCGGCCGAGCCTGTCGAAGATCGCGACCGGCAGGGTCGCGAACTCGGGCCGGACCAGCAGCAGCGAGGCCCCGAACTCGCCCAGCGACACGGCGAACGCGAAGGCGGCCGCTACGGCCAGCGAAGGGAGGAGCTGCGGCAGCTCGACCCGCGTGAGGGTGCGCCACGGGCCCGCGCCCAGCGTCGCCGCGGCGCCCACCTGCCCGGCCGGCAGCGCCCTGAGGGCCGGGAGCAACGTGCGCGTCACGAACGGGAACGCGATGAGAGCGTGGGCGAGGGGCACGCCCCAGAACGTGGCCACGAGCCAGGGGTAGGCGATCAGGTAGCCGAGGCCGAGCGTGACGGGGCTCGTCGCCAGCGGCAGCAGCGAGAGGCCGTCGAGCCAGCGCCAGCGACCGCGCACGACTGCGTAGGCGAAGCCGGCGCCGACGACGAGCGCGATGGCCATCGACAGCGTCGCGAACGCGAGGGAGTTCCGCAGGGCGAGCCCGAGCGACGCGAACCCCACCGACCGCGGGGCGTCCCACATGGCCCGCAGGTTCACGAGCGACGGGAACGAGCCGTCCGGGGCGGTGAACGCCTGCGCCGTCAGCGCCAGCAGCGGCGCCAGCACGACGGCCGCGACCAGCACGAGGTCGGCGCCCAGCACCACGGCGCCCGCGCCGCGGGGCCGCCGCGCCGCCGACCTTCCCGCGACCAGGGGCACGGCCAGGCGCGCCTGCAGCCGCGTGTAGGCCCAGCCGAGGCCGCCGACGACCACGAGCTGCAACAGGGCCAGCGCCGCTGCCGCGTCGAGCCTCAGCAGTCGCAGCGTCAGGCGGTAGAGCTCGACCTCGAGCGTCGCGAACCGCGCCTGGGGCGCGAGGATCAGGATCACCCCGAAGCTCGTGAAGCAGAAGATGAACACGAGGGTCGCCGACGCCACCGTCGCGGGCAGCGCCAGCGGCAGGGTGACACGCCACAAGGTCCGCCACGCCCCGGCGCCGAGGGTCGCCGCCGCCTGCTCGAGCCGGGGGCCCACGCCCTCGAGGAACCCCGAGACGAGGCGCGCGACGATCGCGAAGTTGTAGAAGACGTGGGCGGCGAGGACGATGACCAGGGTGCCGCGCAGGTCGACGCCGAGCACGCCGCGAGGGCCCGCCAGCGCGAGGAACCCCATGCCGGCTACGACCGTCGGCATCACGAACGGCACGCTGAACGCCGCCGTCAGCAGCCTGCGGCCGGCGAAGCGGTAGCGGGCGAGGAGGAGGGCGGTCGGCAGCCCCACCGCCACGGTCAGGACCGTCGAGAGCAGCGCCTGCCAGGTCGTGAACCACAGCCGCCCGAGGTAGTAGGGGTCGGCGAGCGTGGCGGCGAGGCCCGCGAGCGGGGCGCCGTCTACCGGCGCGACGCCGCGCCACAGGATCGCCGCCAGCGGCACGAGCAGCGCGAGCGCGAGGAACCCCAGCGCCGCCGCGCCGGTGACGTGCCCGAGCCACGAGCCCCGCATGCCGCGAGTCTAAGGCGGACGCTGCCGTGACACCGCGGGCGCCCCGCGCCCGTGACGCCGCCGGCGCGGCGCCCGGGCGCCGGTTGACAGCCCGCGGGGGTCTCGACTAGAGTCGTGCGGTCATGGCAGACCGCCTGCGCGTCCCCTTCCCCCTCACCACGGCACCGTTCGGTGTCGGGGATGGCATGGGAGTGGTCTGCCCTGTGACCGGTTAGTCAGCTTCGTCAACCGAGCGAGGACCCGGCCGTGGGCGACCCGAGAGGAGCCCGCGGCCTTCTTCTCGCGTGCGCGGCCCGGGCGAACGAGAGACAGCACGCTCGAACACCGAAGACGGACGAGGTGACATGACCACCCGCACAGCCACCACCAACGCGCGCCAGCCCGCGGCGACCTCGATGCTCGCGATGCTGCGCCGCTACCTCGCGCCGCAGCGCGGGATGGCGGCCCTGATGGCCGTCCTCCTGCTGACCGCGACCGGGCTGCAGCTCCTCGTGCCGCAGATCATGCGGCGCTTCATCGACGGCGCCCTGGGCGCGGCGCCCGGCGCGCGCTTGACGACGCTCGCCCTCTCGTTCCTCGCCGTGGCCGTCGTGACGCAGCTCCTCAACGCCTTCGCGACGTACGTCGCGGCGGCGGTCGGCTGGCGCGCGACCAACCACCTGCGCGAGGACCTCACCCGCCACACGCTCGACCTGGACATGGGCTTCCACAACTCCCGCACGGCGGGCGAGATGATCGAGCGCATCGACGGCGACATCACGAGCCTGTCGAACTTCCTCTCCCAGTTCTCGGTGAGGGTGTTCGGCGGCCTGCTGCTCCTCGTCGGCATCCTGGCGGCCCTGTGGCTCGAGGAGCCGCTGATGGGCGCCGCGCTGACAGGCTTCGTCGCGTTGGAGCTCGTGACCCTGACCCTCACCAGGCGGGTCGGCGTGCCGGCCTCGAACCTCGAGCGCGAGGCGAACGCCCGCCAGTTCGGCTTCATCGAGGAGCGGCTGCAGGGCCTCGACGACCTGCGCGCGAACGGCGCGGGCGCGTACTCCCTGCACCGCTTCCGTGGCGTGATGCGCGGCGTCTACCGCGACACGCGGCGCGCCTGGATGCTCCGCAGCGTCGTGTGGCTGTCGAGCTACGGCCTGTTCGTGGTCGGCATCGCGGTGACGGTCGGCACCTCGATCTACCTCGTCCGCCGCGGCGACATGACCGTCGGCGCCGCCTACATGGTCTTCCAGTACCTGTTCATGCTGCAGAACCCGATCGAGCAGATCACGCAGCAGCTCCAGGAGCTCCAGAAGGCCGCCGCCGGCGTGCAGCGCGTCGGCGAGCTGTTCCGCACGCGCTCGGCGCTGCCGCCCGGCGGCACGGCCGAGCTGCCGCCCGGCCCGCTGGCGGTCACGTTCGACGGCGTCGACTTCCACTACCTCGACGCCAGCGCCGACCAGCTCACGCTGCACGGCGTGTCGTTCCACCTCGCGCCCGGCCGCCGGCTGGGCCTCCTGGGCCGCACTGGCTCGGGCAAGACGACGCTCACGCGCCTCGTCTTCCGCCTCTACGACCCCAGCGCCGGGAGCGTGAGGGTCGGCGGCGTCGACACGCGCGACGTCGACCTCCAGCGCCTGCGTGCGCGCATCGGGCTCGTCACGCAGGAGGTGCAGCTCTTCCGCGGCACGCTGCGCGACAACCTCACGTTCTTCGACCCCTCCGTCCCCGACGAGGTGATCCTGGACGTGCTGGCGGAGCTCGGCCTCGGCGCCTGGCTCCGCGGGCAGGAGCAGGGCCTCGACACCGAGCTCGACTCCGGCGGCCGCAACCTCTCGGCCGGCGAGGCGCAGCTCATCGCCTTCGCGCGCGTGTTCCTCAAGGACCCCGGCCTGGTGATCCTCGACGAGCCGTCCTCCCGCCTGGACCCCGTCACGGAGCGCCGCCTCGAGGTCGCCCTCGAGAGGCTCCTGCACGGCCGGACGGCGATCGTGATCGCCCACCGCCTGGAGACGGTCGAGAGGGTCGACGAGATCATGGTCATGGACGGCGGCCGCGTCGTCGAGGCCGGCCCGCGCGCCGCCCTCGCCGCCGACCCCGCCTCCCGCTACGCCCGCCTCAGACGCGCCGCCTTGGCGCTCGACCTCAACGTCGCCGGCCGCGCCGGCGCCACGCGGCTCGCTCCCGAGGACGCCGAGCTGCTCGAGGACCTAGCATGAGCCTGAGCTTCGACACCAACCCCCTGCTGCTGACGCTGCGCCTCGTCCGCCAGAGGCGCCGGCTGTTCGTCGGCACGAGCCTGCTGTGGGCGCTTATCCACCTGCTGCCCGTCATGACCGGCCTGCTGACCAAGGGCGTCTTCGACTCGCTCTCCGGCGCCGCGCCGGCGGGCTGGGACGCGTGGACGTTCCTGGCGCTGGCGCTCGCCCTCGACGTCGGCCGCATCGGCCTGTTCGTCGTCGCGATCCGGACGTGGGCGAGCTACTGGGCCGAGATCACGCTGCACGTGCGCCACAACGTGCTGAGGCACCTGCTGGCGGCCGCCGGCTCCCGGCGGCTGCCCGAGTCGCCCAGCGAGTCCGTGACGCGCTTCCGGGACGACGTCAACGACATCGGCGAGTACGTCGAGAACTGGGTCGACTTCTGGGGCTTCGCGCTCTACGGCGTCGTCGCGCTGGCCGTGATGGCCTTCATCGACCCGCTCCTGACGCTGCTGGCGTGCGTGCCGCTGGCCCTGACGTTGGTGCTCACGAACCGCATGCGGCCGCTGATCCGCACGGCGCGGCGCGCCTCGCGCGAGGCGACGAGCCGCGTCACCGACTTCCTCGGCGAGACGTTCGGCAGCGTGCAGGCCGTGAAGGCGTCGGGCCGCGAGGAGAGCGTGCTGGCGCGGTTCCAGCGGCTGAACGAGGCCAGGCGCGAGCGTGCGCTGAAGGACACGGTCCTCACCGAGCTGTTCCGCAGCGTGACGGACAACATGGTGCACGTCGCCACGGGCGTCGTGCTCCTGGTCGGCGCCGGAGCCCTGCGCGACGGCAGCTTCACCGTGGGCGACTTCGCGCTGTTCGTCACCTACCTGCCCCGCCTCACCGGCGTGATGTCGTTCGTGGGCCTCATGTTCGTGCAGCACAAGCGCACGGGCGTCGCCTACGAGCGGCTGGGCCGCCTGATGGTCGACGCCCCCGTCGAGAGCCTCCTCGAGCCGCGCGATTACGACCTCGAGCGCGAGCAGGCGCCGTTCGCGCCCGTCCCGGCGAGCGCCGCCCCGCTCGTCGAGCTGAGCGTGGAGGGCCTCACCTACCGCCACCCGGGCAGCGACGAGGGCATCGAGGACGTGTCGTTCACGGTGCGCCGCGGCGAGTTCGTCGTCGTCACCGGCCGCGTCGGCGCGGGGAAGACGACGCTGCTGCGCGTGCTGCTCGGCCTCCTGCCCAAGACCGCCGGCGAGGTGCGGTGGAACGGCGAGCTCGTCGCGGACCCGGCGACGTTCTTCGTGCCCCCGCGCAGCGCCTACACCGCCCAGGTGCCGCGGCTGTTCTCCGACTCGCTGCGCGAGAACGTGCTGCTCGGCCGCCCGGCGAGCGACGCCGACGTCGCCCGCGCGCTCGAGCTGGCCGTGCTCTCCGCCGACGTCGCGCAGCTCCACCACGGCCTGGAGACCGAGGTGGGCACGCGCGGCGTGCGCCTCTCGGGCGGTCAGGTCCAGCGCGCCGCCGCGGCGCGCATGTTCCTCACCGGCGCCGACCTGCTGGTCTTCGACGACCTCTCGAGCGCGCTCGACGTCGAGACCGAGCGGAGGCTGTGGGACGGGCTGTTCGCCGACCGCGACGTGACCTGCCTGGTCGTGTCGCACCGCCGCGCGGCGCTGGAGCGCGCCGACAAGGTGATCGTGATGGACGGCGGCCGCGTCGTAGCCAGCGGGACCCTGGCCGACGTCGCCAGGCACGCGCCCGAGCTCGCGGCCCTGTTCGAGCCCGAGGAGGGCGGGGAAGTGGCCGCCGCGGTCTGAGCGGGCCCATGTCTCGGCCGCCCGCCGGCGGGAGGCGGTCCCCCGCCCTCGTCGGCGTGCCCCGGGCGCGCGGCGCGCGGCTCCCGCCGCGGCCCGGGCCCCGCGGGACCCGGCCTACCTGACCGCGGCCGGGTCCCGCCCCTGCATGACGACGGCGGTCCACTGGCCCAGCCAGCGCTCCTGGTGCGCGGCGACGACGTCGGGCGGCAGCGGCGTCGCCACCGCGTCGTCTGGCAGCGTCGCGAAGCGCTCGAACTCCGGCGGCACCCGCGCGCCCTCGCGCACGGGGGCGACGAACATCTCGAGCGGGATCGCCTCCTGGACCTCGGGGGAGAGGAGGAACTCGACGAACGCCTCGGCGGCCTCCCTGGCCCGGGTGCCGGCGAGGATCCCCACGGCCTCGACCTGGCGGTAGGCGCAGCCGGCGCAGGCGAGGTTCGCCGTCGGCGGCTCGTCCAGCGGCTCCTCGGCGAAGATCACCTCGGCCGCGGGGCTGGTCGCGTAGCTGACGACGATCGGCCTGTCGCCGCCGTAGCGGCTGAAGGCCGTGTAGTACGCGTCGGTCCAGCCGTCGGTGACGAGGACGCCGTTCGCCTCCAGCGCGTCCCAGAACGCCAGCCAGTCGGCGAAGCCGGCCCGCGCCGCCTCGGGCCCGGCCGGCTCGACGCCCGCCTCAGGGTCCCCGAAGTAGGCGATCGTCGCCAGCATGAACACGAGGCCCGGGCTCGAGGTCGCGGGGTTCATGACCGCCGTGAGGGGCGCCAGGTCCGCGCCGGCGAGGTCGGGGAGGGTCACGGCGGCGGCGTCGACGCCGGCGTCGGCCAGGGCGGACACGTCGTAGTTCGGGACCACGTACCCGACGTCCACGGGGGTGACGAGGCCGGAGGCGTCGAAGACGTAGCGCTCGGGCACGTGCGCCAGCGAGGGGCTGGCGTAAGGCTCGAACACGCCCTCGTCGGCGGCGCGCTGCCACAGCCCCTCGTCGACGCCGAAGAGCACGTCGGCGATCGGCCGGTCCTTCGTGAGGATGGCGCGGTTCAGCGCCTCGCCGGCGTCGCCGCCGGCGATGAACACGACGTCGATGCCGGTCTCGGCCTCGAAGGCCGCGACCAGGTCGGTCGGCAGGGAGAACGAGTCGTGGGTCATGACCCTCAGCTCCTGCGCCGCCGCCGCGGCGGCCAGGACGAGGCCGAACAGTGCGATAAGGAGGCGTGGGGTCTTCATGGCGCCCTCTCCGTCACCGGCCGGACGCGCCCGCCCTGAGGCTGGGCCTGCGTCACGCTCCCTCCGCCCGCATTACCGGGGTCAGGTTCTAGGGTCTGATCTCAGCCCGGGCGCCAGGGCGCCCGGACACCCCTGGTGACGACACGACCATAGCCAGCCTGGGGGCATCGCGGCAACGTCGGCGCGACGGTGACGGCCACCGTCGGCACGCCGGGCCCCGCCCGGACCCCTCGCCGGCCTCCTCGCCCAGCCGACGCGGCCGGTCAGGGCCGGACCCCGGCGCGGCAGCGGCCGCCCGCTCGTCCCCGCGCCTAGCCGGTCGCGCGCCGGTCGAGCGCGCCCGCCGGCGTCCCCGCGGCGCGCGCGGCCTCGTCGGGCGGCAGCCGCCATGCCGCCAGGGCGGCGGTGACGGCGAAGAGCACCGCCGTCACGACGAAGATGCCGCGGTAGTCGGGGGCGTCCGGAGCGCTGGTGAGGGTGATCACCGCGCCGGCCAGGAGCGGCGCCACGGCGCGCGAGGCCGCGCCGACCGAGTTGTCGAGACCGTAGACGGAGCCGGCCATCGCGGGGTCGGTGAAGCGGGCCAGCATCGCGCTCACGGCCGGCAGCACCCCACCGACGGCGAAGCCGACGGCCACGTTGAGGAGCACGAGCTGCCACACCTCGGTCACGAGGGACATCGGCGCGTAGAACAGCGCCGTGGTGAGCGCCGAGACGATGAGGACGCGCTTGTGCCCGACGCGGTCGCCGAGGCGACCGAGGGCGACGCCGCTGATGGTGCCGGCGAGCGAGGCGGCGCCGATCGCGACGCCCGTGTAGATGCTGGCGAGCTCGTCGCGCAGCGTCAGGGTCACGATGAACAGGGGCAGGAAGGGCATGATCATCGTACGGCCGAGCCAGGCCGTGAAGCGCAGCAGGTAGGCGAGCGACACGCCGGGGGCCCGCAGCACCGCCCCCCACTGGGAGAACATGTCGCGGAGCAGCCGGTTCTCGCGCTGCGGCGGCGTGAACCTCTCGCGCACCCCGAAGATCACGAGCAGGCCTCCCACCGAGAGCAGCACGCCCGTGACGACGAAGGACATCCTGATGCCGACGAGGTACTCGAGGAAGCCGCCGAGGATGGGGCCCACGGAGATGCCCGCCCACTGGCCGGTCTGCATCAGGCCCATCGCGTAGCCGAGGCGGTCGCGCGGCACCGCCGCCGCGACCATCGAGGCCGAGGCCGAGACCACGCCCGTCACCAGCCCCTGCACGAGGCGTATCAGGACTAGCTCCTCGGCGCTGCGCGCGAAGCCCATGAGGACGACGAGGACGGCGCCGCCGAGGAGCGAGCGGATGACCATGGGCTTGCGGCCGTAGCGGTCGGCGACCGCGCCCCAGACGGGGGAGGCGATCATCATCGCCACCGCCTGGACGCTGTAGACCATCGCGACCCAGAACACGGTGGAGCCGCCGGTCGTCGCTCCCAGCTCCTCGACGTAGGCCGGCAGGAACGGGAAGATCGTCGAGAACCCTAGCGAAGCCAGCAGTTGGGCGAGGAACATCACCGTGACGGTGCGCTGCCAGCTGGACGCCATCCGACGTTGTCCTCCCGCGGGCCGCGCCGGGAGGGGCGCGTCCCCAGGAGACCGGCGCGGGCGATGCCGGCCATGTTACCGCTCGTCCCGGGCGGCACCGGTCCGCTCCCGGGCGGTACCTTGGGGTCGTGTCGCTCGCCGCCTTCGACGTCCTCGCGCGCTGCCCGCTCCTGGCCGGCCTGCCCGACGACGACATCGCGGCCCTGGCGGCGTGCGCGACGCGGCGCCGCTACGCGGCCGGCGAGACGCTGTTCCTCGAGGGCGACCCGTCGCACGGCCTCCAGGTGATCGCCGAGGGCGAGGTCAAGGTGTTCCTGATCTCGCCCGCCAGCGGCCGCGAGCTGCTGCTGCACTACGAGCGGCGGTTCGGCACCGTGGCCGAGCTGGTGGCCCTCGACGGCGGTCCGTACCCCGCCAGCGCCCAGGCCGTCACCGACACCGAGCTGCTCGTCGTACCGCCCGACAGCTTCGTCGCCCTGCTGCGCGAGCGGCCCAACATAGCCTTGCATCTGATGCGCTCGCTAGGGCGCAACCTCCGGCGGCTCGTCGCGCTCGTCAACCAGATCTCGTTCCAGGAGGTGCAGCACCGCCTCGCCGGCTACCTGCTGCGCAAGGCCAGGCACGGCGTGCCTTTCGAGCTGAAGACGAACGCCCAGATCGGAGCGCGCATCGGCACGGTCTCCGAGCTGGTGAGCCGGAACCTGTCGCGGCTGCACGCCGAGGGCGCGATCCGGCTCTCCGGCCGGACCGTCGAGGCGGTCGACGAGGCGGCCCTAGCGGAGATGGCCGCCGCGGCGGGACGCTAGCGGACGGGCCGCGCTCAGAAGAAGCCGAGCTGCCGCTTGCCCTCGTCCGTCATCGACATCGGCGTCCACGGGGGGTCCCAGACGAGCTCCACGGCCGCCGAGGCTATGCCCGGCACCCGCAGGACGCAGGCCTCCGCCTGCGCCTCGATGCTGGCGTGCAGCGGACACCCCGGCGTCGTCAGCGTCATGCGCACGCGAGCGTGCGCGCCCGTGACCGTGACCGCGTAGACGAGCCCCAGGTTCACGACGTCGACCCCCAGCTCGGGGTCGATGACCTCGGTCAGGGCCTGCAGGACGTCGGCGGCGGGGGCCGCCGCGTCGACGTCGACGAGCTCCACTTCAGTGGTCACTTGGTGGTCACCACCTCGCGGGGGCGGGTGAGCCGCCCGCCGAGCGTGCGCGCCACGACGGTCCCTGTCTGCCACAGCTGGGCGACGGCGCCGACCAGCAGCGCCGACGCCGCCAGGGCCGCCAGCGTGGTGCTCGCCGCGGCCACGGCCGCCGTGGCCGCCAGGGCCCCGAAGCCGAGGCCGACGGTGATGACGGGCTCGAGGCGCGCCCGCGTGAGGTCGCGCAGCAGGGGCGCCGGGCCCGGCCGCCCCGCGGCCGAGCCGAACGCCCGCGTCCAGGTCAGGAACGAGAGGATCTTGACGAGCATGCCGCTGACGGCCAGGCCGACGAAGCCGAGGAGGAGCGCGACCGTGGCGGCCTCGCGCAGGCCGGCGGCGAGCAGCAGCCCGGCGACGGGCAGGAAGGCGTGGGCGAGCACGTAGCGCTCGACCGGCGCCTCGAGCCGCTTGCGCAGTCGCCGCCTCAGCAGGGCCCCGACCTCGACGAACTGCAGGGCGCCGGCGAAGCTCAGCGCGACGACGGCGACGGCCTGCGCGACGCGGGCCGCCGCCGGCGGCCAGCCGGCTAGCGGCGCCGCGGCCGCCAGCGCCGTCGCGGCGAAGCAGGCGTGGACGCACCACGTCACGGCCGTCACCCGCCACGTGGCGCCGCCCTTGGAGAGGGCGAACATCGCCAGCAGCTTGTGGCCCGACGCGGCGATGCCGAGCAGGAAGGCGCCGATCAGCCCCGTCGTCTGGTGCAGGGCAGCCGGGTAGCCGAGCGCGCCCGCGAGCGCCGGCGAGCTCCGCGAGGCGGCGAGGGTGGTGCCCAGGGCGACGGTGAGGGCCAGGTAGCAGACGGCCGTCACGAGGCCGCGGCTGGCGGGGTCGCGCGGCGGGCTGTCGCGGGCGGTCCTCAGCGTCTGGGCCGCCACGAGCGCGAGCGCGGCGGTCACGCCCAGGCCGCCGAGGGCCAGCGCCGCGGGCCGGAAGCCCGCGGCGAAGCCCCACACCAGGGCCGCGGCGCCGGCGACGAGGAGCGGCAGGGCGACGGCGCCCAGGCGCTTCCAGGCCAGGTCGGTGACGAGCAGGACGGCGGGCAGCTGTTGCAGCGTGCCGACGTACACGAGCGTCACGTAGAGCAGCGTGAAGGCGTGCGTAAGGGCCACCGCCGTGGGGGAGCCGAGGTGCCCGCTCAGCGCGGCGGGCTCGGCCAGGAGCCAGACGGCGCCGGCCACGAGAGCCACTGCTCCGCCGAGCAGGGCCGTGACGGGCAGCAGCGGGTGGGCGCCGCCCGACGCCGCGGCGCCTACCGTCACGGCGTCTCCTGGGGCGCGCCCGAGGACGGCGTCACGCCGCGCCCTTCACGATCCGCACCCGGGCGCTGCCGTCGGGCAGCTCCTCGACCTCGTAGCTGGCCCCGGCGTCGAGGAGCTGGGGCAGCAGGTAGACCGGCACGCGGTCGTTGTGGATGGTCAGGACGTCGCCGGGCGAAAGCTCCTCGAGCGCGGTCAGGGTCCTCACCATCGGCTCGGGCGGCTGCAGGCCGCGGTTGTCCAGGTGCACCTCGCGCACGGGGCGAGGCTAGCCCCGGCCCGACACGCGTCGCCTTGACCTGCGTCATGGGCGCCTCCAGGCGCCGGGTGCGACCATCCTGGCGTGCAGACGACGCGTCCCACACACGACGAGCTGCTGCGGACCCGGGTGTCGGACCTCCTGGCTGCCGACGGACGTTGCCTCGACGTCCTCGTCAGGCACGGCTTCACGCCGCTGCGCCAGCCGGCGCTGCGGCGCGTGCTGGCCCACACCGTCGACCTGCGCCACGCCGTGATGCTGCGCGGCCTGGGCGCGGCCGAGGAGGCGGCGCTCCTCGCGGAGCTCGCCGCCGTCCTGGCCGCTCCCGAGCCGGCCGCGGGCGAGGGTCGGGCGGGCGGGGAGGCGAGCGCATGCCCCTGATCAAGCCGCTCGAGCTGCGGCGGTTCTCGGAGCACGGGCCCGTACCGCGGCCCGTGAGCATGGGCAGCGGCATGGCGGTGATGCTGCTGTGCCTGCGCTCCGGCCAGTCGCTCGTCGCGCCGCAGGGCGACGAGGCCGAGACCGTGTTCACGGTCCTCGACGGCGAGGGACAGGTGCGCGAGGGCGAGGCCCTCCATACCGTCGCTGCGGGGGACGTCGTGCACGTGCTGCCCGGGGAGGACAAGGCCCTGATCGCCGGCGCCGGGACGTTCACGGTCCTCGGCGTGCGCCGGCTCGAGCGCCGCGACCCGCGGGCCGAGCGGAGCGCTGAGGAGGCGTGAGCGCCCGCCGGCCCAGCCGCGTCTACGTCGACCCGGCGCTGTGCATCCGCTGCGAGATCTGCGACGAGGTGGCGCCGGGGACGCTCGCCGCCGCGGCGCACGGGCCGATGCCGGCCGACGAGGCGGTCCTCGACGCGATGGCGGCCTGCCCCACGGGCGCCATCAGGTGGTGGGAAGGAGACGAACAGGATGAAGCGGTTGGACGTGCGTGAGATCGTGCCGCGGGAGCGGCACCCCCTCATCTTCAGGACCTTCGACGAGCTCGCGCCGGGCGAGGCGTTCGAGCTGGTCAACGACCACGACCCCAAGCCCCTCTACTACCAGCTCCAGGCGGAGCGAGCGGGCCAGCTCGACTGGCAGTACCTCGAGCAGGGCCCCGAGCGCTGGCGCGTGAAGGTGGGTAAGACGGCCTGAGCCGCTGGCAGGTCGCGTTCCTGCGCTGCGCCCTCGCGTGGCTCGTGCTGGCCGGGCTGGTCGGCGCGTCGCTGGCCGTCTGGCCTCACCTCGCGGGGGCGCTGGCGCCCACCCACGGGCACCTCGGGACCGTGGGCTTCTTCCTGTCGATGGTCATGGGCGTGGCGTACTGGATGCTGCCGCGCCCCGGCGGCATCAAGCAGACGGGCTTCGAGGCCGTCACGTTCGGCTTCCTGCAGCTCGGCATGCTCGTCAGGGTGGTGGGCGAGCCGTGGTGGCGCCTCACCGGCGAAGCCCTGCCGCACGCGCTGTTCTCGGCCAGCGGCGGCCTCACGTTCGCGGCGATCGTCACGTTCGCCCTGGCCATGAGCCGCCGCGTCGTGACGGTCGAGACGATCAGGGCGGCGGCGCGCCCCCGCGGCACACGCGAACGCCCGCCCGGCCACGCGGCCGGGCGGGCGGAAGATCGGGACGAGGATGAGGAGCCCTGAGCCCGCGCTACTCGGCGACCTCGATCACCCGGGTGCCGGCGACGGTGTCGCCGAGCCTGCGGCCCTCGGGGTCGGTGAAGACCCTGACGAGCTCTATGATCCCGAGCACGATCGCGGCGATCAGCGTGGGGATGTAGAGCACCCAGCCCAGGAACGGGATCACGAGGAGGAACGAGGCCAGCGAGCCGAGGCAGATCGTCCAGTTGCGCTTGGCCGAGGTGGCGAAGTCCATCTTCCCGCCGTCGAGCCTGACGGGGCGCAGGTTCATCAGCTTCTTGCCGACCGAGCGCCCGTCCATGAACTCGAAGTCGAAGCCGTCGCGCAGCAGGACGTAGAGCGCCGAGGCGATCCAGCCGACGAGGGGCACCAGGCCGAGGGCGCCCGCGACGGCGCCGTCGATGATGGCGGCGATCGCGCGCTTGCTGATGTCGGGCTTCGTGGCGGCGTCGGGCCCGCCCGTCGCCTGCGACGTGACGGGCGGCGGGGGCGGCGTGTACGTGGGCGGCTGAGCGGGCGGCTGCTCGGGCGTGCCCGGCTCCTGGCTCACGGGGTCCAGGGGGTCGCGGTCAGACATCATCCCTCTCCTTCGACTTCGGGCTAAGTCCCCCTACTCTATGCGCCACGGGCCCCGAGGTCGTGGGGAACGCCATATCGCGTCCCGGCGGTAAGCTCGGGCCATGACCGGGCCTTCCGCCCTCCTGCTCGTGCCCACCGAGGCCCGCGTCGGCCTGACGTCCGTCAGCCTCGGTCTCCTGAGGGCGCTGGAGCGGACCGGCCTGCGCGTCGGCTTCGTCAAGCCCATCCGGCAGCCCGGCGACGACGCCGGACCGGAGCGCTCGACGGCGTTCGCGCGCGAGACGGCCGGCCTCGAGCCGCCCGAGCCGCTGGCGTTCGCCCACGCCGAGGCGCTGCTCGCCGCCGGCAGGCGGCACGAGCTCATGCAGGAGGCCGTCGGGCTGTTCCAGGCGGCCGCCGAGGGCAAGGACGTCGTCGTGGTCGAGGGGCTCACGGCCACGGCCACACATCCCGAGCTCGACGCCCTCAACGCGCACCTCGCCCAGGCCCTCGACGCCGTCGTCGTGCTGGTCGCCTCCGAGGGCGAGTCGCCGAAGGCGCTCTCCGACCGCCTGCGCGTCGCCGCCGAGCCCTTCGGCGGGGTCGCGTCGGCGCGCGTCCTCGGCGTCGTCGTCAACAAGGTCGGCGCCGACGCGCACGCGGTCGCGGGGGCGGCGCGGCCGGAGACCCCGCCGGAGCGGCACGTCGCGACGCCCGAGGAGCTCGCGCGGCAGGTGCCCGTGCTGGCGTCCGGCGAGCTCGAGCTCCTCGGCGCGGTGCCCTTCGACCCGCGCCTGTCGTCGCCGCGGACCCGCGACGTCGCCCGGCACCTCGGCGCCGAGGTCGTCGTCCCCGGCGAGCTCGATACCCGGCGCGTCGCCGACGTCTCGCTGGTGGCCCGCACGGTCGGGAACATGACGCACCGGCTCAGGCCCGACGCGCTCCTGATCACGCCCGGCGACCGCGCCGACGTGATCCTCGCGGTCGCGATGGCGGCCCTGAACGGCGTCCCGCTCGCCGGGCTGGTCCTCACCGGCGGCATCGAGCCCGACGCGAACGTGATGCGGCTGTGCGCTCGGGCGTTGACGACGGGCCTGCCGCTCCTGGCCGTGGGCACCGACTCGTACGTGACCGCGGCGCGCGCGGCCGCTATCGACCCCGAGGTCCCCCTCGACGACGCCGAGCGCCTCGGCTGGGTGATGGACGCCGTGGCCGAGCGCCTCGCCGTCGACTGGCTGGCGGAGCGCGTCGCGCAGGGGCGTGAGCGGCGGCTGTCGCCGGCGGCGTTCCTGCACCGCCTGGTGCAGCGCGCCCGCGAGGTGAACAAGCTCATCGTCCTGCCCGAGGGCACGGAGCCGCGCACGATCAAGGCCGCGGCCCACTGCGCCGAGCGCGGCATCGCGCGCTGCCGGCTGCTGGGCGACCCCGCCGAGGTCGAGCTGGCCGCCGAGGCCGTCGGCGTGACCCTGGGCGAGGGCATCGAGGTCGTGGCGCCCACGGACGAGCTCAGGGAGCGCTACGTGGAGGCGATGGTCGCGCTGCGCAGCCACAAGGGCCTGACCGCCGACGGCGCCCGCAACCAGCTCAAGGACGACGTCGTGCTCGGCACGATGATGCTGGCCACCGGCGAGGTCGACGGGCTGGTGGCCGGGGCCGTGAACACGACGGCCCACACGGTGAGGCCCGCCCTGCAGCTCATCAAGACCAAGCCAGGCGCGCTCCTGGTCTCCTCGGTGTTCTTCATGTGCCTGCCCGACGAGGTCCTCGTGTTCGGCGACTGCGCCGTGAACCCCGACCCGAACCCCGAGGAGCTGGCCGACATCGCGGTCCAGTCGGCCGAGTCGGCGCTGGCGTTCGGGATCCCCGCGCGCGTGGCGCTGATCAGCTACTCGACCGGCGCCTCCGGCGAGGGCGTCGACGTCGAGAAGGTGAGGAAGGCGACCGAGATCGCGAAGCTGCGGCGCCCCGATCTGCTGATCGAGGGGCCCCTGCAGTACGACGCCGCCACCGTGCCCGAGGTCGCGCGCCAGAAGGCGCCCGAGAGCGCGATCGCCGGCCGCGCCACCGTGCTCGTGTTCCCCGACCTGAACACCGGCAACGCGACCTACAAGGCCGTGCAGCGCTCGGCCGGCGTGATCTCGATCGGTCCGATGCTGCAGGGCCTGCGCCGGCCCGTGAACGACCTCTCGCGCGGGGCGTCGGTCGAGGACATCGTCTACACGATCGCCCTCACCGCGATCCAGGCGGCGAGCTAGGCAGGGCGGCGCGGCCGGGCCCGCCCGGGCCGGCGCCGCGCGCTCGCGGCGACCACCGCGCCGGAGGAGGGGTCCGCGCGCCGGACCCGACCCCGCGGGCCGCGGACCTATACTGTCCGCTCGTGGAAGTCAGCGCCCAGACCCTCGAGCGGCTGTCGTTCGGCCGCGTGCTCGCGGCCCTCGCCGAGCGCACCGGCACCAGCCTCGGCGCCGAGCGCGCCGCGGCGCTGGGGCCGGCCGCCGGTCCGGCGGCCGCCGACGCGCTGCTGAGGCGCACCGCCGAGGTGCTCGCGGGCGGCGAGCTCTCGCTCGGCGGCATCGAGGACATCAGGCCGCTCCTGAGGCGGGTGCGCGAGGGCGGGATGCTGACGGGCGAGGAGATCCTCAGCGCCGCCTACACGCTCGACGCCGCCGCGACGCTGCGGCGCAGCATCGCCGCCTCCGAGCGGCCCGCGCTCACCGAGCTGGCGTCGCGGATCGGCGGCTTCGACGGCCTGCTGCGGCTCGTGCGGGAGCAGCTCGACGTCGACGGCAACGTCCGCGACGACGCCACCCCCAAGCTCCGCGACATCAGGCAGCGGCTGGCCCCGCTGCGCGGCCGTATCAGGGACCGTCTGGCGCGCCTACTCGAGACCCACGCCGAGCACGTCCAGGAGCCGATCATCACCCTCCGCCGCGAGCGCTACGTGATCCCGGTGAAGGCCGCGTCGCAGTCGCGCGTGCCTGGCCTGGCGCTCGACAGGTCGGACTCCGGCGCGACCGTGTTCATCGAGCCGGCCGCCGTCGTCGAGCTGAACAACGAGCTCGCGCTACTGGAGATGGAGGAGCGCGACGAGGTCAGGCGCATCCTCCTCGCGCTGGCGCGGCGCCTCGCCGACGAGCCCCTCGTCGACGAGAGCCTCGAGGTCGTCGCCGAGCTCGACGTCGTGAACGCCGCCGCGCGCCTCGCCAAGGAGTGGCGGCTCGTGGCGCCCACGTTCGACGCGCGCGGCCGCGTGCGGCTGCTCGGCGCCAGGCACCCGCTGGTGGAGGGCTGCGTGCCCAACGACGTCGAGCTCGACGAGGACAGGCGCCTGCTGGTCGTGACCGGCCCGAACGCCGGCGGCAAGACGGTGCTGCTCAAGACCGTGGGCCTGGCGGCCCTGATGGCGCACTGCGGGCTGCACGTGGCGGCGGCGCCCGGCCAGCCCGCCCTGCTGCCGCGGCTCGACGCCCTGCTCGCCGACATCGGCGACCAGCAGAGCATCGAGGCCTCGCTCTCGACCTACGCCGGTCACCTCGTGAACCTCAAGGCTATCGTCGAGCGCGCCGGCCCCACGACCCTGGTCCTCATCGACGAGCTCGGCTCCGGCACCGACCCCGACGAGGGCGCCGCCCTCTCGCAGGCGATCCTCGAGCGCGTCCTCGAGGGCGGCGCCCGCGGCGTCGTCACGACGCACCTCGCGCCCCTGAAGGTGTTCGCCAGCCGGGCCGCCGGGGTGCTGAACGCCGCGATGAGCTTCGACCTCGCCGAGCTGCGGCCGACGTACCGCCTCGTGGTCGGCCAGCCGGGCCGGAGCTACGCGCTCGCGATCGCCGAGCGCATCGGCCTCGACGAGCGCCTGCTGGCGCGCGCCGCCGAGCTCCTCGGCGAGGAGGCCGGCCGGCTCGAGAGCCTGCTGGCGACGCTGGAGGAGCAGCGGGCCGCGCTCACGTCCGAGCGCGACGAGGCCAGGCGCCAGACGGCCATCGCCGAGAAGGAGGCCGAGGTGCTGCGCGAGCAGATCGCCACGCTCCGCGCCCGCGAGGAGGAGCTGATCGCCGCCGCGGCCGCGCGGGCCGAGGAGCTCCTGGGCGAGACCCTGCAGCAGGCGGCCAAGCTCAAGCGGACCGCCACCTCCCGACCCGAGCAGCGCTCGCGGGCGCTGCAGGAGCTCCAGGAGCTCAGGCGCGCCGCCCGGCAGGCCTCCCAGCGCGCCCGCCGCGAGGAGCGGCCGCCGACCGCGGCGGAGGAGCCGGACCCGTGGCGCCCTGGGGCCGTCGTCGAGGTGCCCGCCTACGGCGCCCGCGGCCAGGTCGTCGCGGACCGCGGCGACGGCGTGCTCGTCCAGCTCGGCCTGGTGAAGGTGGAGGTGCCCAAGCGGGACGCGCGGCCGGTCGTCGAGGAGCCGCCGGCGGCGCCGCGCCGGGGAGGCGCGGCGGCCGGGCCGTCGGCCTTCGAGCGCGAGCTCGACGTGCGCGGCGCCAGGGTCGAGGAGGCGCTCGAGGCCGTGCGGGACCACATCGCCGAGGCGCGGGCCCTCGGCGTCGACACCGTCCGCATCCTCCACGGCAAGGGGACGGGCGCGCTGCGCGACGCGATCAGGCAGGAGCTCAGGGGCACCAGGACCGTCAAGGGCTTCGCCGACGCCCCGCCGTACGAGGGCGGTCACGGCGTCACCGTCGTGGAGCTCCGCGGCTGAGGGACGGGACGCGCGCGGCTGATAACCTGCGGCGCATGCAGGGCATCGAGAAGCAGTACGTCATCGACGCGCTGGCGGAGGACTCGTGGCGGATGTTCCGCATCATGGGGGAGTTCGTGCAGGGCTTCGAGGAGCTCGCCGGCGTGAACAAGGCCGTGACCCTGTTCGGGTCGGCGCGCGTCAAGGAGGACTCGCCGATCTACGCCTCGGCGCGGGAGCTGGCCCGCGAGCTCGCCCAGGCCGGCTACGCGGTCCTCACCGGGGGCGGCCCGGGCATCATGGAGGCCGCGAACCGCGGCGCGCTCGAGGGCGGGGGCCAGAGCATCGGCCTGAACATCGACCTGCCGCACGAGCAGGCGCCGAACCCCTACCAGTCGCTGTCCCTGGACTTCAAGTACTTCTTCGTGCGCAAGGTCATGCTCGTGAAGTACTCGACGGCGTTCGTCGCCTACCCCGGCGGCTTCGGCACCCTCGACGAGGTCATGGAGGCGCTGACGCTGATCCAGACGAAGAAGATCAAGCCCTTCCCGGTGTTCTTCGTCGGCGTCGAGTACTGGCGCGGGCTGGTCCAGTGGTTCCAGGGCACGCTGCTGCGGTCAGGCACTATCTCCGAGAACGACCTGCACCTGTTCAAGGTCGTCGACGACGTGTCGGGCATCCCGCGGGAGATCGAGGAGTACTACCGCAACGAGAACCACGCCGGCTTCAACCTGCCCTGGTGAGGTGACCTCGCCGGCCTCGCCGGACCCCTAGGCCGCCGGAAGCCGTCAGTCGTGGAACGGCGGCAGGGCCGAGGCGCCGAAGACCTGGGCGGCCAAGG
>Ga0123332_1001289_pt1 | contig 24703 bp, 23 predicted proteins | sample BioC12SIPDNA_4_FD_89958 | JGI IMG/M metagenome (GOLD analysis project Ga0123332, IMG submission 89958) | Anaerobic biogas reactor microbial communites from Washington, USA - Biogas_R2_A C12 SIP DNA | ecosystem: Engineered > Bioreactor > Anaerobic > Unclassified | place: Washington, USA... | reverse complement strand
CGGCCACGGCCCAGCACGCCGCTGCCCCGGCCGCGCTGCCCGCCTCCACCCTCCGCGGCGACCCGGCCTTCGACGCCGGCGCGCTGCCGGAGGCGGAGCGCGCCGCTCACGAGGCGCTCCTGGCCGACGTCCGCGCCGCGCGCCCCGCGCTGACCGCGGCGGCCGCCAGCGGCGACCTGCACGCTCTCGCGCGCGAGGTGGCGCCGGCGCTGACCCGCCTCCTGGCGGCCTTCCGCGCCAGCGGCGACCTGCGCCTGCTCGACGCCGTCGACCCGGTGATGCAGGCGGCGCGCGGCGCGCTGGCCGACCACAACGGCGACGGCTTCCGCGACTGGCGCTGGCTGGCGAGCCCGCTCGACCCCCGGTACGGCGACGACGTCGACCCCGTCGAGGACTCCCTCGCGCACGGGGTGGTGGCCGCGGTGGCGTGGGCCTACCAGCACAACCGCGACCTCGCCAGCCCGAGCGGGGTGAACTACGGCGAGCGCGCCGACTTCTGGCGCTCCTACCTGCAGCAGGGCTTCGAGGCGAAGTGGCGCGCGCGCGACGGCGCGGCCAGCGGCCCGAGCCTGCCGCCCACGCCGCTGCTCCACGCCCAGGTGCAGCAGGCGCGCTACCTGTGGCACATGGCGCGCCTGAGCGGCTCCGCGGCCTACGCCGCGGCCGCCCAGGAGCAGGGGCAGCGGCTCGCGGCGGCGCTGGACGGCGCCCAGGGGCTGCCGTGGACGCTGGCGCCGAACGCGAGCCGCCAGCTTCCGCAGGAGCACGCCGCGCTGGCGCTCCTGACGCTCGCGGAGCTAGCCGACGACGGCCTGGCCGCCCTCGCGGGCCTCCAGCTGCCGAGCGGCGCCGCAGCGCGCTAGCCCGAGGGTGCAGGCGCGAGCCGGTCGGCCCGGCTCCCAGGCCGGCCTGGGATCGCGCCCATGCCCGCGCCGCGCCCCGCCGCTAACGGCCGCGACCAGGCGCGGCGGCTGTGATAGCGGCGCCGGGGGGCGCGTGGGGCGCACCTATCATCGTCCCGGGTTCGCGGTCCGGCGCCCGCCGGGCGCCCACCGGAGCGGGCCCGCGACGGAGGCGCATGTCCCACCGCCACACCCGCACGCCGCTCCTCGCCGTCGCCGCGCTCGCCTCGCTGCTCGCGTTCGTCGCGCCCGACGCTCGGGCCCAGGCCGTCGCCGGCGCCACCGCGCTCGACCGGCTCGGCGGGCTCTACGGCGCCGCGGTCGCCCTCGACGGCGAGCTGGCGGTCGTGGGCGCACCCACCGAGAGCCCGGGTGGCGCAGCCTACGTCTACCGTTCGGGCGCCGACGGCTGGCAGCTGGAGGCGCGCCTCGAGGCGCCCGACGCTGCGACCGGCGCCTTCTTCGGCGGCGCCGTGGCCGTCGACGGCGAGCGCGTGGCGGTGGGCGCCTGGGGCGCGGAGCGCGCCTACCTCTTCCGCCACGCCGCCTCCGGCTGGGCGCTGGAGGCGAGCCTGAGCAGCAGCGGGGCCGGCACGGGCACGCGCTTCGGCGCCGCGCTCGCGCTGGCGGGCGAGCGGCTGGCCGTGGCCGCCACCAGCCAGGGGCGCCCGCCGGAGCGCGCCGGCGCCGTCCACCTCTACCGCCTCGAGGGCGACGCCTGGCGGGCGTGGGAGCAGCTGGCGCCCGACGGGCTCCCGAGCGGCGCCCGCTTCGGCTCGAGCCTGGCGCTGCAGGGCGACCTGCTGGCCGTGGGGGCCGACGGCGACTCCCCGACCCTCAGCGAGGCCGACGCCGCGGCGGCCGACCCCGGCGCCGCGCTGGCCACGGGCGCCGTCTACCTCTACCGCCTGGGCAGCGAGCCCCAGCAGGTGGCGCGCCTCACGCCGCCGCCCGGCGGGGCCGCGCCGGCCTACGGCGCCAGCCTGGCGCTGGCCGACGGGCTCCTGGCCGTGGGCGCCCCGGGCGGCGACTACGGCGGCGCCCGCTCGGGGCCGGTCTTCGTCTACCGGGAGGCGGGCTCCGAGTGGGTGCTGGCGGCGCGCCTCGGCGTCGAGGAGGGGCCGAGCGAGCGCTTCGGACCGGCGCTGGCGCTGGTGGGGCGCACGGTGGTGGCGGCGCTCGTCACCGACAACGACCTGCCCGAGGGCGGCGTGCGCGTGGTGGCCTTCGCGCCCGAGGGCGACGCCTGGCAGGCGGTGCCGGCGGTGCTCCACGCGGACCGCGTGGCCGGGGTGCGCTACGCGCGCCTGGCGTCGGACGGCCGGCGCCTGCTCATCGGGGCGACCGTACCGGACGGCGCCGAGGCCGGCTCGGCCTGGGTCGTGGACGGGCTGCCCGCGCCCGCCACCGCCCCCTAGCCGGCCGCGCCCCCTAGCCGTGCGAGCGCCGGCGCCACGCCGCGCCTAGGCCGGCTGCAGGTCGAGGAGCACCAGCTCGGGCGGGCAGAAGAGCCGGAACGGCAGCACCGTGACCCCCAGCCCGCGCGAGACGAACGCGGGCATGGGCGCCTCCACCCACCCCTCGGCGTAGCGCCGCCCGTACTCCGACGAGGTCACCAGCGGCCCCAGCAGCGGCAGGCGCACCTGGCCGCCGTGGGTGTGGCCGGCCAGCAGCAGGTCGACGTGGTCGGGCAGGCGCGGGATCACGTCGGGGTTGTGGCTCAGCAGCACCCGCGCGCCCTCGCCGCCGCCCGCCAGCGTGCGCTCGATGTCGGGGTGGCCCGTGCGCCAGTCGTCGAGTCCGGCCAGGTAGAGGTCGTCGCGCAGCTGCACGCCCTCGTTGACGAGCAGCGTCACCCCGGCCTCCCGCAGCGCCCGGCGGAACGGGCTCAGGTCGCGGTAGCGCGTGCGGTCGTGGTTGCCGAGCACCGCCACCACCCCGAGCGGCGGCCGCAGGCGCGGCAGGAGCTCGACCACCTCCGAGAGGTCGCCGTCGTACTCCTGGTCGACGATGTCGCCGCCGAACACCACCAGGTCGGGCTCGAGCTCGACGGTGGCCGCCACCCACTCCTCGAGCTGGCGGCGGCCCAGGTAGGGCCCCAGGTGCAGGTCGGTGAGGAACGCGAGCCGCAGCGGCTCGCGCAGGCCGCGGATCACGCGCCGTTCGCGCGGCAGCTCGAACGAGTACGCCTCGCGCGCCGCCGACAGGCCGAGGGCCAACGGGGCGGCGGCGAGCGCCAACTTGAGGAACCTGCGCCGGTCCATGACTTGCCTCCGGGGACGCCGGCCCGCCGCGAGCCGGCCGGCGCCGTCGGGTCCGCGGCGCGCGTGCGGCGCCGGCCCGTTCAGGGTCTGATGGCCTCCGTGGTCAGTACTCCACGCGGTCGGGCGCCGCCCGCCAGCGGTCGAAGGGCCGCTCGGCGTCGGGGATGGGCAGCTGCTCCACGGGCATGACCGAGGGGTCGGCCGTGCCCGCCAGGTAGTCGTAGAACTCGGCGTCGCTGAAGCCCGCGCGCGCCGCCGCGAAGCGGTCGGCGGCGAAGTAGACGCTGCCCACCCGCGCCCACAGCGAGGCCGCCAGGCACATCGGGCAGGGCTCGCAGCTGGCGTAGAGCGTAGCGTCGCGCAGCTCGAAGACGCCCAGTTCGCGGCACGCCCGGCGGATGGCCATGACCTCGGCGTGGGCGGTGGGGTCGTTCTCGAGCGTCACGCGGTTGGACGCCTCGAAGGTGCGGCCGTCGGGCATGACCAGCACGGCACCGAACGGCCCCCCTCCTGCGGCGACGCTCTCCTCGGCCAGCTCCACGGCGCGCCGCAGGTGCGCGGTGACCCTCTCCTCCATGCCTGGAGCATAGCGCGTTGACAGCCCGCCGCCATGGGAGTTAGCTTGCGCCTACCCGAGTAGAGCGGTCGGGATTCGCGGCGCCCAGCCGGCGCCGCCCCACGGGCGCCCCTGCGCCCGGGTCCCCGGCCGCCCCGACGGGAGCCGCGGCCACCGACGTGGCCGCTCCCCCTGGAGATCCCCCGATGAGCCAGCCCCAAGCCACCGCGCCCAGGCCGCGTCCCGTCCCCAGGACGGTCGAGGTCGTGGCCGTATCCGACGTGTCGCCCTCGTACCGCCGCGTCCGCTTCGTCGCCCCAGAGCTGATCCAGGCCGACGTCGGCGCCGCGATCACCATCAAGCTCCTCTTCCCCAACGCCGAGCCGGGTGCCCGCCCGCACGGCCGGCCCTTCACCCTCTGCGGCTTCGACGCCCTCACGGGCGAGTTCGACGTCGACTTCGTGCTCCACGACCACGCCGGCGTGGCGGTCGCGTGGGCGCGCCAGGCGCGGCCCGGCGCCACGCTGCAGATGTTCGGCCCGCGCGGCGCGGGCGACGCCACGCCCGAGGACGCCCGCCACGTCGTGCTGGTGGGCGACGCCACCGCCCTGCCCGCCATCGGCGTCATCGCCTCGCGCCTGGCGCCCTACGTCAAGGCCGACGTGCTGGTCGAGGTGCCGAGCCTCGCCGACGTGCGTCCGCTCAGCAGCCCCGCCGCGCTCGACGTCGAGTGGCTGGTGGCCGAGCCGGGCGACCCGCGCCCGCTGGCGCGCGCCGTGCGCAAGCTGCCGGTCGACGACGTCGACCGCTGGTGGGTGGCGGCCGAGCTCGGCGTGGTGCGCGAGGTGCGCGCCCACCTGCTCGAGGAGCGCGGCGTGCCGGCGGCGCGCGTGCGCGCCACGCCCTACTGGAAGGCGGGCGTGGACGAGGACGTCTTCCACGACGAGCGTCACGCCGAGATGGACCGCGCGCGCTGACCGCGGGCGCCGGTGGTGAACGGCTAGCCCCGGACGCGTTACCGTTGGGCCGATGAACGCTCAACCCCGGAACATCCTCGAAGCGCGCGACCTCGTCAAGAGCTACGGCACGGGCGAGGCGCGCTTCGACGCGCTGCGCGGCGTCTCCCTCGAGATCGGCAGCGGCGAAGCGGTCGCCATCGTCGGCAAGAGCGGCTCGGGCAAGTCGACGCTCATGCACCTGCTGGCCCTCCTCGACAGCCCCACCAGCGGCACCGTGCTGGTCGACGGCCAGGACTCCCGCGCGCTCACCACCACCCAGACCAACCAGCTGCGCAACGAGGCGTACGGCTTCGTCTTCCAGCAGTTCTTCATGATCCCCAGCGCCACCGTGCTCGAGAACGTGATGCTGCCCCTCAAGATCAAGGGCGTGCCGCCGCGCGAGCGGCGCGAGCGCGCCATGGAGCTGCTGAGGCTGGTGGAGCTCGACGACAAGGCCGGCAACCGCGGCACCAACCTGTCGGGCGGCCAGAAGCAGCGCATGGTGATCGCCCGCGCGCTGGCGAACCGCCCGCGGGTGATCTTCGCCGACGAGCCCACCGGCAACCTCGACAGCGCCACCGGCGAGGTCATCGAGGACCTGCTGTTCGGCCTCAACCGCGAGCACGGGATCACGCTCGTGATCGTGACCCACGACGAGGAGCTGGCGCAGCGCTGCGACCGCCGCGTCTACCTCAAGGACGGCCTGATCGTCGACGAGCGCGGCGAGCCGCTGGGGGTGCCGGCGTGAGGCTCCCCGAGATCGTCGGCACGGCCGTCGGCAACACCTTCCGCAGCAAGCTGCGCACGCTCCTCACGGTGCTGGCCATCTTCGTGGGGGCGTTCACCCTGACCCTCACCAACGGCCTGGGGGTGGGCATCACGAGCTACATCGACGCGCAGGTCGCGAGCCTTGGGGGCGAGGACCTGATGTCGGTCGCCAAGGCCGCCACCGTGGAGGCCAGCGGCTTCGGCAGCGACGAGGGGCCGCGCGAGTACGACCCCGAGAAGTCGTTCTTCACCGCCGGCGCCGGCCTGCAGTTCGAGGCGCTGTCGGCCGCCGACGTGCGCACCATCGAGGCCATCGAAGGCATCGCCCGCGTCGAGCCCGTGCGCGTGGTGGCGCCCGACTACGTCCACCACGAAGGCGGCACCAAGTACGAGCTGCTGATCTCGCCCGCCCCCAGCGGCCTCGACCTGGACCTGGCCGCCGGCCGCACCTACACCGAGGCGGGCGTGGTGGAGGTGGCGGGCTACGACGAGCCGCTCGGCGAGCTGCTGCTGCCGAGCTCGTACGTCGAGCCGCTCGGCTTCGCCTCGCCCGCCGACGCCGTGGGCGCGGTCGTCACGATCGGCCTGTCGGACCCGTTCGGCAACCAGCACGAGGTGCACGCCCACGTGAGCGGCGTGCTGCGCACCAGCCTGTTCGGCGACGGCGCCATCGTGTCGTCGGCCCTGCGCGACGCGATGTTCGAGGCCCAGACCCGGGGCTTGCCCCCCATCGTGACCGACGTCTACCAGGGCGCCTCCGTGCGCCTGGAGCCGGGCACCACCGCGGCCGACGTGGAGCGCATCAAGGCCGAGCTGCGCGAGCACGACATGGCGGGCATCACGCTGCAGGACCAGCTGGGCGCGATCAACTCGGTGATCAACGGCCTGGTGTGGGTGCTGAACGGCTTCGCGATCATCGCGCTCATCGCCGCAGGCTTCGGCATCATCAACACGCTGCTTATGTCGGTGCAGGAGCGCACCCGGGAGATCGGCCTGATGAAGGCCATGGGCATGGGCGCCGGGCGCATCTTCGCGCTCTTCTCCGCCGAGGCGGTGTTCATCGGCTTCCTGGGCAGCGCCATCGGCTCGCTGCTGGCCATCGTGGCCGGCAACCTCATCTCCGACGTGCTGGCGCGGGGGCCGCTCTCCGACCTCGAGGGCCTGCGCGTCATGGCCTTCGACCCGCTGCAGGTGCTGCTGGTGATCCTGCTGGTGATGGTGCTGGCGTTCCTGGCCGGCACGCTGCCGGCGGCAAAGGCCGCGCGGCAGGACCCGATCGAGGCGCTCAGGTACGAGTGAGGCGCGGCGGCGAGGCGGCAGCCGCGCCCTGAACGAGGAAGAGCCCGGTCACGCGACGGTGACCGGGCTCAAGCCTGTGATGATCCGACCAGCTGGCGGTCGTCAGTTGGGGGCAGCGATGAAGAAGGTCTTGGTGATCTCGAACTCGCCCATGGCGTCGTAGCCGTGGAAGGTGAACTCGCCGTACCAGCCGGGCATGGTGACGCCGGATACGGAGGCGTCCATCGAGGCGACCAGATGGCGCTCGACGACCTCGCTGGGGAGGAACTGGACGGAGCTCTGCGTCAGCACGTTCTCCTGGCCCGGGGCCGGGAACGAGCCGGGCGAGGTGCGCGAGCAGCCCATGACGGCGTCGGGCGCCTCGCAGGCGAAGCCGGCGGGCACGAAGACGCTCAGGCCGTTGCGCTCGCTGTTCCAACCGCCCTGCCATACCCCGTCGCCATCGTAGTAGTTCACCTCGGCACCGGTGATGGTGGCGGCCGGCGAACCGGCGCTGCTTTGGAACGCCAGCGCCCGCGTGGTCACGGTGATGGCCCCGCTGTTGTCGACCTCGTATCCCAGGTCGCCGACCGGGTCGAGGCGCACGGTCATGCGCTCCGGGGGGGTGAGAGGCGAGCACGCCGCCAGCGACGCGATCAGCACCGCCGCCGTAGCCACCCGCAGAAGAAGACGATTCATCCAGGCTCCTCCTTAAGAATCAGGTGAGATGATAGAACGCCCGCCGTGCACGGGCCCGCAAGAAACTCCACAGGACCGCCTCACCGCGCTTTACCGACCCCGCCCCGCCAGCGGAGTACCGTCGGGTTGCAGGAAGGAGACGACCCGGATGAGCGACGAACCGCGTGGCAAGAACGAGGCCCCGGCCTTCGACCCCGCCAGCCTCAAGCAGCGCCTCACCCCGTTGGCGTGGCACGTGACGCAGGAAGCGGGCACGGAGCGCCCCTTCACCGGCGAGTTCTGGGACCACTTCGCGCCCGGCAGCTACGCCTGCGTGGTGTGCGGCACCGAGCTGTTCGAGGCCGACGACAAGTTCCGCTCCGACTGCGGCTGGCCGAGCTTCTCGGACGTCGCGGCTCAGGGGCGCATCACCACCCACGACGACCGCACCCACGGCATGCACCGCATCGAGGTGCGCTGCGGGACCTGCGGCGCCCACCTGGGCCACGTGTTCCCCGACGGGCCCGAGCCCACCGGCCTGCGCTACTGCATCAACTCCGTGGCGCTGACCTTCGAGCAGGAGTGACCCCGGCGGCCCCCGCTGACCGGCGGGGGCCGCACCTCCGTGAGGGCCAGGTACCGGCCGAGCGCCTACCACATCCGCCCGCCCTCCGACGCGACCGTGACGTGGTACCGCTGACCTCTCAGACGCCCGCTCCAGCACCGCATCCCGGTGCTAAGCTCGAGGCCATCTGAACCAGCATCGGACACCGTTCCGAGCTTTATGGAGGTTGGCATGAAACGTTCCGCCGCCATCATGGCCCTGCTCTTCGTCGCGTCGTTCGCCGTGGCCCAGACGCAGATCGAGTTCTGGTACGCCTTCAGCGACGAGAACCGCTCCGGCTGGATCCAGCAGCGCATCGCCGAGTTCAACGAGATGCTCGCGGCCGAGGGCAAGCCCTACGTCGTCACCGGCGAGCGCAAGGGCAGCTACCCCGAGACGCAGCAGGCCGCCATCCTGGCCGTCCGTCAGGGCAACCCGCCCCACCTGCTGCAGCTCTACGAGATCGGCAGCCAGATCGCCGTCGACTCCGGCATCTTCGTGCCCGTGGGCTCGATCGGCGACTTCGACACCTCCGACTACATCGAGCCGGTGCTGAACTACTACACCATCGGCGGCGAGGTGCACTCGATCCCGTTCAACAGCTCGAGCCCCATCCTCTACGCCAACAAGAGCCAGATGGACGCCGCCGGCATCGCCGAGGTCCCCACCACCTTCGGCGAGATGATGGCCGCGTGCGACGCCGCCCAGGCGGCCGGCGTCCTCACCGCCGACGTCAAGTGCTTCGGCGTCAGCCTCAACGGCTGGTTCGTCGAGCAGTGGGTGGCCCAGCAGGGCGAGCCGCTCGTCAACAACGACAACGGCCGCGCCGGCCGCGCCACCGAGGTGCTGCTCACCTCCGACGCGGTCAAGAACGTCGTCGAGTTCTTCAAGGCGATGAACGACAAGGGCTACTACACCTACACCGGCCGCCTCGAGGACTGGAGCGGCTCCGACGCCATCTTCACCAACGGCAACGTGATGTTCCACATCACCTCCACCGCCGACCTGGTGAACATCACCAACGCCATCGACGGCAAGTTCGAGCTCGTCACCGGCATGCTCCCGATCGTCGACGGCACCGAGCGCAACGGCGTGGTCATCGGCGGCGCCAGCGTGTGGCTGGTGGGCGGCCACCCGCAGGAGGAGCTCGAGGTCGCCCGCGACTTCGTGCTGTACATGACCAACCCCGAGAACATGGTGTCGTGGCACAAGGCCACCGGCTACTACCCGGTGCGCAACTCGAGCGTCGACATGCTCGAGGCCGAGGGCTGGTTCGAGGAGTTCCCGAACGCCAGCACCGCCTTCGAACAGCTGCTCAACACCCGCACCAACTCCGCCACCGCCGGCGCCATGATGGGCACCTTCCAGGCCACCCGCACCATCGTCGAAGAGGCGATCCAGAAGGTCCTGGGCGGCGCCGACGTCGACGCCGCGCTCGAGGAGGCCAAGCGCCTCGCCGACGCCCAGCTGGCCGAGTACAACGCCAACTTCTGAGCCGCTAGGTTCGGACGCCGGTAGGTAGGTCCGGGGCCGTTGCAGCGCGAGTTGCAGCGGCCCCAGCCGTTGGGCGCCACCGGCGCGTAAGGAAGGTGACCATGCGTCCCACGCCCGTCTTCAAGAGCCGCACGCTGCCCTGGCTGCTGCTCGTGCCGACGCTGCTGATCCTCCTCGTGTTCCTCTACTTCCCCGTCATCCAGTCGTTCGTGCTGAGCATGTACCGGAGCAACCTGTTCCTCGGGACGCAGCGCTTCATCGGACTGGAGAACTTCCGCAACATCTTCACCGGCGTGCTGGCGCCCGGCTTCCGCCAGGTGTTCCTGCAGACGCTGGCGTTCAGCGCCGTGGTGGTGGTGGGCGGGCTGTCGATCAGCATGGCGCTGGCCATCCTGGCCAACCAGCGCGTGCAGGGCGCGCGGGTGTACCGCCTGCTGCTCATCTGGCCGTTCGCCCTGTCGCCCGCCGTGGCCGGCACGATCTTCCTGTTCATGTTCAACCCCGAGGTCGGGGTGGTGAACCAGCTGCTCAACGCCTGGTTCGGCGTCAAGCCGCGCTGGCTCGACAGCGCGCCGCTGGCCTTCCTGGTGGTGTGCGCCGCCGCCATCTGGAAGAACCTCGGCTACAACATCGTCTTCTACCTGGCGGCGCTGCAGAACGTGCCCGCCGAGCTGACCGAGGCGGCGCAGATCGACGGCGCCAACGGCTTCCAGGCGTTCCGCAGCATCACCTTCCCGCTGCTGGGGCCCATGACGTTCTTCCTGTTCTTCACCAACCTGGTCTACAGCTTCTTCGACACCTTCGGCCTCATCGACATCCTCACGGCCGGCGGCCCGGTGGGCCCGGCGCCGTTCGATCGCGCCGGCATGACCACCACGCTGATCTACAAGATCTACCAGGACGGCTTCGGCGGCGCCGCCAACCTGGGCTTCGCCGCCGCCGAGAGCGTGCTGCTGCTGATGCTGGTGGCGGGCGTGACCTTCCTGCAGTTCCGCTACGGCGGGCGCCGCGTCTACTACGGGGGCGCCTGATGCGCCCGCGCAACGCCTGGCTCACCCACGCGCTGCTGATCGTGGCGTGCTTCGTGGTGATGGCCCCGGTGCTGTTCGCGCTCATCAAGGCCACCCAGAGCTACTCCGACGTGCTGTCGCCGAGCCTGGTGCCGGGCCGCGAGCTGCTCGACAACATCAGCGCCGCCTGGACGAACGCGCGCCTCGCCATCTTCATGCGCAACTCGCTGTTCGTGGCGGCCGTGGTCACGCTCGGCAAGACGCTCACGGCGCTGCTCGCGGGCCTGGCGCTGGTGTACTTCGAGTTCCGCGGCAAGCGCGTGATCTTCACGCTCATCCTGCTGACCTTGATGATGCCCACCGAGGTGCTGATCGTGCCGCTCTTCGACCTGATCGCGCAGCAGCCGCCGGCCAGCTGGGCGGCGGTGTGGGAGTGGCTGAGGAACCCCGCCGACGTGGTCCTGCGCCCGCTGCCGTTCGGCTTCGGCTGGTCGAACACCTTCCTGGCGCTCACCGTGCCGTTCCTGGCCTCGGCCACCGGCATCTTCCTGTTCCGGCAGCACTTCATGTCGGTCCCGCGCGAGCTGGCCGACGCCGCCAAGATCGACGGCGCCGGGCCGCTGCGCTTCCTGTGGCGCATCCTGGTGCCGATGAGCGCCAACACCATCGGCGCGCTGGCGGTCATCCAGTTCGTCTACGTCTGGGACCAGTACCTGTGGCCGCGCGTGATCATCCGGCGCGAGGAGCTGCAGGTCGTGCAGGTCGGCCTCAACCTCATCATCGGCACGGGCGACGGCGTGCAGTGGGGCTACGTGATGGCCGGGGCGCTGCTGACCATCGTGCCGCCGCTCCTGGTGTTCATGCTCCTGCAGGAGCAGTTCATGCGCGGTTTCGCCCTGTCCCAGAGCAAGTAATCGCGCCTCCGCTGCGACGTTTGCACCCTGCCGCGCACCGGCAGGGTGCTACCTTTCAGGTGCTTCGCCAAGGCGTTATTCCGCTGGGGCGCTGAGGCTTCCCGGTCCCCAGCGAACCAGCGCCAACGTCGCAGACCGAAGGTGAGCCGCTCGCCGGACGACCGTAGGCTGCACACCGAAGCAGAAGGAGTGGACCATGAACATCCTGCTATGGATCATCCTTGGTGCTCTGGCCGGGTGGATCGCAGGCGCCATCATGGGCACGAGCAAAGGCCTCCTGACCAACGTCATCGTCGGCATCATCGGCGCCTTCCTGGGCGGGTGGATCTTCGACATGTTCGGCAGCTCCGGGGTCACCGGCTTCAACGTCTACAGCCTGCTGGTAGCCGTCGCCGGGGCGATCGTCCTGCTGGTGATAGTGAGGGCGTTCTCGCGGGCCTGAGGCACGCGCACGTCCGTTCCGGCGAGCGGCTATAGTGCCTCGCGAGAGGCGGAACGCCACCCCCTCGGGTGGCGTTCGCTCGTTGTTGGCCCGGGAGCGCCTCCGCTGGCCTCCCCCGTCCCCCGCCCGCGGCGCTCGCGCCGCTCCCGCCGACCCCTAGGTGACCCGATGAAGGAGCCCGCCGACCTCCTGCGGCGCAACCGCGCCTGGGCCGCGCAGATGCTCGCGGCCGACCCCGACTACTTCCACCGCCTGGCCACCCAGCAGGCGCCGCGGCTCCTGTGGATCGGCTGCTCCGACTCGCGCGTGCCCGCCAACGTCATCGCCGGCCTCGACCCCGGCGAGGTGTTCGTCCACCGCAACATCGCCAACGTGCTGCCCCACACCGACCTCAACGCCCTCACGGTGCTGGAGTTCGCCGTCACGGTGCTGGAGGTGGAGCACGTGATCGTCTGCGGCCACTACGGCTGCGGCGGCATCGCGGCGGCGCTCGACCGCCGCGGCCACGGCCTGATGGACAACTGGCTGCGCCACATCAAGGACGTCGCCGCCCGCCACGCCGACGCGCTGGAGCCGCTGCCCGAGGCGCAGCGCGCCGCCAAGCTCGCCGAGCTGAACGCCATCGAGCAGGCGCGCAACGTGTGCTACACGAGCGTGGTGCAGGAGGCGTGGGCGGCGGGGCGGCCGCTTACGGTGCGGGCGTGGATCTACGGCGTGGACGACGGCCTGCTACGCGACCTGCGCTTCGCGGTGAGCCGCCCCGACGACCTGGCGCCCGCCTACCGCCTCTCGCTGGAGGCCGAGACCGTCTAGCCGCGGCCAGGCGTGCGCACGCGTCAGTCGAGCGGCTGCAGCCCCGCCTCGATCTGCGCCCGGTACGGCTCCAGGAACGGCGGCAGCACGGTCTTCTCCCCCAGCGTGGCGGGGTCCTCGTCGACGGCGAAGCCGGGGCCGTCGGTGGCGATCTCGAACAGCACGCCTCCCGGCTCCCGGAAGTAGATGCTCCGGAACCAGAAGCGGTCGACCCAGCCGCTGTTGGGGATGCCCATGCGCGTGAGGCGCTCGAGCCAGCGGCGGTGGGTGGGCTCGTCGGGCGCGCGGAACGCCACGTGGTGCACGCCGCCCGCGCCGGGCTGCGCCACCGGCAGGTCGGGGCGCACCGCCACGTGCAGCTCGGCGTGGGGCCCCTGGGCGTGCGGGGCGTCGGGGTCCATCAGGTAGACGTGCACCTCGTGCCCCTCGCCCTCCGGGTCGGGGTAGGTGCGCACGGGGCGCATGTTCGTGACCCGCTGCAGCACCGCGTCGGTGGGGGCCAGCTCGGGCACCGTCATGGTCACGGGCCCCAGGCCGCGCAGCTGGTGCTCGGGCGGCACGGGGCTGCCCTCCCACGGCATCGGGTCGTCGCCGGCGCCGCCGTCCACCACCAGCGCCAGGCGCTGCCCCTCCGGGTCCTCGAAGCGCAGCTGCAGGCGGCCGTCGACCGTCTCCACCTCGCCGTGGGTCACGCCCAGGTCGTGCAGGCGGCCGCGCCAGTGCTCGAGCGACGCCTCGCTGGCCACGCGGAAGCCGGTGCGCGTCACGGTGCGGTTGCCGCGCCGCTCGCGCGGCAGGCGCCAGTCGAAGAAGGTGATGTCGGTGCCGGGGCTGCCGACCGCGTCGGCGTAGAAGAGGTGGTAGGCGCTGGTGTCGTCCTGGTTGACGGAGCGCTTCACGAGCCTCAGGCCGAGGGTCTCGGTGTAGAAGCGCTTGTTGTCGCGGATGCGGGCGGATACGGCGGTCAGGTGGTGGAAGCCGCCGAACCGCAGGTCGCCGTCTGCCATGTCGCTCGAGCCCCTCTCCGGGCGCCTCCTAGGCGCGGGCGCGCCCCGTGAGCCCATCATGGACGCTCGGGGGGCCGCTGGTGGGTACCGGCGAGCGGACGCGAGGGGGCCATAACGACGAAACGCGCCCCTCGGGCGCGTTCGATACCTTCAATCTACCGCCGTATGCGTTATCCGTCAAGGGGTTGCAGCGAAGCGCCCGGTACGGGCGCCGTGACGCCTCAGCCGGGCGCGCCCGCGCCCGCCAGGTCCTCGCCGAAGAAGGCCCGCCGCGCCGCCTCGTCGCTGGCGCCGGCCGGCCCCTCGGCCACCACGTCGGGCACGCGCCACGGCTCGGCGGCGTGGAGCGGGTAGAGGCGGGCGCGCAGCGCGTCGGCCTCGGCGCCGGGGGTGCGGTAGAGGTCGGTGAGCCAGTCGATCTTGCGGTGCAGCGCCCCGTAGCTCGCGGCCTGGGCGGTGGCGTACGCCCGGCCGGCGCGCTCGACGGCGGCCGGCGACAGGTCGGGCTCCGCCAGCAGCGCCTCGGCCAGCTGGCGCACCCCGAGCAGCGTGAGCGCCAGGCCGCTGCCGAAGCTCGGGTCGCTGGTGGCGGCGGCGTCGCCCACCAGCGCCACGCCCTCGGCGTAGGGGCGCTCCACCCAGGCGTCGGCGCCGTCGAAGGCCGCCAGCGGGCCGGCCGCACGGGCGCCCTGCAGGGCGCCGGCCGGGGTGCCCGCCCGCGTCGCCAACGCCAGGAACGCCTCCAGCGAGCGCCCCACCGCGGGGTCGCGGCCGCTGCGCAGGTGGTAGCCGGCGTACACGCGCGTGCGGCCCCCGCCGATGGGCAGCAGCATGGCCAGCAGGCCTTCGGACGGGTGGAAGTAGAGCTGCGCCGTGTCGTCCTCGCGCGCGGTGTACGGCACGTGCACGCCCTCCAGCAGGACGCCCGCGAACACGAGGCGCGGGCGGTCACGCGACGTCGCGAAGCCCGCGAGGCGCCGCATGCCCGAGGCGCGGCCGTCGGCGCCCACCGCCAGCGTCGCGCGCACCGGGCGCGCCTCGCCCCGCCGGCGCACGGCCAGCTCCACGCCGCCCCCGGTGCGCGTCAGGCCCGTCACGCTGGCGCCGCGCCACACGCGCGCGCCCGAGAGCTCGGCCGCCCGCAGCAGCGCCTCCTGCAGCGCCGGGTGGGAGAAGGCCAGCGCGGGCGCGCCCGCCTCGACGCGCAGGTCGCGCGGCTCGGGCGGCGCGGCGCCCACGAAGCTGGTGCGCCAGTACGGCAGCTCGCGGGCGCCGCCGGCGGCCAGGGCGGTCGCCAGGCCCAGGCGCTCGGCCTCCAGCACGCCCCAGGGGTAGAGGACCTCGCCGCGCACGCGGTCGCGGAAGGCGAGCTCGCGCTCCACGACCAGCACGGCGGCGCCGGCGCGCGCGAGGCGCGCGGCGAGCGCGGCGCCGGCCACGCCGCCGCCCACCACCACGATGTCGTAGCTCTCGCTCATCGGCCCTCCGGCGCGCTCCACGCTGCCACGCCACACCGCGGGCGCGGCGCAGGCGCTACCATCGACACCATGTCACGAGGCCAAGGCCTACCGCCACAGGGCTCGAGCCGCTGGTTCGCCGAGCTCACCACGCTCTTCACCCGCGCGGTGACGACCACCGACATGCACGCCGCCGCCACGCGCGTGGCGGCCGAGCGGCGCGCCGAGCCGGGGCTCACCCAGGAGGCGCAGGTCAAGCGCATCCTCGCGCGCGCGAGCCGCCAGGCCGCCGCCATCGGCGCCGCCACGGCGGGCGCCGCCGCGCTGCCGGGGCTGGGCACCATCGCCTCCCTCACCGTGGGCGTGGCCGCCGACATGGCGGCCTGCGTGCGCCTGCAGACCACCATGGTCCTCGAGATCGCCGCCGCGCGCGGAGTGCGCATGGACGAGGAGGAGCTGCGCCGCGCCACCCTGGTGGCCGCCGGCTTAGGGACCGCGGGCGCGGCGCTCTCCAACCAGCTCACCGCGCTCTCCTACCGCGTCGGCGAGCGGGCGGCGCTGCGCGTGGCGTCGCGCTCGCTGGGGCGGGTGGCGCTGCGGGCGGTGCCGTTCGTGGGCGTGGTCACGGCCTGCGGCGGCAACCTGCTCAGCACGCAGCTGATCGGCCGCCGCGCCGACGCCTACTTCCGTCAGCGGGCGGCCGCCGCGGTGGAGCCCGCCTTCGGCAGGCGCGCCACCACCAAGAGCAGCGGCGCGCTCACCACGGCGCCCACCAGCCCCATCACGCCGTAGCCGGCCTGCGCCATGATCACGCCGCCGACCAGGGTGGCCGCCGCCGCGGCGCCGCCCACCAGCAGGTCGTTGAAGCCCTGCATGCGCCCCTTCTCGGCGGGCGTCAGCGAGTCGGACAGCAGCGCCGAGCCCGCCACGTAGCAGAGGTTCCAGCCCAGCCCCAGCAGGAACAGCGCCAACGCCACCGGCAGCAGCCGCGGCGACAGCGGCGCCAGCAGGCAGGAGGCCACCAGCATCACGGCGCCCAGCCCCAGCACCGGCCGGCGCCCCCAGCGGTCGGTGAGCCAGCCGGTCAGGGTCGAGAAGGCGTACATGCCGAAGGTGTGGCTGCTGAACACCAGCGCCACGTTCGAGAGCGGGTGCTCGAGGTGGTGCATGTGCAGCGACGTCATCTGCATCAGCCCCACCATCACCATGTGCGCCGTCACCACGGAGCCCACCGCGGTGCGCACGGCGGGGTCCAGCAGCAGCTGACGGAGGCTGCGCGCCGGCGCCTCGGCCACCGCGCCGCGCTCCTCGAGGGCGATGGCGTCGCCGAGGCGGCGCGGCTCGGGCCGCAGCGCCGCGAACAGCAGCCCCGCCGTCAGCAGGTAGCCCACGCCCGTGGCGAGGTAGGGCCCGGCGATCTCGCTCCAGCCCAGCGAGGCGGCCAGCTCGCCGGTGGGCGCCACCAGCACCGGGCCCAGCACGCTGCCCACGGTGCCGCCCAGCACCACGGTGGCGATGGCGCGGGCGCGGCGCGCGCGCGGGTTGACCTCGGCGGCCACGAAGCGCCCGAGCTGCACCGCAGAGGTGCCCGAGCCCGTCACGAACAGCGCCACCAGCACCAGCGCGAAGCTGCCGCTGGCCACCCCCGCCAGCGACAGCGCCGCACCCACCGCGCCCGTCAGCAGCGCGGCCGTGAGCGCGCCGCGGCGGCCCATGACGTCGGAGCGCCGGCTCCAGAAGAGCGCGCCCAGCGCGGTGCCCACCTGCACCACCGCGGCGGGCAGGCCCGCCAGCGAGGTCATGCCCGAGAGCTCGGCGCCGACGATGGCCGCCACGGTGGCGGCGGCGATGGAGCCGGCCGAGCCCAGGCTCTGGCTCACGAACAGCGCGGCGGTGATGCGGCGGGCCTGGCGGGCGCGGAGGAGGCGCTCGGGGCTGACGGGCGGGGCTGCCTGGGCGTTCGAGGCCTGGGCGATGGAGGCGACGGGCGGAGCGGCTGCGGTCGGCCCGGCGTCGCTCGCCGCCGCCTCCAGCTCAGCGCCCGACGGTTCGGGTGCGGTCACGCGGCTAGCCTACTCCCGCGCGGCCGCCTACGACGAGCTCAGAACCCTTGGGCGAACGTGTCGCAGGCGTTCGGGTCGCCGGTCTCGTAGCCGGTGTGGAACCAGCGGCTGCGCTGCTCGGCGCTGCCGTGGGTGAACGTCTCCTGGTTGGGGATGCGGCCGGTGCGCTGGGCGAGGGTGTCGTCGCCGACGGCCGCGGCGGCGTTCAGGCCCTCCTCGAGGTCGCCCACCTCCATGATGCCGCGCGCGGCGGCGCTGGCGGCCCACACGCCGGCGTAGCAGTCGGCCTGCAGCTCGGTGGCCACCGACAGCTGGTTGGCGCTGCCGGGCTGCGTCTGCTGGCTGCGCTGCGACATGGCCAGCGTGCCCAGCGCGTTCTGCACGTGGTGGCCGAGCTCGTGGGCGAGCACGTACGCCTGCGCGAAGTCGCCGGGGGCGCCGTAGCGCGAGCGCAGCTGGTCGTAGAACGACAGGTCGAGGTAGACGTTCAGGTCGGTGGGGCAGTAGAACGGCCCGGTGGCCGCGGGCGCCACGCCGCAGCCCGACTCTACCGCGTCGCGGTAGAGCACCAGCGTGGAGGCCGGGTAGTCGATGCCGCTCTGCACGAAGGTCTCCTGCCAGAAGCCCTGCACGTCGTCGAGCACGAACGACACGAAGCGCACCTGCTCCTCCTCGGCCTGCAGCTCCTGCTGCGACGGGGGCGCGCTGGTGGGGGCGCCGCCGAGGCCGAAGAGCGACAGTAGGTCGATGCCGGTGATGGCGCTGAGCGCGAAGAGCAGGACGATGCCGCCGATCCCGAGCGGGATGGCGCCGCCGCCCAGGCCGCGCCCGGCGCCGCCGCGGGCGCGCCGGTCGTCGAGGTTGGGGCTCCTACCGCGGTCTTCCCATTTCATGCGTGGTCACCTCTGGGGCCGCCCCTGGGCCGCCCGGCGGGCGGCCTGCGGCGCGCTCGCGCGGCCCGATACGGCGCGCGTCGAGTGAGGCGATGTTACAGGCGGCCGACGCTTTACCCGGTGCAGACGGCAGGTCGCGGCGGCGGCGGCTGGGGGCGCGCGTAGGGTCGTGCCTCACGGCCCACCGGGGGAGGGGTTAGCATCGAGGGGTGACCACGCAGGCCCCCAGCCACCTAGACCGCTTCCTGCCGCTCGCCGGCACCCTCAACACCCGCGACCTCGGCGGGCTGCCGCTCGCGCAGGGCGGCGTGACCCGCCCGGGGGTCTTCTTCCGCTCCGACGTGCCCCTCGACCTGAACGACGGCGACATCGCCGAGCTCGAGCGCCGCGGCCTGACCACGGTCGTCGACCTGCGCCAGCCGTTCGAGCTGGAGCGCGACCCCTCCTGCCTCGCGGGCCGCGATGGCCTCGCCTGCCACAACGTCGAGGTCTGGGGCCGTATCGAGGAGGGCTCGGCGCCGAAGGACGAGTACGACATCACCGCCTTCTACCTGGCCGCCCTCGACCACGCCGGGCCGGCTTTCGTGCGCGCCGTGACCATCCTGGCCGAGAGCCAGGGCGCCGCGCTGTTCCACTGCACCGCCGGCAAGGACCGCACCGGGCTGCTGGCGCTGCTGCTGCTCGAGGTGGCGGGGGTGCCCACCGAGCAGATCGTCGAGGACTTCGCCCTGACCCACGACCGCATCGACCCGCTGCGCGAGCGCCTGCTCGCCGACGCGGAGCGCCGCGGCGTGGCGCGCGAGCAGTTCAGCCGCCTGCTGGGCGCCACCCCCGACCTGATCGAACCCGCCATCGAGCACCTGCACGGCACCTACGGCGGCGCCGAGGCGTACCTGCAGCGCCACGGCGTCGCCGAGGCCACCCTCGCGCGGATCCGCACGAAGCTCACGGGCCGCTGACCCACGCCTGAGGAGGCCCGGGGGCCCGGCCGATGGGCCGCCCCGGGCCTCCCCTTCAGCGGATACAGAACGTCCGTTCCAGAACATGCTAGCTTGTGAAAGATGGCGCGACCAAAGGAGTACGACGAACAGGAGGTGGTGGCCCAGGCGGTGGAGCTGTTCCGCCGGCGCGGCTACGAAGGCACCTCGGTGCGCGACCTGCTCGAGCACACCGGCCTCTCGAGCAGCAGCCTCTACGCCGCGTTCGGCGGCAAGGAGGCGCTGTTCGTCGAGGCGCTGCGGGCCCACGCGGCCGTGGAGCGTGAGCAGCTGCACGCCCAGCTCACCGCCCCCGGCGGCCTGCGCGCCAACCTGCGCGCCGTGTTCGACGACCTCATCGCCGAGCTCGTCGATTCCGAGAACGCCTCCTCCCTCACCCTGAGGGCGGCGGTGGAGCAAGCGGCCAGCATGCCGCCCGTCTTCCAGCTGCTCTCCGACTACGTACAGGAGCTCACCACCATGCTCGCCGACCGACTCGACGCCGCCCACCGCACCGGGGAGCTGCACCTGGCGCACCCCGCCGCCGACGTGGCCCACTTCCTCCTCTTCTCCGCCTACAGCCTCGGCTTCGTGGCCAAGATCGACCGCTCGCGCGAGCGGCTGACCGCCTTCACCGACGTGACGCTCTCGGTGCTCGACGCGCCCGCGCCGGGGGGCTCCCGGTGAGGGGCTTAGGTCGCCTGGCGCTGCGCCGCCCACGCGCCATCGTCGCGGCGTTCGCGCTGCTGTCGTTGGTGCTCGGCTGGGGCGCCACGCGCCTGCAGCTCGACGCCTCGGTGCTGGCGCTGCTGCCCGAGGGCGACGAGGTCACCGAGCTGCAGGCCGAGATCGGCCGCACCTTCGGCACCGACGCGGTGATGGTGGCGCTGGTCGAGGGCGAGGTCTACACCCCCGAGGCCATCGAGGCGCTCCGCGGCCTCACCGCCGCGCTGGCGCGCGCGCCCGGCGTCACGGGCGTCACCAGCGCCGCCAACGCCCAGCGCATGGAGGACGACGACGGCTTCCTGCTGATCGAGGACCTGTTCCCGGCGCGCGCCACCCCCGAGCAGATCGCCGCGGCGCGGGCGTACCTCGAGAGCTCGCCGCTGTACCGCGGCGGGCTGCTGGTGGCCGAGGACGGCAGCTCCGCCAACGTGGTCATCGAGGTCGACGCCGAGCACGACTCCGAGGCGGTGGTGGCGGGCATCCGCCAGGCGCTGGCGCAGGAGTGGGAGGCGCGCGGCCTCGGGGACACCTACCTGGTGGGCGGCCAGCTCATCGACGGCGAGATGCGCCAGACGCTGGCGCGCGAGATGCCGCTCCTGGGCGGCGCCGCGGCGGCGCTGATCCTGCTGATGCTGTTCCTCAACTTCCGCAGCCTGCGCGGCGCGCTGCTGCCGCTGCTGGCGGTGACGGTGGGCCTGGTGTGGTCGTTCGGCGTGCTCGGCTGGATCGGCGAGCCGCTCAGCACGATGAGCGTCATCGCGCCGGTGGCGATCCTGGCGGTGGGCAGCTCGTTCTCGCTGCACCTGCTGGGGCGCTTCTACCAGGAGCTCTCCCACGGCGGTGGCAAGGCGGCCGCCATCGAGAAGACGTTGGCCGAGACCGGCCTCGGCATCCTCATCTCGGGCCTCGCCATCGCGGCGGCGCTGTGCACCTTCGTGCTGTCGGGCATGCCCACCGTGCGCACGCTCGGGCTGCTCACCGCCGGCGGCGTGCTCGGCGCGCTGATCGCCACCATGCTGCTGCTGCCCGCGGTGCTGACGCTGCTGCCCGCGCCCAAGCGCGCCATGGACCCCGAGAGCCCCGGCGCCATCCGCGGGCTGCTGGCTGCCGTCGCGCGCTTCGTCGACCGCCGCCGCTACGCCATCCTCGGCGTCAGCGCGGCGCTGCTGGTGCTGGCGGTGTTCGGCGCCACGCGCATCGTGCCCAACACCGCCGTCATCGACTACTTCAACGCCAACTCGCCGCTACGCACCGACTACGCTCGCGTCGAGGCGGCGTTCGGCGGCTCCAGCCAGATCCAGGTGCTGGTCGAGGGCGACCTCGGCGACCCCGCCACGCTGCAGGCGATGCTCGACTTCCAGGAGGCCGCCGGCCGCATCGAGGGCGTGGGCCCCGTGACCTCCATCGCCACCATCCTACGCGGCATCCACCACACCCTCACCGGCGAGGAGGGGCTGCCCACCACGCGCGAGGGCGTGGCGCAGGAGCTGCTGATCTACCAGCTCTCCGGCGACCCCAGCCAGATCAGCGCCTTCATGACCCTCGACTCGCGCCAGGGGCTCATCGACATCGCCACCGCCTCCGCCTCCACCTCGGTGATGCGCCGCATCCAGAACGAGGTCGAGGCCGCCGCGGCCACCACGCTGGCGCCGCTGGCCGAGCTCTCCTACACGGGCTCGTCGCTGATCCAGCTGGCCATCGAGGACGTGCTGCTTCACGACTTCCTCATCAGCCTGTCGCTGGCCATCGTGCTGGTGATCGTCATCGACAGCTTCGTGCGCTCGGTGCGCGCCGCGCTAGTCACCATCCTGGCGCTCTTGTTCACCATCGCGCTGCAGTACGGCGCGCTCGGCTACCTGGGCCTGCCGCTCGACCTCTCGACCATGCTGCTCGGCGCGCTGGCCATCGGGGTCGGCGACTACGCCATCCACCTCACGGTCCGGTACATGGAGGAGCGCCGCGCCGGCCAGGCGCCGGAGGCCGCCATGACCACCACCCTGCTGAGCTCCGGCCGCTCGATCCTCTTCACCGCCCTCACGCTGGGCGCCGGCTTCGCCGCCATGATCATCAGCGAGTTCGTGCCCATCCGCACGCTGGGCTCGCTGATGGCGTTCACGGTGCTCTCCGTGGGCACCGCCTCGCTCACGCTGCTGCCCGCCGCCTGCCTGGTGTTCCTGCGCGACCCGCGCGGCGCCGCGCGGGTCGACCCCGCCGTCACCCCCAAGGAGGTCTGAGATGCCCCACCCCACCCCGCCCACCCACAGCGGCCGCGCGCGCGGCCTCGTCGCCCTCGCCCTCGGCCTGAGCCTGGCGCTCGGAAGCGCCTCCGCCCAGCGCTACGCCACGGCGCAGGAGGTCACCGACGCCATGGCCGAGCTGGCCGCGCCCGCCACCAGCGTCGCCACCATGACCATGACCATCACCTCGGCCGCCGGCCACTCGCTGACGCGCGAGATGCAGCTCTGGACCGCGAACGAGGGCAGGAGCCAGCTCATCAAGTTCCTGGCCCCGGCCGACGTGCGCGGCTCGGGCTTCCTCTCCGTCGAGGAGGCCGGCACCACCCAGACGCTCATCTACCTGCCGGCGCTGGGCCGCACGCGGCGCGTGGCCGGCGGGCAGCAGCAGGACGCCTTCTTCGGCTCCGACTTCTCCTACGAGGAGATCTCGAGCCTGGGCGGCGACTACACCGACGACTTCGACGCCGAGCTGCTCGAGGTGAAGGCCGGCCCCGTCTACGTGCTGGAGGCCACCGCCAAGGCGGACGCCGGCTCCAGCTACGACCGCCTGGTCATCGAGGTGCCCGAGAGCACCCTGATCCCGAGCCGCGTGGAGTTCCACCGCGGCGGTGAGCTCGTGAAGGTGCTGACCATCACCGGCACCAGCGAGGTGAACGGCTACCGGCTGCCCACCGAGATCCGCATGGAGACGGTGGCCACCGGCTCGTTCACCACCATCGTGCAGTCCGACTACACCGTCGACGAGGAGATCCCCGCCGAGGTGTTCACCGAGCGCTTCCTGCAGCGCTGAGCCCGCTTCCTTCGAGGTGACGCACATGCCCCGCCCCGCCCGTGACCGCTTCCTCCCCCTCGCCCTCGCCGCCCTGCTGGCCCTCACCGGCAGCGGCCTGGCGCAGGTCTCCTACCAGCTCGGCGGCGAGCTCTCCGCCGGCTTCGGCGTCGCCTTCGACGGCGCCGTCACCGTGGCCGCCGCCGGCGTCGACCTCAGGCTCGACGGCGAGGTCGGCTCCGGCTTCTTCCCCGACGCCGTGTTCGTGATCGAGGGCCAGGTCGTCTACGACGCCGCCAGCGAGGCCGCCCCGCTCTCCGCCCGCCTGGGGCGCGCCTACGCCACCGCCTTCCTGGGCGACGTCGACCTGAGCGTCGGCAACCAGGTGGTGTCGTGGGGCTCGGTCGACGTGCTCAACCCCGTGGACGTGGTCAACCCGCGCGACCTCTCCTACCCGGTGGCCGACCCCGCCAGCCAGAAGCTCGCCACGCCGATGCTCCGCGCGGTGGCGCACGCCCCGGGCGGCGTGACGCTCGACGCCGTGCTGGTGCCGGTCTTCGTGCCCTCCACCCTGCCGGGTGCGCGCTGGCTGCCCGAGGGCCAGCTGCCGGGCGAGCTGCCGCCCGGCGTGACCATCGTGGGCATCGCCGACCCGCTCGAGGCGCGCCCCGCCTTCGAGGTCGGCAACGTGCAGTTCGGCCTGCGCGCCACCCTCGACCTCGACCTGCTCGGCGGCGCCGACGTGAGCGCCGTCTACTACCGCGGCTTCCGCCACCTGCCGGCGTTCGCCTTCCTGCCCGTGCCCACCGAGGCGCCGGGTGCGCTGGTGATCCAGCCGCTGCTCGGCTACGACCCCGTCCAGCTGCTGGGGGCGGACTTCTCGGCCGTGGTGGGGCAGTTCGTGCTGCGCGGCGAGGCGGCCTACACCTTCACCGGTACGCCGGGCAACATCGCGCTGCCGGGCGGCGGCGAGCTGCCCGCGCCGGTGGGGGTGGACACCTTCGAGGCGGTGCTGGGCGCCGAGACCAACGTGCCGGGCGGGCCGTACCTGAGCTTCAACGCCACCTGGCAGCATGCGGCTGCCGGCGCCGGCGCGCCCGCCAGCGACCGCTTCGCCACCGCCCTGGCGGCCACCTACGAGCCCAACGCCCGCACCGGCCTCGACGTCGCCTGGCTCCACTCCTGGAGCGACGGCAGCGGCCTGGTGCGCCCCAGCCTGAGCTACACCTTCGCCGACGGCCTCACCGGCACGGCGGAAGCCGCCATCTTCTACGGCGGCGACGGGAGCGAGTATGGCGCGTGGCGCGACAACAGCCAGCTGCGGGTGGGGATGGCGTTCGCCTTCTGACGCTCGGTGGCGCCGCGCTCCGAGGCGCGGCGCCGGCCTGGCCCCCTGGCTCCGCCTGACGCTGGGCCTCTGCCTGGCGGCGGGCCTCGCCCTGGCGCAGCCCGCCCCGCCGCCCCCGGCCGAGGCGCCCCAGGCCCTCTGGCGGCAAGGCGACTTCGAGGCGGCCCACGAGCGGGCCGTGGCGCACGACACCCCCGCGATGCAGACGTTGGCGGCGCGCGCCGCCGTCGACCAGGTGGCCTACGTGCTGGCGCCCGCCGGCGCGCCGCTCGCGGAGCAGCTCGCCTGGCTGCGCCGTGGCGTGAGCGCCGCCGAGCGCGCCGTGGCGCTCGACCCGCGCTCGGCGGCCGCCCTCGTGCAGCTGGCGCGCGCCAAGGGCGAGGTCGCGCGCCGCTCCGGCGTGCTGCAGAACCTCAACGTGGCCGGCGAGCTCAAGGAGCTGTTCGACCGCGTCCTCGCGCTCGAGCCCGACAACGCCGACGCGCTGGTGGGCCTGGCCATGTGG
>Ga0123332_1001284_pt1 | contig 24751 bp, 22 predicted proteins | sample BioC12SIPDNA_4_FD_89958 | JGI IMG/M metagenome (GOLD analysis project Ga0123332, IMG submission 89958) | Anaerobic biogas reactor microbial communites from Washington, USA - Biogas_R2_A C12 SIP DNA | ecosystem: Engineered > Bioreactor > Anaerobic > Unclassified | place: Washington, USA... | reverse complement strand
GCTTCCATCTCGGAGGGCGACGGCCACCACGTCTGGCGATAGTATTCCTGGCGCACGTGGCCCGGCCCGAAAATCACGACCTGGTTTTCGGCGATGCGGCGGTCGCAGTCGTACTTGTGCCGGTAGATCGCTGCGCCGCCGCGCCACTCGTCCCAGTCCTGCGCGCGGAACGGCAGGTCCGGCTGCCAGTCGGTGGCGCCGAACAGCAAGCGGCCGCCCGGCTTTAGCAGGTTCGCCACAGTCCACAGGACTTCGAGCGTCTGCTGTGGCGTGGTGAACCACGTCAGAAAGTTTCCGTAGAACTGCGCGATCGCGTCGAATGTGCCTTTCAACGGCATGCAGGCGATGTCGGCTTCCACCCAGTGGATCGGGACGTTGTGCCGCCGGGCGGTATAGGTCGCCAGCGTCAGCAGATCGCGCGACAGATCCAGCCCGGTCACGCCCAGCCCGTAGGCAGCCAGGGCCAGGCTGTGGCGACCCCAGCCGCATCCAAGGTCCAGCACCCGGTCGCCGGGCTGGAGCTTGAGCTGCGCCATTGCGAACAGCACGTCGGTTTCCGTATTCTGTGCCCATGCGCCCGGTGAGTCTCCCGTGATCATGCGGCGAGCCCACCCAGCCGCGATCTGGCGATACCAGGCGTTGTTGTCTATCGTGTTAGAGCGCACGCTTAGACGTCCTTTCTGCACGGGCGGGCGCAGCGGGTTAGCCGTTGCGCTTGAGCTTGCCCGTGCGTTTGGTATACCGCTCCGCGCGCTGGAACAGGTAGATGCCCAGGGGGAGCATGACGACGCCCATCACCAGCAGGGGCGGGACGAAACTCATCGGGCTCTTCTCGACCGTGCCTGGCAGCAGCGCCGAGCGCATGCCTTCGAGCACGTAGGTGGCTGGGGAGATGCGCGCCAGCACTTGCAGCCATTCGGGCAGCACGCTGATCGGGTAGTAGATGCCGGATACCAGCAGGAAGAACGCCTGCACGATGTTGGTCATCTGCGCGCCGCGCTCGGGGTAGAGCAGGGGCAGAATGGACGCCACCACGCCGATCCCCACGAACGACAGGCTGCCCACCAATAGGATGATGGTGGCGGCGGTGAAGTCCGCGTTGCCGAAGTCGAGATCGAAGAAGGCCGCCACCACCACGCCGATGATCACGGTGAAGATCAGGCTGTAGAGGATGGCGAAGATCGTCTGGCCGATCATCTGGTTGAAGCGGTGCACCGGCGCCATGAAGGTGTATTCGATGGTGCCTTCCCACCGCTCCCAGGCGATCATCTCGCTGATGTTGTTGAAGATGCTGGCGAGGAACCGCCACACCAGGGTCCCGATCAGCAGGTAGGTGATCAGGAAGTTGGTGTTGATCTGCGTTTCGCCGGTGATTTCGCCCGCACCGGCCCCGATGAAGGTCACCGAGAGTGAGTTGGCAATGGAGTAGGCCAGCCAGACGACTTCCCAGCCCCAGTAGCGCTTCACAAGATTGAAGTTGCGCGCTACAAAAGCATACGACTGGCGCATCTCCAGGCGTAGTCCCTGGATCATCGTTGTATGTCTCCTTTACGTCAGGACCTTTTCCGGCTCGAAGTCTTCCAGGTCGTCTTTCTCGACCAGTGCTTTGCCGGTCAGCTCCATGAATACTTCCTCGAGGGTGGGCGCGTGCCCGTTCCGGTTGATCGACTGCTTGAGGCCCTCGGGCGTGTCCATCGCCACGATCTTGCCGTCATCGAGAATGGCGATGCGGTCGCACAAGGCGTCGGCCTCGTTCATGTCGTGCGTCGTGATCAGGATGGTGGCGTCGTGGACGTCGCGCAGCTCGTTGACGAACGACTGGACTTCGAGCTTCGAGCGCGGGTCGAGGCCGGTCGTCGGCTCGTCCAGCAGCAGCAGGATCGGCTGGGTCAAAAACGCCCGCGCGATGGCGACCTTCTGCTGCATGCCGCGGCTCATGTCCTCCATCGGGCTGGTGTAGCTGCTCTCGCGCAGCCCCAGGCGCTTGAGGATCTCGCGCGCTTTGCGGTCGGCCTCCGCCCCGGAGACGCCGTACAGCCGCGCCCCGTAGAGCAGGTTCTCCTTCGGGCTCAACTTCTTGAAGAACGCCGCCTCAACCGACACGCGGTTGATCAGTCGCTTGACCTGCATTTCGTTCTTCTCTACGTCCAGGCCGAAGACCGTCACAGTGCCTTCATCCGGCAGCAGCAGCGTCGATAGCAGCCGGATCAGGGTCGACTTGCCCGACCCGTTCGGCCCCAGGACGCCAAAGATCTCGCGGCGCTTGACGGTGAATGAGACGTGGTCCACGGCGGTGATCAGCTCTTTTCCCCGGCGCGCCTTGAGCGGTTTGGACGCTCCGTTGGGGGATTCTTGTCCATTGGTGGAACGGCGGAACCAGTGCCGCCACCACGGTTGGGACGCTGCGTTGAAGCGCTTGACCACGTTCTCGACAACGAGCGCATCCTGGTCTGCATAGCGTGGTGTGCTCATGGATTTGCGAACTCCTCGGTTCTACTGCCTGCCTTACGTCGTGGTGCTGGGTGAGTGCTTGTTCGCCGCGACAAAAAAGCCGCGGGTTGGGTGCCCACGGCTTTTGCTGGTTGGGCGGACTCCGGGTACGGAGAACCGCTGCAAAATAAAACCGCGGGCACTGCGCCCGCGGCCATTTCCCTGCACAGGAATTTGTCTAATGGCGAGCAGGCGCAATACGGCAAGGAACGATGCCAAAAGCATCTACTTGCTTACGCATACGGAGGGTAAACAAGGTATTGACCATTCTTGCGCTCTACTCCTTTCTTAGGATGACGGCAGTATAGCATGGCATCGAAACGGAGTCAAGCACTTCCTGACACAAGCGTTAAGATGGCCCGCTGGTTCAAAGCTGTCCGGCCAGCCACGCCCGCCACTGTCCGTCCAGCTCCGCGAAACTGGCGCCCAGATGGTCCTGGCACGCCTCGTCGAACGGCTCATTCGCCGCCAGCGCGCCGATCCAGGCGTTGCGCGCGTCCTCGCCGGCTGTCTCCGTCACGAACTGGACGAACGAAAAGGCCTGATCGGCGACCATCTGCATCTCGTCGGGCGGCCAGTCGGGCCGGGTTGCGATATCGTCCCAGGCGATCAGGCGCTCGGCGGCGCCCTCCGGCGCGATGGACCGCGCCGCGACCTGCTGCAGCACCCGGTTGCGATGGCTGAGCGTGCTCAGCAAGTTGCCGCCGAACTCGGCGATTCCCTCTTCGAGCCACCACGGGAAGCTCCCGTGCGTCCCGCCTGCCATCTCGTACAGGACGAACCGCGTGAACTCGCGGCCAACCTGCGGCTCGGTGGGCGGCAGATCGTTGGGGCCGAGGGTGATCTTGATGCCCTCGCCCGGCTCGTTCCACGTCGTGATGAGCGGCATCGAGAGGCGGGTCATCGTCTGGAGCGTGGCCGTGTAATCGTAGATCTTGATCGGGGCGACCGCGTCGGGCGTGAAATCGAGCAGCTCGGTGATCGCCCGGTAGAGGCCGGGCAGGAATTCGGCCACGGCATTGGCCTGGTCGGTGTGATTGAGGATCGGGTCGGCGAAGTAATACAGCCGGATGCCGTCGCTGTCGAGCGTGTGCCAGTCTTCGCCGCCGAACCGCCAGCGGTCGTCCTCCAGGTAGAAGATGGCCGAGATCGTCGCACCGCCGGCCGACCCGCTGTACACGCGGTCTTTCTGGGCCCAGAGGATCGTCATGCGGGCGTTGGCCGTGTCCGGCGCGATGGACCGGATGCTGAACAGCTCGATGTCGAACCGTTCGAGGGGGAACTCGACCCAGTCCTCCGCCCAGCGCGAGTGCTCGGTCCAGAACAGGGGATCGCGCTCGGAGACATAGGCCAGGTACCCCTCCAGGTCCTGCGCCAGGACGGCTTGCTCCATGCGCGCGACCGACCGGTTCAGCTCCAGCTCGACGCCGCTGACGGGCGTGTTGGTCGGCGGGGGCTGCGTCTCGCGCGGGGGCTGGGCGAAGAGCGTGCTGGCGGCCTCGAAGCTGGCCTGGTCCGGTGTGGGCGTGGGATCATCTCCGGCTTTCTGGCAGGCGGCCAGGGCCATCAGCAGTGCGACCAGGGCCAGCGCGAAGGGGCGTCGAAAGCTCATCGGATCCTCTCTCCAATTCCCGTTCCCGTTTGCCGGTTATACGCCGCGAGCGGCGCGGCCGGGTCAGCGGATGCGCAGATACGAGATCGAGCTGTCCTGAAAGCCCGCCGCCTGATAAAACGCGCGCGCTGCCGGGTTGCCGCGCTCGATATTCAAGTAGAGATGGGTCAGGTTGAGCCGGTTGGCATGGCGCAGCGCCTCTTCCAGCAGGGCCGCGCCCACGCCTTCGCCCCGGTAGTCGATGGCGACCGCCATATCCTCGATCCAGGCCCGCCCGCCGGTCAGCGCCTGGACAAGCGACATCGCCACGAAGCCGATCACCCGCGCGGGCGCGGCGACCGTCTCGGCCACGAACACGCTGATGGTGTGGCGTTCGGCGAAACGCTGGGCGACCGCCCCCCAGTCCGACGGCGAGAGGGCCATGTTCGCGTCGATCAGGCGCATCAGGTCCAGCACCGCCTGGCTGTCGGACGCTTCGGCCTGCCGGATGCGGAAGGCCGCTTCCGCGGGCCGGTTAGGCGGGACGGGGCGGGCAAGCGCCTGCCAGCGCTGGAACGCTTCGCGGTGGGTGCGGAAGGGCATCGGCGGGACGTCTTCGGGCGCGAACACGCGCACGTCTTCGGCGTCATCCCCGGCGCGCAGCGCCCCGCCGGCCGGGCGTGCCCTGTAGAACACAATAATGCCGCTCGACGGCGGCCCCTCCGGGAAGGAATAGATGCCCAGCAGGTCGATCAGCTCGACATCCAGGCCGGTTTCCTCGCGGCTCTCGCGGACGGCGGCTTCCTCGACACTCTCGTCGGCCTCGATATAGCCGGACGGCAGCGCCCAGCGACCCTTCTTGACCTGCCCGCCGCGCTTGACGAGCACCACGCCGCCTTCCATCTCGATGATCACGCCGACGCCGGGCACCGGGTTTTGATAGTGGACGTAGCCGCACGCCGGGCAGGATAAACGCGCTCGTCCACCAACCTCACGGTGGACGAGACGCTCCCCACAGGCGGGGCAATAAGTCGGGCGGGTTGTCACGGCGATGGTCCTTGCTTCGCACCGGTTACAGTTCCAGGTAATCGCGGAGCGGGTGGCTGCGGTTCGGGTGACGTAGCTTGCGCAGGGCCTTGGCCTCGATCTGCCGGATGCGCTCACGCGTGACGCCGAAATGGCGCCCGACCTCTTCCAGGGTGTGCTCCTGGCCATCGCTGAGGCCAAAGCGCATTTCGAGCACTTCGCGCTCGCGCATGTTGAGCACCGACAGCGCGCCCCGGATCTGCTCTTTGAGCAGTTGCCGGGCGGCGGCGTCTACCGGGCCGAGGATCTTGTCGTCTTCGATGAAGTCGCCCAGCAGGCTGGAGTCTTCCTGCCCGACCGGCATTTCGAGCGACATCGGCTCCTGCGAGATGCGCAGGATGCGCCGGACCTTGTTGGCGGCGCGGCGCAGCTTGCGCGCCAGGCTGGGGTCCAGTCGTTCGTCGAAATCCCATGCCCGGCGGATTTCCTCGGTTTCTTCCGGCGTGAGGAACTCCATCTCGAGCGCGATCTGCTCGGCGGTCGGCTCGGAGCCGAGATCCTGGATCAGATCGCGCTGGACGCGCATCAGCCGGTTGATGGTTTCGACCATGTGCACCGGGATGCGAATCGTGCGGGCCTGGTCGGCGATGGCGCGGCTGATGGCCTGCCGGATCCACCACGTCGCGTAGGTGCTGAACTTGAAGCCTTTGGTGTGGTCGAATTTCTCGACGGCGCGCAGCAGGCCGATGTTGCCCTCCTGGATCAGGTCCAGGAAATTGATGCCGCGGCCCATGTAGCGTTTGGCGACGCTGACCACCAGCCGCAGGTTGGCGCGGGTGAGGGCTTCGGCGGCTTGGGGCCCGCGCTCGTTGGCGCGATCGAACTCGTCCTGAATGACCACATTGAGCAGATCGCGGTTGCTGTCCAACCACGCGCGGAACGTGTCCGCAGAGGGCCAGTCGCCGCTTTCGTCGTAGGCTTCCAGCAGTTGCTGCTGGAGCGGGGCGGGGATCAGGTAGAAGGCCTGGAACGCTTCGAACAGGCTGCACGCGACTTTGTTCCAGGCGTCGTCGCGCCCCCAGTCGCCCTGTTCCAGAAACAGCCGGACGTAAGACGGCTCCTGGCTGTTCCAGGTTCGCCGCAGGTTTTGCACTTCGCCCACCAGCAGATCGGCGAGCGGCGGCTCAACGTTGGCCTGGGCTGTCTGGCTGAGGGTGCGCTTCCAGTGGATCACGAAATGGTCGTAGATCTCGGCCAGGGTATCGCACGGCTGGGGGGCGGGCCGGTCCTGCTCGCTCGCCTGGATGTCCAGCCGCTGGGTGACGGTGTCGAGCAGGTTACAGGCCGCGATTTGCGACGAGAGCCAGGTTTCGCGGTCGGGGTCCAGCAGTTGGACCTGCCCGATCTCTTTGAGGTACATCCGCACCGGATCGTCGGCCAGGCTGGCGGCCTCAATGCGCGTGACATCGACCTCGCTGTCGTCGCCCTCGATGCCGTTCAGGTCCAGCTCGTGTTCGTCGGGCTCGCCCACATCCAGCGAGAAGCCAGCGCCGTGATTGTCCGCGGTGATTTCAACGCCCAACTCTTCGAGTTGATCGAAAATGGCCTGCACTTCTTCGCTGTCCGGATCCTCGAACAGCTGCAGGATCTCGCTCTCGTCGATATGTTTTTCCCGGCGGGCCTTGGCGATCAGCCTTTCAATCGCGGTTGCCGTGTCAGGGGCATTCTTGTCTTCTAGATGCGGTGCCATAGTGTCCCCGCGTCTCGTAAAACGCGCTGAATGAACGACGCTAACCCTCTCGGGAGAGATCTCTCATCTGGTGGAGAGCCTTGGCAATCAACTGGCGGGCCCGGGTGTAAGCCTTAACTTTGGCCTGATACAGCCGCTCTGTCAAGTCATCTCCCTGAGCGTTCTCCTGGACGTCTTCTTGCAGAAAGTAGAGCTCCTGCAGCTCGCGTGCCAGGCGATTGTGCCGTAGGACAAGCGCTTCTTCGACAAACAGGCTCGTGTCAGGCTCGGGCAGCGTGTTGATCCGCGCCTGCTCGCGCTGAATAGACTTCAGTTCGGTCATGAGCAGTCCTGAAAGTCGCCGTTGAAACGATTCGAGCGTTGGTCTCCGCAGCTCTTCGACGACAGCGACCAGCTCGGGCGGCAGCGCGCTCGTCAGATAGCCGAGCACGTCCGCGCCTTCCTCGTGCAGCGATCGCTCCACGGCCACGAAAATGGCCTGGCAGTCGGGCCGGCTGAAGTCATTGACATTCAACGCGGCCAAAACGGTTTCAAGGCTGGCATCGCCCCCCTGCAGCTCGCGCAGCTTGCGATTGGCTGCGTACAACCGCTCTGGCTCTTCCATGAGCAGGCGCAGGCAAAAGCTCTCGCGGATAGCTGAGTGACCGGGCGGCCCCCCGAGAGCGTCCGGTTTGATCGTCCGTTCGGCCAGGCGCTGCTGCTGGCGCAGCGACGGCAACGCCCGCGTTTGAGCGGCCTGCCGGTACTGCGACCACTGGATCAGCAGCGGCGCGTCGATCCGGACGCGGCGGGCCAACGTCTGGATGTTGACATTGCGCTGCAGATCGTTCTCCGTGGCGGTCAGGATGGGCAGCAGCTCGCGCGCGGCCCGCTCGCGCTCGTGGTACGACGATTCGTTGGAAAGGTGCGCGGTGCCTTGCGCGATCACATAGTCCGCCACTGGCATGGCCCGGTCGATTAAGCTTACCCAGGCATCGGGAGTCTCGCGAATCAGGTCGTCAGGGTCCTGCCCTTCCGGCAGGCTGATCACGCGAATATCGATATCCAGTAAGCCAGTGTAACGCATCATGCCCCGTGGATCAAAAGACACCGACCCTTCACCGTCGAGAGTCTGGCGGGCGACGTTCAGGCCGCGCATAGTCGCGTTCATCCCGGCGGCGTCGGGGTCCAGCGCCAGGATCAGGCGGCTGGCGTAGCGGCCCAGCAGGCGAAGCTGGTCTTCGGTGAGGGCCGTGCCCATCTGGGCCACGACGTTCTGAAAGCCGGCCTGGTGCGCCTGCATGACGTCCATGTACCCTTCGACGATGACCGCCGTCTCCGTCTCGCGGATGGCGCGCCGGGCCACGTCCAGCCCGAAGAGCAGGCGGCTCTTGTCGAACAGCGGGCTTTGCGGCGAGTTCAGGTATTTTGGCACGTCGTCCGGTTTCAGCGCGCGCGCGCCGAAGCCCACCGTGCGCCCGCGCCCGTCGCGGATCGGGATCACCAGCCGGTCCCGAAAGCGGTCGTAGACGTTGCCCTTCTCGTTGCGAATGGCGACGCCCGCCTCGACGATCTCATCCTGGGAATAGCCGAGCAACTGCAAATGGTGGAGCGCCTGCCGCCAGTCGTCCGGCGCGTAGCCGAGCGCGAACCCGGCGACGGTTTCCGCGCTGAGGTGGCGGCGCTCGACATAGGCGCGCGCCCCCTCCGCGGCGGGCGCGGTGAGCAGTTGATCGTGGAAGAAGCGTGCGGTGGCGTCCAGCAGACCGAGCAGGCGGTCGGATTCGACCTGACGCTGTTCCTGGGCGGCGTCGGGCGGCGCAAGCTGGACCCCGGCGCGCTTGGCCAGCTCGCGCAGCGTTTCGGCGAAATCCCACCCTTCGGACTTCATTACGAAGCCGAAGACGTCACCGCCTTCGCCACACGCGCCAAAGCAGCGCCAGGTTTGCGTATCCGGAAAGACGACAAAAGAAGGCGTCTTCTCCTGATGAAAAGGGCACAACGCTTTATAGTTGCGCCCTGCCTTATGCAGATTCACATAGCCGGATACAACGTCAACAATGTCGAGGCGGGCTTTTACGTCATCGACGACAGACACGCTTCTGCTGACCCCACCAAACTCCGCCAGAGTAGTGATGGGATTATATGCGGCCCGGGGCGGTTGTGCAACCGGCCGGCGGTTTCGTGGAGAGGCCGCGCCGCGCCGATGCACGGGAAAAATGGCACGCCGCGCCGGGTGGGTGTAGAGTCGGGACGGTGGCGGATGGGGCTGGTCTGGGAGAGCGTTTCTTGATGAAATTGCAGGTGGCGCTGGATGGCGATCTGGACAGCAGCGTGGCTGTGCTGCGGGCGGTGCGCGGCGTGATAGACATCGCCGAAATCGGCACCCCGCTCATCATCCGGGAAGGACTGCGCGCCGCGCGCGTCCTGCGCCGTGAATTTCCCGATCTGGCGCTGCTGGCCGACTTGAAGATCGTCGACGCGGGCGAGCACGAGGCGGCGCTGGCTTTCGAGGCGGGCTGCGAGTTCGTCACCGTCCTGGGCGTGGCGCAGGACAGCACCATCCGCGGGGCGCTGCGGGCGGCGGCGCGCTTTGGGCGGCAGATCATGGCCGACCTGATGCAGGTGGACGATCTGGTCGCGCGCAGCCGCGAGCTGCTGGACCTGGGGTGCCACTGCCTGTGCGTGCACACCGCGACCGATCTGCAGGCGAGCGGGGCCAATCCCGTGGCGGATCTCGCGCGGCTGAGAGCCGCTTTGCCGGCGGTCTGCCTGGCGGTGGCGGGCGGCCTGGACGCGGCCACGGTGCCGGCGCTGGCGCCGTACCGGCCCGACATCATCATCGTGGGCGGGGCCATCGTCACCGCGCCGGACCCGGCATCCGCCGCACGAGCCATTCGCGCTCGATTGGATCAGACCCTGGATGGATGCTGATGAGCTTCGAATCGTACATCGACCCCGTGCTGGATGAGCTGCGGCGCGCGCTGCGCAGCGTCGATCCCGGCGATTTCGACCGCGCCAGGGAGCTGATGCTCGGCGCGGAGCGCATCTTCGTGGCGGGGAGGGGGCGCGCCGGGCTGCAGATGCAGGCTTTTGCCATGCGCCTGATGCACCTCGGGCTGGCCGTCCACGTGGTCGGCGACGTGACCACACCCGGCATCGCTTCTGGGGACATCCTGGTCGTCGGGTCGGGATCGGGGCGCACGTCTTCGCTGGTCCAGTTTGCGCGGCTGGCGCACGAGCGGCAGGTTCCGGTCGTCCTGATCACCGCCGCGCTCGCTTCCCCGATTCACCCGTACGCGGCCTGTATCGTGCGCATCGACGCGCCGACGCCCAAGATCGACGAAGCGCAGGCGTACCAGTCCTCGATCCTGCCGATGGGCACGGTGTTCGAGCAGGCGCTCGGCCTGCTCTCGGACCTGCTCGTCCTGGCGCTGATGCGCGATCTGGACGTTGATGGCGCCCAGATGTTCCGCCGCCACGCCAATCTGGAGTGAGCCGCGCGACCCGCCAATTTGACAAACCTCGGGCGGTGCGGTAGCAATACTGCGTCCTTATCCGGCCCCCAAAATGAACTTACGGCACGCGTCGAAAGGAGGATGGCATAACGCCGGCGTTATGCCTGTGTGGCCATGAAAAGACCTTTGGTTGAATGCATCCCCAATTTCAGTGAGGGCCGCCGGCCCGAAGTCATCGACGCCATCGTGAGCGCCATGCAGGAGGCAGCGGCGGTGTACATTCTGGACACCAGCAGCGACCCCGACCACAACCGGACGGTGATCACGTTTGCCGGGACGCCGGAGGCGGTCGAGCGGGCCGCGTTTGCCGCGATCAAGACCGCCGCCGAGCTGATCGACATGACCCGGCACAGCGGCGAGCACCCGCGCCTGGGCGCGTCGGACGTGGTGCCATTCGTCCCGATCCGCGATGTCACGATGGAAGAATGCGTGGAGCTGGCCCGGCGCCTGGGCCAGCGCGTCGGACACGAGCTAGGGATCCCGGTCTACCTGTACGAGGCGGCGGCGGCCAGCCCGGATCGCCAAAACCTGGCGGAACTGCGCAGCACCAAGTTCCAGTACGAGCAGTTGGCCGAGGTGATCGCGACCGATCCGGCCCGCATGCCCGACTTCGGCCCGGCCGAGATCGGCACCGCCGGCGCGACGGTGATCGGGGCGCGCCCGCCGCTGGTCGCGTTCAACGTGTATCTGAATACGAACAACCAGTCACTCGCCCAGAAGATCGCCCGCGCCGTGCGCCATTCGAGCGGTGGCCTGCGCTACGTCAAAGGGGCCGGGTTCATGGTCGAGGGGCAGGCCCAGGTCTCGATGAACCTGACCAATTACCAGAAAACGCCGGTCCACCGCGTGGTCGAGTTGATCCGGCGCGAGGCCGAGCGCTACGGCATCGGCATCACGCACAGCGAGCTGATCGGGCTGGCGCCGCAGGATTTCTTCGTCGAGGCGGCGCGCTGGTATTTGCAGCTCGACAAGTTTCAGCCGGATCAGATCCTCGAATACCGGATCCAGCAGGCCGAGGCCGAGCGTTCGGCGTTGGCCGAAGAGGAGCCGCCCGTGCCGGAAGAGGCTACCCGGCAGGTCCCGGTGGTCGATCACCCGCTGCCCACTCCGGCGCAGTTCGCGGCGGCGGTGGCCGATGGCTCGCCCACGCCGGGCGGCGGGGCGGTGGCGGCGCTGGCTGGCGGCCTGAGCGCGGCGCTGGCTGAGATGGTGGCCCGGCTGACCGTCGGCAAGAAAAAATACGCCGAGGTCGAAGAGACGATGAGCGCCGTTCTGGCGGCGGCGGCGGACCTGCGGCGCCAACTGCTGGCGGCCATCGACGAGGACGTCGAGGCGTTCGAGGAGGTCATGGGCGCGTACCGGCTGCCCAAGGAATCCCCCGAGCGCGACGACGCGATTCAGAACAGCCTGATCCACGCGGCGGATGTGCCGCTGAACGTGGCGCGGCTGGCGCTGGAAGCGATGCGGCTGGCGGAACAGGTCGCGCGGCAGGGCAACGTGAACGCGGCCAGCGATGGCGCGGTCGGCGCTTTGATGGGCCTGGCGGCAGTCGAAGGGGCGGCGCTCAACGTCCGCGTCAACGCAGCCAGCCTGGCCGATCCCGATCTCGCCGCCCGCTACCGGCACGACGCCGCGGTCCTGGTCGAGCAGGCGCGGGGAGTGTGCGACGCTGTGATCGCCGCCGCGGAAGAGCGCGCGGGAATTGCATCCTAGACGACGAGCAGTTGACTGTTGAGGGTGGTGGATTGAAACGGATTCGTTGGGTAAGCCTAGTACTGGTCGTGTTCATCTTAGCCGCGTGCAGCGAGTCCGCGCCCCAGGCAACGCCCCTGCCGCCCAGCCCGACCGAGGACGAACTGTCGACGCTGCTCGCCATGCAGCAGATCGCGACGAGCGTCCCCACGGCGACGCCCGTTCCGCCGCCGACCCTCACCGTCACCCCGTCGGTGACGCCGCTCCCCAGCGAGACGCCCGCGCCAACGGTGCCGCCCGCGACGTCGACGCCGCTGCCGACCAATACACCGCGCTCGGCCGAGACGGTGTCGCAGGCCGTGCTGCCGACCGCCATCGCCAAATACGACCCCACGAGCGGCGAGATCCTCGACCACTACTGGCTGCAGCGGCCGTTCCCGCGCGATCCCAGCAACCGGGTGCACGATTACATGTCGCGCAGCTATCCCTATGGGACCACGGGCGGCGGCGGGCTGCAGGTGCACCACGGCGTGGACATCCAGAACACGCTGGGCACCGATATCCTGGCGGTGGCGAGCGGGTGGGTGCTGTATGCGGGCAGCGATAAGGAGGAGCAGTTCGGGCCGCGCAACGACTTTTACGGCAACCTGGTCGTGCTCGAACACGAGCTGCGCGCGCCCAACGGCGCCATGCTGTACACGCTCTACGGACACATGTCGCAGGTGGACGTAGAGACCGGGCAGTTCGTCGACCAGGGCGAGAAGATCGGCGAGGTCGGCGCGACCGGCGTGGCGCTCGGCTCGCACCTGCACCTCGAGGTCCGGTTGGACGATCCCTACGACTACGATAGCACCTATAACCCGGACCTGTGGCTCGACCCGTGGCCGACCTACGGCACGCTGGCCGGGCGGCTGGTGGACCGGCGGGGCCAGCCGGTCTACGACGCGATGATCACCATCCTCTCGAAGTCAGGGCCGGACCGCTATACCTTCTCCTACGCCGACGACCACGTGAACCCCGATCCGTATTACAACGAGAACTTCACCTACGGTGACCTGCCCGAAGGGGATTACCAGATCATCGTGCGTACCCGTGGGGTGAAGCGGTTTGACGATTGGGTGTTCGTGAAGGCGGGCCAGACCAACTGGATCGACATCCGGTTGAATTGACGCGCCGGGGCGCTCGCGCGGAGCGCCCCGGCCAGATTCCACGGTGAGCTAATCGAAGAGGCGGTGCTTCCACTCGCCGCCAACCATCGTGCCCAGGGCGCGAGTCCCCAGGATTTCGTCCGGCTCGATGGCGAACAGGTCGCGGTCGAGCACGACGAGATCGGCCAGGAAGCCCGGCGCGATCATGCCGAGATCGTGCTCCATCCCGGCGGCGTAGGCCGGCCCCTGAGTGAAGGCGCGCAGCGCGGTATCCATGTCCAGCCGGCCCTCCGGGTACCAGCCCTCCGGGCCGGGCGACCCGTCCGGGCGGCGGCGCGTCACCGCGGCGTAGATGCCCTTTGCCGGCTCGAATGGTTCCACCGGCGCGTCCGATCCGAAGGCCAGCACGGCGCCCGCGTCGAGCTGGGCGTGCCAGCTGTAGCTCCACCGGGCGCGCTCGCCCCAATACCATTCCGCCATTTCATAGTCCGAGGTCGCGTGAATCGGCTGCATCGAGGCGATGACGCTCAGCTCCGCCAGGCGGTGGATATCGTCGGGGTGGATGAGCTGGACGTGCTCGATGCGGTGGCGGAGCGTCTGCGGCGGGACGCCGCGCGCGGCTTCTTCACGGCGCACCTGCTCGTAGACGTCGAGCACGTCATGCACGGCCCGGTCGCCAATGGCGTGAATCGTCGAGGGCAGCCCGGCGGCGCTGGCGCGGCTGACCAGCTCGAACATCTCTTCCTTATCGGTGACGGCGATGCCGGTGTTGTCCGGCTCGTTTTCGTACGGCTCGATCATCAGCGCGGTGCGCGGACCCAGCGCGCCGTCCGCGTAGATCTTCAGCCCGCCGATGCGCAGCCAGGTGTCGCCGAATCCCCAGCGCAAGCCCAACGCGTGGGCGTGCTCGATGAACGGGTCGTTGATGTTCTTCACCACGCGCAGTCCCAGTTCGCCGCGCTCGCGCAGGATTTGCAGGGCCACCAGGCAGCTCTGATCGTCGTAGTCGTGGATGGCAGTCAGCCCGGCCTGCCAGGCGAGCTGTTGGGCGGCGCCCATCCAGTCGGCGACCTGTTCGGGCGTTGGCTCCGGGATCAGGGTGTAGACGAGATTCATCGCCGGGGCTTCCAGCAGGATGCCGGTGGCGCGGCCCCCGGCGTCGCGAAGGATGCTGCCGCCGGGCGGGTTGGGCGTCGTGTCGGTGATGCCAGCGGCGCGCAGCGCGGCGCTGTTGACCCAGGCGGCGTGGCCGCTCTTAGCGCCCAGGTACACCGGGTTGTCCGGCGCGACGCTGTCCAGATCGGCGGCGGTGGGGAAGGTATCGTGATCGGCCCAATAGGCCTGCGACCACCCGCGCCCGACCAGCCAATCGCCTGGCTGAGTCTTGCGGGCGCGCGCCGCCACGCGGCGCAGAGCTTCGTCTTTGCTGGGCACTTCGAACACGTCGATGTTGTTCAGGCTGCGGGCCACGCCTTCCCAGTGAATGTGTGCGTCGGTCAGGCCGGGGATCACCGGGCGCCCGCCGAGATCGTCGGCGTGGGTGCAGGGGCCGATCAGGCCGCGGATCGTATCGTTATCGCCCACGGCCACGATCCGGTCACGGCACAGGGCGAGCGCGGCTGCCTGGGGCTGGGCAGGGTTGAGCGTGTAGATACGTGCGTTCAACAGAATCCGGTCGATCATCGCGCAGGTTGGTCCTCCCTATACCGGCACCGTTGGCTCACTGCGAAAACGGATGACTAACTGGCGTACAGCTCCCACGCCTGCTCGACTTCTTCAGGAGTGGGCGCGCTCGCTAACCCGGCGCGAGTGACCGAGATGGCCGCGATGCGGGTAGCGACGAGGATCGCCCGGTCGAGATCGCCCAGCCGGTCGAGCGCAATGTGCAGCGTGGTGGCGAAAATGTCGCCCGCGCCAGTCGGATCGACGAGGTCGGCGGGCTGGGCCGGAAAGTCCCGCGCGACGCCGTTCTGGTACAGTGTCCCGCCCAACTCGGCGCGCGTCATGACCATCAGCGGCGCAAGCTGCGCGAAAACGTGTTCCAGGCCGGGATCGTGGTCGATATCTTCCCGGCTGAGCACGGTCAGCGTGGCGCGTGGCAGCACCTGCTCCGCGCCATCCCATGGGATCGACGAGATCAGGCCGTCCGGCGCGCGGTGGCGCATCCAGCCCTGGGGTGTGACGCAGATCGGGCTATCGCCGAAGACCCCCATCATGGCCGGATCGACTTCGTAGGCGAGAGGCCCCAGATGGACCAGCCGGGCCTGCGTCCAGGCGGGCGGCAGGTGTTCTGGATGCAGCGTGGCAGCGCGGTGATACATATACTGGGTGCGCGTCCAGCCGTGATACAGGTTTTCGAAGGTGGTAGTGTGTTCGGCGGGGATGCTGAGGACCTGCGCCTCGGCTGGCAGGTCGGCGAGCAGCGGCTCGTCCGCGGCGGCGCTGGTCAGGATGGCGACGCGCAGCCCGAACGCGATCGCAGTATGGGCCGCATAGGATACGGTGCCGCCCAGGCGCGGCCCCTCGGGGGTCACATCGTGGGCAATGTGACCGATCAACAGATAATCGGGAATCGTGTATTGGGTCAGGTCAGCCATGGCCTCACAAGAATGGAAAATGCCGCGGCCAGGGTGGCGCGGCATACGGGTCACACGAGCACCGGCGGCCTAGCGGCGGCGCGGGATGATGGTGACTTTGCGGTGCTCACCTTCACCCACGCTCTCGGTTGAAACCTGAGGGTTGTCGCGCAAGGTCAGGTGAACGATGCGGCGCTCGTAAGGCGGCATGGGTTCCAGCGACACTGTCCGACCCAACTGGATGGCCTGGTCGGCCATGCGGTTGGCCAGGCGGCGCAGCATTTGCTCGCGGCGCGATTTGTACCCCTCCACGTCGAGCACGATGTTGGCGCGGCGCTGAAGGTCGCGGCTGGCGATCAGCCGGGTGATGTACTGCAGCGACGCCAGCGTCTCGCCGCGCCGCCCGATCAGCACACCGAGATCGCGCCCGCGAATCTGGAGCACCCAGGGCGTGTCCTCGTCCGCCGCTTCCGGCGCGCGATACACGGCCACCTCCGCCTCGATCTGCATCTTGGCGAGCAGTTCTTCGAGCGTCGCCAGCCCTACGCGCGCGTCGTCGTCCATGTCGCTCTCGCTCACCGCAGCCGGGAGATCGATGTCCTCTTCTTCCTCGGCGTCGTCCTCAGCCTCATCTTCGGACTGGCTGGCGGCACGCAGCGGCTCGGGAGCGGGTTTCGGTTTGGACTGGGCCGGTTTTGCCGGCGCGGGCGCGGGCTCTGGGGCGGGGGCGGGGCGTGCGGGTGCGGCGGTTGTCAGGCGGATGCGAGCCGGACGCGCGCCGAGGCCGAGCAGGCCGCGGCTGGGCTCCTCCAAAATTTCTACGATGACGCTTTCCCGCGCGACGCCGAGCTCCTTGAGACCCTGTTCAATCGCTGTCTCGATGTCGGTTGCGCTGGTTTCGACCGACCGTGTTTCACTCATAGTGATCCCCTCTTGGCGTTACGCATTATCTCTTAGCCTTGGCACGTTGGGCACGACTGTCGTAGACGCCGGAACGCTTGCCTTTGACGGGCGCCATGTCGGGCGATTTGTCCCGTTTGGGGCGCGCGGGTTCCGAGGCCGCAACGGATGCGCTGGCCGGTTCCAGGTCAGTTTCTTCGGCTTCGGCGCGGGCTTTGGCCTTGGCCGCCCGTTTGGAGACCGGAGCCGGGGCCGGTTCCTCGCCCTTTTTGAGGCCGAGTGTCTGCTTCAGGTCGATCTTGCCCATCATGGCGTACTGGCCAATGCCGATGATGTTGGACACGATGAAGTAAATGGACAGGCCCGAGGCAAACGACAGCGAGAAGAAGCCGAACATGATCGGCATGATCATCATCATCTGGCGGCTCATGGCCGCGGCCTGGTCGGTAGACTTGTCGCCGCTCGAGCTGGATGCCGTGGCCGGCGTCAGCAGTTTCTGCTGCAGCCAGGTTGTCACCACGACCAGGATCGGCAGGATGTACAGCGGATCGGGCGTCGCCAGGTTGAGCCACAGGAAGCGGCTGTCCATCGGCACCGCGCTGGACAGGTCATCGATCCACAGGCGACCCGACAGATCGAGCAGTTGGAGCGGCGTAGCGGCCAGCGTGGCGACGATCGCGCGGTACAGGCCGATCAGGATCGGGAACTGGATCAACAGCGGCAGGCAGCCCGCCAGCGGATTGACGCCATATTCGCGGTAAAGCTCCATTTGGGCGGCGGCCAGGCGCTCGCGGTCATTCTTGTATTTTTCCTGGAGCTTCTTCATCTCGGGCTGGATTTCCTGCATCGCCTTGGTCGAACGCTGCTGCTTCATGGTGAGCGGGTAGGTCGCCAGGCGCACCAGGATCGTGAAGACGATGATCGCCAGCACCACGTTCCCGCCCAGAATCTGGTACAGGAACAGCAGGATGGTGATGAAAGGATTGACGATGATATCTAGCATGATGTAGCGCCTCTTACTTCTCGGCCAGGTGGTGGATGGGACTCGGCATCAGTCGGAGTACCGCCAGTCCACTTCGCCCGTTTCGACATTGTAGGCAACAATGCGCTCCTCTGATTCCGATGTGCCCAGGACGACAACGCCGCCGTTCTGCTCGCTGTCCGCGCCAGGAACCAGCACCAGTTCAGTCAACGCCTCGCCCTTCGTCGAATCGTTCCACTCCGACGAGCCATCTTCTTTCGAGACGGCATAGACCTTCTTGTCTTTCGAGCCGACGATCACTTTCCCGTCCGTCAGGAGCGGCGTGGCCCGGATCGCGTCTTCGGCCACCTTCATCTTCCAACGCTGGCTGAACCCGCCCTCAGTGACCTCTACAGCATACAGGTAACCCTTGAGATCGCCAAGGTACAGGATCTCGGTGCCGTCTTCCTGCACTTCGAGGGCCGGGCTGCCCCACAGCCATCCTTCGGTGTCGTAGCGGTCGAGGATGGCGCGCTGATCCAGGTCGATAGCGAGCAGCTCCGACGTGAGCGTGCCGATATAGAGCCGGTTCAACTGCTCATCATAAACCATATTGCCGGGCGCCGCACCACCCAGATTTTTCTTCCACAGCTCGTCGCCGGTGTCCGGATCGATGGCGTACAGGTGGTGGTCCAGCGACACGGCGTACAGGGTATCGCGGCCGTTTTCGTCACCTTCGCGGGCGTGTACATAGAGCGGGGCCGCCCACACGCCGTGGCCCGTCTTGAAGGTCCACAGCTCCTGGGCCGTCTCGCGCGAGACAGCCATCACGTTCTGGCTGCCGAGGCCAAAGAAGACTTTGTCATCATTGAACGCCACGCCGCTGATCACGCGGTCGTCGGCGGTCAGCGAGATCGGGCCGATGACGTTTTCTTTTTCAGGCTCATACAGCCAGTTGCGGGAGCCATCTTGCAGGTTGAGGGAATGCAGGCGCCCCGAGTAATCGCCGATGTAGAGCATGCCGTCATCGATGGCCGGGACGGCGTAGAACTTGGCGCCCTCGTACTTATATTCCCACTGAACGGCGCCACTGGTCGGGTTGAGAGCCACCACCCGATCGCTGTAGGCCACGTAGATGGCATTCCCGTCGGGGTCGCGCGCGAGGCCCGCCCAACTGTCGCCGGTGACGCCGCCGCAGGCCGCCAGGAACAGCGACCCGACCAGGAACAGGCCGATAACCGCGCGCCGCGGTGCCGATACTAGACGAGATGTGCTCAACTTGGCTCCTTCGATTTCTCTGACTGCGTTTACGGGACGGGATCGTGACCACCAGGGCCGAGAGGATGGCAGCGCGCGATGCGCTGCATCCCCAACCACCCGCCGCGGATCAGCCCGTGTTTTTCGATGGCCTGGTAGGTGTAATGCGAGCAACTGGGGTCGTAACGGCAGCTGGGAGGCAGAATGCGCGAGAAGGTGAGCTGGTAGAGCCGGATCAGGGCCAACCCAATGGCTTTCATGGTGATTTGTCTCCCGGAGAAACCTCCCACAGATCGGCGCGCTGCAGCAGCGTGATCATGGCCTCGCGAATGCTCGTATAGGGCTGGCCAGCTACCGGACCCCGCGCGATGAGCGCGATGTCGTGCCCGGGCCGCACATGGGGATGGACGTCTTGCACCACGGCCCGCAGCCGGCGCCGGACCCGGTTGCGGGTGACGGCGTTGCCCAGATGCCGGCCGGTGACGAACCCATAACGGTTGTGAGTCAGGGTGTTGGGCGCCACGCTCAACATGAAGAACGGGTGGCGCCACGCACGTCCCGTCTGCCGCAGGTGTGCAAAATCGTCCTTCCGGCGGAGTCGCAGGTGCCGCTGCATCGCCGCACGCTCGCCGAGGCAAGCTAGCTCTTCCAGTTGACCTTCTTGACGTGATTGTTCATCCTGACCGTCAGAAGCTTGCGGCCCTTGGCGCGGCGCGCCTTCAGCACGCGGCGGCCATCTTTGGTCTGCATGCGCTGGCGGAACCCGTGCACGCGAACACGACGGCGCTTCTTGGGCTGGTAGGTACGTTTTGGCATCTCGATCCCTCTTTCAAAAAACGCGCGCGAGGGCGCGGTTTCGTGCAATACGCTGGCTTTTGGCGACAGTGTAAACACTTGCGATTTTGACGAGCGGTAAGTATAACGCATGGCCCTAGGTGGGTCAAGCGTGTGTTGGACGCGCCGTGCAGATGGCATAGGGGAGCAGCCCGCCACGGGGGACGGCATGCGCCTCGACTACCAGCCCGGTCAGGAGGCAACAGTGACGGTCCACGTGCGTCCTTGTGTTGGTCCGGACGACTGGTCCGCACCGGGCGAGAGTCGCCGGCCAGGCGGCTTTCGCGACGCGTATTTGGGTCTATACTGAGTAATCGCGCGCGAGTCACCTTGGGGGGAAATGGCATGAAATACCTGTCACGTCTCATTGTCTGTGTGATCGTCACCGTGCTGGGGTTGTCCGGCCCGCTGGCCGCCTGGGCCGCGCCCATGTCACCGACGAGCGTCTGGCCATCCTGGCAGACGCCCAAACCCACCTCGCAGGATATCCAGTTCGGCCCGTTTGTGTTCACCGCGCCCGTTGACTGGCTGGCCTGGACCTACGACGAGACGTTGTCCGAGAGCGAGAACGAGGAAGCCCTGATCGCGCTGGTCCGGCAGATCGACCCGGCCCTCGTCGAAGAGGCGACCGAGGTGATCGTGGGCAGCGTGCCCGATATGGTTGCGGCGGCCTTCGCGCCGGATACGCCCGGCGACGCGCTGGTTTACATCAGCCTGATGGCGTTCGGCTATCAGGTCAGCCTGGAGTCGCTGGGACTCACGGCGAAAGCCACCCCTGCCCAGGTGATCACTGCGCTGGGCTTCCCGCTCGTCGAGCAGTCCAACGCGCTGACCGCCGGATTTCTGCTGGAGGAGGGCCGGGACGAAGTCCTCTATACGGGCGGCTTTGCCCTGCCCGACCAGGACCGGATCGTGGTGCTGACCGGCGGCGCGAGCCCCCTGGGCTGGGAGGAGTACGGAGAAACCGTCCAGGGCGCGATCCGGTCGTTTGCCCTGGACGACGAGACCGGGACGCCCCTCGAGCCGGACGCCGCCGGGCCAGCCGCCGATCTGCAGACCGGCCAGCTCGATCCCGCCCAACTGCCCGTTCTGCTACCGGCCAACCCGCAGTATCTGTATCCATACGAATTTCCGGCGCAGGGATTCATGACCGGAGCGGTGGATTTGACGCAGCAGCCCATCGATCCCATCCTCGAGAAGATCGAAGGGACGGACATCTACCCGCCGGTGGTGGGCTATGTCACGGCGCAGCCGACCTTTGCCTTTTATGCCAGGCCCAACCGTGGCGGGACTGTTGGCGTGGTATTCGCGGGGAACAACTACATCGATACCGTGCTGCTGGTGCACTGTCCGAATGGGGAGTGGAATTTCGCCGACGACGTGAAGTGGGCAAATGCCGATCCCGCGATCGCCGCCAACCTGGCCCAGGAAGGCGTGTACGAAGTCTGGATCGGGACCAAACAGTCCAATCAGGCCGTGAGCGGCACCCTCTACGTGCTGGTGCAGTGAGTTGTCGGCGGGCTGGTGCGCCGCGCAAGATGAGGCGTGAGGTCGCGACTGAGAGAAGAAAACCGTTGACCATTGCGCCGAGTTGTGGTAAATTTCCCTGTGCACTGGCCCTGTAGCTCAATTTGGCAGAGCAGTTGACTCTTAATCAATTGGTTAGAGGTTCGAGTCCTCTCAGGGTCACCAGCACACTACACCCGCAGCGGCGGGTGTTTTCGTTTTCCCCCTCCGGCGCGCCGGGCTATCATAGGGGGCGGCGGGCCTCAGCGCTGCTGGAGCCGGGCGCGCGCCGCGCGGACGATGCGCTCCACCTCGTCGGGCGTGGGGTCCCACAGGTGGCCCTCCATGTCCAGGTAGCCGTGCTCGTCGAACGCGATCCCTTCGGCCTCCAGCCGGGCGCGCTGCTCGGCGGCGCCTTCGGGCGAGCCTTTGATGCTGACGCGCCCATGCGCGTTGACGACGCGGTGCCACGGCACGCCCTGGTCGCCATGCTTGAGCAGGCTGAGCGCCCACCCGACCGCCCGCGCCCCGCGCGGCACGCCCAGCAGGTAGGCCACCCGCCCGTAGTTGAGCACCTTGCCGGGCGGGATGTGGCGCACCAGCGCGTAGACGAGCTGGTTGAACGAGGGTGATGTCTCCATGAGCGTATCCCCATGATGCGAGGTTCTATGTCTCATTATACGCGCACTCTACGCCGACTCCGCCCCTGGCAGATCGTCCTGATCGCGAACGTCCTGTACCTGGGCGTGATCCTGGCCCTGAACGGGGGCGATCCGGAGGCGTTCGTCACACTGGGCGAGTGCTTCAGCCAGTGCGCCGAGCACGATGGGACGGACTGCCCCGCCGAGTCCGAGGGCTACGACGGGCAGTTCGCCTACTACATCGCGCGCGATCCGGGCGGGTCGCCGCCCTGCCTGGACGCGCCCGCCTACCGGATGCAGCGCATCCTGCTGCCGATGCTGGCGCGCGTCCTCAGCCTGGGGCAGGCCGCGCTGATCCCGTGGGCGCTGGTGCTGGTGAACCTGATCGCGCTGGTGGGGGGGACGGCGCTGCTCGAGGATCTGCTGGAAGCCGCCAAAGCCAGCCGCTGGTTCGCCCTCAGCTACGGGCTGTATATCGGGGTGTTCATGGCGGTGCGACTCAGCACGACCGAGCCGCTGGCCTACGGGCTGGTCATCGCGGGGATCTGGCTCGGCGCGCGGGATCGCTGGTGGGCGGCGTCGATCGCGCTGGCGCTGGCCGTGTTCGCCAAGGAAGTCGCGGCCCTGTTCGCCGCGGGGTATGCGCTTCATTTCGCGCTCAACCGTCGCTGGCGCGACGCGGCCCGGATCGCGCTGGTGGCGGGCGTCCCGTTCGCCGCCTGGCAGATCGCGCTGGTGGACTGGCTGGGGAGCGCCGGGATCGGCTCTGGCGGAGCGAAGGCGACCCCATTCGAGATCATCCCCTTCGCCGGGGTGCTCAAGATCGGCACCGAGGGGAGCCTGGCGGCGCTGGTCGTGCTCGGCCTGCTGGTGATCCCGGCGGCGGTAGTGCCCAGCCTGTGGGCGTTGTGGCGTACCGTGAGCGATCTGCGCCGCGAGCACTGGGGACCGTACACCTGCCTGCTGTTTGCCAACGCCGCCGTGATGCCGTTCGTGCCGTTCTCGACTTACCGCGAGTTCCTGGGGCTACTGCGCTTCATCCCCGGCCTGGTGCTGATGGTCGTCCTCTACGCCGCGCAGCACAAGCACCAGCGCCCGCTGGTCTACAGCACGCTGTGGATCGTGCTGCTGTTGTTCCTGGTGTCGGGTTAGGTGCCCTGCATCGAGATCATCTTGCCGAGCGTGCGCAACAGGATCAGCAAGTCCAGCGCCAGCGACCGGTGCCGGATGTAAAACAGGTCGTACTGCAGCTTGATCAACGCGTCTTGCTCGCTGTTGCCGTAGGGATAGCGGACCTGAGCCCAGCCGGTGATGCCCGGCTTGACGGCGTGGCGCGCGCGGTAGAACGGCAGATTCTCGCTCAGGCGGGCGACGAACTCCGGGCGCTCCGGGCGCGGGCCGATCAGGCTCATCTCGCCGCGCAGCACGTTCACCAACTGCGGCAGCTCGTCCAGGCGGGTCTTGCGCAAAAAACGGCCGACTCGCGTGATGCGCGGATCGGAGTCGGCGGCCCAGGTGGGGCCGGTGATTTGCTCGGCGTGGTGGATCATCGAGCGCAGCTTGACGATCTGGAACACCTGACCCCCCTGGCCAATGCGCGCCTGCCGGAAGAAGACCGGCCCTGCCGAATCCAGCCGGATGGCGAGCGCGATGGCGGGCAGGGCCGGCAGGAACAGCGCCAGCCCGATCAGCGCCAGCGTCACGTCGATGAAGCGCTTGACAGCCGGATACGGGTCGAACAGCGCGTTGGTCTCGACGGGCAGCATGGCCGTCCAGGTGCGCTGGTCGACGTGCTCGACCGGCACGCGCCCGGTGATCTGCTCGTACAGCAGCGGCATGGGCACCACGCGGTAGCCGCGCTCGGTGCAGTCCATCAGCGCGCGGAACAGCGCGGCGGACAGATCGCCTTCCTGCGCCAGGATGATCTCGGTGATCTGCTCGCGTCCGGCGATTTCCGGCAGGTCGCTCGCACTGCCGATCACAGGGGCCAGGGGAAAGTCCGGCGCCAGCGACGTGCCCGGCTCGACGATCACGCCAGCCAGCGCGTAGTCGCCCGGCGCTTCGGCGCGCAGCGTCTCGATCAGGGTGCGGGCCGCGGGCCCGTTGCCGACAACCAGCGCCCGCCGCGCCGCGCCAGTCCGGCGCAGGGTGGGCGGTCCCACGGCGCGCCACGCGGCGATCAGCAGAAAGGACAGCGCGGCGTAGTACAGGATGAACAGGCGGGGCAGGGCGTCGCGCGGGGAGAGGAAGAAGATCACCAGGTAGACGATCACCAGTTGCAGCGTGACCTGCCCCAGCCGCAGCAGGCTGGCATCGAGCCGGGCCGAGAAGCGCCGGTTGTAGAAGTCGTTGGCGTGGGCCAGAGCCAGCCACAACCCGGCCAGAATCGGGAACCAGTAGAGATGTTTGAGGATGAACGGCAGTCCCAGGCCGCGCCCGTCGACGATCACCCAGATACCCAGCGCCAGCACCACCGCCAGCAGAATCGCGGCCAGATCGCCGGCGACCAGGGCGAAGCGGCTCCCGGCGATCCGGGGCTGCCGTGGGGCGGGGTGCCGCGGCGGGGCGCTCATCGCCGCATGATTCCCGCCACCACCTGGCGGCCCAATTCGACCCAGAAGCCCACGCCCCACGCCAGATGCATCGTGGCGAAGACCAACGGCAGGCGGAACAGGTGGCCCGGCTCGCTCCGGAGGGCCGCGTCCAGCGAGGCGACCGCGGAGGCCAGCCCGTAGGCGGCCAGCAGCACCCCCCACAGCCGCGTGGCCGTCCGGCTAAAGCGGGCCAGGGGCGCGCCGGGGATCAGCGCCGCGACGAACGCCGGGGCAACCAGGTGCCGGGGCCGGGCGCTGCGCGGGTAGAGCAGCAGCATTTGGCACTTG